>Ga0137308_100228_pt1 | contig 103738 bp, 89 predicted proteins | sample Inofrocosms_June_FD_97181 | JGI IMG/M metagenome (GOLD analysis project Ga0137308, IMG submission 97181) | Mouse cecal microbial communities from Vienna, Austria - N-Acetylneuraminic and N-Acetylglucosamine D2O microcosms_June | ecosystem: Host-associated > Mammals > Digestive system > Large... | reverse complement strand
TTTCCATACCGGAATAAGCGTCAGGTCTTTCTCCGGCTCAATTTCCTGACCAGGCTCATACTCTTTACCATCCTGATCCCTCCACTTGTCCAGCTCTTTTCCCTCCGGCGGCATGATACTGTCTTTTCCAGGCAAGGTCACTTTTCCTTCATCAAGTGTCAGCACCTTATCCGCATCAGTACCATCATTCCATGTACCTTTGCCATCTGCCGTTCCGTCACTGTCTTTCACCGTCACTGTAATCTGCTTCCACTGAGCAACATAAATAATTTCATCTTGCTCATTTGCATCTTTTGCACCTACCGTAGGCCGCAGTCCCACAGTTCCATTATACTGAGTGCCTGTAGTCAATTTCCAGCCGATAAAAGTATAGCCTTTTCGATTCACATTACCTGAAAATCCTGGAGTTTTGTCTCCTGCGTTCAGCCCTCCGTGAGACTCATCACCGAAAAATTCCCCATCTGCACCGTCACGATAAATAACTGTATACGTTTTAGCGTAAACATATTTTAACGTAATAACGTTGCTTTCAGGTTCTTTCACCAATACCAATGGCTCCGGATTGCTGTCCGAAAAATTAAATCCATACCTCTCATCATCTACTGTATAAAAGTTCCAGCCGGGATTTTCATCTGCAAGCTTCTGCCCATATACCTGGTCGCCAACAGACCCGTCCCGTGCAGCTCCTGAAACCGTTGCTACTTTAGTGCCATCAATATAATACTCTCGTACTACTTTGTAAGTCGTAGGATCTGCTTTCTTCCATACAGCATAAAGTGTCTTACTGACCGGGTTGGCTACGCTGCCTTTCCCCTCTTCCCAATTTAGACGAATGCTTTCGCCTCCTATATAAGCAGCTTTCTGGGCATTGGGATCTTCACTCCATCCCAGGAACTTGTAACCTTTCCGCTCAGGCTGCTGTCCGGAAACTGTTAATGTTGTCGTTTTGTCGGTTACAGTCCTGGTCGTATTACCAGGCATCTTAACAACATTATCTCCATTCGCTTCATACACCAAAGCATAGTCAGCATTGACATTCACGTCAATAACATCACGATATTTATGCCAAGTATAATCCGCCGGGATTACAGTATACCGTCCGCAATACCTACAATATCCCGTCTCTCTCTGCACCATAAAATTAACATAATACGTCCATGTCAATTTAGTCTTTCCAGGCTGTTTCCCGATAAATGTCATTTGTGGACAGTACCCATAGGTATTATTCCACTTTGCAATCTGGTAAGATACATCACCAATTACACCTTTATTTGATGACTCGACTGTGAAATCAGTAAAGTAATCGGCTGTGTACTCAGCAACTATATGACCACAGTACCCCCCCGAGATTGAGTTTGTCGGGCAGCGCCTATAGAAACCAGACTCACCCACTTTTTTGGTAATACTTCCACCATAATTATTGAGGTTTCCATCTGACCCAATCGTCCCATATGTCCAGCCATTTGGTTTGACACCTGGAGCAATTGTAACATTATGTGACGATATGGTATCTCCGCCTTCGAAAATCTCTGAATCAGCAGCTGCCGATACTTTCATCTCCGGCATATAGCTCAAAAACATAGCCGCCGCGACAAGCAGTGTAAATACACGTCTGCCGAAACGCTTCATAGATTTTTTCATCATTTCTTCCTCTCTTTGCTAAAAATCACATGGATGCAAAGTATCCGGCGAATGAGCTGGCATAATACCGACATACCTCAATTCCTTTAGCTTTGCGTCCTGTTATTTCTAACGGTTTGCCGAAATTTCCACCGCTTTCCTTTCCGCTCTGCCGCCCGCGATGGCGATGGCCGCAGAGCCTCCTAAACTGGCGGTGCGTTTCCTGCCATAATCGATACACTCATGCTTTCTCTCCTTTCTTTTCTATTATGCAATCACAGTTCCTGCCCCCGGGCTGATTTCCCGCCACCGGATTTTCAATTTCCCAAGTGCCGGAAACCTGTGAAAACATCCCCCTCATTCTTCGCATTCAAAAACCGTACCTGTCATGATAGCATATCCGCTTTCAAAAGCCTGCTTTGTATCATTTCAGCGTACGGTCATTCAAAAGCATCCGGCAAAAGTTATGGTTTTCTTCCGCCTTTCTGCCAAACTATTCATGGCATAAGAGGACACCTGTAGCTTAAATACAGCAAGTTTCCTTGTTCGCAAAGCTGTGTGCCTCTATGTGTCATGCGCTAAATCTACCTGGTAAAAATATCAGGCATATAACCGTCGCATACACAAAGCAGTCAACTTTATTAAAAATCCTATAATGCCTATATAAATATCCGCATTTCCCATTTTTTTAATTAGCGTCAAAGATATTGTATCATAAACCGCTCCATTATTCAATCTTAGATTCTTTTCCCCATTGCCATCCCCGGAACACGGAATGCTTGACAATATCTGGAAAAAATGATATTCTGATTACAACATATCGAAACTTTGCGAAAACAAATTCAGACAGGAGGTTATCAGAAAAGTGAAAGGGAGAACAAATAAGTTTCGGAAATTTTTCGTATTATTGTTGGCGGCTGCGGTGGCGGTCTGCAGCCTGACAGGCTGTGGGAAATCGGACTGGCGCAGCAGGGAAGTGACGGTAATAGACGACAATTATCGCACTTGGTATGAGATTTTTGTCTATTCTTTCTGTGACAGCGACGGGGACCAGGTAGGAGATCTCCAGGGTGTGATCTCGAAACTGGATTACATAGCGGACATGGGCTTTAACGGAATCTGGCTGATGCCCATCATGCCGTCCCCGTCCTATCACAAATACGATGTGAAAGATTATCAGGAAATCGAAGCGGAATACGGCTCCATGGCGGACTTTGAGGAGCTTGTGGCAGAATGCGACAAGAGAGGGATCAAGCTGATCATTGACCTGGTGCTCAATCATACTTCCTCGGAGCATCCCTGGTTTGTTGAAGCCTGCAGTTATCTGGAATCCCTGGAGGCGGGAGAGGAACCCTCTGCCGAAGAATGCCCCTACTATGAATACTATCATTTCGTAAAAGGCAACCCCGGCTCCAATACCTGGTACCAGGTGGGTTCTACGGATTATTACTACGAGGGCGTATTCTGGAGTGGCATGCCCGACGTGAACTTTGAAAGCCAGGCGCTGCGAAAAGAATTTGAGGGAATCGTGGATTTCTGGCTAGCCAAAGGTGTAGGCGGATTCCGCCTGGATGCGGTAAAGGAATTTTACAGCGGAGCCGCCGGTAAGAACGTGGAAGTGCTGACCTGGCTCAACGACTATGTGAAAGCCGCCGCCCCGGACGCTTACATGGTGGGGGAAGCCTGGGACGGCCTCGGCGTCTATGCCCAGTATTATGCCAGCGGTATCGACAGCTTTTTTGATTTTGAGTTCGCAGGCCCTACAGGCGTGGTGACCAAGACCCTGACTTTCAGCGGCGAGACCAACAGCGCTCAGGCTTACGCAAAGGCCCTGACCAGGGTACAGAAATCCATCCGGGAATACCGGGAGGATGCCATTGACGCCCCTTTCTTTGTCAACCACGACATGGCCAGAGCGGCAGGGTATATGCAGTATGATGAGCGGAAAGTCAAAATGGCGGCTCCGCTGAACATTCTCATGAGCGGCAGCGCTTTCGTGTACTACGGGGAAGAGATCGGCATGACCGGCAGCGGAAAGGACGAGAACAAACGGGCGCCCATGTACTGGTCCTCCGACCCCCAGGACAAGGGCATGACCAGAGGTCCCCTGGATATGGAACCCCAGGAAAACCAGTTTGACTGCGCCCAGAAACAGATGAAAGCCAAAGATTCCATCTACAGCTTCTATAAGGATACCATTCTGCTGCGGAACCAGAATCCGGAGATTGCCCGCGGAACCGTGGCCAGGCTGGAGGAGATCACAGATCAGGACATCGCCGCCATTTCCAAGACTTATGACGGCAAGACCATTTACCTGCTCTACAACATCTCGGAGACAGAAGAAAAGCAGGTGGAAATGCCGGCAGCCACGTACGGGGAACTGGAGATCGCCGGATACCTCTCCGTGGACGGCGGGAAAGTGACCATGAAAGACGGTGTGGTTACCCTCCCTTCCTACAGTGTCGTGGTTCTGCGCTAAAGGACTCGGTAAAGGAAACGGACTGATTCGCTGCGAAAAAGCTTGACACCGGCACCAAAATCCTTTATATTAAGCTATAAACACAGTGGCGGATTCATTCCTGGATTTTCTGCTGTCATACATCCCGCAGCAGGAGCCATACGCCGGACAGCGGATCTTTGTCATTTTGATTCTGCTTTGCCGTCAAAGGACTCATTGCGCGGGAATCATTGCTAGGGGAGCACATCGCTGAGATTGAGACGGAGCCAGATCCTCTCTAACCCTCACTACTTGAACCGGATAATACCGGCGTAAGGAAGCATAGCAGCAGACATTGTGTACTTTTCATGTCTCTGGCTGCCGATGTCGTTCCTCCTTAGCTAAAAATAAGGAGGATTTTTTATGTTGTACAATGTCATTCGAGACGGGGATGCCGTGAGCTACATTCCCACCGCTTTAGGAAAGGTTTTACTGACAGTTCTTTTCGCCGCGCTTCTGGCTGCGGCAGTGTTCTTCGCCGGGAAAAAAGCTTCCCGGACCACCCCCCTGCCTGACGGCGCAGCATCCGGCGGCAATGCGGTAAGACGAAAAGGCGCTTCCGCCAGACTCACCGCAAAGCAGCTGGCTTTCTGCGCTATGGCCATCGCCCTGGGCACAGTGCTCTCCAACCTGAAAATCTACGAGTTTCCCTTTGGCGGCTCCGTCACCCTGCTCTCCATGCTGATCATCTGCCTCCCGGGCTATTGGTTCGGACTGCAGGCCGGCCTGATTGCCAGCGTGGCTTACGGTGTGCTGCAGCTGATCATTGACCCCTATGTGATCCACCCGGTGCAGCTTCTCGTGGACTATCCCCTGGCTTTCGGCGCTTTCGGGCTCTCCGGACTGTTCACGGATCAGAAGAACGGACTTTTGAAAGGGTACGCCGCAGGCATCGTCGGACGATGGCTCTTCACCACTGTCTCCGGCTGGATCTTCTTTGCGGAGTACGCCTGGGCAGGCTGGTCTCCCTTTGTCTACTCCCTTACCTACAACGGCATATACATTTTCTCCGAGGCTGCCATCACGTGCCTTGTCCTGGCCATCCCCTATGTGCGGAAAACCTTTGCGAGAATCAGACAGCTGACGGTCCAGGCATAATCTCCCCGGATACTTACTTTCGCCCGGATCCGCCGCCTGTCCGGACAGTTTCCGCAGCAAAAAGCAGCCGCCCATTCGACAGCTGCTTTTTGCTTTCACAGATAATACTGCAAAAGCCTGATTCTTCGGCTCTCGTCCTACTTCCCGGAGACCTTGATACTGCCGCTTCCGGTGCTGGCTTTCACTTTACATGCACTGTTTCCGTAGGTATAGGTGCCGTTTTTGACTTTCACGGCCTCTTCCTCCCCCCACGCGATATGGGCGCTGCCGGATCCGGTTCTCACCGTTGCTTCCATGCCCTCCGTGCCCTCCAGTTCCAGCTTGACGCTGCCGCTTCCGGCGGACATGTTCACGATCTCCGCGGCCCCCACGGCCTTTAGCTTGATATTGCCGCTTCCCGTGTTCATATGGTATTCCGCCACCGCGGCGTCCGCCTTGATGTTGCCGCTTCCGGCGCCGCATCTGAGCTCTCTTCCCTTAATCCGCTCCAGCCTGATATTGCCGCTTCCGGCCTCCAGGCCTGCGGATATGAATTCGGCATGCTCCACGGCCAGGTTCCCGCTGCCGGTATGTCCTTTCACTCTGTCTGCCACCAGCTCCCGGATCTCCACGTTCCCGCTGCCGCTGGAGCACTCCAGCGCCTCCAGCTCAAGCCCGGAGACTTCCACGTTCCCGCTGGCTGTCTTGGCCGTAACCTTTGGAATCCCCCTGGGAATCCGCACGGTCAGCGTGATAGACTGTCCGCCCCCAAAGCTGCCCACCGTCCCGTAGGAAATGATCGTACGGCCAAACAGCGTCACTTTCACCATCTTCTCCTCGCCGTCATCCTCTTCCCTCAGATTCTTTCTGCGCTTAACCCCCGCGTAGAAGACGCCATCATCTTCGTACTGATAGAACTCGTAATTCAGCTGGCTGTTCACACCCTTTGCCTCATAATTCACGTGAATCTTGTCGTCCTCTGAGCGCTCCACATGAATATTTGCCACCTTGCCCTCAAGGACCACGGATTTATAGTTGCCGGAATATTGAAAGCACCCTTCCGTTCCCGTCTCCCCGGCACTTTTCTCCTCCCCTGCCGCAGCCGTCTCTTTCCCAGCCGTAGCACCGGACTCCATAGCTCTCTGGGCAAATTCCCCGGGCAGATCCTCCTCGGCCAGCTCCCGGATCATCTCCTCGATATTGCCCAGCTCGTCGATAATCTCCTCCTCGGACTTTCCCTCGTTAGCGCCCTCCGTGAAATGCTGCCTGTAGTCCTCCAGAATCTCCTCCTGCAGCTCTCTGCCGAACCGTTCCAGCTTTTCCTGCAATTTTGCCATATACTCCTGCTTCGTCATCTCGCATCCCTCCTACTCCATAGTCAATTGATTCACTGCTTTTGCAAATGCTTCCCATTCCTGCTTCACATCCGTCTGGTAGCGTTTCCCCTTATCGGTCAGCTTATAGTACTTCCTGGCCGGACCGGATTCGGATTCCACCAGATATGTGGTCACATAGTCGTCCGCTTTCAGTTTCCTTAAGATGGGATACAGGGTGCCGCTGGCAATGGACATCACGCCGGATATCTTTTCCGTCAGTTCATATCCGTACTTATCTCCTCTCACAAGCTGGGACAGTACGCACAACTCCAGGGCGCCTTTTTTAAATTGTGTATTCATGTATATCCTCCTTTCTGTTTCTCAGTACTCATCTTTGACAGGTTCAGTGTATCACATGCTATTATATATTGCAATATACTATTTGAAAATAAATATTAAAAAAATATAAAAAGAGGCCGAAAATCCGAAAACTTTCCGACCTCTCCTGTCAATCAATATCAGGCGGGTTCCCCTGAAAGAATAAATTCCGCATAGCGCCCGCAGATGTATCTGCGGTAATAAACATCCGGATAACTGCTCCCTCTCAGATGGTACCACGTATCTTCCGGAACATTTCTGTATTGCCGCACTTTTTCATCATTGGCCAATCTGACTTCCAAAAGGGCGCGCTGTGGATCATATCCCACCGTTTGAATCAGACCGCTGTAAAAACTTATGTGTTTGATATTATCATCTTCCTTTCTCATATGTATATTGAAGGACCTTTCCCCTCCTTTCTCAGTTGTGCGTCGCTTAAATTATCCTTCTACTATATATATGACTTCAAAGCCACAGGTTATTACAGCAAAATCTTATTTATTGTCAAAAAATCCAACATTTCATCCTGTCTTCCAGCTTTTTTCTGACGCGGAACAAACGCACGCGCATATTGTTCTCTGTCACCGACTCGGATTCGGCTATCTCCGAAATGGTATTTCCAAATACATGATAAGCCTTGATGACCCGCCATCCATTCTTCCCGATGGCCTCCAATGCAGCCAGATTCAATTCTACCTCTCCGTAATAGCAATCCTGCTCTGCCAGTTCCGGGTGCAGCTCCAGCGGCTCCATTCCCCAGCGCTTTGCTTTCCTGTATACTTCAAGTATCTTATTGTGCGCAGTGCGAAACAGCCACAGCTTCGGTTCCGGATGCCTTAAAAATTCCTCTCCGCGCCTGAAAGCCGCAAAAAAAGTATCCTGTGTAATATCCTCCGCTATCTGTCTGTTGGGAATTCTATGGTAGACAGCTTTAAATATGTCGTCAAAATATGCTTTATACACTTCTGCGAATTCATCCGTCTCTTCCCCCACTGTTTTCTCCTCCTTCTATATTTAGGTTTATATTTACGTTCAATATATAATTTACCATCTATTTCTTTACACATATTTGCTTTTCATGATATACGGAAATATTTTTTTGCTTTTCATCTTCCCTGAACCTCCTGCATTCGGATGGGGGGTTTTCATCAGTAAATCCCTTGCAGGATACAGCCTCATATATTATAATAGAAACGTGATTTTACAGAAAGGATTGCTGCGGCAAAGAAAATACTATGAGCTTTCAATTTGTAACCCATCTGCCCACCCCGGAGCAGATCAGGCAGGAGCATCCGCTTCCCGCGCGTTTCGCGGAAATCAAGCGGGAGAGAGATGCCGAAATCAGAGCTGTGATCACCGGTAGAAGCAGTAAGTTTCTCGTCATTATCGGCCCCTGCTCTGCAGACAATGAAGATTCCGTCTGCGATTACATCAGCAGGCTGGCGAAAGTAAATGAAAAAGTAAAGGACAAGCTGATTCTGATTCCCAGAATTTATACCAATAAACCCCGGACTACCGGGGAGGGCTATAAGGGCATCGTCCATCAGCCTGATCCGGAGAAGAAGCCCGACTTCCTGGCCGGACTCATTGCCATGCGCAAAATGCATATCCGGGCCATTGAGGAATCCGGGCTCACCGCTGCGGACGAAATGCTTTATCCCGAGAACTGGGGATACATATCGGACATCCTCTCCTACGTGGCCATAGGCGCCCGCTCTGTGGAGGATCAGCAGCACCGTCTCACCGCCAGCGGTTTCGATGTGGCAGCCGGCATGAAAAATCCCACCAGCGGCGACATGTCCGTGATGCTCAATTCCGTCTATGCGGCCCAGCATCCCCATTCCTTTATCTACAGAGGCTGGGAGGTGTCCACCACGGGAAACGAGCTGACCCACACTGTCCTGCGGGGAGCTGTCAATAAGCACGGCAACAATGTGCCCAATTACCATTATGAGGACCTGAATCTCCTCCTGGAGCTCTATGGCAAAATGGATCTGATGTACCCGGCCTGTGTCATAGACGCCAACCATTCCAACTCAGGCAAACAGTTTGAGCAGCAGATCCGCATCACCAAGGAGGTCATGCACAGCCGCAAGCTTAACCGAGACATTCACAGTCTGGTAAAGGGCGTCATGATAGAGAGCTATATTGAGGAGGGCTGCCAGAAAGTAGGCGGCGGGATCTACGGCAAGTCTATCACGGATCCCTGTCTCGGCTGGGAAGTCTCGGAGAAATTGATCTACGAAATTGCGGAGTACGAGTAAAGCGAATGATACATACAAAAATCCGGGACTGCCCACGACCGCAGTCCCGGATTGTAATCCGGCATCAAAAAATCTTCAAAAATCCCAGTAGCAGATAAGGATTGAGATATCCCTCCAGCAGACATCCCGCCCCGGCCACAGCCAGTATAACCAGAAGCCTCCCCGCTTTTTTCAGCAGAAATCCCCTGTCCTGAGCATTCATTTCCCCCCGCACATAGATTCCCCGGAACAACTCCTCACACCAGATAAGCAGCAGCAATATGGCAGGCACATAGAGAAGATAATGAGGAAACAGGCTGATAACGGCAAGCAGAATTCCTTTCAATCCGTATCGCAGGGAAAGCGCCGCCAGAAAAGTCCCTGCAGACATACCGTACCAAAAAGCCGCCCCCATACAGATAATCAATCCCAGATAGGTACTGGAGAGCACCGCCAATATCAGCATCCTGCTCATCCGTTTCCGGAGAATATAACAGAAAAGAGCATTGCTGTCCACAGTCATATATTTCATATGAGACAGGGTATATTCGTCGAACAGCCCTGTCTCCCCCAGCAAAAAGCTCTTTCCTATATTGATCAATATAATTCCAAACAGCAGTCCTGCCCCGAAGCAAACCATAAAATTCCGCTGTCTGGGCAGAAATTGTTTTCCCGCAAGCTGCATCCCCTCTACCGCCCTTTTTGAAATAGTGACATTCCAATGCCTTTCTTCCATTGTATGCGGCGAAATTCTTGTCTATGCGCAAGACAGCCTGGGGACTTCTGTCTTGGTCTTAACCTGCCTTTTTCTCACAAAAGCCCTCTGTCCGGGCATATTTCTCCACAAGCTTCTCCACACTCACCAGCTTAACGCAGAGCACGAATAAGTCCGTGGCCAGGGCCAGCTCTTCCGGCGAGGGATAGGTGGGCGCAATGCGGATATTGCTGTCTTTTGGGTCTCTGCCATATGGATAAGTGGCTCCTGCTCCGGTCAGAGTAACGCCGGCTTCCTTACATTTCGCCACGATGGCCTTGGCGCAGCCCTCCATAGACTGGAAAGAGATAAAGTAGCCGCCGTTGGGTCTTGTCCATTCCCCAATCCCTGTCCCTGCCAGTTCCTCCTCCAATACTTTCAGCACAGCCTCGAACTTAGGCCGCATCAGAGCGGCATGTTTTCTCATATGGGCTTTGATGCCCTCGAAATCCTTAAAATAACGCACATGGCGGAGCTGGTTTATTTTATCATAGCCAATGGTCTGGATAGTCAGAGTCTTACGAATGCATTCCAGATTTCCCTTGGAGGCCGCGATGGCTGCCACGCCTGCACCGGAAAAGCTGATCTTAGAGGTAGAGGCGAACTCATACGCCATGTCAGGGTTGCCCGCTTTCTCACACTCGCTTAAAATCTCCAGAATCTTATCCTGCCGCTCTTCCTCCTCGTAGAGGTGATGCACAGAATAAGCATTGTCCCAGAAAATGCGGAAATCCTTTGCCGCCGGCTTCAGGTTGGCAAACCGCCTCACGGTCTCGTCGGAATAAGTATACCCCTGGGGGTTGGAGTACTTGGGCACACACCAGATCCCTTTGACGCTTTCGTCCCCGGATACCAGCTTTTCCACCAAATCCATATCCGGTCCCTGGGGGGTCATAGGCACCGTAATCATCTCGATACCGAAATGCTGCGTAATGGCAAAATGCCTGTCGTAACCCGGAACCGGACAGAGGAACTTCACTTTGTCCAGCTTGCACCACGGGGTACATCCCATGACGCCATGGGTCACAGCGCTGGAAACCGCGTCATACATCACATTCAGGCTTGCATTGCCGTATACGATCACATTCTCCGCTTTCACGCCCATAATATCCGCCATCATCTGCTTTGCCTCTCCCAGCCCGTCCAGCACGCCGTAGTTGCGGACATCCACGCCCTCTATACTTGTCATATCGCTCTGGGAATTCAGAACGTCGAAGATATCCATCCCCATATCCAACTGAGCCACAGAGGGCTTTCCTCTAGACATATCCAGCTTCAGTCCTTTTCCTTTCACGTCCTCATATTCTTTTTCCAGCTTTGCTTTTAATGACAACAGTTCGTCTCTGCTCAGTTCCTGATATGCTTTCATGTCATCCTCCATCCCATGTGTGGCTATGACGCCTTATGTTTATTCCATAATGCGCGCACCCACGTATCATTGTATACAATCACACCTGCATTATCATACTATAATCCATGTAAATACACAAGATGTAATATAACAAATTTGACCAAAAAAATATGCGGCAATTCGTGAAAATGTATAAGAGACGCCGGGCTATGGGCCTGACGTCTCTTTTGTCACATTTTCCCTATTCAATTTTGATGATTATTTGGCATAATCAATGACTCGGCTCTCGCGAATGACATTTACCTTGATCTGTCCGGGATATTCCAATTCAGCTTCGATCTGTTTGGATATATCACGCGCCAACAGAACCATATCGGTATCCGAAATCTGCTCCGGAACTACCATTACACGGACTTCCCGTCCTGCCTGAATAGCAAAAGACTTATCTACACCTTTGAAATTGTTTGTGATTTCTTCCAGCTTTGTCAACCTGCTGGTATAGGTCTCCAATGTCTCCCTTCTTGCCCCCGGTCTTGCGGCGGATATCGTATCTGCAGCCTGCACGATACACGCGATCAGGGTAGTGGGTTCCACGTCGCCGTGATGGGATTCCACGGCATTGATGACTGTGGCATTTTCCTTGTATCTCCGGCAGAGCTCTACGCCCAGCTGGATATGGGAACCTTCCATCTCATGATCCACGGACTTGCCAATGTCATGGAGCAGTCCGGCACGCTTTGCAATCCGGACATCCAATCCAAGTTCCGCTGCCAGCAGTCCTGACAGATGCGCCACTTCGATGGAATGCTTCAATGCATTCTGGCCATAGCTGGTCCTGAACTTCATCTTGCCCAGCAGCCTTACCAGTTCGGGATGAATGCCGTGTACGCCTACCTCCAGCGTGGCAGCCTCTCCCTCTTCCTTAATCATGATCTCCACTTCTTTCTGCGCTTTCTCCACCATCTCTTCGATTCTGGCGGGATGGATACGCCCGTCTACGATGAGCTTTTCCAGCGCAATCCTTGCCACCTCCCGGCGGATAGGATCGAAGCCTGACAAAATCACTGCCTCCGGTGTGTCGTCAATGATCAGATCCACACCTGTCATGGTTTCGAGGGTGCGGATATTGCGACCCTCCCGTCCGATGATTCTCCCTTTCATTTCATCGTTCGGCAGCTGTACGACGGAAATGGTGGTCTCAGAGACATGGTCTGCAGCACATCTCTGGATTGCCGATACCACGTATTCCCTTGCTTTCTTGTCTGCTTCTTCTTTGGCCCGACTCTCCATTTCCTTGATAATCACGGCCGATTCATGCTTCACTTCGTCTTCAACAATTTTCAATAAGTAGTCTTTTGCCTGTTCAGAGGTCAGTCCGGAAATTCGTTCCAGTTCCTGCAGCCGCTGCTCGTTCAATTTAGAGACCTCTACCTTGATTTTGTTCAAGGCCTCTTCCCTGGCCGTCAGATTAGTCTCTCGCCGTTCGAGGGCCTCGGTCTTCTTGTCAATGTTCTCTTCTTTCTGCTGAATCCTGCGTTCCGAGCGCTGTACTTCCGCCCTGCGTTCCTTGATTTCCTTGTCCAGCTCATTCTTGGTGCGAATGGACTCTTCCTTTACCTCAAGGAGCGATTCACGTTTCTTGGACTCTGCAGTCTTGAGAGCTTCATCGATGATTTCCCTGGCCTGATCCTGTGCGTTGCCGATGGTCGCTTCCGTCGTCTTCTTGTAATGATTCAAGACGAGGAATGCAGTCACCACGGCTGTCACCGGCACAGCGATCACAATCGCGATAATAATCCCAAGCATTACAGGAGCACCTCCTATTCCGTTTTCATTGTACATTTCAGTCTCAGGGCGTCGCCACTGCCCCGGGGCTTTTAGAATGTATATGTACAACATTCTAACAAGCAATTTGCAACAAACTTAATTTTAACCGCAAATGAAGCTAATGTCAAGCATAAGTATACATATTTTCAAAAGATTATCCTGGAATTCTGGAAATTTCTTGTAGCATTTGCACAAATTCAAGGCGCTGTCACGTTTTCAGTCCTCCGCAAAAGGCAGTCCCGCCCGGTGCAGGGCTTTACACACCTGTTCTGCCTGAAAGCCTTTCCGCATAAGATATCCGTACATTCTCCGCCACTCTTTGGGCGATGCCGCTTCGCGGTCAAATCCCTTTTTTCTCAAAAGAGAGGCGATCATGTCCTGTTCGTCCTGGCTTCCGCCCTCCGCTTCCCACTCGTCCCAGGCCCTCTCCAGAACGTCCCTGTCAATTCCCCTGCCGGCAAGATCCTGCTCTATCCGCCTGCGGCTTCTGTCCTGTACATGGTTTCGGATAAAGTTCACGGCATAGCGGCAATCGTCCGTATAGTGGAAGCTCTCCACATATTCCAGGGCCTTTGCTATGATATGCTCCGGATAACCGCCCTCTTTCAGCTTGTCGTGAAGCTGCTTCCTTGTATAGTCCCGGTTCTTTAACAGATTCATGGCCCGCAGCTTCGCACGCTTGGGCAGAAGCTCTTCCATTATAGCGCACAGGGCGTCCTCTTCTATCTCCTCATCCTGGCGGATGTGGAATCTGCGCAGTTCGCTTTTATACAATACGAAAACGGATTCATCGTCCGTGGTCACCCTCACCCGGGATTTGGATATCTCCGTCATCTGCGTTACTCTCATGGATACACCCCCAAATTATGAGAGGGACGTGTCTGCCGCTTTCTCCTCGGCCAGGGCCGTCTCGGCTTTTGCTGCCTCGGCCTTGGCTGCCGCGGAGGCTTTACTGCCGGCACGGCCTCCTGCCTTGGTCTCCGCCTTTACGTCTGCGCCGCTTCCGGCCTTGCCGGCGTTCTTGTCCTCAGCCGCCCCTTCCGGGGCCGCCTCTCCTCCAAAGCCGTAGTGCGCGCGCACCTTGTCCTCAATGACCTTGCAGACCTCCGGATTGTCCCTTAAGTACTGTTTTGCGTTCTCCCTGCCCTGGCCGATCTTATTTCCGTCATAGGCATACCATGCGCCGGACTTCACTATTATATTCAGCCCCGCCGCCAGATCCAGGATATCCCCCTCTTTGGAAATCCCTTTTCCGAACATGATATCGAACTCCGCCTCCTTGAAAGGAGGTGCCACCTTATTCTTCACTACCTTGACCCTGGTATGGTTGCCGATCACCTCGCCGCCCTGCTTCAGGGCCTCCACACGGCGCACATCCATACGGACGGAGGCGTAGAACTTCAGCGCCCGACCGCCGGTAGTGGTCTCGGGATTGCCGAACATAACGCCGATCTTCTCACGCAGCTGGTTGATAAATACCACCGAGCAGTTGGACTTGCTGATGACAGAGGTAAGCTTGCGCAGCGCCTGGGACATGAGTCTCGCCTGCAGGCCCACATGGCTCTCGCCCATGTCGCCGTCGATCTCAGACTTGGGCACCAGCGCTGCCACGGAGTCCACTACCACGATATCAATAGCTCCGGAGCGCACCATGGTCTCCGCGATCTCCAGGGCCTGCTCTCCGTTGTCAGGCTGGGATATATAGAGGTTATCGATGTCTACGCCGATATTCTTTGCATATACGGGATCCAGGGCATGCTCCGCGTCAATGAAGCCTGCGATGCCGCCCATTTTTTGTACCTCCGCGATCATATGCAGGGTAACTGTGGTCTTACCGCTGGACTCCGGCCCGTATATCTCTATGATTCTTCCCTTGGGAATCCCTCCAAGTCCAAGTGCTATGTCAAGACTTAAGGAGCCTGTGGGGACGGTCTCCACATTCATCCGGGAGGAAGGGTCGCCCAGCTTCATCACCGCGCCCTTGCCGAACTGCTTCTCAATCTGGCCAATGGCCGCATCCAATGCTTTTAATTTCTCTTCTCTTTCCATCTGGAATCTCCTTTTTCACAAGAACAAATGTTCTTACCTGTTCTTAGGATAAAACATCCGTTCGCATTTGTCAACTACATTTTACCTTATTTTAAGTACCTTAAAACTCCCTCAAAGGCATCCCACCCTCCTGTCTGGAAAATTCTCTCTGAAACGTATGGCGAAACCGCCGGAATCCAAGAATGATACAAGCATACGAAACATCAGATATTAAATCAGACAAGAATATCATACCACAGACAGCCCGGGGTGGCAACCCGAAATCGGCCCTATGCAAAAAAAGGTGCAGAAAAATCACGAAAGTATCACCCGGAGAGCAACGCTTCCCAAAGAAAAAAAGGAGTTCAGGACTCCTTTTTTCCAAATGTCACCTTGCTGAAGTATTCCAGCACACAGCTGCGGGTCAGCGTCAGGGCCGAGGACACTGCGGATTCCCGTATTTTGCCCCTGTTTCCGGAAAACTGACATTTCTTCACGGTGGTCTTGCCTTTCACATAGCAGGCAATGTACACCAGCCCCACCGGCTTCTCGGATGTCCCTCCGTCCGGTCCGGCAATGCCCGTGATCGCCACCGCAACGTCTGCCTTGCATTCCAGGGCCGCTCCCTTTGCCATCTCCTCGGCTGTCTTCTCGCTTACGGCGCCGTGCTTCTGGAGAGTGCTCTTCTTCACGCCCAGGAAACGCCTCTTGGCCTTGTTGGAATAAGTTACCATGCCGAATTTATATACTTCCGATATGCCCGGCACATTCACCAGTCTGGCAGAGAGCAGTCCGCCCGTACAGGACTCTGCGCAGGTGATGGTCAGACCGTTGGCCAAAAGCAGGTCCGCAACGGATTTCTCCAGCGTCACCGACTCGTCGGTGGTATACACATGATTGCCGAATCTGGCTTTCAGCTCTTTTACCATGGGCTTGATCAGCTTCCCGGCGCTCTTCTTGTCCTCCGCTCCCGCCGTGACCCGGATATGCACCTCTCCGGTCTTGGCATAGGTGGCGATGGTGGGATTGGTCTGGGTGTCGATCAGATCCTTTACCATGGTCTCCGCCTTGCTCTCCCCCACGCCGCAGATTTTTACGGTGGTGGAACAGATGACCTGGGAATTCAGGGACGCCAGATAAGGCGCCACACTCTCTTCGAACATAGGATAGAGCTCGTTAGGCGGACCGGGAAGCAGGATCACCCTTGCCCTGTCCGTCTCTATGATGACCCCCGGCGCGGTGCCGTTGTGATTCTCCATGACAATGGCACCCTCTGGCAGCATGGCCTGCTTCCAGTTATTGTCCGTGGGCTCTATGCCCCTCCCTGCAAAATATTTCTCAATGGCCCGCTTACTGGGCTCATGCAGATACAGCTGCCTGCCGCAGACCTTGGCCGCCGTCTCCTTGGTCAGATCATCCTCCGTAGGCCCAAGCCCTCCGGACAAAATCACAATGTCGGAACGCCCCACCGCTGTCTCCAGCACCTGGGAAAGCCTTTCCTCATTGTCTCCCACCACTGTCTGAAAATAGCAGGAAAGCCCCAGTCCGGCGCACTTCTCCGACAGATACGCCGCATTGGTGTTCACGATATTTCCCAGTAAAATCTCCGTACCTACGCAAATCAGTTCTACATTCATCTATTCTCCTCCATGCCTGCCGTGATCCTATTTTGTATCCCGCATAACGTCCTTATTCTTCATCAGATAATCCACCAGAGACACCAGCGTCAGCGCCAGCGCAATCCACATAACAATGTCCGTCACAAGCTGAAGCTGCGGAATATCCGCGATCATCAGGCACACCATCACCATCTGGAAAGTCGTCTTGAACTTCCCCCAGTAGCTGGCCGCAATAACGACTCCGTTATCCGCGGCTACCAGCCTGAACCCGCTGATAATGAACTCCCTGCTGATGATGAGTATGACAATCCATGCCGGCACCCGCCTTAGCTCCACCAGCGCGATCATGGCAGCGCTGACCAGCAGCTTATCCGCCAGAGGATCCATGAATTTACCGAAATTCGTCACCAGATTATATTTTCTGGCGATCTTGCCGTCTATCAAATCCGTCAGGCTGGCAATGATAAAGATCGCCAGCGCAATATAGTCCACATATTCCGCAATTCCCCCGAAGAGCGCCCGATACCACCCCCAGCCGCCGCTCTGCCCCAATAAGAGAAGCACAAAAGGCACAATCAGAATAATGCGAAAGATCGTCAATTTGTTTGGCAGATTCATCTTTTTCATACTAACCTCCCTGTCACCGTCAGGCAGTGACTCAAATCCACTTCATTCCGTGCATATTTCCGCGATCAGATCATATTCATTGAAATCCGTGACACGGGCCCGGACGAAATCTCCGCTCATCAGTTCCCTGTCCGTGTGCAGGAACAGATAGCCGTCCACCTCCGGTGCGTCCCGGTACGTTCTGGTCACATACACATCCTCGTCCGCAACTTTCCCCTCCACCATCACGTCCAGCTCCCGCCCGATCATGGTCTCGGCTTTCTCAAAGGAAATGGCCTGCTGCAGCTCCATAAGTTCTTCCCGCCTTGCCTCCTTTACCTCCTCCGGAATCTGATCCGGCAGCCCGGCAGCCACCGTATCCTCCTCCTGAGAATATGCGAACACACCCAGCCTGTCGAATTCCATCTCATTCACAAACCGGTACAGTTCCTCGAAGTCCTCCTGGGTCTCTCCGGGAAAGCCGCTGATCAGCGTGGTCCGCAGGCAGATATCGGGAATCTCCTCCCGCAGCATTCGGATCTGGCGCCGCAATTGCTCCTCATTGGTCCGCCTGCCCATACGCCGGAGTATCTCATCCGAGGCATGCTGGATGGGGATGTCCAGGTAATGGCATATCTTCGGCTCCCGGGCCATCACACGGACCAGCTCCTGCGTGATCTCCTCCGGATAGCAGTATAATAACCGGATCCAGCGGATATCCGGAATGGCCGCCAGTTTTAAAAGCAGCTGGGGAAGACACTTTCTTCCATATAAATCCGCGCCGTAGAGGGTAGTCTCCTGGGCCACAAGGATCAGCTCCTTTACTCCGCTCTCCGCCAGCTTCTTGGCCTGGGCCACAAGGCTCTCCATAGGAATGCTCCGGTAATCACCGCGTACCTTGGGGATAATGCAGTAGGTACAGCGCTTATCGCAGCCCTCGGCAATCTTCAGATAGGCATAATGTCCGCCGGTAGTCAATATTCTGTCCTTGCATGTGGCAGGAGGGGCATTCAGCTCCCTGTAATGGTTCCGCCCATGGCCTGAGAGCACTTCCTCCAGCACGTCCCCGATTTCCTCTATGGCCGCCGTGCCCACCAGCGCGTCCACCTGGGGGATCTCTTTTTGGATTTCCTCCTGAAAGCGCTGAGCCAGGCATCCCGTGGCAATCAGCGCTTTCAGCTTCCCCTCTTCCCGCAGCTCGGCCATTTCCAGCAGCGTATTGATACTCTCCTCCTTGGCGTCCCCGATAAAGCAGCAGGTATTGACGATGCATATGTCGGCTTTCTCTTCATCGTCCGTAAAGTCAAAGCCTTTTTTGCGCAAAATGCCCAGCATCAATTCTGTATCGGCAAGATTCTTGTCACAGCCAAGGGATATAAATAAAATATCCATAAAAACCTCACATATATGGGATTGTCTATGAAAATAGCTGGCAAAACTACCAGCTACCTCCCCGTCTTATTCGCTGCCCAGTATCTTGATCTTGCCCTGATTGAGCTCCTCCACAGCCACGGACAGCGGCTTTTTATCCTTGCTGTTCACCATGGCCTCCTCGCCGGCAATTAGCTGTCTGGCTCTCTTGGACGTGGCCATGACAATGGAATAGCGGCTGCTTACCACAGGGGCCTCGCCCTGCTCTACCTCTTTGTTCACTACTTTCATCAAATCTGAATAGGATGGATGTAACATTACTCTTGCGCTCCTTTCGCGAAACTATGCAGTTCTTCTCTGATCCCTTTTACAAACTCTTCTCTTCTCACCGGAGCCCTGCGGGCCGCGGCCACCAGGTGATGTACCTCCTCCGCGCTCTCCTCCAGCTTGTCGTTTACCACCAGGTAATCGTAGAACTCAACGCCCTTGGATTCCTCCGCGGCTCTGGCCAGGCGGCTGGCAATGACTTCCTCGCTCTCCGTGCCTCTTCCCTCCAGTCTGCGCTTGAGTTCCTCCGCATTGGGAGGCGTCACGAAGATCAGGAGGCTCTCCGGGAACCTGTCCTTAATCTTCAGGGCCCCCTGTATCTCTATCTCAAGGATGACATTTCTGCCCTCCGACAGCCTCTCTTCCACATAGGCTTTCGGGGTGCCGTAGTAATTTCCGCAGTAGGAAGCGTATTCAATAAGTCCGTCCCGGGCTATGGTGTCCTCAAAATGCTCTCTGTCCGTGAAAAAATATTCCACCCCGTCACGCTCTCCCGGCCTTGGTGTCCGGGTAGTCATGGACACGGAAAGGCAATAGTCCTCCCCATGCCTGCGCAGCAGCTCCTTTACCAGTGTACCCTTTCCCGCACCGGAAAAACCGGATATGACGATCAGAATTCCCTTTTTATTCTCTTTCATCCGTCCCCTCCATGCTGTTTTCCTCCTGCATCTGCGCGCTTCCCACCCGGCCTGCGATGGTCTCCGGCAGAAGCGCCGACAGTACCACCTGGCTGTTCTCCATCACCAGCACGGATTTTGTCTTGCGCCCCTGGGTGGCGTCGATGGCGGTTCCCCGCTCTCTGGCGCTCTGAACCATTCTCTTCACAGGCGCGGAGTCCGGGCTGACAATGGCGATGATTTTGGAGGTATTCACGATATTTCCGAATCCGATATGAATCAGCATGCCGCTACCTCTACTCTATATTCTGAATCTGCTCTCTGACCTTTTCAATCTCTGTCTTCAGATCAATAGCACAGTTGGAAGTCTCCAGATCACCTGCTTTGGACAGAATGGTATTGGCCTCTCTGTTCATCTCCTGGGCGATAAAATCCAGCTTCCGCCCTACGCAGCCGCCCTCCGACAAGGCATTTTTGGCAGTATCAATATGGCTGTAGAGCCGCACGATCTCCTCATCCACGCAGACCTTATCCGCAAAGATCGTGACCTCTGTCAAAAGCCTCCCCTCATCCACGGCGGCATCCGCCAGAAGCTCCCTTACCTTTTCCTCCAGTTTACGGCGGTATTCCGCCACGATCCGGGGAGAATGTTCCGAGATGAAATCCACTTTCTCCCGCATGCCGTCCAGCTTCTCTATGAGATCATCCCGCAGGTGCCCGCCCTCCGCCACACGGCTGTCCACGAACATCTGCGCGGCGCCGGCGACAGCCCTGCACAATTCTTTCCACAGCTCCTCCTCATCCACGCCGGCCTCTTCCATGGTGAAAATCTCCGGAAACCTGGAAAGGGAAGATACCCGGATATCATTCTCCAGATGAAATTCCTCTGCCATCCGGCGCAGATATCCCAGATATTCCTCTGCCACCTCCCTGTGATAGCGCACCACGGAAGTCTTCTCGGAAAAGTCCTCGTAGGAGACAAAGACGTCCACCTTGCCCCGGGAGATATAGTTCTTCAGTTCGCTTCGAATGGATGATTCAAAGAAATTGAGCGCCTTGGGCATCTTGATATTGACGTCCAGATAACGGTGATTTACGGACTTTATCTCCACCGTGAATTTTCTGTTGTTTTCAGTGACTTCACATCTGCCGAAACCTGTCATACTCTTAATCATAGACGCTCCTGTCCGGGAATGACTCCCTGCTGCATACTCTTCTTTATTATAGAATAAGTTTCGGAAAGCGTCAAGAGATTTTCCGGCATCAATCTTGCAAAACCCTTGAGAGTATGCGATAATACATTACAAAAAGACGGAGGAATCTCAAATGGCCTTTGACGGCGTAACCATAGCAAACGTGGTATCGGAACTGAAAAAAGAGCTCATGGGCGGGAGGCTTTATAAAATTGCCCAGCCTGAGACGGACGAGCTGCTGCTCACCATCAAGCAGCCTGACGGCACCAGAAAACTGCTGATCTCCGCAGAGGCCTCTCTGCCCCTGCTCTATCTGACGAAAGCAAACAAGCCAAGTCCCATGACCGCGCCCAATTTCTGCATGCTTCTGCGCAAGCATCTCCAGAACGGCCGCATCACGGGCATCACCCAGCCCGGACTGGAGCGCATTGTCCGCATGGATATCGAGCATCTGGATGAAATGGGGGATCTGCGCAAGAAGACGCTGATCGTGGAGATCATGGGAAAGCACAGCAATATCATCTTCTGCGACGACAAAGATATGATCATCGACAGTATCAAGCATATATCCGCCGCCGTCAGCTCCCTGCGGGAGGTACTGCCGGGCAAGCCCTATTTCGTGGCCGCCACCCAGGACAAGCTGGATGCCCTGACTGCGGATTATGCCGCTTTCCAAAGCGCCCTTTCCGTCAGGCCCCAGCCCGTCTTCAAGGCGCTCTATGGCAGCTTTACAGGTATTTCCCCCATATTGGCTCAGGAACTGTGCTATGAAGCGGGCGTTGACGGTGATCTGCCCGCCGCGGCATTGACCGGCTCGGATTACGGGCGGCTCTATGAATCCTTTTCCCGGATGGCGGCCGCTGTCAGGGAGGAGCGGTTCTGCCCCAATATCGCCTATACGGGAGACAGCCCGGTGGAATTCTGCGCCCTGCCGCTGACCATGTACGGATACGGCGCTCCGCAAACAGAAAGCTCCTGCGGTTCGGAACCGGGCCCGGCCGGAACCCATCCGGTCAACGCGGCGCCCTCCTCGGGGGATCATGTAGTATCCTATGATTCCATGTCCGCCCTGCTGGAGCATTATTACGCTGAGAAAAATATCCTGACACGCATCCGCCAGAAATCCGCGGACCTGCGGCGCATCGTGCAGACCGCCCTGGAGCGGAATGTGAAAAAGTACGATCTGCAGCTGCGCCAGATAAAGGACACCCAAAAGCGCGAGACCTATCGCATTTACGGGGAGCTTCTCAATACCTACGGCTATAGCGCCCAGCCCGGCGCAAAGTCTCTCCAGGCTCTGAACTATTATAACAATGAGACCGTGACCATTCCCCTGGATCCCACGCTTACAGCCGGCGAGAATGCCCGGAAATATTTCGACAAATACGGAAAGATGAAGCGTACTTACGAGGCCCTGTCTCAGTTGACCGAAGAAGTCAGCATGGAAATCCAGCATCTGGAGTCCATCTCCAATGCCCTGGACATTGCCCTGTATGAAGAGGATCTGGCCCAGATCAAGGAAGAACTCACCGAAAGCGGCTACATCCGGCGCAAAGGAGGGAACGGCCGGAAACAGAAAATCACCAGCAAGCCTTTTCACTATATAAGCAGCGACGGCTTCCATATGTATGTGGGAAAGAATAATTTCCAGAACGATGAGCTGACATTTAAATTTGCCACAGGAAACGACTGGTGGTTCCATGCCAAGCAAATTCCGGGATCCCATGTGGTGGTGAAAATGGGCAGCGCCCGGGAGCTGCCCGACCGTACCTTTGAGGAGGCCGCGCGCCTGGCGGCTTACTACTCAAAAGGCAGGGGGCAGGAAAAAGTGGAGATCGATTACATCCAGAAAAAACATGTGAAAAAGCCAAACGGCGCAAAGCCCGGCTTCGTAGTCTATTATACCAATTATTCCATGGCCATAGACAGCGATATCTCCCGGATACAGTTAGTCATGGAAGAATAGAATCCCTATTCCGGAAGGATACTTTATTTCATCAGCCTGCATTTCTTCGCCAGCTTCACCAGCAGATATCCTTTCGGAAAGCCCCTAAGCTCCTCCTCCGACAGCCCCCGGAGCAGAAGCAGCATGGCAAAGTACACACAGACTGCCACTATGATCGCCGCCACTACGGAAATCTTCGGCGAGGCGGTGAACATCAGAAGACTTTCATAGATTGCCCAGGCCGCCCCGCCCATGCAGGCCGAGGCCAGGGCCGGGATCAGAAAGGTCTTCCTGATTTCCTGTTTGTAGCCCACTGCCCTGCACACTGCCACCTGGTTCAGCACACATACGCAGACCGCATACAGAGTATTGGCAATGACAATGGCATAGAGATCCAAATTCGTGAATAATAAAAGCACGATAGCCGCCACTGTCTGCAGCACCAGCGCAATCCCCGCATTGACAATGGGGACGCTCACCTTTCCCAGTCCCTGCAGAATCTGGCTGGTCAGCGAGGACAGTGCATTGAACACAATATACAGCGCCAGGGCCATTAAAAGACTGGTGGCCAGATCCTCTTCTTCTCTGGTATTGCGGAACAGCAGCGCCGTCACGGGACGGGCCAGGGCAAAGAGCCCTACGGCGCAGGGTATGGAAATAATCATGGTACTCTTGATGGACAGTCCTATCTTCTCCCTGGCCCCCGCATAATCCGCGGAAGCAATCAGCTGCGCCACAAGCGGAATCATAGCCGCTGCCATGGCTGCCGCAAAGGCGTTGGGAATATTGGATATGGTCACCGTCTCCGTCTGAAAGACGCCCCAGCGCTCGCTGATCTCCAATTCGTTTACCTCCCGCAACGCAGGCAGCATCTTCAGGTAGATGCTGTTGTTCACGGCAGTGGCCATGTTGGCCACCGCCGTGCTTAAGATAAAGGGCATCACCACCATGGTAATCAGCTTAAACACGGTTCCGTAGGATTCGATGTTCTTGTGCCTGTCGTTTTTGATGCGGCGCATGATGATACCGCGGTTCATTCCATAGATGGCAGCCATGAACAAAAGCGCCACCAATACGCCTGCGCCTGTTCCCAATGCGCTGCCGGTAGCTCCGGATACAGCCCTCTCCACCCGGCCGGCCTCATCCGCAGGCATCTCCAGGGTTCCCAGCTGTGCCTTAATCAGCAGATAAGCGGCGCCGATACTGACTATGGCATTGGAGATCTGCTCCAGTATCTGGGACACGGAAGTCTGCACCATACTTTCATGGGCCTGAAAATAACCCCGCAGCACCCCCAGGATTCCATAGACGAAGATGGTGGGCGCAAATGTCTGCAGCACGGGAACCGCGTTCTCCGGCACAAAAAAACCTGCGCCGAAATAAAGCACCAGGCTGGCTACGCCTCCCACTGCCAGCACATAACCGATGGCCCCCAGAAATATCCGGTGGGCGTTGCGGTACTCTTTCACAGCCAGTCTCTGGGCTATGACCTTTGACATGGCGGCGGGAATGCTGTAGGACGATATCATCAGGATGATGGAGTAGTAATTGAACGCGGAATTGTAATACCCCATCCCCAGCGCTCCCACCACATTGTACAAAGGGCTCCTGTAGAGGAGCCCGATGATCCTGCTGATGATTCCGGCCGCTGCCAGAATCCCCGCCTGTACGATAAAATCATTTTTCTTGCCGGACATAACTTTAACCTATCAGCCAATCGTACATTTCCTGATACTTTCTCGCAGACACATGCCAGGAGAAATCCACTGCCATGGCTCTGTCGATCAGCTTGTTCCATTCGCGCTTCTTATCATAATAAATATGCTCCGCATACCGGATCGTATTCAGCATTTCATGGGCGTTATAATTGGTAAAGCTAAAACCGGTTCCGGCGCTTTCGTATTCATTGTAGGGCTGTACCGTGTCTTTCAGGCCTCCCGTCTCCCGGACGATGGGAATGGTACCGTACCGCAGCGCCATCAGCTGGCTTAGGCCGCAGGGTTCAAACAGAGAGGGCATCAGGAACGCGTCACAGGATGCGTAAATCTTGTGAGACAGCGGATCCGAGTAATAAATGTTGGCCGACACCTTGTCGCCGTACTTCCAGTCAAAGTGGCGGAACATATTCTCATACCGGGCCTCTCCGGTCCCTAACACCACCAGCTGGATGTCATCCCGGCACAGCTCGTCCATAATGTAAGCGATCAGATCAAAGCCTTTCTGGTCCGTGAGCCTGGACACCACGCCGATCATCATCTTCCGGTCGTCCTGGCAAAGCCCCAGCTCCTGTTGGAGGGCACGCTTATTCTTGACCTTTTCCTTGCGGAAATTAACGGCATTGTAAGGGTTTACGATATGTTTGTCCGTCTCCGGATTAAAGTCCGTATAGTCGATGCCGTTCACAATACCCCTCAGATCCCCGCTTCTGGCCCGAAGCAGGCCGTCCAGGCCCTCCCCGTAGAAAGGCGTCTTGATCTCCTCCGCGTAGGTACTGCTCACCGTGGTCACGGCATCCGCGTAAACAATGCCGCCTTTTAAGAGGTTGGCATCTTTATAGGCCTCCAGCTTGTCGGCGGCAAAGAAATAGTCCGACAGTCCGGTAATGCTGCGCACGGTCTTAATATCCCACTTCCCCTGGAACTTCAGGTTATGGATGGTGATGACGGATTTCATCCGGCTGAAGAAATCTCCGCCCCGGAAACGTTCTTTCATATAGACCGGAATCAGACCCGTCTGCCAGTCATGGCAATGGACCACATCCGGCTGGAAATTCACTACGGGCAGAGCGGAAAGAGCTGCCTTGGAGAAATAGGCATACCGCTCAATCTCCCATTTTGCGTCGTCCGTGTAAACCCTGTCCCCGCTGAAATAGTATTCATTGTCAATAAAGTAATAATGAACTCCCTCTTCCTCCGCCTCGAAGATTCCCACATAGACGCTCTTCCAGTTAAAATCCATGTAGAAATGGGTCACATATCTCATTTTATCTTTCATCTGCTGCTTCATACAGGCATACTTCGGAATCATGACCCTTACATCAAAATACTCTTTGTCGATACATTTCGGCAGGGAACCCACCACATCGGCCAGACCTCCGGTCTTGATAAACGGAACTCCCTCTGACGCCGCAAATAAAATTTTTTTCATCGGAAACCTCCATTGATTATAATTCGGATTATAATTCGCATTAGAAACTATTTCCATTATACAACAATATCGGTTCCGTGGAAAGCATTTCTTTTGAACTTTTCACATTCTGTTCCTCTTCCGCCGCGGGTCCCATTATTTTGCCCGGTAGGAAAGACGTATCCTGTCCGCGATCAGGGCAATGAACTCCGAATTGGTAGGTTTGCCTTTTCCGGTGTCTATGGTGTATCCGAACAATGCGTCCAGGGTCTCCATCTTGCCTCTGCTCCAGGCCACTTCGATGGCATGGCGGATGGCGCGCTCCACCCGGCTGGGCGTAGTCTGAAACCGTTTTGCTATGGTAGGATAGAGAATCTTGGTGATGGAGCTGATCATGGCCGGATCGTCCACGGACATCATGATAGCCTCCCTCAGATACTGATAACCTTTGATATGCGCGGGAACACCTATCTCGTGTATCATGTCGGTGACATCCTGCTCCAGGTTCCGCAGCATTGCCGGTGTCTTAGGCGGCTCCTGCGGTGTCTTATGAACCGGTCCTTTCCCTGAGGGAACCGTGATCATGATCTGGAACTCCTTGTCTCCGTTCATCAGGTCACCCAGTATTTTGTATATCTTCTCATTGTCTTTCGTAGCTGTGATATTCAGCTGTTCCATGAACCTACCTCCTCGCGAAAATTCGTGGACTTTTTAGCTCTTGCGATGCAAATTGTCTAAATTCGTCCTTTCCCATTATAAAAGACGCCCATAGTTACAGCAACCGATACCCGCCGCGAGATTCGGGAGGACGGACAAAATAGATACAGAAACGATAAGGATTCTACGGCCTTTTGCAAAAAGACGTAAAAAAATCTATAATACTTTAAAATTTCCGATATTGTTTCGCAATTCTGATAAAATACGACTTTTTGAATTTCCCCTTGACATTCCCGCCAAACAAAGGGAAAATAACAATAGCACAGGCAAGGAGTATGGGCATGAGACAGATTAACGAGGACATCAGACAAGGGAATTTCAGACAAGTCTATCTCTTATACGGCGAGGAGAGATATCTTCGCAGGCAGTACCGGGAAAAGCTTAAGGCCGCCCTCTGCCAGGAGGGAGATACCATGAATACCCATTTTTTCGAGGGGAAAGAGATCTCTTTGGGGGAAATCATCGACCTTGCCGAGACTTTGCCTTTTTTTGCCGACAGACGTGTCATTTTTATCTCGGACAGCGGGTTCTTTAAGTCCGGAGGAGAAAAAATGGCGGAATATCTGTCGAATCCCAGCGAGACATGCTTCTTCGTTTTCACGGAAAGCGAGATAGACAAGCGCAGCAAGCTGTACAAAGCCGTACAGGCAAAGGGGTATGCGGCGGAATTTGCCGAACAGGACGAGAATACCTTAAAACGCTGGGCGGCCGGGATTCTCGGAAGAGAAAAGCTGAAAATTACGGAAAGTACCATACAGCTCTTCCTCTCCAAGACCGGCACGGACATGGAAAATATCCAGATGGAGCTGGAAAAGCTCATCTGCTACTGCATGGGCCGGGATGTGGTGACCACAGAGGATGTGGAGACCGTCTGCACGGTCCGCATCAGCAACCAGATCTTCGACATGATAAACGCCATTGCCGCCAAACAGCCAAAGCGGGCCCTGGAGCTCTATTATGATCTGCTGGCCTTAAAAGAGCCTCCCATGCGCATTTTATTTCTGATCGCAAGGCAGTGCAATATGCTGCTTCAGGTAAAAGAGCTCAGCTCCGGAGGCTTCGACAGCCGGGCCATCGCGCCGAAAATCGGCGTGCCTCCTTTTGTGGCCGGAAAATACCTGGCCCAGGCCGCAAAGTTTAAGGCTTCCGTCCTGCGCGGCGCCGTGGAGAAATGCGTGGAGGCGGAGGAGGCCGTGAAGACCGGACGCATGAACGACAGGATGAGTGTGGAGATTTTGATCTTGTCGGTGCTGTAATCTTTCACTGCGGTATCCGCCAAAGGCCTCCGTGCTGCCTGAAACTGACCTGTTTCAGGCAGCGGATCGGCTCCGATGCCGGGTCCGGGGCAGTCTTCCTTACAGCCCTGCTTTCAGCAGCCCTATATCATAGGTGTGTCTGCACAGTTCCTGCACATCCTGGCTGTAATGGGAGGTCAGGAGGATGGTCACCCTTTCCTTTTCGTTCAATTCCCGGAAAAGCTTCCTGAAATGCGCCGCAGACTTGATATCAATGGCATTAAACGGCTCGTCCAGCACCAATAGGGAGGGCTTTTCCATCAGGGCCTGGGCAATGGCAAGCCGCTGCCTCATTCCCTGGGAATATTTTCCCACTTTCACCTCCAGTTCCGATTTCAGCCCCACCCGCCGCATGTTCTCTTCCACCTGTGCCCTGCCCGTTTTCCCCCGGATGGAGGCCAAAAGCAGGAGATTGTCAAGCCCCGTCTCCCCCGGTAAAAACCCGGTGCAGTCCAGGATCACCCCGATATCCCGGGGGAATTTTCCCTTTTCGATTTTTTCGCCCCCTACCAGAATCTCTCCCGCATCCGGCAGTGCAAAGCCGCATATCATTTTTAACAGCACGCTTTTCCCGGAGCCGTTCTCCCCCAGGATTCCGCAGATATCCCCACGAGGAACCGTAAGATTTAAATTGGTAAACAGTACATTGTTCTTATATGCCTTTGATACATTCCGCAGTTCTACCATCTTTCTTCTCCCTGCCCTTTCCGGTTCAAAACCGTTCTATTATAGTTCTGTCGTCCTTTCAAAGACAAACTCCTTTTTCCCATGCAGCTCTTTTGCCAGAAACAGCAGAAGCAAAATCACAGCCAACCAATACCACCAGTAAAACTGATACTGTCCCAGCTTTTCCACCTCCTCCGGCGGCGCCCCCAGAATCTCTTCGATTTTATAGCTGATTTTCCCCCAGGGCGTCCATTCCAGGGCCCGCACGGCCACGCCCTTGGCCAGAATGTAATTTCCCAAAGGCACAAGGGTGGTTATTGCCAGGTCAAGCATGGTATCGTTTAAAATGCTCTGCAGGATTTCATGGAGCAGAAGCAGAGCGCTCCAAAAGCAGAAGATATTCAGGCACTGTCTTACAAAAATGCCCGTAAAATCCTCCGATACCATAAAGGCATGCCTTGTCTCCACAGGCATTCCCCGTCTGAAAAAAAGCAGCATGGCCACAAGGGCCAGCAGACACAGCATGACAAATCCTGTCCTCGCGGCTATTTTGACGGAAAAGAATTCGTTCCGGTTCCGGTATCTGATCAGCACGGGATACCGGGAGTTTTGGCTCTGTGCGCTACTGGCGGCAGCCAGCAGCAGCAAGGGGAACAATACCAGAATGACATGATAATTGTTGCACACCCAGACCATAAATTCCCCCTGACAGCCCGCCGGATATTTCTTCAAAAAACTCACAGCCATAGCATAACTCACCACAAGGGCGCAAAGCAGCCAAAAAACCAGCCCTCTCACAAGACGGCATTCCCTGATCTCCACTCTAAGCTTTGCCGGCATGACAATCCCCTCCTATAAACAAAAGACAGCCCACTGTAAGCACCGCCAGCTCATACAGAGGAATCCCCCAGCCACCCAGCGCAGGGTTGTAGTAGGCATCCGGGGCGATCAGCTTAAACGCCTGCCAGGGTCCAGACGCGGCAACCCCTGTGAACACGCAGTAGCAGACAGGTATCAGCAGCGCCAGGTAGCGGTTGCGCACAACCGCGCTTAAACCCAGCCCCCATACCGCAAATACCGCCCCCAGCACTCCTGCGTTTACGGCATACATCATTCCGTACAGAAAGGGAAATTTTTCGGCAAATTCAGGCATAAAGCGGACGGAAATCTCCACGCTTCCTGAGCCCAGGATAAATTTGCAGAAAAGCAGCCAGCCTGCCATAGGCAGAAACAATGACAAGAAGCCGCTACAGGCCACAGCGGCACTTTTCGCCATTCTGTATTGCCCTCTTGAAGTCTTCAGCGCCATCAGCCGCCCAAAACCGCTGTCCCTTTCTTTCCGGTAGGACAACACAAAAGGAAACATAACCGTTATGGGCCAGAGGATTGTCAGCGGCGTAGACCAGAGGCTGTTCAAAAACTTGCTCAGATACGGGTCGCTATCGTTAAAAATCCTCCCATTGGTCTGATCCAGGCGCCCCTCCACCATCATAAAAAAACAGAATGCCGTCGTCAGGGCAAAGGCTCTGGAGCGCAGCGCCCTCTTTATTTCCTTTTTTACCATAATGCACCTCCCTCTTGCGGATTCTCCTGTTTGATATATCCGATTCAGAGAGGTTTCGTTACAAACGAAATAAAAACGCGGCATCTTCCGAGAGATCAGCCAAAATCCTGTTGCGCCGGCAGCAGAAATATCGTATAATCTATTATAAAAAGACGATAAAACGGCCAGACAGAAAAAAAGACCGCCGGGTCAGGATGAACGAAAGGCAGTGAGATTATGGCGGAAAAACTGTTCAGCGTCCTGCTGGAACGATTGATCGCGGAACAGAATATCCAGGCGGAAAGACTGCGGGAAGGCCTTTGCACTGCATCTATGATGGCCAGAATCCGAAGCGGCGAACGTCTTCCAAACAAAATGATGAGGGACCGGATGATCGCCAGACTCGGAGTCTCCGGTGAGCGGAACGAGCATCTCCTGAACCCGGAAGATTACGCCCAATGGGAAAAGCGGCGAGACATTGTGAAAAGCGTCCAGCGAAAGGAGACGAAGCGGGCAGAAGAGCTGCTGGCGGAATATACTTGCGAAAAGGACTTTTCTACTCCCCTCGGAAAACAATTTTATTATGCCATGGAAATACAGTTAATGCAGTACCGGAACGAGAATACGCAAGAAATTGCCGGGCAGCTGGAGCAGGCGCTGAAACTCACGGTTCCCTATATAGATACGAAAAGAGTCAGTGAACTGCTTTTAGCCCCGGAGGAGATCAATCTGATTTTAGAATATGAAAAATGTGCCCATCCCCAACAGCTGGCCTGGCGCTGTGAGGAACTCCTGGAATACATCAGCCGCTCTGCCATGGATCAACGTACGAAAGCTACGGTTTATCCAAAAGCTGTATTCTATCTATGGGAGGCCAGGAAGCGGGAGGGAGAAATTGACTACGCTCACCTGATAAGGAGACTGAACAGCGGAATCGAACTTTTGCGGGACACACAGAGAACCTATTACCTCTGGGAACTGCTCTGTGCCAAAGAAAAAGCTCTGGAGCAATGGATAGAGAAGCTGCAGGCAGAGATGAATGGGAAAAAGGGCGATGCTCTGTCAGGGATGCTGCAGGAGACCCGGAAGTGGAAAGAAATGTTCAAAGAACTCTGTGAAAAGTATGCAATTCCCTTGTTTACAGAAAATTTCTGCAATCTGTACCTGCAGCAGGAGATTTACTGTATCAACGAAGTTATCCGCCGACGGCGCAAAATGCTGGGCATGACCAGAAAACAGCTGGCAGAGGGCATCTGCGAGGAAAAAGCTTTGGTACGCCTGGAAAACGAGAATCGGAAGACACATATGTCCATTGTGCGCGAGCTGCTGGAAAAGATGAATCTATCAGGGGAAATTTGGCAGACCGATATCGTTACTGCGGATAGAAAAAGCTTGGAACTGCTGGAATCGCTGGTAAAATATTCCAACACCTTTCAGGTAGAAAAAGAAAAAGAAACTCTACAGCAACTGGAAGAGTACCTGGATATGGACATCCCCATGAATCGGCAGTTTATCAAAAAACAACAGGCGATTATTCAATGGGCAGAAGACAGTACGGATCGTGCGAAAGTTCTTACGATGGCCCAGAATGCTCTGGAATACACAATTAATTTCGAGATTATAGAAAAAAGCGATAACCTATATTTGACAAATAATGAAATCCAATGCTTATATAATATGGGAACTTATGCAGGGAAAGATACAATATCAACTTATCTTAATATTGTATGGAATATGTGCAAAAAGTATGAGGAGTATGATGAGATAGAAGAGCATATAGGAATTTATGAACTGATTACAACATCTGTAGCAGATGCCCTTGGAAACATGGGGCTATATGGGGAATCAGATTCTCTTGTAGCAAAAACTATCAGCTGGAGTCTTAGATGCGGAAGACTATATGAAGTCTCGCGTAATTTAAGCAGCCTTTCATGGAATAACCTCCAACGGCAGAAAAAGAGACTCCCCGTAGAAGGCCATTTCAACAGAAAGGAAGATTTGGAAAGGTGCCTTACCATCAGCGAATTCTGTAAAGACATCCACCATGTCAATAGCCTGAAAAAAAGATTAGTTGAATTAGAAAAAACAACTAATGCTTGAGAGGAGAATCACTTTCCTCCCCCGAAAAATCAGGTAAAACATTTATAGATTGGATATCATTTATTTCTTCTTGGTCTATATCTGATACAACAATCGTTGTGTTGTTCGCTGAAACATTCAGCACGAATAATAAAATGGTAAGGAATTTCAAAAGCTTGTTTTTCATAGTCGTTTCTCCTCTTTATATTTTTATTGTCTTAGATTATACATAGAATATTATTTGACAGCAATACCCAAACCTGTCAAAAATAGAGGTACGAAATTTGACAGGTTTGGGTATTGAGCTCTGGTTGAAACAGGCATATCATAAAGGATGAAATACAGAGCGCTTTGTATTAAAAAGTCAGAAAGGAGGATTATAAAATGTGGGAAGCACCAGTAATTGAAGTCATTACGCCTGAACCTGGAATTTCAACATGTGGAGGACCTGGGGTCGATGATTCTGCACTTGGGGAAAATATCATATAACCAATAAGAAAGGAACTCCATAAACATGAAACCCATGTCCAAAGACATCCGCAAACGCCGGCTTGTATCAATTGTGGTATTCGCATTGATACAGGCCCTTACGCTGGTCTCGCCCTACCTGATGGGAGCCATCATAGATGATTACATTCCCGGCAGGAAGACCGGGCAAATCGCAGCGGGGATTTTCTTTTTTGTGCTGATCCCCTTTGTCACGATCCTGCTTCAGACTTTATACAATTACCTCACCATTAAATATGTGCGGAAAAAAGGCAATGAGATAGCCCTGCAGATCATGGAACGGCTGGTGTATCAGGAGAAATCCTATTTTGACAGGGAGAACTCCCTGGAGCTCCTTTCCTATGCCAGCAAGGAGACGGTGGGGTATATCAATTTCTATGTGGCCGAGATGAGCCAGTACTACGTGAGCATAGTGATTGCGGCAATTGTCTTCATCATTCTCTGCTTTCTCCACCCTGCCCTGGGGGGACTTCAGCTTTTGTATCTGCCCATAGCCTATTTCCCGGTGCGCCTGATTATGAAGAACGTGGATCGGGAGATTCAGGCCGTGGTGGCGGAGAACGCAAAGATCAATCAGGTGAAAGGGGATATCTTCCAGGCCATCGAATTCATCAAGCTTTCCAGGCTTGAACAGAGGAAGCTGGCGGAAGTGGACCGGAAGAACCAGTCCGTCAACGGCATCTGGGGAAAGATTTCCGCCCTGGACACCCTGTGCGGCATCTGGACCAGCGGATTTGCCACGGTGCTGTTCACCGGGCTTACTTTCGGAGCCGGAGCGATGCTTATCCTGCTTGGAGAGAGGGGCCTGCAGGTAGGCCAACTGGTCTCCGTGATCTCCTACTGCGGCATTTTCTATGCAAAGGTGAATTTCATCCTGCGTACAGTGGTGGATAAAAAGAAGAAAGAGAACGAATACAAGAACGTCTTCTCATACCTGGAACTGGAAGGGGAGCGGGAAAAGGAAAAAGGCAAGAGGCCTTTTGAACTGGCAGCAAAAATCGAATTCCGGAACTGTACATTCGGGTATAATGAGACAGAACCTATCCTGCAGGGCCTTAACATTTCCTTGGAAAAGGGAAAGTGGACAGGAATCGTGGGGGCTTCCGGAAGCGGGAAAAGTACCATGTTCGACATCATCATGAAGCTGTACGGCGTATCGGATGGGGAAGTGTATGTGGACGGTACGGACATCAACCAGATCGACTGCTTTTCCGTCCGCGGCCAGGTCACGAAGATATCCCAGAATGTCTTCCTGTTCCCCGGGACGCTGGAGGACAATCTAAGACTGGTGCGCCCTGACGCCACCCAGGAGGACATCCGCCGGGCCCTGGACTTTGCCTGCCTGAGCGACTACGTAAGCACCCTGCCGGAGGGGATCCGGACAGATGTGGGCGAGGCAGGGAAGCTGATGAGCGGCGGCGAAAAACAGCGTCTGAGCATTGCCATGGGCATCCTGCGGGACAATAAAGTCCTGCTGCTGGACGAGGTGAGTTCCAATCTGGATCCGAAAGTGGAGGATATCCTGGCAGAGCATTTCCATTCCCTTGCAGAGCGTGGATATACCATCATTTCCATCAGCCACCGCATGGAATTTCTGAAATATGCGGACGTGATCTATGAGATTAAAAAAGGACAGGCGACAGAACTTTCCCGGGGCTTTGCCAACTAGCGCAAGCCCCGGATTTTTCCGTTCACCCATCCTGTGCTGTATGCAGCCTCAATATTCAGTCTTTCGGCCTTTCAGCCCTTGCCTTTCATCTTTCAGCCCTTTCGTCTTTCAGCATCAGATTGCGGAAATACTGAATGGTATAGTCGATGCCCTTTTCGCCCAGCTCTCCTGTCCAGTTGGCGGAATGGGGCTCGATGCTTAAGCCCTTGTCATATCCCTTGGCGTACAGGATGGCCAGAAAAGCGCCCCAGTTGGTCTGGTCCATGCCTGCGGGCGGGTCGTCGTAGTGCTCCCCATTTATGATCAGAGTGCCTTTCAGATGCACATGCAGGAAACGGTCTCCCCAATCCCTGGCCTCCTGGAGATAGTCTCCTCCTGCGCAAATGCAGTGGGAGGGATCATATTTAATGTAGAGATCCTTTAAGTATCCCATGATCAGGGTGTATGCCATAGGGTCGCAGACGAAATTGTTCCATCTGCAGTTATACACCGCAATCTTCACGCCCTTTTCCTTTCCGTAGGCGATCAGCTTCTCGAAATAGGATATGGCCAAAGTGCAGTTCTCATAATAAGACAACTCCTCCACCTTATTACAGCCTGTGATATACACGCCGCACTCCAGCAGGGATGCCGCATCGATAAGCTTATATTCCAGCTCCAGCTCTTCTTCCCGGATGCCGTCCTTGCAGATCCGGTCGCTTCCCCATCTGCCTACAGCGCCCACGGGCATCTCATATCTTAAGCTTCTCTCCCGGATGGTCTCCACATTGTCCAGAAACTCCTGGGCTCTGTCATTGACATCTATTTCGATGAACGCCATGCCCCGCTCCTTTGCGCTCCGGAAATCATTCTCTTCAAACCATGCGATTCTTCCAAGCTTCATCTTTCTGCTCCTTTCTTATCCTTTCTCTTTCTGACAAAACAGCCAGCCTTTCAGCATCCATCACCGGCAAAACGGTATCCTATGATGAGCGCTTCCAGGCTGGCCGCTGTCTTACCATGCTATCCTTTCTCCGGATGCAAATTAGTCAAAAAATACAGGTTTCCCGGTCTTTCCGGACTCGTAGATGGCCTCCAGGATCTGGGTCACGACCATGGCCTGTCTGGGCTCCACAGTCAGAGGCTCACCGTTTACTATGGCATTATAGAATACTCTCTGCTCGATATCCTCAGCGTTCTCCGTCTTTCCGTCAAAGAATGCCGCGCCGCCTGCTGCCAACTCGGGCTTCTCCACGCACTGTCTGCCGTAGTTTACACGGTTGATGCGGAGTCCGTCCAGCATATCCGCTCCCGCCTTGGTGCCGCACAGGGAGGTTTTGGCCTCATTCACATCCAGGGTATTCAGGGCCCAGGAGGACTCCAGGACGATGGTGGCGCCGTTCTTCATCCGGACGAATCCAAAAGCGGAATCCTCTACCGTATAAGTCTCCGGATCCCAGTCGCCCCAGGCATTGCCGGTGTCCCCTTTCTGATCCGCAAGCTTGCGGTATACGGAGCCTACCACCATTTCAGGCTCGTAATTGTCCATCATCCACAGGGTCAGATCCAGGGCATGGGTTCCGATGTCGATAAGGGGACCGCCGCCCTGCTTCTCCGCATCCAGGAACACGCCCCAGGTGGGAACCGCTCTCCTGCGGATGGCATGGGCCTTTGCGTAATAGATCTCTCCCAGATCTCCGTTCATGCAGGCTCTCTTCAGATAAGCGGAATCCCCGCGGTAACGGCTCTGATATCCGATGGTAAGGATTTTGCCGGTGCGCTCTGCGGTCTCCACCATTTTCTTTGCCTCGGCAAAGGTCTTCGCCATGGGCTTCTCGCACATAACATTCTTGCCGGCTTCCATGGCGGCAATGCTCACGGGCGCATGGACGCTGTTGGGGGTCAGTACATAGACAGCCTCCACATCCTCTTTGACGAGTTCATTGTAGTCCGTGTACACCCTTGCGTCCTCTGTGCCGTACTCTTCCTTTGCTTTCCGGGCTCTCTCCTCGATCAGGTCGCAGAACGCCACGATCTCAAAGTTCCCGTTCTTCTTCATGGCGGGAAGATGCTTTGCGTTGGCGATTCCGCCGCAGCCTACGATTCCTACTCTTAATTTTCTCATTTTGACCTCCTGTTATATCTTTGTCCTGTCTGGGCGCTTATTGGTTTTGTCCACTGGGCACCACAAGACATCCGGACGACTGTCTCTATTGCTCCACCGCTGCCCCGGCGCTTGCAGCGGCCGGATTTTTCCGGCGCCACAATGCCTCTTATCCCAGGATTTCCTGTAGATACCGGGCGCTCGTCTTCATGTTTTCCATAGGATCTCCATAGGGGTGGTCGTCCTGCTCCACCACCAGCCATCTGGTGCCGCACTCTTCGGCTTTCCTTACGATGGCGGCATTGTCCTGTTCGCCCTCGTTCAGGGCCACCTGCTCCACTCTGCCTGCGTTCCTTTGGAAGTCTTTCATATGTACCACAGGACAGCGGCCTTTGTATTTCTCCAGATAGGCCACCGGATCTTCCCCGCCTACGTTTACCCAGCAGGTATCCTGCTCTGTCTGCAGCCATTTCGCGTCCACGGCGGCAAAGAGTTCGTCCAGGAAGTAAGTCCCCTTATCCGTCCTCTTAAATTCAAAGTCGTGGTTGTGGTACATAAGGACAATTCCCTGTTCTGCACAGCAGGCGCCCAGCTTCTCTATGAAACTGCAGGTCTCCTCAAACTTCTCTCCGCCGTAGTGGCGATCCATACCCATCCCGGGAATGCCGATATAGGAGCAGCCTATGGTCTTGTAGGCTTTCACCGTGCCCTCCATGTCCTCCTGGAAAGGCTCCAGGCCCACATGGGCGCTGACCGCCTCAAGCCCTGTCTCTCTCAGGCAGTCGCGAACCGTCTCCGGGCTCAAACCATACAATCCTGCCAGTTCCACGCCCTCATAGCCGCATGCTTTCAGCGCTTTCATGGTTCCTGCAAAATCTTTTTCCGCCGCTTCCCTCACAGAATATACCTGCGCGGCGATTCCCATCTTTCCCATACTCAGTCACCATCCCTATCCCGCATTTATATGGCCTCTTTGATGATCTCTCCCGTCTCCGCCGACCGGTGAACGGCCTCCATCAGCTTCATGACACGCATCACTTCCGGCAGACGGATCAGGCTCTCTTCCCTGCCCTCCATCACAGCCATTACATTTAAATAAAATTCCCTAACGTCGCTCTTCACCTTGGGCAGTTCCTCGGTAAAGATGCTGTCGTCTCTCCTGGGCGCCATGGTCTTGGTCAGGCCTGCCGCGGTGATGACAGGCGCCACATCCTTTTCGTCCACACCGGAGGCACGGACGATTTTTCCGTTCAGAGCCCAATCCTCAATGACAGCGGTTCCGTCCGCTCCCATCACATACCATCTGGGAAGCGCGATGAAATTGCTGGTGCCCACTTCCACCAATGCGGTGACACCGTTCTCAAACGTAATCTCCGTATAGAATCCGTCGTCTACCAGCTGATTGGTCACATGGGTTTCCACTCCATAGACGCTCTTAACAGGCACATTTGCAAACATCTGCAGCATCTGATCCAGAAGATGCACGCCCCAGTCCAGAATCATACCGCCGCCATGTTCTTTTTCCTGGCGCCAGTCCCCGGGAATCCCCCTGGAACCATGGACTCTGGATTCGATCCGGAACAGCTCTCCCAGCTTTCCCTCCTCCAGAATCTTCTTCACCGTCAGGAAATCCTCGTCCCATCGTCTGTTCTGATGAACGGTCAAAAACTTCCCCGTCCTTTCGGATGCATCTATCATCTCCTGCAGATCCTCTGAGCTTAGGGTAATAGGCTTCTCGCTGATAACATTTTTGCCGGCCTCCATAGCAGCAATAGCAACGGGCTTATGCACATCATTAGGCGTAGCGATCAGCACCAAATCCGTCTCCGGATCCGCCAGCAGCTCCTCCAGGCTCCCATAGACATGAAGCCCTTTCTCCTGTGCGGCATAAATTCTCCTCTCTTCCTTGATGTCCCAGATGCCGGCAATCTCCAGCCCCTCAATGGTCTGGATCTCATTGTAATGCCAGCCCGCCATTCCACCGAATCCCACAATGGCCATCTTATGCGTCATATCAATACCTCCTGCCCGTTAAGGCATCCTATCCTTTTTTCCGCAGAGCAATTGCTGCCGGGAAGTTCTTAGGCAGCGTCCTAAAGAGGTGTGCCTTGCACCCTCTTTGCTGCCTTAGAACTTCTTCTCGCACTAGGCCCAGTACATTGCACCTCTGTCTTCATAAATAAGTACATTCTTTAAGAAGCTGATGGCTTTCTCCAGCCCCTCTTTGCCGGACATCAGACCGTCCTCATGCTCGATGCTGATAGCGTAGTCATACCCCACCATGCGCAGCTGGGAGATGATGTCCCTCCAGTAAGCCTCGCCGTTGCCATAGCCTACTGTGCGGAAGATCCAGGATCTGTCAAGCTCCTTGCCGTAATGATCCGTATCCAGTACCCCGTTGACTGCCGTATTCCTGGCGTCGATGCGGGTGTCCTTTGCGTGGAAATGGAAAATGGCATTCTCCTTTCCAAGCTCCCTGATGGCTGCGCAGGGATCCATCCCCTGCCAGATCAGATGGCTGGGGTCGAAATTGGCGCCGATCTGGGGCCCCACTTCCCTGCGGATGCGCAGCATGGTCTTGGTATTGTAGACGCAGAAGCCGGGGTGGAGCTCAAAGGCGATCTTGGAAACCCCATGTGCCTCGGCAAAGGCCGCTTTCTTCTTCCAGTAGGGGATCAGCACTTCATTCCACTGATACTCCAGGATCTCGCCGAAGTCGTCCGGCCAGGGACAGGTAACCCAGTTGGGGGTCTTGTCGTCTCTGCTTCCTCCCGGACAGCCGGAGAATGTGTTTACCACCGGCACGTTCAGCTTCTCTGCCAGCAGAATGGCATTGTCGAAATCCCTCTCGAAGCTCTCCGCCACCGCAGGATTGGGATGCACCATGTTCCCATGGCTGCTTAAAGCGCTGATCTCCAGGTGGTACTTGTCCAGTGTCTCCATGAACTTGTCCCTTTTTCCCTGGTCGGCCAAAAGCTCCGCCGCATCACAGTGTGCCTTCCCCGGGAAACCGCCGCATCCGATCTCCACCATCTGCACGCCTCTCTCGGAGAGGAATTTGCACGCCTCCTCGAAAGGCAGGTCTCCCAATGCCGCCGTCAATGTTCCTAATTTCATGATATCTCCTCCATTCTTTTTATACATTTTTTCTATTGTACTGATTATAAAAAAACACAGCAGAAGAAGATAGATTCTTTCTGCTGTTTATACATACGATTTTGCTATTTATTTATCTTTTTTACCAAGTCCTACTTCTTCAGAATCTCCGACGGGGTACAGCCGTAATACCGCCTGAACTGCCTGCCGAAGTGGTTGTAATCCGTAAACCCCACACTGTCCGCAATCTCCACCACAGTACCCTCTTTCCTTTTGAGCAGATTCATGGCTTTCTTCATGCGGATCTCGTTAATGTACTGAAGCGGCGGGATTCCCACGCTTTCCTTGAAGAGATGATTGAACCTGTCCTCACTGAGATGGATGATATCTGCCAGTTCCCGGTTGCTGATCTGCCTGGTGTAATTGGTCTGAATATAATCCAGCACGGTATTGAGCCGCTCCAGACGTCTCTTTCTGCTATCGCTCTCCCGCTCTGTCAGTACCTCAGCGGCGTACTCCCGGGCCAGATGCACGATTAAATGCAGCAGCTCCCCCTTGCAGATCAGCCGGTATCCGATCTTCTGCTCATTGTATTCTTTCTGAATGGCGGACATAATCGCATCTATATCCTCATCCTTTTCCACCAGGGACTGAAAGATCACATTTCTGTCAGCCAGCTCCCGATAGAAATCTACCATGTCAAATATGATTACTAATACCCTCATATGGGTCCCGTCACAATAGCCCGCATGAAGCTCATTGCTGTTGACAATGACCAGATTCCCTTCCCTGGCCAGAATCTCCCTCTGCCCCAGGCGCAAAATGGTCCTGCCCTCCAGCACATAGTGAAGCTCAATGTGCTCATGCCAGTGCTGTGTGAAATACCAGATTTTCTTGTCCACGTCGTTGACAAACATCTGCACCGGAAATTCCGAATCGCTGATGATCTTCTGTTCGTAAAATTCTAAAGACTGCATATTTTCCCCTTGTCATTCCTGCGTTTGCCGTAAAAGCACTCTCCCCCCTGAAATCCTGTTTATCCATGCTGCCCGGAGATTAGTTATATTATATTACAAATTTGTAAATTTTGCAAATCTTTCCGATAACGCGAAGAGAAGCAGGCGGAATACTAAAAATTTCTTATAAAAAACCCAGCACCAGGAGTTCTCCGCTGCTATATCTCACCGTAACCGCCCCTGAAACCGCTGTCTGGACCACCACAGTGCCGGCTTCCTCCAGCCGTTTTAGAAGCTCTGCATGAGGGTGCCCATACCGGTTATTTCTGCCGCTGGAAATCACGGTGAGCACCGGGGAAAGCCTCTGCAGCAGCTCTTTTGGGGTGGAATTCTTAGAGCCGTGGTGGGCGGCCTTTAACAGCGTAATGTCTTTAATATCCCTAAGCCGCAGCTCCTCCTGCAGGGCATCCTCCCCCTTGTTCTGCACATCCCCTGTCAGAAGCATGGTCCAGCCCGGGCTCCCACTGCCGGATGCCGCGGAAGATTCCGCAAATTCTACATAAAAGCACAGGGAGCAGGCATTGATATCCTCCGCTCCGAAATCTTCTCCCGGGTGGAGGCAGAGGAACCGGGCGCTGCCGCACTCCCATTCATCGCCGGCTTTCAGATAGCCTACAGGAACGGGGCTGTCCTGGGAAGCTTCTTCGGCTGCCGCCTCCAACTCTCCCAGCTTCTCCTGCCTGTCCGCTTTTCGAATGGCCGGCAGCAGCAATTGCCCCACTGTGATGTTGTTGCCGCCCCCGATCTCCAGCAGTTCCACCGCGCCGTTTATATGATCCGCATCCGGGTGGGACAAAAATATGGCATCTATATTATGTATGCCCTCATGCTTCAGATAAGGAAGCAGCAAATATCTTCCTACGCTGCTGCGGCTGCTGCTTCCGCAGTCAAACAGATAATTTTCGCCGGATGCCGTGCGCACCAGGATACAGTCTCCCTGTCCCACATCCAGGAAAGTAACGGTGTTTGCGCGAAAAGGGCGGATGGCAAAGAGCAGGACTGCCCCCGCCAAAGCGCATGCTTCTGCCCAGGTTCCCAAATATCTGCCGAACACTCCTGTACGCTTCCGGAACTGTCCATTTTCCCGGGAATTCCCTTGCCCTGCCGCAGCCCGCCTCTTCTGCCGCACCCGGCCGCGCGGCAATACCGCATCCGTAGCCGGGCCGGCATCCGCCGTAAGCCCTGCACTTCCGCTTTCCTGCGCTTTCTTTTTCCTGCGGCTTTTTGCGAGAACCACCCCGGCCAACAGCAGATAATACGCTACAATCTGCCACGGCTTGGGACAGCCAGGATTCCAGGTATGAAAGGGCAGTCTGTCAAAACAGCCGCACAGAATTTCATAGGCTTTGAGAATAAAATAGTCCACAGTCCCCAATATTCCGAGTCCGGGCACCAGCATGGCCAGCAGCCCTGTGATCATCATGGGTTTCATCAGAGGTAAGACAAACAGATTCAGGAATACAGAATAAATAGGAATTTCATAATAGAACCAAAGCTGAACCGGCAAAGTCGTCAGGGTGATGGAAAGGCTGGCCATGGCAGACTGCAGCAGGAATTTCCCCGCTTCGGCGCCCCGTCCTGCCAGGGCTCTGCCTGTATTCCCCACTGCCTCTCCCAGGGAAAGAGCCTGCCCCCGTGCAGAGCCTTTTTTGCCGCTGTCCCGATTCCCCGGCGCCCCCCGGGGCAGTTTCGGTGTCAAGACCGGGCTCACCACCCCGATTCCCAGCACGGAGGAAAAGGACAGCAGGAAGCCGCTGTTTTGAAGATACCAGGGATTTACCGCCGCCATTCCGGCTCCCATCACCCCCAGCGCCGTGAGCATGTCATAGGTTCTGCCTGCGATCTCTCCCGTCATCCGGATCAGATACATACCGATGGCCCGGCAGGCTGACACACTGAAACCCGTCATGCCGCCATACAGAAGTAAAAGGACACTGCCGCCCACAGCAGACGGACCGATGGGCAGGCCCATTCTCCTCAGCAGTTTATAGATACTCACGCCGATGATAGTGATGTGCAGGGAAGAGATGGAGAGGATGTGTAAAATACCGTTCCTTTTGTACAGCTCCTTCAGCTCGCTGTCCAGGTCTTTCTTGTCCCCCAAAAGCAGCGCGCTCATCACTGCCGCCTCTTTCTCCGGAAACATACCGTACAGCCTTTCTTTGAAATAGCACTTCAGCTCATACAACCCGTTCCGCACAGGCCAGGTATCTTCCCCGAAAGCCAGAACCCGGGCCTTTCGCAGTTTCCCGCCGATTCCTAAAGTCCGGTAATATACGGCGGAATCGAATTCCCCGGGATTGGTGGCATGGGAATAGGGATAGAAAATCCCCTCCAGCGCCACGGTCCTCCCCAAGGGGAGATCCGTCTCCTCCGTCAGTTCGCATATAAAATTTTCCCCACATGAAAGTCCCTGCCGCGAGTCCGCGGCGGATTGCCCTAAGGCATCGGATTTTAAAATGACTACAGATTTCAGATAAACAGACGTCTCATCCTTTTGGTACACCTGTCCCGCTATGGACAGCTCTTCCCCTGTCTTTAGCTGCGCCGTGCTCACCGCCCCCGGCGGCGCCGCTCCCCCGGCAAGGAGCCTGAGGGCAGCGACCATTACCAAAAACAGGGAAGCCAGAAATAACGGCCTCTTCATAGGCTTCCCTCCTATATTTTCCAATATTTTAATGTAGTTTTCTTGACATGCGCTTTAAGGCAAAGAACATTAAAATCCCCGCCACAGCCCCCAGCAGCAGATAGGACTGCAGCATAGGCGCAAAATTATAGCGTTCTCCGTTCCACACCGTATAAAAATCCCGGTTGATATAGGTCACCGGCAGAAGCTTTGCCGCTGCCTGCACAGGTCCCGGCATATTGTCGAAGCTGATTCCCATCATACCGCCCAGAATCATCATGGCAAAATACACGATCATGGTCACGCAGTAGGTCAGTGAGAATTTCCGCAGCAAAGAGGATATGGCATAGGCCAGACAGAACAAAATCACGCTTAAGGCCAGAATGCAGACCGCATACAGCACGGCTCCCACGGGCTTCGGCCCCCTCAAATCCACAAACAGATAGCCTGCAGTAAAATAGATCAGGAAAGCGATGGCCATAAACAGGATTTCCGACAGAATCCGGTTGCAGATAGACACCCTGGGGCGGATGCCGAAGAGCTCCATCCGCTGGGGAATCCCTTTCTCCATCTCCTGGGCATTGGATACCCCATAGCCCATAAAGATGGTGGCCATGGGAATCAACGCTCCGATTCCCAGAAACACGGAGGTATTGGCCTGGGCCCGTATAGCCTGGTCCGCCACCTGGCTCATTACCGTCCGGGTGATAATGATCATCATCAGCACCGGCATACCCACTCCGAAGATATGCACATAGGGATTTCCTATGGTCTTGCGGAATTCAAAGCGCAGCATCTGCAGTGATACGTTTTTTTGAATACTCTTATTTTGCATGGAAGCCTCCCCCTTTCACAGCCTTTGCATTGGTGTACAGGATCTCGATGTCATTGTTGCTGCGTTTGTAATTCACGTCATGGTTTCGGAGCAGCTCTGTGACGGATTTTTCCGTCTCCTGGCTGTCACAGGCCACGGCGATGAGGTGGGCCGGTGCGGACAGTCTTTTGTATGCCCCAAGCAGAGAATCGTTCTCCTCGGAATGATTTACCACAATCACTGCCCTGCCGCAATATTTCCTAAACAGCGCATCCTTTCTGCCGTAATCCACCACCTGACCCTGATCCAGTATCAGCAGCTTATCGGCCAACTGGTCCAGTTCCTCGTAATAATGGGACACCACCACCAGGCTCTCCCGCTTTCCCCGGTACCACTCCGCCAGCTTCTCCACCAGCTTCTGTCTGGTCTCAAAGTCCAGCCCCGAAGTGACTTCGTCGTAAAAGGTCAGGGCCGCCTCCTGCATCATCACCATGATAATGGTAAACCGCTGCTTCTGGCCTCCGGACAGCTTTGTGTATTTTTTGCGCAGACAGTCTCCAAACTCGAAAAAATCAATGAGCTCCCGAAGCTTTTTGTTCCGGGCGATTTTGGTCCCCAAAACGGCTTCCATGACATACTTTACGGAACAGGCATCCGTATATTCATTGAATTGCATGTGCACAGCCATCTGCTCGGGCCTTAGGTCTGTGCGGATCACGCCCTCATAGGGCACAAGACCCAGGATACTTTTGAGCAATGTAGTCTTCCCCGCGCCGTTGGAACCGATGACGCCCACCCGGTCCCCCTCTTCAATGTCTATGGGCGAGGCCACGGTCAGGACCGTATCCGTTCCATAGCGCACGGTCAGATTTTGAATGGATAACAGCATAGCAGACTCCTTTCCAGAACTTTTATCAGTCATGTGACTATGGCTATCCTACCAGATGCGGATGAATTTCAGATGAAGACAGGATGAAACTTTAGCTCCGCCACCACACTGTCCCCCGCCTCGCCGTTTCGCACTTCCAGGCGGACTCCCAGCTTCCTGGCATAATAAGAAGCAATGTACAGTCCCATCCCATGGCTCCGGATTCCGGAAGCATCCGCCTGATGACTGCCGCTGACAAAGGGCTCCAGGATATGGGGCGCAAGCTCCTCCGGAATGACCACGCCGAAATTCTCAATCCTCAGTTCCTGCTTTTTTGTATCCAGCAAAATCCTGATATGTCCTTTTACAGGCGTATACCGCACGGCATTGGACAGCAGATTGTCCAGTATCTGGCAAATCATCCTCTCGTCTGTAAGAACCATGCACGTCATATTCTCCGGCACATCCACCCTGATCTCCTGATCCGTCAGCGCCACCTGATAGGATTTCATGCATTCCGCCAACACCTCCCCTATGTCTGTCCTGCAGAGCTTCATATCCTCCGCGCAATGATTCAGGTACAGAATATCCTCCACCATCTTACGCATGGAGAGAAGCTGTTCCTTTACCTTAGGCAGATAGGCTTTCGTATCCCGGTATCTGCCGATTTCGTTCATCATGCCGTCCACCAGAAGAAGCGCCGCCGCAATGGGGGTTTTCAGCTGATGGGACGAGGCCCGCAGGAAAATCTCCTGGCGCTTGTTCTCCTCCTCCAGCTCCCGGTTCTTCTCCTCCAGCTGTCTGTAGCTCTCCCAAATCTCCCGGTACAGATCGTCCAGAACATTTCCCAGCTTCTGTATCTCGTCCTCCGTATCCCGTCTTTTATGCCGCTTTCCGGAGAATTCCTTTGTGTGTTTCATCTCTTCCGCGTGCTGTGCCAGCTCCACAATGGGACGCACGATACCCCTGGAATACATCTGCGAAAACAGCAGCACCAAAAGCAATATCACCGCACCCAGCATGGGCAGGCTCTGCACCACCACAGGGCGGATTTCGTCCGTGTCCGGCGCCACCACCGGCAGAAAGGACAGAATCAGGCGGTCATTCTTCTTTTCTATGGCGATATAGTTAAAGTATCGGTTGTTGGCATCTTCTATGCCTAACTCCAGAATGAACAGATGATCGGAATAGGTATGGATTTTTATGGATTCGTTAAAGAACTCTCCCTCTATGTCCTGAAGATACCGCCAGTTCAGGCTTATGGGCAGGGCGGCATTGTCCCGGGCCAGTGCCTTAAGGAGTTCCAGCAGTTCGTCAAGCTCCAGGCGCAGATTGTCCACGCTTTGCTCGGACGCCTCTCTGTCCCAGATTTTAAAAAGCCACTCTCTGCAGCTGTCCAGGATCCGGGTGAGCCTTTCATCTCCGGACTTAAGCTCCACACAAAAAGCTTTCCCGGTGACCAGAATATAGTCCCCCTCCCCGGGAATCTCCAGGGAAATACAGGCCGTGGAATTTCTGACGCTGACCCCCTGGTAGGAGCCCTGTTCCACATAGGCCTCATGCTGCCTGCGGATGGATTTCAGATTCTGCTCCATCACATAATCCACATAGAGGGAGGGCAGCATATAGATGAAATAGCCTACCAGAAACAGCAGCATAAAACCGGCCAGAGTCATGCTGTACCATAGATTCTTTTGTCCCAGACGCATAAACGCTCCTGTCTACCCTGCATCCGTGCCGAATTGATAGCCTACGCCGATGACTGTCCTGATGCAGGGGACGGGCAGTTTTTTGCGCAGATTCTTCACATGTGCGTCAATGATCCTGTCGTTTCCGATATAGTCTTCATTAAAGATACTCAAGATCAGCTGCTCCCTGGTAAAGACCCGGTTCGGCTGCTGCATCAGCGTCTGCAGCAGCAGATATTCGCTGAGGGTAAGCGGCAGCTTTCTGCCCTGATAATAGGCGCAGTACGCCTCTTCCCGCAGCACAAGGCCCTGGTCAGAGTTCTGCTCTCCCCCGCAGCCCCCGATGCGCCGCAGAATCGTCTCCATGCGCTTTAACAGGATAATGGGGGAAACCGGTTTGATGACATAATCATCCGCGTACAGATTAAAAGCTTTCACCTGAGTCTGTTCGTCCTCCAGCGCCGTAAGCATGATTACGCCCATGTCTTTTCCGCTGGTCCGGACGGCTTTCAGCACCTGGAAGCCGTCTGCCCCCGGCACACAGATGTCCAGCACCGCCAGATCAAAATCCTGCTCACGCACCAGACGGATGGCCGCATCCCCCCGGTCCGCGCCGGTCACCCGGTATCCGGAGATCGTCATATATTCTGTCAGGACCTCGCGGATCGTGGGCTCGTCCTCCAGAAACAGAACGCTGTATTCTCTTTCTTTTCCCATATAGACACCTTTCCGGCAGTTCCTTTCCCTTCAAGTTATTTAGAATTATCTTATCACTTCGATGTGAATTTCGTATGAAGATTGTATGACAGAGATTCTCTTTCGTGAAAAAAGATCAGTTCTCCGGAGTCGTCACGATATCCAGATTCCGCTCATAGGCTACAGAAGAAAAGGAGGACGGCACTTCTCCGTTGATCAGGATCTGTACTTTGTTGATATTGCTCAGCTCCACCAGGGAATTGACAATAGAGTAGACAGAGACATCCGTGGAGACATTATTCACCACTGTCAGGAAATTCTCGTCCAGATTCACATAGCAGATACCGTCCTTGGTCATGACATTGACGATCTTCGTATTGGGGTTAATGGAAGGGTACAGCCCCTCTACCTGGCCGCTGGGTCCCGCGATCAATTCCTCCACCACAAAGCGTTCCATAGGTGTATTGGTGGAATAATGCTTCTCCCTGTAAGCGGCGATGAGATTAGTGCCGCTTTCGCCTGCAAAGTACAGCTTTATCTTTGCCAGGTCATAGGTATTGATCTCATTTCCGTCATTGTCAATAAACTGATCCGCGTTCATCCAGCTGATGACATTGCCTTTCTTGTCCGTAAGCTGATTCCCTTCCACGGTGATCATCACCAGCTTTACGTCCGGCAGCTGCGTAAGAGTACGCACCACGGCTGCCCGCACCAGCACCTCGGTCATGGGCGGCAGTTCGTTGTAAGCGGCATCCACGTCAATGGAAAAATTGCCCTCCTCCAGCTTGGCGCCAAGCACTTGGAATCCCATAGCCAGAGGCGCTTTATATTCCAGCTTCTCCGGGCTGGTGGAGAGACATTCTATCAGCTCCTTAAGCTTCTCCTCCTCTGTGACTGCTTGCATCTCATGCTCGTGCATCTCCACCTTGGTCTCGGAATTGCTCACATAATAAACCTGATACAGATTCTCTGTCTCCGCGCTCTCCTGTCCGCAAGCCGCCAATAGCAGCATACAGATACAGGTTAACAGCATTCCGTATATTTTCTTCATCCTGCCACTTCCTTTATCCTCTCAAACCGTCATACCTTTTCCGCCGAAGTCCAATTGCCGGCCGTATAGGTCAGGGGAATCCTGACCGTAAACGTAGTCCCTTCCCCCTCGGCGCTGACTACGGTGATCATACCTCTGTGCATCAGCACAGAGTTCTTCGTAATAGCCAGACCTAAGCCCGTGCCTCCGATTTCCCTGGAGTGGGATTTATCCACCCGGTAGAATCTCTCATAGATATGCGCCAGGGAATCCTCCGGAATCCCCAGGCCGGAATCGCTGACCCGAAAAGTAAAATATTGATGGTCCGCGTCCAATACCACTTTCACCCAGCCGTGCTCTTTATTGTATTTGATGGCATTCTCCACCAGGTTGGTCATGATCAGGGACATCTTCACCTCATCCACCTCTGCTGTCACCAGGCGCATGCTCTCAAAGACTACCTCTACATCTTTCTTTCTGGCAAGCGGGCGGAGTCGCTTCAGGATCAGCTCCACCAGGTCGTTTACGTTCAGGGAAATGATGTTCAGCTCCTGGGCCTTTTTATCCATCTTCACCAATGCCAGCAAGTCCGTGATGATCTGGTTCTCTCTGTCAATCTCCGAGGCAATGTCCTCCAGAAATTCCTGATACAGCTCCGCCGGGGCATCCCCCTGGGCAAGCAGGGAATCCGCCAGCACCTTGATGGCCGCCATGGGAGTCTTCAGTTCATGGGACACATTCTCCACAAATTCCTGTCTGGAATTGTCCAGTACGCGCATCCGTTTCAAAAGCTGGTTAAACGCATCCACGATATGGTTGGTCTCCGCATAGCCCTGGACGGAAATACCCTCGTCCCGGTAGCCGGCTTTCACCTCGTTGATGGCCTCTGTGATCCGGTTGAAAGGTCTTGTCATCACCACCGACAGCACCAGGGCCATGGCTACCACCACCACGATGATCAGACATTCCAAAATCAGGGCTTTCTGCCCCAGCACCTCCAGATTGGCGGCTATGGATTCATTGGAAATACTGGTCAGCATCACAGCGATGATTTCTCCTTTATCGCTGCCTGCATCCGTAATGGATGTGGTCATTTCGATATAACCGTGTTCTCTGTCATAGTTATTGGTAACCTGCCCCTGAAAGCATTTGATCACTTCCTCGGAGATGATGGTCTTCCCCTCGCTGATCCCATAGGTGTCTTTCAGCACTTTCAGGCTGGAATCTATGATCATGACCCGGCCCTCGTACAGATTCGATATCATTTCCAGCTCCGCATCAATCACGTCCCTCGACACGCTGCTGGTATAGCCCTGGGGCTTGGTATTGAAGTAATTGTTGCTGATCAGATGATTTCCCACAATCATCAGCTGATTCTGAACGGTAGAAATGCGCTGCTGCACGGAACGCTCCTCATAATTTTCCAGGATTCCAAAGCGCATGATGATGCTGGGCACAAACCCGGCCACCAGCACCACCAAAAAAATGCGCTTCTGCAGACTGCGCAGTGAAAGAAATGCTCTCAGCTCTCCGAATATCTTTGCCATTCTCTTCCCTACTCCGGCTCTTTGCTCTGTCAAATTGCAGCGGGCCCGGCTAATTTCTGAAATAATACCCAACACCCCACTTTGTGTACACATACTGCGGTTCGCTGGGATTGGGCTCTATCTTCTCCCGCAGTCTCCTCACATGTACGTCCACGGTGCGCACATCCCCTGGATAGTCCGCGCCCCAGACCAGCTGCAGAAGATTCTCCCGGCTGTACACCTTGTCCGGATTCGTCATCAGAAGCTCCAGCAGCTCAAATTCCTTGGCCGTAAGCCCGATTTCCTTTCCGGCGATAAAAGCTCTCCTGCCCTCGCAGTCTAAGCGCACATCTCCGTGCTCCACAGTCTTAACAGGTGCAGTCTCTCCCATAATGCGCTTGGGCTCCATACGCCGCATGATGGCCTTGATACGGGCCTTTACCTCCAAAATATTGAAAGGCTTGGTGATATAATCGTCCGCGCCGTACTCCAATCCCAGGATCTTGTCCATGTCTTCGCCCTTAGCCGTGAGCATGACAATGGGCACATTGGAGAATTCCCTGATCTGCTGGCAGACTTCGAAACCGGTCAGCTTCGGCAGCATCACGTCCAGCAGGATGATGTCGTACTGATTGGCCCGGGCGTACTCCAAGGCTTCCTCCCCGTCGTAAGCGCAGTCCACCTGCATATCGTCCTGCTCCAGGCTGAACCGGATTCCTTTCACGATCAGCTTCTCGTCGTCTACCACCAATGCTCTCTTTCTTGCCATGCCAACCCCTCACTGTCTTTATTTTCACTTAATTATTTCACTGTTATCTTGTCCCGAATCTTCTCATATGCCGCTGTCTTGATACCGGGTACTTTCATGATATCCTCGCAGCTTTCAAAGCTGCCGTTCGCCTCACGGTAAGAAATAATGTCCCGGGCCCTGCTCTCTCCGATTCCCGGCAGGGTACACAGCTGTGCCGCGTCCGCGGTGTTGATATTCACCAGCCCCGAAGCCGCCTGGGACTGTGCCGCGCTTTCTTCTGCGGCTTCGCCCTCTCTGGGGAAATAGACTTTCTGCCCGTCGCTCACCCAATCCGCCAAATTCACGGCCTCCCGGCCGGCATCCGCCGCAAAACCGCCTGCCGCTTTCAGCGCATCCTCCACCCGGCTTCCCTGCGGAATCTCCACCACGCCGGGGTTTGTCACTGCACCGCAGACATAGACACGAATGACAGTCTCCTGTTCCGGAACCTTGGATTCTCCCTCGGTTCGGGACGAGCCCCCGCCTCCTGCGCCTCCCCCGGCAGCGGCCTCTCCCGCCCCGCCGTAAGTATCTGACGTTATTTCGTCCGAAAGATCCGCTGTCTCCTGGCTCTCTGCCCCTATCACAATGGCAGTGCCGTTCCCACCGCAGCCACAACACAACAACACGCATGCCATTATCAGGCATACGTTTCTAAACTTCCATTTTTTCATCATAGTCCCTTTCCTTTCCTCGAAAAGGGATTGCCTCTCTATGCTGACTCTTTTTATTGTACTGGAAAGCTGAGATTTTTACAAGTGCCTTTCGGAAATTATCTTCCTATCTTTTTTTGTTCCGCCGCCCATGCATGCTCCGGGTCCATGGAACGATTGAATCCCTGATATTCCCCTGCCATCAGCCACAGGAAGTAGGTGGAATAGGCCGGCGTTAACATATGTAGGGCGGCCCTGCGCCCTTATTTCCATTTGAAAATAACAATACCTGCCACAGCCACAGCCATGCCGATGGCCTTGCGCCACTCCCAGGGCTGCTTCTCCACGCCAAACCATCCGAACAGTTCGATCACATAAGCCACTGCCAGCTGCGCCACCACGATCAGCATCACCGCCCTGGCAGGCCCCAGCATATCCATGCTTTTGATGACGGTATACGTGATAAAGGCGCCGATTGCGCCGCCTAACAGCATGTATTTGGGTTCCACCCGGAACACTTCCAGAAGATTGCTCCTGTCCGTGCAGACCCATGCCCCCAGGCACACCGCCAGTGCCGACAGCTGCACAAAGGCGCTGGCCGTCCAGATGCTGGAGGACTTGGTCACCTGTGTGTTGAACACGCCCTGTACGCTCATCAGCGCACCTGAAATCAATGCAATAAAAAATCCAATCATAGATTCCACCTCTTTCTCAGCTTCCGTCATGCCGCCTCCGGCATCATGACACCTCCGGTGTCAGTACCGTTCTCAGCGGGCTACGCTCAATGCTGAGTTTTAGTATCCCCTATGATTGGAAATCATATGCATCTTATCTGTCATTACCGCTAGGCGTCGATCTGCAGCTGAATCTGGTTCGCCAGCTCCTGCACCAGAGTGGTCACGTCAGCCCCATTCCAGACCTTTGAGAACAGACTCTCCAGCTGCACCCAGAAATTCCCTGTCTGCATCATCTTTGGCAGCGGAATGCTGTCCGCATAGGCCTGCTTGAATACCCGCAGCACCGCATCGTCCTCATCCGCCCCCAGCTTCGCCGGCACCTTTCCTGTCCTGTCATACAGTGTCTCGGCACACTCGTCCACCAGATAGGCCGCAAAACGGTTAGCCAGTTCCTCGTTTTCGGAATAACTGTTCACCGCCACCGCAGTGGTGACGGACATGGTGCGGCTCTTTAGTTCGGCATTTACCTGCGGCAGCGGCGCCGCGCAATAGGCAAAGCCCATCTCTCCGTCGGCCTGTGCCTGCGCCAGCCTTGCCGCCACATCCGAGGTGGCAATGGTAAACACAATCCGGCCCTGACAGAAATCTTCTATCACCGTTTCGTAGTCCATACTGTCCGATTCCATGGAAAAGAACTGGTTCAGCGCCTTATAGACCTCCAGACACTGGATGGTCTCGGGATTGTTGATATGGATCTGCGATGCATCGTCTCCCGCATCGCCGCCCACCACCATATAGTTCCCCACAATCCAGTAATTGTAAAATATATCCGACACATCCCACTCCATGATGCCCGTAACCCCCTCGGGAACGTCAAAGGTATCCGCTATCTGCAGGATATCGTCCACGGTATGGGGAATGGCGTTTTGAAAATATTGTTCCGTCTTCTGTGCCAGCTGTTCCGGGTCCACTGCAATCCCTGCTGAATCCTCTTGCGGATTGTCCTGTGCCTGGCCCGCCTCCAGAAGCTCCTTGTTTGCGATCTGGGAGGCCCATTCCCGCAGATAAGTCTCATTGCAGATCAGCGCGCTGGTCTCAAAGCAAAGAGGATAGGCCACCCGCATCCCCTGGTAGGATACCGCCGAAAGAGCCGCAGGCGGAAAATTCGCCTCGTTGCAGATTCCCGCCACATCCTGGATCTGTGTGGCCAGTCCGGCCAGATACGCTTTCTCCAGCGAATCATGCCCGACAAGATACACGTCCGGCACCTGGGCGGAGTCGGCGCAGGCTCTGCTAATAGCTTCCAGGTATTCGCTCTCGGAAGTCAGTACCGGAATCACGCGCACCCCCTCTCTCTCCCCGAAAGACACGGCTGCGCTGTTGATGAAATTCGTCATATTGTCGTCGGAATACCAGAAATAAATTGTCTCTTTTTCCGTTTTCCATGTGAGGGAAGCGTCCGCCTCCTCCGTATCGCCTGTGACAAAGGTACTCCCATATAAAACAGCGGCCGCCATGACCAGCACAGCCGCCACCGCAATCAGTCTTTTTTTCAGATGCATACCAAACTCCTATCTCTCTGCATCCGCACCCGCTTTCCTATTCCGTCTCCTGCGGCTCAATGCAGCTCTCCAATATATCAAGCATCTCGTCAATATTTTCTTTTGAAATAATAAGAGGCGGCACAAAGCGGATGATGTCAGGACCCGCATTGATCAAAAGCAAACCGTTCTCAATAGCGCGCTCGATCACATCCCTCACCGGACGATTAAAGACCAGCCCCTGCATCAGACCCGTTCCCCGTCTCTGTGTGATGCAGTCGTATCTGTCTTTTAGTTCTTCCAGACGCTGCTCCAAATAGGGCGCCACTTCTCTTACATTATCTATTATATGGTTCTCCTCAAATAAATCAAGCACTTTTTCCACTGCCGCGCAGGCCAGCGGATTGCCGCCGTAGGTAGTCCCGTGGTCTCCGGCTTCCAGGGAGTTCTGCGCCACCTTTTCTGTCATCAAAAACGCCCCCACGGGCACCCCGCAGCCCAGGGCCTTGGCCGTGGTCATGATGTCGGGCTTTACGCCGTACTTCTGCCAGGCGAACATGTACCCTGTCCTACCCATTCCGCACTGGATTTCGTCCAGTATCAGCAGGATGTCCCTTTCCTCGCAGAGGGCTTTCACGTCTTTCAGGAATTCCTCCGTCGCCGGTACAAGGCCTCCCTCTCCCTGTACGGTTTCCAGAATTATCGCACATGTTTTATCGTTTACCAGTTTCTCTACGCTTTCCAGGTTATTCATCCTGGCAAATCTGATATTCCCGATCATGGGCTCAAAGGGCTCCCGGTACTTTGGATTGCCTGTGACGGACAGGGCGCCGAAAGTCCTGCCGTGGAAAGAATGCTCCATGGCGATGATCTCATGATCCGTGGTGCCGTCCTTTTGGTAGGCATATTTGCGGGCGGCCTTGATGGCGCCCTCTATGGCCTCCGCTCCGGAATTGGTGAAGAACACCCGGTCCAGGCCGCTGGCTTCCCGCAGCTTCTTTGCCGCCCGGATGGCAGGCATGTTGTAGTAATAGTTCGAGGTATGGATCACTTTGTCGATCTGAGCCTTTAAGGCATCATTGTACTCCTTGTTGCCGTACCCCAGCGCGAACACTGCGATGCCGGACACGAAGTCCAGGTACTTTATGCCGTCGGTGTCATACAGATAGACACCCTTTCCTTTCTCAAGGATGATCTGGTAGCGGTTATAGGTGTGGAGCAGGGACTGCTCCGCCTCTTCTATATACTCCTGCATGCTCATGTCTCTTTTCTCCTCCATTTATACTGACTGTCACTCCCGCTCTCTTTCCTGATGCTCCCGCAAAGCGGATATCTTTTACTTATACACATGTCTCATATCTCCGGGTAAACGCTGCCTTGGGTTCGCCCCCGGTGCCTGAGCCTGATCCGGTTCTGCTTCCCCGCAGGCTGCCCTGCCCCGGACTATTATATTTGCTCCGCTTCCTCATCGTCAATGATGGCGGTGCCGATGCCTTGCTTGGTAAAGATTTCCAGCAGCAGGCAGTGGGGAATCCTGCCGTCCAGGATATGGACGCGGCTCACGCCGCCGTGCACGGCGGAAGTGCAGTTGTTGAGCTTGGGCAGCATGCCGCCGCCGATGAAGCCGCCGGATATGAGTTCATCCGCCTGGGAAGCCGTAATCCGGGAGATAAAGCCCTCCCTGGCTTCGTAATTCTTGTAGATTCCCTCAACGTCCGTAAGAAATGCCAGCTTCTCCGCTTTCACAGCCTTTGCGATGGCGCAGGCCGCATCGTCCGCATTGATGTTGTAGGTCCGGAAGTGTTCGTCCAGGCCGATGGGGGCTACGATAGGCAGAAAATCTTTTTCCAGTAAATCGTATAGCACTTTGGGGTTTACATTGGTAATCTCCCCCACAAAGCCGATGTCCTGGCCGTCGGCATACTTTTTCTCCACCTGCAGGAGGCCTCCGTCCTTGCCGCTGACGCCCACGGCTTTCACGCCAAGCTCCTGAACCATGGTGACAAGATCCTTGTTCACCTTGTTCAGGACCATCTCCGCAATTTCCACTGTCTCCTCGTCCGTGACCCGCAGGCCGTTTACAAAGTTGGATTCCTTTCCTACCTTTCCCACCCAGCGGCTGATTTCCTTGCCGCCTCCGTGGACGATGATTGGCTTGAAGCCCACCAGCTTAAGGAGGGTTACGTCCTTGATGACGTTTTTCTGCAGTTCCTCATTGCTCATGGCGCTGCCGCCGTATTTCACTACAATGATCTTGCGGTTGAACCGCTGAATATAGGGCAGGGCCTCGATAAGGACCTCCGCTTTCTGCAGCACTTTCTCCATGTCCTTTTCCATGGTATTTGCTTCCTTTCTGATTGTTTCCATTTCTTAAATCAATTATTACATTTCCAGTGATGGTCAGCTTCTGTAATCCGCATTGATTTTTACATAGTCATAGCTTAAGTCGCAGCCCCAGGCCGCGGCTTCTTCCTCTCCCATGTGCATGTCTACCAGAACTGTGACCTCCGGGGCAGACAGAATCTTCGTCGCCTCCTCTTCACTGTATGCACAGGCTACGCCGTTTCCATAGATATGGATCCGGCCGCTCCCACTCTGGAAATAGAGATCAACGTTGTCCGGGTCAAACTGCGCCCCGGAATATCCAAGGGCACAGAGAATCCTGCCCCAGTTGGCGTCATGGCCGAAGATGGCCGCCTTGGTCAGGGAAGAGCAGATGACGGATTTCGCCAAGGTTCTGGCATCCTCTTTGGTGGCTGCGCCAATCACTTTCGTCTCGAACAGGGCCGTGGCTCCCTCCCCGTCTCCCGCCATCTTTTTTGCCAGATAAGTAGTGACAAAATGCAGGGCTTCGCAGAAGATATTGTAGTCATCTCCCTGGCCGGTAATTTCCTCATTGCCCGCAAGGCCGTTGGCCAAAATCAGCAGGGTGTCGTTGGTGCTGGTGTCGCCGTCCACGGATATCATATTGAAAGAATCCACCACATCGGCCCGCAGGGCTTTCTGCAGCATCTCCTTTGAGATACGCGCGTCCGTAGTGAGGAATCCCAACATGGTGCACATATTGGGATGAATCATGCCGGAGCCCTTGCACATGCCGCCCAGAGTCACTTTTTTGCCGCCCAGCTCGAATTCCACGGCAATCTGCTTGGGCACGGTGTCCGTGGTCATGATGGCCCTCGCCGCGTCCAGACCGGCCTGCAGTCCCTCCGCTTTTGTCTTAGCCAGCTTTCGGATGCCCTCCTTTAACCTGTCCAGGGGCAGCTGCATGCCGATGACGCCGGTGGAGGCCACCAGCACACTATCCCCCGGAATCCCCAGCATTTCCCCCGCGCAGCGGGCCTCCTCCCGGCAGCAGTCCATTCCCTGCTTTCCGGTACAGGCGTTTGCGATGCCGGAATTGACTACAATTGCCTGAGCATATGGGAATTCCTCCACAATCTTCTTATCCCAGACAACCGGAGCCGCCTTTACCACGTTTGTAGTGAAAGTCCCTGCCGCCACGCAGGGGACGGTGCTGTAGATCAGAGCCATGTCCTTTCGATTCTGATATTTAACGGCGGCCTCCGCGCCTGCCGCCTGAAATCCTTTCGCTGCGGCTACGCCGCCCTCGATCTGCTTCATATATCTGCTCCTCCGCTGTTTTTCTGATTTTATCCTGCTCTGCCCGCCAGGATATTATTTTCAAGATCATAAATCACCGCATCCGATATACTGTTCAGGATAAATGGCGAGTGTGTGGATACGATAAACTGGATATTGGGAAATATGGTGGTCAGCAGTTCCAGTATGGTTTTCTGCAATTCTATGTGCAGATGGGTCTCGATTTCATCCACCAGCACGATTCCCGGGACATTGAAATCAAATGACCGGTTTGTCTTCTTCTCCATACGGATGATCATGTCCAGCACAATGTCAAGCACTGCGGCATATCCTCCGGACAGGGTGTTAAAATCAAAAAGTTCTTTTCCCTTTTCTTTTATATGAAAGGAGAATGTGTCTTCCTCAAATATCAGTTCCAGGGAATCATCGCTGAATATTTTCCGCAGCAGATCCTGGAATTTTACAAACCATTGATTTATCTCATCTGCTTTTTCGCATTTTCCGTTGTTTCTGGCAAAGGCCTCTGTAGCTTTCAGATCCAATAAGTATCTAATAAACTCTCGCCCCGGCGCTTCGGTTATGGCGTATTTATCTTTCAATTCCACTTTTTCGATGTGCTTCGGCACTTCAGCCTGGAATATCCTCTCGGCTTTGTAATAGGCCAGGATGAATTCTCCTGTCGCCAGACTGGTGCTTACGGTATCCAGAGATTGGTTGAATGTCACATCTATGCCACCCTTTTCAGCAGAGATTTCTTTTTGCAAAACATTTCGCGAGTTCTCTTCTGTCGATGCTATAGCAGTTTCTTCTTTTTTTAGTTCCAGCAGCATCTTTTCATATCGGCTTAAACCATCACATAAAGCTACCAGCCTGGAAATTCTTTCCTCTTGTAAATATCTGCTCAAAGCCTCCAAAACGCTGGTTTTCCCGCTTCCGTTTTTTCCGGTAAATATCAGATGCTTTATTTTTTCATTTGAAAGAGATATGGTTATATTCTTTAAGTGCCTGACATGGTCTATCTTCAGGCCAGAAATAAAAGTCTTCTCCATAATGATTTCCTCTTCTCTCCTGAAACCAAAGACTGCAGAACTGCCTGCTTCCCTCAGTTCTTACAAGGTGCCTTTCTTCCTTTCTCAGTCACCGGTTAAACGCCGTAATGTTCGCCTCATTCAGCGTGAAGTCATAATAGTTCAGATCCTCCCGCTTGGTCCAGCCAATGCATTTCCAGAACGCGTTCCCCACGTCATTGACGGTGAATGCGATGAGGCTGACCTTGTTGATTTGCTCCGCTTTCAGGGCATTCATGCAGTGGACTACCATGGCCTTGCCGATGCCCATTCTGCGCCAGTCCTCCCGGACGCATACATGGTACAGGCAGCCCCGCCTGCCGTCATGGCCGCAGAGGATGCCGCCCACGATCTCGCCGTCTGCACTCACCGCCACAACGCTGGTGCCGGGATTGCGCTTTAGGAACCGCTCCACTCCCTCCCTGGAATCGTCGATGCTCCGCATGCCGAAGCCCCGGATGGTCTTCCAGAGTGCGTAGAGGCCCTGGTAATCTTCTTTCGTCATAGTTCTGACCGTAAATGTCCTGTCGCTCATATCTTTATCCCGTCTCTTCTTTAATTCTATCTCTTTTCTATCTTGTCTTTTCTTTATCCTGTTTCTTCTATTTTTTATCTCTTCGCATACTTAAATGATTCTCTATTTTCGGGATTCTCTGCTTTTCTTTTCCTTTTATTGAAAGCTTTACCAGTATACAACTTTTCTTATAAAAGGGCAACGATATTTTGAGATCACTTTCTTTCGATTGCCGCGCGCACCAGCTACCAGACAATGCTGCCCTCCCGCTTTGGCAAATTTTGTGACCGTCAGTACAAATTCCGTTGTCTGCAGTACCGGTTCAACAGGAGTTCAATATAATCGCCTCTGCCAAACAGACGTCTGCTTGTGCCGTCCCCCTGGGCTTTCGCAAGCTCACAGAGCGGAACCGTCATGCGTGTATGCTGGGCGGCGCTTTTGTTTTCCACATAATTTTCAAGCACAGTCCGAACCCCGTCCTGTTTCAGGTTGCCCAGGAGCCAGTGAGGGGCGGGGGTAGAAATATTCGGATATACGTTAAAGTCTTTATCTATGTAGAAAACCGGGGTATCACTGACATAGCTTGCCGTGGATGCATCCGTTATCAGTTCTTCGTAAAGGGATTGCTCTGTCCTCCCAAATACGTCCGCAATATTCTTTGCCCCGAAATGTCTGAGGGTATATGCTTCCAACAGGGGCGGGATTTTCCCCAAGTCTTCCGGGGTGACCCAGGCGTCATACCATTTTTCGTTTTCCCCGTCACAGGAACCCTGGTGGAGGAAAAAGGTAAACTCCCCTCCGTAGGCTCTGCATCGGTTTTCCAGATTCAGTTCTTTTATCAGGTTTTCGATGTGACCCAGTTGGTCTATATTGTTCCGGATGACGAAAACCTGGATGCGGGGAGAAATCTTATTTTCCATCAGGATATCCATGGCTTTCAGAAGCTCCTGGTATGCGCCTTTCCGGCCTATATAGAAGTCCGTGGTTCGGGCGTCGCCGAAGAGGGTTAGCTGAATCTTTTTCAGGCCAAGGGAGGCAAGCCATTTTCCGTACCCGCCATCCCGCGCCAGCCGCCAGAAGCTTGCCACTTCAAAGTGGTCCAGGGGGCTGTCGGAGAGGCGGCTGCATATTTCAAAATGTTCCCGGTACTTTTCTGTAAAATCCGGCTCCCGGTACCAGTCATAGATCTGCAGGCAGTCCGTGAAAGGCCTGAACTGCTCCGCGGTGGATTCGATTTCCGAAAACGGCATATTTCCATTGGGTGTGGCGCTCAACCAGCAGTGCTTGCAGCGGTTGGGACAGCCGTGCATGTCAAGGCAGACTGTGATTTCTTGGAATTTCATTGTTATACCCCCTATGCCCGCCTCCGACGGACGTACCAATCAGAATACTTGACAATACTTGACAATAAAATCCTGCTTTTGGATTTTATTGTATACCCTTTTTCGAATTCTATTGTATGAAAGCTTGTTTTCAAATTTCCTTCCTCTGTTGCTGTCTCCCGGGCACCGAATGGCAATGCTCCTCGAAAGCAGCTTTCCTAATAAAGGCGATTAGCAGTCCCTAAGAACTGATGCAAATAACCCGCGCTCCCTGGCAATCTCTTTACCATGCCCCAGATAAGCGATATATTATGCAGTCCCGGGAAATTGCAGCCCCTCACTCCTGAAAATCAATATCATATCTGGTTCCATGATGGTACAGCACGCCCTCGGTCAGGCGCACGCGCAAAAGGCAGGTATTGGGATCCTCCTCATTGGTGTGCCCATTGTCATACCATTCGGCGAAGACTGTTCTGACTTTTGCCATGATTTCCGCATTTTCCTCCGCTTTCACATGCCCCAGATTCTCCCCCACGCCCTGAGCCGTGAACCAGTCGCCGCAGACGGCCACAGTCGGGTCTTTCACAATATGCCGCATTTTGTTGGAAAGGGCATAGGTCACGATATAAAACGCTCCGTCCTCATAGTAAGCGTTCACAGTGCGCACATAAGGCTTCCCGTCCTCCACTGTGGCCAGGGCCAACAGACTGTCGCAGCCGAACCTTTCATCCATGATCTGTTTTGTCTCTTTCGTAAGTTTTTCTGCCATTTTTTGCTCTTCCTCTTCTTGAAATTCACTGGCAAATTCAGCTACCGAAAGCTGCTCCCTATCCTTACCGGCTTCCGGCATCCCTATACACCCGCATTATCGGGCCATCCTACATAAAATACCGGCATTTCTCCAGGTAAAATGCCTGCTCCTTTCGCAGCAGTCCAACCAGCTTATCCAGGTTCTCCTGCTCTCTGTAATCTTTTAATGCCTCCAGATATTCATTCCTGTTCGCCTCCTCTATCACCGCCGGCACCATTCCGCCTTTGAGGCATTCCCTGAAAAGAATCAGCCTGCCCGTCCTTCCGTTGCCGTCCTGAAACGGGTGGATGCTTTCATACCTGGCATGAAACTCTGCCAACACGGCAATGTCCTGCGCCTGGCCATGATACCATTCCATCAGACACTCCATCTCTTCTTCCACAGATTCCGGTCTGGCTGTCTGATACATGCCTATCATATTGGGGCGCTTTTTGTAGTCCCCGATGGCATATCCATTGGCGCGGTCTTCAAAGACACCCGACTTCAGCTCATAGTGGAACCGCTTCACCAGCTTGGCCGTCAGCGGCTGGTCAATGGTATCCAGCATCTTGTTGAACATCAGGAAATGTCCGTTCATTTCCTCCACGTCTTTCACCCTGTAGTAATCGTCCGATTTCGGCAGGGTTCCATTGTCGAACAGCGAAGCTGTCTGCTCCTCCGTCAGCGTGCTTCCCTCAATTTTATTTGAATTATAGGCAAGCAGGCGCTGGGTGTACGCATATACGCCAGAGCGGTCAAACTTCGCCCGCTCGATTCTGAATCTCTCTAATAGGAAACCGAGGAACTCTTGATTTCCGCGCCCCTCCATGGCGCCACCTCCGTTCTTGTCGTTCTATCGTCCAAAATCATACGGTAAATTTAAAACCCTATCACCCTTTTACGCAACTCCCTTTATAGTTATAAAGTATTTGGGACTTACGGGAAACAGGGCGCCAGTTCCAGCCCCTGGCTCTCTTTCAGTCCGAACAGCAGGTTCATGTTCTGCACCGCCTGCCCTGCCGCGCCCTTGACCAGATTGTCCAAAGCGCCCATCATGATGATGCGCCCGGTACGCTCGTCTATGACGAAACCTATGTCCACATAGTTGCTGCCCTCCACCCATTTTGTCTCGGGACAGACTCCTTTCTCCAGAACCCGCACAAATTTCTCCTGTGCGTAATATTTATCGTAAGCCGCCCGGATTTCCGCCCAGTCCGGCAGCGAGCCGTCCGCTTTCCGCGTCAGCTTTGCGTATTCCGTCACAAGGATTCCCCGGTTCATGGGGATCAGGTGAGGCGTGAAATTTATCATAATCTCACGGCCTGCCGCATATCCCAGCTGCTCCTCGATCTCCGGGGTATGGCGATGGCTGGCCACGCCGTAGGCCTTGATGTTCTCATTGACCTCACAGAACAGATTGGGCAGCTTGGCTCCCCGCCCCGCCCCGGAAGTCCCGGATTTTGCGTCCAGGATCAGCGTGTCCACGTCAATCAGTCCCTCTTTTACCAGCGGATATGCTGTCAGAATGGAGCAGGTGGTATAGCAGCCCGGGTTGGCCACCAGCCTGGTGGCGGTTGTGATCTGATTCCGGTTCACCTCGCACAGTCCGTACACTGCCTCCGGAATGAACTGGGGGGATTTATGCTCGATTCCATACCATTTTTCATAGACCGACACGTCCTTAATGCGGTAATCCGCAGATAAATCTACAATTTTTACTTTTTTCAGTATATCTTCCGTCAGGAGTCCTGCCAGGAACCCCTGGGGCGTGGCCGTGAAAATCACGTCCGCCTCCTCTGCCAGCTCCTCCAGATTGTCGTCCCTGCACACATCCTCCACGATCCGGAACATGTTCTGATATACCTCATGATACTTTTTGTCTATATAGCTGCGGGAGCCGTACCAAACAATCTCCGCCTCCCTGTGGCCCGTGAGTATCCGCACCAGCTCGCTGCCCGCATAGCCCGTAGCCCCTATTATCCCTGCCTTAATCATCCTTCGCACCTCCATGCCTTTCCCCGGCATCCCTTTGGCATCCCGCAATATCCGCCGGACATCCTTTCCTTTCTCAAATCCATTCGGCATTCCCCCTCAAACGTTCAAAATTCGGAAGAGACCTCCGTCTGGCATATTCTCTCCCACAGCCCTGCGCGTCTCATGTAAGTATAGCACATTCCGTATAAATGTCTACTTCTTTTTTGTATTTATGCAGAAATTTTATATTATATGAATATTTATTCATTCCATCAGGTTCCATGCGGCGGGCTCCCTTTCTCAAAAATGCCGAATTCATGTTGACGACTTACCTCATTATAAGGTATAATCTATCCTGTTATCAAGATTTATATAAAATATATACTTATATAGGAACTATATACAGTTCCTTATGAAAGGAAGGCTGCTGCATGAGGCAATTTTTCGGAATGAGCAATCGCGGGAATCTGTCGGAAGCGGTCCGCAATCTGGACAGCCCCCAGTTTATTATGCTTCTTTCAAACAATGCCCAGTTTGAGGAGCATGTGAAAGCCCTTGAGAAACTTTACCCCGGCATCCCCAGCATCGGGTGCATCGGAATGAGCTACGACACCAAAGTCGTAGAAAACGGCGTGGGTGTCATCGCTTTTTCAGGAGGAGTCAGCGCTACGGCCAATGTGCTGGAGCAGGTATCCGTCATGCCGGTAAAATACATAGACCGGCTGGAGGCGGACATCCGAAAGATAAACGGTTCCAAGCAGGATACGGTATGTATCGATTTCTGCAGCGGAAACGATGCCTGCGTCCTGACTACAATCTACACATCATTGAGAAGCCGGGGCATCCAGCTGGTAGGCGGCACAGGGGACGGCGGCAAGGTGTCGGCTAATGGCCGGATCTATCAGAACTCCGTGGCTTACGCCCTGGTACGCAACCAAAACGGACGAGTCAAAACTTACAAAGAAAACATTTATCACCAGTTAGGCAATTACCGCTTTATCGCATCCAACACGGACCGGGCAAATTACGTCATCGGCTCCCTGAACGGAAATCCTGCCAAGCAGGTATACCAGAGCATCCTGAACGTGACGGATCAGCAGATTTTGACACAGACGTTTAAGAATCCTTTCGGCAAGCTCAACGGAAGCGACACCTGTATTGTCTCCATCAAGGAGGTCAGCGGCAATTCCCTCGCCTGCTTCCGGCAGGTGAACGATTCCGACGTGTTAGTCCTGCTGGAGCTGGGCGATTATCCGGCCATCGTGCGGGAAACCATACAGAATATCTGCCGCGATTTTCCCAAGCGCTCCGCGGTGTTCTCCGTAAACTGCCTGTTCCGCTACAAGCTTTTCACGGAGCAGCGCTACATGGAAACCTATCTGCAGGAAATGGGAAAGCTTGGCAGCCATGCGGGCCTGGTAGGCTATGGAGAACATTACAATAATCAATTCGTCAACCAGTCCATGACCTGCGTGGTATTTGAATAATGTCAGGGACACTTTGTGCGAATACATAACGGAACCAAAACCAGGAGGACATAGAATGTTGTTTTCAAAGAAAGGACACTCAAAAAACGGGCAGGTGTACCATAATGAAAAAAGCCTCTATCCCGTACTGCACGTAACAGAAAGCTTAAAAGGCTATCAGAAAGATCTGGCCAAAAAGGAAGTGGAATCCCTGTTTGAGCTGAGCATGATCGGCAATTCTTTCAACAGCGTGCTCAAAGAGGCCGACCATTTTCAGGAACAGCTCCAGGACTTCGGACAGTCATTTACCAGCATCAGCCAGGCCGCTGGGCAGTTCGATCAGGTGCGGACCGATATCACCCAGACCGTATCGGAAGCCCAGAACATGGTAGAAGCGCTTAAGGAAACTTCCGCAAATGTACAGAAGACTTACGCCGAGATGGAGCATACCTTTGCCTATCTGCAGACAGCCGTAAAAAGCATCCAGCAGTGCATGGGCAAGATTGTGTCCATTGCGGACGAGACCAATATCCTGGCCATAAACGCTTCCATTGAGGCCGCCAGGGCCGGGGAACAGGGCAAAGGCTTTGCGGTAGTGGCGGAAAAGGTGCGGGAGCTGGCAAAGGAGATCAAGACCCTCACCAATGACGTGGATGCCGGTATCCATGATGTAGAATCCGGGGCATCCAAGCTCAATTCCAGCATCCTGGCATCCCAATCGGCTCTGGACCAGGGCTTCGGCATCGTGAACGGCACCTCTGAATCATTTCAGCAGATCAGCGCCGTAGCCGAGGGCACCTCTGCCGTACAGACAGAGATATCCGGTGTCATCGCCGAATCCCAGGGGGCATTGCAGACGCTGTGCCAGTTTTTTGACGGGCTGAGGCTCCAGAATCAGGAAGTGATGACCCATATCGGCCGCGCCAGCAATCTGGGCACCACCAAGAGCGCTATGTTCGAGGATATCGACAACATGCTCTCCCAGATTCCGCCCATTATCAAAGATACGGATCCCAAAAGAGACTGAACACGCCGGGACGGAAAATCTTTATCGAATTCCCTGTTACTGTTCGCCCGGCCCGCGGAATTCGCCCATACGGCTCCGGTGTGTGTTCCGAAGCATTTGGCGACGCGGCCGGATCCGGCCCGAGACTGTATCCTGTAAAAAGAAACCGATGGCACAGACTGTTTCGCGTCAAAGCCATCGGTTTCCTTATTGTGCGTTCCGTGCATCAAGGCGCTGCCGCAAAGCGATGCGTCTCTTGTGCCAGCAGCGGCATGAAAATGCCTCCCTGCACGCTCCTGGCCATAAAATGACAGTAATTTCCCGTCTCCGTGTCATACCAGTCGGAAAACGGCACCCGGGTGGCGCTGTTTTCCAGATACCCGGCCACAGGCCCAATCAGGCGCCTGCACTGCTCTCCGTCTTCCGCCATGGCCGCACACCACAGGATCCAGTCGCTCTTGGTATAGGAAGCGCGGCTGTCAAGAGGAACTCCGTAAGCGCCTGCCATCTTCTCATACCAGGCCAGTTCTTTCTCATACACCCGGTCCTCAAAAAGACCGCTGCCAAATATCTTATCCCACACCATATTGTACTTCAGACTCCAGGTATCGGGAGCCCCAAAGTTCAGCATATAATGATCGCCCGCGTCCGCCCGCAGACACCAGTCCCCTGCCATGTCCTTTGCCTTTTTATGATACGCCTCCGCCTCGGCCCCCCGGCCCAAACGGTCCAGCAGACGGGCATAGGACTTGATTCCCATAATGGCTTTCAGCGACAGGTTCGTATTATGAGCCAGATGCCCGGCAAAGTCGTCGGTGCAAAGCTGCTCTCCCGGATCTGCGCCGTATCGGATCAGATACTGAACCCATTTTTCCAGCAATTCCATCCAGGGCTGCGCAAACGCTCCGCTTCCCTCCGCCATGCACACTGCCTCTGTCATGATCAGCATGTTGCCGCACTCTTCCACAGGCATCTGATAGGCCAATTTATAGATGCCGCAGCCTGCCGGATAGCTGTACAGAGGCGGACATACGTCGTCTTTCCATGGTTCATAGCCCATGCCCTCCTTTCCCTCGATCAGGCCGTAGACCTGGCCCCAGGCATAAGGATAGCGTCCCACATCGTGGGGGGCAAAATCATATTCCCACACATCGCAGGATGCAAACCGGAAGATAGGGCGGAGCATTCCTTTCACCAGTTCCGGATTGTACAGCAGAAACAGCGGCACGGAGGGGTAGCTTACATCCACTGTTCCGATGCAGCCGTTGGAATCGTTTTCCTTGGAAAGGAAAATGAGATTTCCCTCCTCATCCCTGATCAGCTTGTGAGCGGCTACCGCCTGGCGGTAGCTGAGACAGCAAAGGTATGCATAAGCTTCTCCGCCCAGGGCAAAAGCCCTGTCATGAATGTCCGCGTCCAGTTTCTTTGCGCGTTCCAGCACTTCCTCTCTGTCCGAAAGAGCCGCTCCCACCGCCTCCGGAATCGTCCCATAGCAATCGGTCCAGGCGCCTTTCCTCCACTCCCCGAAATAGTTCACGGATACCAGGTCGTCCACGGCCAGTACCAGGCCGGTCCATCCTCCCGCCTCCGGAATCGGAAGACAACAGCTTATCTCTCCCGCTTCCATGGAAAAAGCAAGCTTTGCGCTTTCTTCGGCACAGGCCAGGTATACATATCCCCAGTCCGCAGTCACCTTGTCCCCGCTGCCGCTTAAGGGGTGCTGCTCGGCTCTTCCCATCACCGCGTACCGATATGCGGAGGCGCCCTTTCCCTCCGGGCGGCGGTAACTGCCGCCCGTCATTTTCTCCCGCCTGCGGGATACCAGGTCAGAGGAAACCGTAAAGCAGATCTCTGCCCTGCACGGAGTTTTCTTTTCCACATAGAAGTCCACATAGGAGCAGGGCCGGGACAAGAGCCTTACGGAATCCGGCAGAATCGGCGAGGTAAAGCGCACCGTCAGCCTGACATCTTGATTTTCAAACATATATTCCGTAGCCGTGGCCGTCACATCCACCCACTGCTGGGGAATGGCCTCGTGGATTCCTTTTTCTCCCAGGAAGCAGTACACCCCGTCGTCTATCCTGATATATCCCCGAAGCTGCTGGCGCTCCCCGCGCCAGTGCACCGGATCCTTGTCATAGAGATGGTCCGCATCGGACCATATGGAAAAAAACGGGTCGTGCAGGATCAGCGGAACTGCCGCCGCTCTTTTTATTTTCATAAAACTATTCCTCTCTTTTCTGTCAAATTTCTCCTCCCGCTACTGTGCAGGAATATAGACTCTTTTGTAAAATTTCTCCAGCACCAGCCGAAGCCCCAGATGCTCGCTGGACTGATCCACCCCGGACCAGGCCTCCCGGATCTCCTCCAGACCGGCCGTCTCCAGATTCAGCCTGCCGTTTTTCTGGGAGCGGATGCCCCAGTAGCCGTTGCCCTCCGTGGTCTTGTAGGTCCAGTTGGTCCAACTCATGCCGGTATCGTCCACCAGGGCCAGAGCTTTTTCCCAAGCCTTCAGATTGTTGAAGAAAGTAAACTCGCCCAGGTAGCCGGGCACATTATAATCCGCCTTGCGGATATCGTTGAGCCGTCCCTTGATATCGTTGACCTGGCTTCCATTAACGTTGTCATAATCCCCCCAGCAATAATGGTGATATTCGTACATCACATTCTCCCAGCCGTACTGCGCCGGATCCGGCAAGTCTTCCGCGAACCACACGGCCTCCATGATGATCACATGGTTCTGGTCGATCCGGCGTATCTTTTGGTATGCCGTATCATAGACATCCCACAATAGCTGATGAAGTTCCTCCGCCGGCCGGGTGGCCTCATAGCGGTAGCTGCTGTAGGCCTCGTTGAGCAGGTCATAGCCCGCCACCCAGGGATCGTCCTTAAAATGCTCCGCCAGCGTTTCCCAGATCCTGTAGTAAAGCGCCTGATTGGCCTGGGCATTCTCCCCGAAGAAGAACTCGGAAGCTTTTTCCTTTTCCTCTCTTCCGTCTTTTGCGGAATGGTCGGAGCCGCTCTGAGACCCCGGCGCGCCGTGCATGTCCAGGATCACATAGATTCCCCGCTTTCCGGCCTCCTCCACGAACCAGTCCAGCCGCCGGCTCCAGTTTTCATAGAACTCGCCGTTCTCATCCACCAGGTTCCGGTACCAGAAAGGCAGTCGGATGCAGTTCATGCCGATCTCCTGACAGTAGTCAAAGTCCGCCTCCGTCCAGTAGTGATCCTGGTATAGGGACACCAGCTCCTCCCTGGCCTCCTTTCCGAAGCGCTCCTCCAATATAGCATAAATATCCTCTTCCGCATATACATTTTCGCTTTGTGTGGTAGTCGTCATCCAGAATTCCTGCAGCAGGTATCCGCCGGCATTGGTTCCCCGCAGCTGCACTACCTGTCCCTGCCCCGCATCATCCCGCAGCTCCTTGCCCACTGCCCGAAGCATCGGGTTCTCGGCAATTTTGTACTCCCTTTCTTCATACCCTTCCATTTCTTCCTCCTCCAAAAAAGCATCCGGCACCTTTGTGCCCACACGAACCTGAAGAGAGCTTTTCTCCGGCTCCTCTTCGTTTTCTGTATCTCGTTCCGCTCCCGCATCCTCTGTTTCCAAAGACTCCCCGGCTTCTTCCGCCGGCATGCCCCCGCAGCCCGCAAGCAGCAAGGCCGCCGCCGCAATGCATACACACCGCCTGATTTTTACCATAGCTCTTTTTCCTCTCTATTCTCCCGTGATACCCGTGTTCTCGATTCCCTGTATAAACTGCTTCTGCACGAATCCATACAATACCAGCAGAGGTGCGATGGAAATCAGCGTGGCCGCCATTTTATAGGCTTCATTGATTTTGTAGTTCCCTCCGGATCCCGTGGCGGCATTGGCGGCTCCCTCAAACTGACTGTCAAAAACGGACAGCTTTGCCGGCAGCAGCTCCATCGTTCCGCCTAAAAACGTGGAGGTCTGATAAGTCTCGTTCCAGTTCCAGACAAAGGCAAACAGGAACACGATGAGAACCGTGCTGGCGGACAGCTTTACCGCAATATGGTAAAAGGTCTGCAAAGGCCCTGCTCCGTCGATCATAGCCGCCTCGTCCAGGGAATAGGGCACCAGATTAAAGAAGTTCCAGCAGATCAAAGTCAATATGGTGCTGTTCACCCCCTGCCCCAATACGGCCATCAGGATCTGCGGAATGGGCGTGCCCAGAAACTGGATCCCCGTTCCCTGCTGGGCCAGGATGAAGATAATGATCCTGGGAATCATCAGCAGCGCCGTAGGCAGGATAAAGGCCAGCAGGATCATCACAAACCAGAAATTCTTTCCCCGGAACCGGAACCGGGAAAGTCCGTAGCCCGTCATAGCCGCCACAAAGGTCTGCAGCAGGGCTAAGAGGGCGGAAAAGCCTATAGAGTTGATCAGGCTTCCCGGAACCTTCAGCACCGCCGCGGCCGCCTTGAAATTATTCAGAGTAGGAGACTTTGCCAGCCACTCTATGGAGGGATTGATCACATCCGCAGGCGACATCACCGCCTTGGAAATCATCTGAAAAATCGGCTCCAGATAAATATATCCGATGCAGGTCAGCAGGAAATAAGTCACTGCCTTTCCAATACGTTTTGCCATAACGGCTCCTCCTCTACCAATATTTATGGGTTTCTTTGATTTTACGCTCCCGGAAGAACACGAACGCCGCTCCTATGATCAGCAGAACGATCAGGCTGTAGACCCAGGAAATGGTGGCCGCGTAGCCGAAGCCTCCGCTGGTATTAGCCGTTCTCTCCTTGATCATGACCAGCACCGGATTGATGGTATCCATGCCTCCCAGCTGTACAATGGTAAATACCGTCACAATCAGCGCCGTAGGACGGATGATGGGCATGGTAATCTTCCACAGAAGCTGCCAGCCGGTGGCCGAATCGATCCTGGCCGCCTCATACAGGCTGGGGTTGATCTTCTGCAGCCCGTTGATGAACAATACAATGGGAATCCCCGTAAACCACAGGATCACGGACAGATTGTCAAACAGAGCCACCATGGCGCCTGCCGCCTGGGGCGAATAGCTCTGAATCATGCGGATGAGGAATGAGTGATACAGTTCGTTCGTCTGCCCCTCCACCTGGGGCGTTAAGTTCATCAGCTGATACATCACCGGCCCCGACAGCACCACCACCGGCAGGAAGTAAATGGTCCGGTAGACCGCCTTGCCCCTGACAATGCTGTTCAGCAGCATTGCCAGGATAAAGGACATGATCACTACCACCAGCGTGTAAGGAACGATCATTCCCAGGAAAGAGACCAGCGCCGGCGTAAAGTCCGTGTTCACCAAAAACAGCTGCCTGTAGTTATAAATTCCCGTAAACGCAATGTTAAATCCCCTGATATCCTGCTTTACCTCCGTAAAGCTTAAATATATGGTCATCACAAAGGGCGCCAGGGTAAAGATCAGAAAACCCAGGATCCAGGGCGCCATAAACAGGTAGCCATACCTGTCCTGTCTTCTCTGAAAAGATTTTGTTTTATGCGTCTTTTTCTTCTCTGACATACCCGTCCCTCCTATTGTCTCCCGGCCGCATCCGTCACCCGGGCGCTCCCCGGCGCTGTCTCCACACCCTCTACGGTCACGGGCTCATCGGTATAATTGATGATGATCCGCTTCTCCCTGCCGTCCCTTTCATATACATTTACGATGACGCCGTCCGCCGCCACCTGCCGGTCCACCCATCGGTATCCCTTTACCTGGCCCAGGGCGGCGTTTACCCGGGAATACACATCCCGAATCAAGTCTCTGTAGAGATTGTATTCCGTGGAGTACAGATCCGCGCTGACCGTATCGGTCAATTTCCAGGAGGGCTCTCTGGTCAGAATGAAAGAGGGACTTAAGTTGTAATCAATCATCTTCAGAATATCCGTCTGGGTGTAAAAGGAGAAATTGGCATAGGGCGCGTACACCTCCATAGTTCCGTTCAGCACCAGCTGCAGAAAGGGCACCGCGTCCGTCTCAAAAATATACTGGGAATGGCCCACCGGCGCCTGCAGATACCGGTCCGTATACTGCCATAAATACATCCCCGGATTCCGAATATTTTTCTTTACCTCATTCATGGATTCCAGCTGTTCCCGATACAACGCCATGGCATCGCTGACGGTCGTATGCCCGGAGTCCGCGTAATCTCCCGTGAGAACAGAACCGATTCCGTCGATGGTCATGGAGGACACCGTCTCTTTTGTATGCTCATATTGCTCCTCCAGCCACTTGGCGCTCTTTGCCGGTCTGGCATACCCGAACTGGGTCACGGGGGCCGTAGGCGGCAGAAGATCGGATTTGTCCACATAAGCATACCAGGAGTTCACATGCTTCACCGCATTGTTAAAATAGCTCATCATGGTCTTGTTGATGGTCACATAATCCTCCTGAAAGGAAATATCCACTCCCTTTTCGGCAAAATCCGTGATCAGTCCGTCAAAGTCCGACCGGGATCCAATGGCGGAGGAGAACTTGCGGGTATTGGGCTTAGAAAAGGTAACTCCCTTTTTCTGCCATCCCCGGAGGCCGGAATTGATATTTTCAATGCCGCCGTCCATTACGTCCGAGAGAATGGCCCGCACATCCTCCGCGGTAGTCATCACGATATTTTCCAGTCCCACCACACCGCTCTCCGCGTCTGACATCATAAAATCCAGCCGGATGGGAATGTCCCCGGATTCCCCTCCTCCGTTTTCCGCTTTTTCCGTCAAAATCCCCTCTTTTGTCAAATGCTCCCTGTAGGTCAGCGCCATGCCCACATAATTAGCGGCCCGGGTGCTGCCGCTTCCGTCCCCGCTTAAGAACTCATAGGTCATTGTAATGTCAAAAACATTGGGCTCTTTCATCATCTGAAAATATCCGTCCCCTGCCTTGTTAAAGACCTGATGATATCTCAGGTTGTAGGTAAACTGGGGGCAGGTCCATGTGTAGTAGGTGGTATTTTCCTCAGGCGTGCAGAGAATGCTCATGTACTCTGCCCCCTCCTCCGCGTAGGCCACGAAAGCCGCCTGGTCATTTCCCAGAGCCACCCCGAACACCGGCATCACCGGATCTTTTAAAGGCACGGCGTCTGTCAGAAACGTATTGTAATATTCTCTCTGGGAAACATCGCTTCCGTAGACGTCTCCGGTATACTGCCGGAATATGGCATTGTTGTCCTGAAACCGGATCAGCGCGCCGCTTCCGTCCGGCACAAAGGCATAGCCCGGAGGGGCATCTTTCCTCTCCACAATATCGTAATCCCTGGTCTCTCTGTTAAACCGCAGAAGCTGTCCGCCGCTTGCTCCCAGAAAGGGCGTAAGATACAGAGTCGTCATGCTCCCGATGCCCTCCCCGGTCATCTCTTCCCGCGGAATATGGTATTGAATCCGCTTTTCCCCGAAAGTGATATATACTTTCATCTGCAGATCGATGTCCCTGAAGTCAATGTCCAGGCAGAACCGGTTATCCTCCAGCTTCCTCAGCGCTGACTCTGCGCCTGAGGAGGCGGAAGATATCTTCTTGGAACTATCCAGGGACTCCGGCGGACGGTATTCCACCGTGATCAGGGAATTGGCCATATCCGTGTAGATCTCATTCATGTTGTCTTCCACGGGTGTGTTCTCCAGTTCCTTGAATTCCTCCTCCGTGGAAGCCCCCATAGCCTTGGCTCTCAACTTCTTTGCCACAGGCGCGTCCAGCCCCGTCTTCCACAGATACCCGCTCTCCTTGTCCAGCACGGCTATGATATCCCTGTCGTCCCGGAAATAGTACGCTGCCCCGGCTGTCTCGTAGAGCTTTTCGTACGCCTCCACGCTCTCCTCTTTGACCTCCATGGCCGGTCCGGCCGGGAGGGTGTCGCGGTTGGTATGAATATATTCCGCACGGACCCTCCCCCCGGGAAGTCCTGTGCCAGCCAGCATGCACAGGGCAAGCAGCCCTGCAGCCAGTCTTCTTTTCCCCTTACGATGATACATTCTGCACCAGCTCCTTTCCTATGGTAGACAGGAATTTCATCACCTGCTCGCACATAATCGTCACCACCAGGACCACCAAAACGACTATAAACATGAATAATATGGTGATCAGTAAACTTTTTACCATCTCTTTTCCCGAATAATTATGGATGGTCTGGAGCCCCAAAAAGATCAGCACCACGGTCCAGATGCCTCCCCCCCACAAAAGCACATCCAGGAAAAAGGCCTCGTTGGCAGTGACGCAGTAGGACAGCGCGGTAATGGCGAACAAAGACACCATAAGCGGCACAGCCCCATAGACCACCGACAATGCCACCCCCTTTAAGGTTCCCTCCCCGTCATTGATGGAAGCCGCCAGATAATTGCAGAGCGCAAACAGGCCGGTAAAGGCAAAGAATCCGATCACAATGGAGCCGATATCCAGCTCCTGGATGTCATAGTACTGATAAATAAAGCCCTTGCCCAGCATATACAGCATGAAAGCCCCAAAGGTAAGCAGATAGAGGATGCCGGCTCCCAGCAGGCTTCCCTTTCTCCCCATCCGGATCTCGTAATAGCAGTTCATGGGATGCCTGGCCGTGGAAAACCCGTAGAGCACATCTCCCAGCCCCTTTGTATCCATGATCCGTTTCCGGAACCGGGCTTTCATCTGCCTGATCCTGCGCTCCTTATCCACCCTCTCGGCGATGACAATGGCCAGGTACAGCAGCGCGGCGGCCGCCAGAAAATAGACCAGATACTTTTGCAGCCATACGTTCCGGATCTCCCAGAAAGCTTCCGAGTACAGCCAGTGATTGCCCGCCACCTGAAAATGCTCCCTGGCGCTCTCAAAATCATATTTGGACAGATAAGCCTTGCCGATGCCCTCATGGGCCGCCACGGACATCTGGTTCATGGAAAGCACCTCGTCCCAGGCGCCCAAAGCCTCCTCATAATGGCCGCTGTTGTAGAACCCCAGCGCCTCATATACTTTCCGGGCATAGACCGTGGGGGCATAGGACTGCAGATACCCCTTGATGCCGTCTATGGTCCAAATGTATCCGTTTCGGTCCACCGCCAGAGTGGAAAGGGCGTTGTAGAGCCCTGCCACGTCCAAATCCGACACATAGGAGCCGAATTCAAACAAAAGCTCCCCCTCCGCCGTGTACACGTCCACATAGCCCCGCTTGGAGGCCGTATAGATCAGGAGATTTTCGTCCACCCAGATGTCATTGATATCGTCAAAGCCGTAGACCGTGTCCGCAAACATATTGCTGCCGTCCGTCTTGTGCTTTTTGATTGGGTCTGTGCGCTTTCCCAAAGTCACCGTATATACGATTCCCCGGTGGTCCAGCATCACATTGGAAAAGGTGACCGGATTGCGGTTCAAAAGCCTGCCCAGCTGCTCCCTGGTAAAGAATACGGTCTGCAGCTTCTGGAATACGCTCAGATCCGTCTTGTTCACCGCAAAGAATCCCTGGAACTCCCCCTCCTCGGACATCTGGATCACGCCGCTGTAGACGCCCTCTCCTATCACATACACATTGCCCCGGCCGTCCGCCGCCACCTTGGCGGGATCGTAGGGGGTATCCCCAAAGGCCGGCGCCCGGGGTCTCTCCAGCTTCCTTACAAGCTGCCAGTCCTCATCGAACACAAAGACTGCCTTGGCCTTGCTGTCCGCCACATAAACGGTTCCGTCCCCCGTCACATAGATTCCCTTAGGCGACTGAAATTCCGGATAAGAAAACGCCTCCAGAAAAGCGCCTCTGAAAATATCGTATTTCACAATCCGCAGATTGCCGGTGTCGGCAATGTACATCACATCATTTTGGTCAATGAACATATCCTCCGCCGCGTTCAGCCCCAGGTTTGTGATGGTCTGCTGGGGCAGATAGGCGTCCTGGGTACGGATGGAATTCATCTTGTCATCATGGGTGTAGGTATAGCTGGTAGCCTGGGAAGCCTGTACGCAGACGGGTTCCGTCAGGCACAGCGCCACGCCCATGACGGCCAATAATCTTTTTATTTTTTTCATCGGGCGCTCTCCTTACTTGATACCGGAATGGCTCATGGTGCTCATGACCCTGGACTGCATGCAGATAAAAATGATCAGATTCGGTATAAACAAAATGATCGTACCTGCCGCCACGATTCCCCGGGCCGCCACCGCATTGTTGGTCTGCAGCGCATTGAGATAATAGTAAATCGTTTTCATCACATCGCTGGTGATAAAGTTGTTGGAAGCCTCCGTGGCCTGCCAGGCGGACTGGAACGTCAAAATGGCCACCGTGGCCACGGCCGGCCTGGTCATGGGCAGGATAATCCGGCGGATCACGGTAAAGTTGCCTGCCCCGTCCACATAAGCCGCCTCCAGCAATGCGTCCGGCACATCGTCGATGAACTGCTTCATCAAAAAGATGCCGATGGGCATTGCGATCAGCGGGAAAATATGCGCCGCCCAGGTATCGATGAGCCCCAGCCGCACAATCATAATATACCTGGGAACCGCCACCGCCACCTGCACGAACATCAGCGCCATCTGGTTGATGCCGAAGAACCACTTGGTCACCCGGTACTGGCCTTTCTTGGACAGTACGAAAGCACAGGCCACCGTGATGTAGATATTCAGGATTACCGTAACCGTGGTGATGAACACGGAATTCAGCAGATACCTGGTCATGGGAACACCCGTGGTCCCGGACAGCTCGAACAGCTTTTTAAAGTTGCCCAGCGTAGGCTCCTTTGCGATCAGGGTAGGAGGGAAAGCATAGAGCTCCCCCAAGGGCTTAAACGCCTCGTTGAACATATAGACCACCGGCAGAACCATGAGACAGGCTATCGGTATCAATATGCAGTAAAACTTGATCTGATCCCGGGAAAAGCTTTTGGGATCCACTCTCTTTCCTTTCAGTTTCGACTTCGATTTTGCCATAACATCCACTCCCATCCGCGCTTCTGCGCTTTTTCCGCTCAGGTCAGTCCTTTTCGGTAAACAATTTCCCCGCTACCTTGGAGAAGAAAGCGATCATCAGTAACAGCACCACCGAGATGGCGGCCGCATACCCCATTTCATAGCGCGAAAACGCGTAATCCTCGATATGGTTGAGGATCAGGTTGCCCGAATAATCCGGCGTGGGATTGGAGCCGGCCAGGGCGGGCCCGATCCATCCGGTATTGAACGCGTTCACAATGGCCATCACCGCAGAGAACATCATCTGGGGCTTCATGGAGGGGATGGTGATGTACACTACCTCCTGAAAGCGGTTCTTCATCCCGTCCATATAGGCCGCCTCGTACAGCTCCTCGTTCACATTCAGGATCCCGGCGATCATGGCCAGAAACCCGATGCCCATGGCCTGCCACAAGGCCACCAGAATCATAATGGTCAGCAGATGATCCGGAGAAAGCAGCCAGGCCACCGGAGAATCAATCCAGCCATGGCTGAGCAGGAAAGCGTTCAAAAGCCCTCTCTGGTCCCCGGAAAAGATGGTCTTCCACACCACCTGAATCATCAGCGAGCCCACCATGGACGGCATATACAGGCACAGCGTCAGGATGGTCCTGGGCACCGCCTGGATCTGGGTCACCAGCCAGGCCAGCACAAAGGACAGGATACAACCGCCGGGCCCTACGATCAGCGCATACTTAAAGGTATTCGGAATAATATACTTCAAAAAGATCTCATCCTGGGTCAAAAGGGCGATGTAATTGGATACGCCCACCAGCTCCGGCGTCCTGATCACGTCAAAATAGGTGAAAGAAAGCCCGATGGCGATGAGAACCGGTATGGCAATAAACAGGGAAAACAGCAGCAGATACGGCAAAAGAAGCAGCATGGAGCTCAGATAATCCTCCCGCCTGTTTACCCTGCGGTATTTTCTCTTTTTCAATGCTTTCATTGCTCTCCCCCTTCTCTATGGGCTTCAATGTTCTCCCGGATCCAGTCCACATCCCGGATATTGTACTCCCGCAGCAGATTGCCCTCATTGTCCAGATAGCCCAGATCCGTCATTTTCTTCGTGATCTCCCGGTTAATCTCCAGTATCTTTTCATCGATGGCCGGCTGTACCGCCTTGCCGTCCACCGCGATGCCGTTCCAGATATTGGACAGATCCCGCTCCAGCATATACTGGCCCGGCGTCCTGGGCACGTCCCGCAGATAGGAAAGCTGTTCCAGAATGGCCAGCTTGTGCTCCGTGGGCAGCGCACAGTCCCCGATGGCCTCCAGATTGGCAGGCAGCCAGATATTCTCCGAGCCGTAGGTGGACTGCAGGGTATGGGCGTACTCCGCCTGCACCTCATGATCAAGCCACCACTTCAAAAAGGCCCATGCCTCATCCGCCTTTTTGGTATTGGCAAAAATCAGCCCTCCGGTTCCGGCCGCGATATAGCTTCTGTCAATGCTGCCGTCCTCCTGCACGGTTCCCAGGTAAGGCGCAAGCCCCCACTGCCCCTCCAGCTCCGGCGCGCCGTTGGCGATCAGGTTGTAAGTCTCCAGCCCTACAATGCCGATGGGCAGGATCCCATAGCGGAAAGAATCCATGAACTGGGATACCTGGGTGGGAACGGAATAAATGGCAAACAACTCTCCCAACGCCTTAATCCCCGCCGCGGACTGAGCCTGGTCGATAGCGGTATGCATGCCGTCCTCCGTGTACAGGCTCCCTCCGTTCTGGTAAATCATGGGGGTAGTCTGATAGAACCATTTGTACCCGTCCATCGTGGCTATATTATGGTAGAAATTCATGCCGTAATGCTGCAGCACGGGCAGGATTCCGATGAGCTCCTCCCAGGTACCCGGCACGGGAATCTCCAGCTTCTGAAAGATGTCTTTCCGATAAATCACCATATTGAAATCGGCCGTCTCCGGAATTCCGTATACCTTTTCATTAAATACATAAGGCACGAAAGCGCCGGGCGCAAACCGGTCCGCCACCTGCCAGAAATCCTCGAACCGGGTCAAATCATAGACCGCGTCCCTGCAGGCCAGTTCAAAGGGCGCATGGGAGGCAAGCCCCAGCGCCATGTCCGGCATCTCTCCCGCCGCCACCGCCATGGTCAGCTTGCCGGCATCGGGCATGACGGAAATCTTTACCTTGATCCCTGTCTTTTCCGTAAAATCGGAATCCGCCATCTTCTGCAGCAGATCCGCCTGGGTCACGGAACGGTTTACCCAGATATTCACCGCTTCCTCATCGTTTTCCATCCTGTACTTATCGGAGAGAAACGTATACGCCAGATTCTCTATGCCGTTGCCGACGGACGCAAAGAAGCCTGCATTCTCCCGGGGAAGTTTCTGCCCCCCTACATAGATTCTGTCCAGGGCAAAGGGCTGCGCGCTGATGTTGGACGCAAAATCTCCCATGAGCTTCAGAAGAGAGTCCAGATTGTCCGTGTGCAGCGCGATCTCGTCCGGGTACTCTTTCAGCTTCTCAATCTCCCCCAAAGCCCGGTCCAGTTCGGAAAGCTTGGCGGAATCCACCCCATTGGGGGCGTATTCCTGCAGAGTGCTCTGCATGGACCGGATCAGAGTCTCATAGGCCTCCAGCCAGGCAAGGGTATCCGGTATGTACCGGGTCATACTCCAGGTGCGGTATTCGTCCACCTCAGCCCCGGTGATCTTCTTGATCTCCAGGGAAAACTGGGATACATGCTCCGCGATGAGCCTGGCGTAATGCCACTCCTCGCTCACCGGCTCCATCTCCGAGCGGATGGTCAGGGTATGGGGCCCCGCCGTCAGCCAGACCAGGTAAGGATTCCCTGCCTCATCGGAAAGAATCTCATTTTTCCAGGAAGTGTCCGTGGTATCAAACCCATAATTGCGAAACTCCCGAAAGGGAATCCGGCCGTCTATGTAAATGGACTCGAATACCTGAAAATCCTCTTTCTCATTCCTGTAATGCATGGCCAGCCGGTACAGGCCTGTCTCTTCGGCCTCCACATCGTAGGTGACCTCCACCCCCGCCTTTTTCCAGGACACCACGTTCAGTTTTTTATACTCGCTGTCATGGGGCTGTAAGGACGGATTGTTGACCGATGAAGTCAGCGCCGCCGTGGAATTTTTCCTGACGTAATCCACGCTGTTGATCTCCAGAAAAGCATCCGAAACCGGCTCCCCGGAATGCTGCTTTTGGTATTCCTCATAGGAGGGAATCGTGCCATCCGGCGCGTTTACATACAGACGCCCCAATGTCAGGCCGTCCGCGGAAGCATTCTGCACCCGGATGCGGTTTTCCCCCTGCTCCAACCAAAAATAGAGGGGATCCGACTGATAATAAGAAGTATTATACAAATCCCTGTACTGCCATCCCTCATACCGAAGCTGCGCCGGCGCCGTCTCGTCCCCATAGCGGTCCAGCGGGAACTCCTTTGTCCCGTCCTCCCACAACAGCGGCAATGTAATCATGGACATTTCCTCAAAATAGCGCTCTCCGTTGACGGTAACGTCCATGCGGTAGTCCGACAGATTGCTGCCCCCGGTCCGGTAATCCAGCCCTAAGCTGTAAAGCCCCTCTCTTTTTGCCTCCACCACATATTCCGCGCTGTCCAGATAGTCCAGCGCCCTGACTGTCCCGTCATATCCCGTTTCTTTCTCTCCCGCTTCAGGCTCCCATACCCCGCCCTCAAGATCGTACCGGAGCTTTCGCCCCGCAATGTAATCCTGATATCTGACCGTCTGAAACTTGAGCGAATCCTGCAGCAGCCCCCGGGCCTCGTCCACCTCGTCCCGGGATACCGCTTCTACACTGGCCGCAGGTCCGCTGCCTGCCAGCCCCCACAGGGTTCCTCCTGCCGCTGCCAGAGCCGCGATTCCGGCCACGATAAAAATCACTCGTTTCCTTTTTCCCACTTGCCCTCTCCTCGTCTTCATGCCTATCCGTAAGCATCCCTGCGCCCGCCCGATTCTCTGAACGGCAGCGGTGCCGGAGCGCTGCGGAAAGCGATGGAAAATGGTTGACAGATATAATTTTTCTAAAAAAGGGACCGTGAAAAAATGGAGTAAATGAATTCCGCTTTTCACAGTCCCTCAGCTGCTTCCCTTAAGCCGAACGCTTACTTATACTACATAACGCCAGAATTTACCGTACTGCACTGGCTAAACGTATATGACTGTCATTATGTAGTCAGGTTACTCGGAAACTTTAATCGTTACCCAGCATAAGTTCCTCATCGGTATAACCATAGAAATCTTTCAATGCATTTTTCAGCTGCTCCTCCGCCTCTGCAAACCGCTCGTTTGCCAGCCGGTTCCACTCCGGCAGCTTGGACTTGATCTCATCCAGCCATCCGTCGGAAGCGCGCTTTGCCGTCATTTTATCATCCGCATAGTAATAATTCCACTCATCCAGACACTGCATTACCGTGCCGTCCACCTGGATGGTGGCAGGATAAGTCTTTTCCGGCGCATCCCAAATCTTTCCTGCTTTCCAAAGCTCCATGCACTTCCTCCAGCCCGGCATATCCTTGCATCTGGTATGCGTAGGCAGCGAATACCAGATTTCCATCTGTTCGTCAAACTCATCGCCTATCACAAAAGGAAGCGAATCATTAGATGCAGTCCGCAATACCCCTCCGGCGCTGAATTGCTGATCGACCCTGGCCTGCGCCGCCTCCGTGGAGCCCACCCAGTAGGTCGCAAAGGTATACGCCAGCTTCAGCCTCTCTTCTTCGCTTTCGCTCAACTCCGGATTGCCGTCGTCCATAGCATAGTTATGCACCGCAAGCGGATCCAGCACGATCCCTATGGTACTCTCCATGTATTCGGTAGCCGGCCTGGGATATACATCCATGTCAAAGGCCGCCTGACCCTCCTGGGGATCCGAGTTCGCATACACGCCTATATTCCAGGGATCGCCGTCCCAGGTCAGCACATAGCCATTGGCATAGAACCAGTGGCCTGACCAGCCGTTCTGATCCATCACCTCCTGGGGAACCCCCCCTACGTCATTCTGGGTCCACACCGTATTTTCCGCCCACTTGGGAATCAGGGACAACATATCTTTCACCGCATCGGAATCCAGATTCACATAAGGCTCCCCCGGGGAACGGTTCGTCATCATGTAATTGATGTCCTTGGTGCCTGTATTTATCCACTTGATAGGAATGTCCATGGCTCCCCAGAAATTGGCATTGTCCGACTGGGAAATAAACAGGGTATAGTCATCAATGGTCCAATCCGGATCCGGAACATCAATATTGTTCTGCACCGCCAAATCCTTATTTATGAACACGCCCCAGGGCACCATATACTGGGGAAGCCCTGCCTGCATGCCGTAATAATTCATCATGTCCATAATGGCCGGGTTAAAGGACTGATAGACCGGATCGTCCGAAAATACGGAAAGATCTGCCGCCAGGCCTTTCTCCACATCCTCAATCAAACTCTGCGTAGCCCAAATATCCGGATATTTTCCATGCTGCGCTTTAAAGTTCTCCATTTGCTGGGACCAGGAGCCCTCCCAGTCTCCCATCGCATAAAGATTGATCTGTACGTTGGGATATGTTTCGTTAAATTTTTTAGCCATTGCATAGATGGATGCCACATTGATGGCCGTAATATCCTCCGGAGCCCAGTTCTGGTGGCCGATATCCTCATGATATTCGCCGTCTCCGGACCAGCACAGGATCGAAATGTCCCCGCTGACATTGTGATCCAGCTCCACATACGCTCCGGCGTCCCCCTGGGCTTCTGCGCCATCGTCTCCCGCGCTGCTCTTTGTATCGTCTCCCGCTTCCGCATTTCCTGAGACAGACGCGGATCCCATGCTGTCAGACCCTTTCTCTTCTCCTCCATTGCCGCCACAGCCGGCCAGGCTTCCCATGGCCAAAGCAGCCATCAAAAACAGTGCCGCTATTCTTTTCCTTTTCATGTTGATATCCTACCCTTTCATTCCTGCCTTTGGCAGGCAATCTAATGGATTGTTATAATGCAACCGGTTGTATTGTTTATATCATAGCACTTTTCCAAATTATTATCAATAGTAAAATTACTTGTTTTTTATTTTCTTCTATTATAAACACATTTTACGTTTGATTATTATACAGTTTTTATAAATACAGAAAGCGAAAGCAGGGCTCCTCGGCACCTTTCTTCGCTTTATAATCATATTTTTCTCCAATATTCTGTGCAATCGATTGTATTTCGGGAAGCCAATGCCCCGCCGCAAGCAGTCACTTGGCTCGTTACTCGCGGAATCAGCACGCCCCGGGCATGCTGCGCGCTGCGTCCCTGCTTTCCAGCAAGCCGCCTGAAACGTCCTCTGTCAATGGGATTCCGGCACTCTGCCGGTGCTTTCTCCCTGCACCAGCACCGGTTCTATCATCTTAAGCATCTGCCCTTTCTCACCCCGGATGGCGGCCAGCGCCGTCTCTATCAGGCATCTTCCCATCTCCTCATAGTCATATCCCACAGTGGTAAGCCTAGGCGCCATCATTCCCGCATATGTATTGTCGCATCCCACCACGGAGATATCCTCCGGAATCCGGTATCCTCTTTCGTCCAGACACTTTACCACACCGGTTGCCACTATATCGTTAACCGCGATCACCGCCGTCATGGATATTCCCGCATCCAGCATCCGGTTCATCAGGCGGTATCCGCCGTCCCTGTCATAGTCTCCCTGCTCCGAGACCAGCTCTGGCCGGTAGAGTATCTTGTGGCGCCTGAGCACCTGCCTGTAATGCACGGCTTTCTCATAGGTGCTCAGGATGTCCATATACCCTCCCAATAGGGCAATGTCCCTATGTCCCAGGGATATGAGATGCTCCATGATGATTTCGATGCTCTTGATGTGATCCGCCTGAACCACTTGGCAGCGGGCTCCCTCCAACTTTCCTGTTATAATTACAGGCATGTAGTCCATAATATGCTTTACCTCGTCCACATATTCCACATCGGAAACCAGCCGGGCTACCATTCCATCGATGAGAATCACCGCCTCCATCTGCAGGGTCAACATTTTCTCCAGCATGCGGATCTGTTCCGCCATGCCTCCCCCTTTGGGCTGGTTGAAGACCACCACTATGTATCCTGCTTCCTGAGCCACTTTCTCGCAATAAAAAAACAACTCGGCATAATAGGGATTCCGAATGTCCGCCACCACAATGCCTATGAGCCGGCTGCGGGCCTCGGCCAGTCCCTGAGCCAGGGCGTTGGGTCTGAAATTGTACTTTTCCGCCAGCTCTATGATTCTGCGTTTTGTCTCCCTGCTGACCCTGCTGCTGTCGTTCAGCGCCCTGGACACGGTGGATGCAGATACCCCCGCCTCTTTGGCAATATCGTAGATTGTTACCGGCCGTCCCTCACTGTTTGTTTTATTTGGCACTTTTATACCCCGTTTCTCGTCTTTCCATCCTGCTTATCTGTCATCAAATTTCACTAATGCATATTGTAGCCCTTATTCCGAACAATTGCAATATTTGCTTTGCGTATATCTCAGCAAAAATGCAAAACGGTTGCAAAAACGGATCCCGGCAAAAGCATAGAATTCATGTTGACGATATGCTTCATTAAAGGTATAATCAAAGGCGGCGCTACAGCCATTATCAGATTGCCGCTTACGGCAATTCGCCATCGCACAGCGGTTTATATGAGGAGGCGGCACATGCATATCCTGATCATAGAGGACGATGAAACTTTCCGTCAGGAACTGGCGGCGCTTTTGCGGGGTTCCCTCTACCGTGTCACAGCGCCTGCGCAGTTGGACCATATCGCCGCGAGCCTCTCCTCCATCCGCCCGGATTTGATTCTGCTGGACTTAAACCTCCCGGGGCAGTCCGGCTTCGAGGTATGTACGGAAATCCGTAAGTCCTCAGACGTTCCGATCATCTTCGTCACAGGGCGGTCGGATGCCTCGGATGAAGTCACCGCACTGTTAAAAGGCGGGGACGACTATATCACCAAGCCTTTCCAGCCCGCCGTCCTGCTGGCCCATATCACCGCGGTACTGAAGCGGACAGGCAGATGGAAAGAGGAGCCGGTCCTGGAGCATCGGGGCGTAGAACTGGATTTGGCAAAAGGCCAGGTCCGCTTTCAGGGCGTTAGCGCGGAGCTGACCAAAAACGAGCTGAAGATATTAAGCTGCCTGTTCCGGCACAGGGGGAGCATCGTATCCCGGGCGGAGCTGACGGAATATCTGTGGGACGAAGCCGTATTTCTGGACGACAATGCCCTGAGCATCCATATCACCCGCATCCGCGGCAAGCTGCAGGAGTTAGGGCTTTCGGATTTCATCCGGACAAAACGGGGAATGGGGTATTCCATATGAAGTTTACCGATTATTGCAAAGACAAATTACTGCTGCTGATGCTCCACGCTTTCTGCATGCTGTTATTGGCGGCTTTTTTGATTGCCACGGCTTATCCTGTGGTCAACTGCTGCATCATCCTTTTTAGCTGGTTTCTCATTCTCGCGGTCTGGTTCCTGACGGAATACTTCCGCAGAAAGCGCTACTTTGCACAGATTGGCATCATACTGGAGCAGGCCGACACAAAATTCCTGCTGGGCGAGCTGATGCCCCGGTCTTTCCGGCTGGAGGACAGCTTCTACCGGGACTTCATCCGCAGATCCAACAAGTCCGTCATAGAAAAAATCCGGGCCGTGGAGGACTCCCGCCAGGAATACCGGGAGTATATCGAAAGCTGGGTACATGAGATAAAGGCACCCATCGCGGACATTTACCTGCTCTGTGAGAAGCAAAAGGACGAGGCTGCCCGCCGTATCCTGGAGCAGAACCGGCGGACGGAGAACTATGTGGACATGGCTCTCTTCTATGCCCGCTCGGACGAAGTCTATAAGGATTATCTGATCAGAGAGGCCTGTCTGCAGGAAACCGCGGAAGAAGTGCTCCAAAAGAACAAATATGCCTTTATTCAGAGCAAAGTCCAGGCCCGGGTCAGCTGTCCGGACAGGGTCTATACAGACGTGAAATGGATTGCTTTCATCTTAAATCAATTGGTTCTCAATGCGGTAAAATACAGACGGGATGCGAATCCACGGATACGGATAGCCACGCTCCAAGGAGAGCATGGCGTCTGTCTGCATGTGGAGGATAATGGTATGGGCATCCCTGCGGAGGAACTGCCCAGAATTTTCGAGAAAGGTTTTACCGGAAGCAACGGACGCACCCGGGGCCGCTCCACAGGCATGGGGCTGTATCTGTGCCGGAAGCTTTGTAGAAAGCTGGGCATAGGGATTCGCGCAGAGTCCCAGGAAAGCGCCGGCACCAGAATCATACTGGAATTCCCGGTGAGCAATTATCTCTCCGGCTTTTCTTGCAGGGAAGATTCACACAATGCATAGTTCCTCGTACAGCCGCAGCCTCACCTGCCTGTCGTCCAGAGCCAGCTTCGCGTCCTCGTAACGCCCCAGGGAATACAGCTTCGACAGTAACGCAGCCAGTCTGTTCTCGCCCTTTATCTCTCCCCTTGCCTCCAGCATATCAATGTATTCGCACATAACAATCTCCTCTCCATTCTCCTGCTTTCTCTGCAGTTCCTCTACTAAGTCCGTGAACCTCGTGTCTTTGGTGAGAGCCTCCATCATCTCGCACAGCGCTTCCGCTTAGAACATGAGAACTTTCTCCAATATGTCTTTCTCTGCCACTTGTTTACCTCCTTTTGCATTTCTGGGCGCCCCATATCTTTCAAAACAGAAAGATTACCGCAAGAAAACCTGATACCATCCCGGGCCCTTATCTGCTATAATTGATACGAAAAAGCACATGTCGGCCTTTGGTTTCCCGTGCGCGAAAGCCCGGGAAATTGTGGCATAGAAAGCAAATGCGGAGGTCTGATAAAGCGCCGCACCGGATGTGAGAACGCCCGATGGACACAGACCCCGCAAAGCAATCAGGAGGTTCGGACAATGGAACAACACTATATCCAGATATGCGACGTGGAAAAATACTATGGACATGGCAATGCTGCCGCCAAAGCCGTGAACCGGGTCAGTTTTCATGTGGACAAGGGCGAGTTCGTGGGGGTCATGGGGGCCTCCGGCTCCGGCAAGACCACACTCCTCAACATGCTGTCCACCATCGACAGCGTCACCGCCGGGCACATCTATTATGAAAATACGGACATCACGGAGCTCTCCGAAAATAAATTATCGGAATTCCGAAAAGAAAATCTGGGCTTTGTCTTCCAGGAGTACAATCTGCTGGACACCCTCACCATTCAGGAGAACATCCTGCTGGCGCTGACTTTGCACGGGCTGGGGAAGCAGGAGGTTCTGGAGCGCTGTCAGGAGATGCTGGCGCTCTTAGGGATAGAAGACATCCGGGACAAATTCCCCTACCAGGTCTCCGGGGGCCAAAAACAGCGCTGCGCCTGCGCCAGAGCTCTGGTGAACCGCCCCAAGCTCCTGCTTGCCGATGAGCCCACGGGGGCATTGGACTCCCGCTCCGCCCAGACGCTGTTGGAAACCTTTACGGACATGAACCAAAAACTAAATGCCACCATCTTCATGGTGACCCACGATGCTTTCTCCGCCAGCTACTGCGGGCGAATCCTGTTCTTAAAGGACGGGCAGATTTTCCACGAGCTGCGCCGGGGCGGCAGAAGCCGCCGTGAATTTCTGAACGAAATACTGGACGTACTGTCCCTGACAGGAGGTGAACTCTCCGATGCTAGGTAAGCTTGCCCTGCGCAATGTGATGCGCTCCGCCAGGGATTACCTGGTGTATTTTCTGACCATGACGGTGGTGGCGGCCATCATGTTCGCTTTCCACTCCCTGATATTTTCCGAGGAAATCATGCAGCTCTACAAAACGGCCCTGCTGCTGGCTGTCCTCATAGGGCTGGCCAGCTTCTTCGTGGTGCTGATCGTAGCCTGGCTGATCAACTATATGGTTCGTTTCATCTTAGAGAAGCGCAGCCGGGAATTCGGCATCTATCTGCTGATCGGCATGAAGAAAAAAGAGATTTCCAGGCTCTACATGCGGGAAAGCCTGGTGCTGGGGGCGGCGGCTTTCGCCGGTGGCATCGCCCTGGGGATGCTGCTGCAGCAAATCCTCCTGGCCATCCTCTACAGCTGCATCCAGATGGAATACCACATCCGTCTGGAATGGAGTGGCTGGTGCCTGTTCACCACCGCTGCCTGCTACGGCGGCGGCTATCTGCTGGCGCTGTTTCGCTGCCGCAGGCGCTTCCGGAAGATGAACATCCATGCCCTGATGAACAGCGAAAGGCGAAATGAAGAGATCAAGGAATCCCACGAGGAGACAAAGCGCCTGCTCCTCCCTGTAGCTTTGCTGTTCCTCCTGCTCTTTGGGCTGATGCTGTTCTTCTATAAAAGCTGGGACAGCGGCACGATCATCGGTTTCCTGCTTGGGCTGGTGCTCACCATCTACCTGTTCTACACCGGCGTGGCGGCCTGGATTATCGATTATGTACGAAAAAAAGGGAATGGTATCTTCAAGGGGCAGAATCTGTTCCTGCTGCGACAGTTCGCCTCCAAGGTCAGGACCCTGCGCTTTACCCTGGGAACGCTTACCACCCTGTTCGTGCTGGCGCTCTTAGGCTGCGCCATCGCCATGATGTTCAACGATTTCCAGAACCAGATACTGGCGGCGAAATGGCCCTTTGACGTCCAAATCTACAGCGATGACGTAGAAGACGATTTCCGGGAAGAGCTGGATGTGATCGGACAGGACAGCGAGATTCGGGACAGCCTCTCTTATCTCATCTACCAGAACGGTACCAATCCGGTCAATACCTGGCTATACACCCATCTTAAGTGTTTCGGGGACACCTACAAGAACAGCGACGGGACGCCCGACCAGGCCAAAATTCAGAGCGGCGATTCCTGGGCCTACTACAGGTACGACACCTATATCGCCCTTTCCGACTACAACCGACTTCGGGAGATGAACGGGCTGGACGGCGTGAATCTGGAAGAGGGCCGGTATCTCCTCCACTTAAAGGAACGTGTCTGGAACGAGGCCGGAGATTTCACCCCGGAACTGGAGATAAACAGCCCCCAGGGGCCTCTGGCCTGCGCCGGCATCTGTACGGAACCTCTCTCCCAGGACGGACACAACGGGGCAGACTATATGCTTGTAATCTCTGATAGGACGGCCCAGGACATGATTCCTTACTATAAAATGCTGGCTGCCAATCTGACCGAAAAAGCGCCTGAGGACCTCCAGGCCAGGCTGGACGGTATCCAGGCCCAGGATACCTATACGGACTTCGGCAGCCACAGGGTCACGGACCACATGGCTTCCGGCTCGGACCAAATCGTGGTATTCGTGTACAAGAACATGGTGCGGGACAATCTGATTCCGGAGGTAAAGTTCCTGCTGTCCTCCATCATCTTCGCTCTGGTGTACATTGGCCTGGTGTTCGTCTGCGTAGCCCTGACCGTGCTCTCCGTGCAGCAGCTCTCGGACTCCGCCAAATACCGGTTCCGCTATCAGGTGCTCCACCAGATAGGGCTGGGCCATCGGGAAATCTCCAAGGTCATCCTGAAGCAATTGGCGGGATTCTACCTCTGCCCCATCCTGTTCGCGGCCCTGATCAGCGGCACAGTGGCAGTGTACGTGGGACGGAAGTTTAATTTCTACACCGGAACCCGCACCGCGGCGGCAGGGTACTTCGGACTTTCTTTCCTGCTGTTTTCCAGCATATACCTGATCTATTTTGTGGTGACCTATGTGGGCTTCCAGCGTAATGTGCTGACCAAGACCTAAACTCACGAGCGAAGAAGTTTGCCGCCAGTACAGCACTCCTAAAGGACTTTTCCCTCCAGGTAGCACTCACGAATGTAATCCCGGGGCTGGTAATAGAAGTCTGATTGACGCATGCCCATTTGCCGCTTAGAATAGCATCAACATAGTCCCTGCCACAATCAGCCCCAGGCCAAGGCCGGATTTGACAGACAGCCGCTCGCCGAACACCAGCCGGGAAAAGGCCACTGTCACCAGAATGCTGAGCTTGTCGATAGGGACTACCACACTGGCCGGGCCCTCCTGAAGCGCTTTATAGTAGCAGAGCCAGGAGCCGCCGGTGGCAAGGCCGGACAGGCAGATAAAGCCAAGCTCCCCCGGCGGAATTTCCTTTACGGTCTTTTGCTTCCCCGTGGCAAATACCATGACCCAGGCCATGATCAGCACCACGCAGGTGCGGATGGCCGTGCCCAGATTGGACTCCACGCCGGTGATGCCGATTTTCCCCAGGATGGACGTGAGGCTGGCGAACACGGCGGAACTGACGGCATAGAGCAGCCAGCTTTTTGCCTTTATCCCGCCCTGGCCGGCCGCCTTTTTCCCTGCGGAATGCTTTTCTTCCATGGAATGCTTTTCTTCCATGGAAGAAGCGCGTTGCGTTTTCCGCTCAATCATCAGGAAAGTCCCCGCCGCGATCAGAACTACGCCTGCCGCTTTCACCAAACTTATCGTCTCATGCAGGAATACAAATGCCAGCACAATGGTCAGCACGGTGCTGGATTTGTCAATGGGCACCACCTTATTGATATCCCCGATCTGCAGAGCCCTGAAATAACACAGCCACGAGGCCCCCGTGGCAAGCCCCGACAGGATCAGGAACAGGAAAGTCCGCCCCTGTATCTGCCCTATCTCAGCGCCGGAGCCCACTACCAGCACCATTAGCCACGAAAAAGCAAGCACCACGATGGTGCGCACTGCCGTGGCCACATTGGAGTCCGTCTTCCGGATGCCGCATTTGGCCAGAATGGACGTGACGCCGGCAAACAGGGCCGAGCCGCATGCATAAAGTATCCACATATCCGTTTTCCACAACCTTTCTTCTCTCCTTGGGCTGGTTTTGTGCCTTACACTGCGGCTTCTTCTGCGCCATCTTTCTGCCAGACTACACACTTGTCATGCATCTGCGTTTGTCCGCATCTGTCAAAACTCTGCACCTAATCTTCCCTCCGATGACACACAGTTCTTACAGCAGCGGCGCCGCCGCTTTCAGCAGCACCCCAGCCAGCTTCGTGGTCCATTTCTCTTTCCGCACTGTCTCAGGCGTCACCTGACGGCACTTAGAGAACATGTCCTGAAAATCCGCCTCTATATCCTTTATGCATTCCGTGCCGTACATATAAGTGGCACACTCAAAATGATGGTAGAGGCTGCGGTAGTCCAGGTTGATGGTGCCCACCACCGCCTCTTTTCCGTCGCTGCAAAAAACCTTGGCATGGACGAATCCCGGGGTATACTCGTAAATCTTTACCCCGGACGCCAGCAAAGATCTGTAATGGGTCTTGGCCAGGGCATAGGGAATCCGCTTGTCCGGAATGCCGGGCAAAATCAATGCCACCTCCACCCCCCGCTCCGCGGCGAATTTCAGAGCGGTCTCCATCTCCCCGTCCAGGATCAGGTAAGGCGTCATAATGTGCACATACCGCCTGGCCCGGTTCAGGATGTCCATGTACACCCTCTCCCCCAGTTTGTCATCGTCCAGGGGCCAGTCTCCATAGGGCACCACAAACCCTTTCGCCAGTTCTCTTGGCAGGGCCGGATACGCCAGGCTCTTTTCAAACTCCGGCTCTCTTACATCCATGTTCCACATCTGCAAAAACATTAAAGTAAAGCTCTTCACCGCCCCGCCTTTGATCATGACAGCGGTATCTTTCCAGTGACCGAACCGCCGGACACGGTTGATATACTCATCGGCCAGGTTCACGCCCCCGTTGAAAGCGGTATGGCCGTCAATGACCAGAATCTTGCGGTGATCCCTGTAATTGTAATGGGTGGACATAAAAGGGGATACCGGGGCGAACACCTTGCACCGGATGCCCAGCTTTCGCAGGAGTTTTAGATACTTATGGGGCAGCAGCGTGAACTCGCAGGTGCCGTCGTACATCAGCCGCACATCCACGCCCTCGCGAGCCTTGCGGGCCAGGATTTCCAGTACTTCCCCCCACATTTTCCCCTCTGCGATGATAAAATATTCCAGATAGATAAAATGCTCCGCCGCCTCCAGCTGCCGCAGCAGCTCCGCGAACTTGTCCTCCCCTAAGGGAAAATAGGTCACTTCTGTCCTGTCATACACCGGATGGCAGCCGCTGCGCTGGATATAGTGCACCAGAGCCGCCGCCCCCGGATCCGTTTCCTCCAGCTTCCGATATACCTCCTTTGACTGAGGAATGCTGTTCTTCGTCATGGCAATGATGTGGCTGAAACGGGCTTTCAGCGCCCGGTGGCCGATATCCATCTTGGTATATACGTACAGCAATGTGCCGAACACCGGCGTCAGCATCACCACGACCAGCCATGTAATCTTCGCCGTGGGGTCCAGGCTGCAGTTTAACAGGTACAGCACCATCACCACCGTAAAGACGGCCATAGCGCTGATAAGATGAGGTCTGAACTCCCGAAACCACTGGTAGGCGCTGATCAAAAACAGGACCTGCAGCGCCAGCAGCACCACAAAGAGACCCATGCGGCTGAACACTGCGTGAAGAACGCCGTTCTGGCCTTTTTTCAGCAAACGAATCCCCATGTTTTGATTGTCATCATTTCGTGTCTCCATATTTCTTCAGTATGGCGGCTTCCTCATTCAGCAGATTCTGTTGTGCCGCGCCGCTTCCTCCCGCATACTCTTTCTTTTCAGTATAGCCTTGGACCATTTGCTTTGCAACCCCTGCTTGCAAAATCTTTGCGGAGGATCTTTTTTATAAGATTTTTCTCTATTCAGAGTTATTTTTTCTCATTTTCTTGATTTTTTTGATATAGCGTGATATAAAAGAGGTGACGGTTGAAATTTGAAAACAAGAAATCGCCCGGAGGCACAAAGGAATAAAAATGCTATGACAAGTGAAAACAACGTCTCTCTTATTGACCGGATCTTCTGCTTTGAGTCAGCCATTGCCTGCAGGACAAAGGTTTTTGACAATCATTATCACAGCTGGTTTGAAATCTATTATCTGGAAAGCGGGAAATGCAACTATTTGATTGAAGATACGCTCTACGAAATCAAGGCCGGGGATATGGTGCTGATTCCTGCCTACCGCATCCACAAGACCGCCTACAGCACAGCCAGCCATTCCAGGCTTCTCCTAAGCCTCTCCGACAGCTACCTGCCCCCTTATGTCCATACGCTGCTGGAGGGGGACAACTATATCTACCGCAATCCCAAGATCACCGCCGACGCCTATGCCATCATAAAGAACATTGAATCCGAGTACCTCAACTGGGACGGCTATTCCTCCGATATGATAAACGGATATGTCCACATGCTCTTCACCCTGCTGTGCCAGAACCGGAATTATTACAAAAATGAGCGTACAGGCGGCAATATCCATGTGGAGAAGATTCTAAATGACATCAAAAGCAATTACCACTGCGGCATTACCCTGTCCCGGACTGCCAGAGAGCATTCCATCAGCCCGGAACATCTTTCCCGGATTTTTAAAAAGGAAACCGGCCTAAGCTTCCACGAATACCTTACCAGCATCCGGTTAAAAGAAGCCGAACGCCTGCTGAAGCTGGAGGAGAAAAAATCCGTTTCCGAAATTGCCTTTTCCTGCGGTTTTAATGACAGCAATTATTTTTCCCACAAATTCAAAACGGTGTACGGACTCTCCCCTCTCCAGTTCCAGAAAAGATGCCGATGACAGGGCGGGTGGGCACAGAAAGTTTACTCCGCCAGCGCTTTGGTCCCCTCCCCCAGCAATGAAGCGGAGTCCTCGTCCAGATACAGATACCAGTTGTCATGCTCTCTCATTTTCGTGGCGGGGATGACATTGGTGACTTCATCTGTCTCCAGGGTTTTCTGAACGGCGGCCGCCTTTACCTTGTGGGGCACTACGGATATAATGTATCGGCAGGCCATAATCCGGGAGACGGTTGCGCTGACGGCATACCGGGGCACATCCTCAATGGCGGCAAACCAGCCCTCCCCCACCTGCTGCCTGCGGCATCTTTCGTCCAGCTCCACCACATGATAAGAAGCTGTGGTCTCAAAGTCTGCCGGCGGGTCATTGAATGCGATATGTGCGTTTTCACCGATTCCGATGATGCCTATGTCAACGGGTTTTTCCTGAATCCTGGCCGTGATATCCGCAATGATTTTGTCCGTGTCGCCCTCGCCGTCTATATAGTTCATCCTGGCGCTGCCGATCTTATCGATAAATCTTTCTTTCAGATACTTCCGAAAACTTGCCCCATGGGTCACGGGCAGCCCCACATACTCGTCGAGATGGAAGATTTCCACCTTGTCCCAGGGAATGTCCATTTGAGTCAGGGCTTCAAAAAATTCAAACTGGGACTGTCCGGTGGATACCAGAATCCTGGCCTCCCCCTGTTCGCTTACCGTTTGGCGGATTAGTTCCGCAGTCTTTTCGGCGGCTTTGCGTCCCATTTCATCGCTGGTCCGCGATATGCTCAGCTTCATCATACAAATCTCCTCCTATTATCACTTTAGATACCCTGATATCTTCGTCGAACAATAAGATATCAGCGTCATATCCCTCCTGTAATATCCCTTTTTTCTCCAGCCTGAAAATCCTGGCGGGAACGGCCGTCATCATCCCTACCGCCGCTTCAAGCCCTACGCCCGCCTCCCGGACCATTGTCCGCACCAGCCGGTCCGCGGTGGCCACGCTTCCCGCAAAGGAAGTCCTGTCCGTAAGCTTTGCCACGCAGTCCTCAATGATACAGGGCATTGCCTCCCCTTTTCTTCCCAGCATGGATGGCCCCTCCGGCATACCCGCTCCCCGCATGGCGTCCGTCACAAGGCAAATATGCTCTGTACCCTTACACTTTACGATAAGTTTCAAAAGCTCCGGCGGAAGATGCCTGCCGTCCGCAATCACCTCCACTGCCATATCCTCCAGCAGATAAGCCGATTCCACCACCCCCAGCCTGCGGTATCCGTTGCGGCGGGTAATTGACGACATGCCAGAATACAAATGTGTCACCAGGCGGCAGCCTAAGCCGTACACTTTCTCCACATCCGCATAAACCGCGTCACTGTGGGCAATGGCTGAGAGGATACCGCTCTCCTCCAGCCTCCTGCAGAACTTCCCGCTGCCCTCCAGCTCCGGCGCAAAGCTCCAACGCCGGATCACATCCCCGTAAAGGCGGAGGATTTCCTCATATTCCGCCGGATCCGGATTTTTGATATAAGCCGGATTCTGGGCGCCGCTCTGCCGGGGAGAGAAATAGGGTCCCTCCAGATGGGCGCCCAGGAGATTGCCCTTTGCGGCATGGGATTCCATCACCCTGCGCAGGTCCTCCAAAAACGCGGTCAATGTCTCCCGGGAAGAAGCCAGGGAAGTGGGCATCATGCTGGTGGTGCCGTGGGCAAGATGAAAATCCGCCGCCTTTACAATGGCCTGTGTACCGCCGTCCATAAAGTCATAGCCGCCTCCCCCATGTACATGGATGTCTATGAATCCCGGCGAGACATACTGTCCCCCTGCATCTATGAGCTTGTCATAAGGCCGGGGCTCATCGGTGACGGCGATGATTTCCTTTCCTCCGTAATAAAGACACCGGTTCCTGGCGATTCCCCTGCGGGATATGATTTTTCCGTTGACGATTTTCGTAATCATTTCTGTCCCCCCATCCCCTGGCAGGGCTGATAAAACCCGCCGGCCTCACGGCGCTCTTCTTTCACAGAAAGGTCTGCCTCCCGTCCTTTGCTTTGCTCCCCGGAAAGGCCGGCGTAGCTTAGGCTGCCTTGTCCAAATCCCATACAGGGAATCGCAAGCATGCCTTTCATCGGAGCAATTCTTCATAATCAAAGTACTGCAGCATCCCCGGAATCATCAGGCTTAAGGTATTGTCATAGCGGAATACCTCTGTGCCTATTATTTCCTTTTCTACATTTAAAAGTAAATCTTCGCCGTATTCCATCTTTACCTTTTCGTTGAGGAAACCTGCCACGATACCGTATACGCCGTCCTGTCCCTGACAATACAGCGTAATGTCCTGTTCCTCTATGCCAAACTCCTCTCCCAGCATCTCAATGGCGCGCAGCACGTCATAGCAGTGCATGGCCGCCATGCTGTCACCTGCATAAATCAGATCGGTACAGAGCCGGTAAAGGGTTCCGAAACGTTCCTTGTAGGGCATCCCCTGTATCAGGGGATACTGCTCCAGGCTTCCCGCCCCCGGCACGTCCAGCACCAAAACCTGTCGGCCCGCCTGGCACTGCCCGCGGATCCACGATGCATGCCTGCTGATTTTCCGGGTTCCCTCCGGCCAGACGGCGATGGTGGCGGGCAGATGCTCTGTCCGGCTGTATTCCGCAGCCTTTATCAGATTGCCTGCGCAGATCAGCCCCCTTTGCGTCCACCAGCTTATGCTGCAGCACCTGTACCTGCCGGCCTCCTCGTCCTCCACGGAACCGGCCTCCATGCCGCCCTTTATTCCGGCCTTTGTGCCGCCCTTTATTCCGGCCTCCGTGCTGCCCCCTGCTTTCGTGTCCTTTCCGCTATTCCAGCCGGCATCCACGGTGTCCTCCGGCGCAAGCACACGGATATGAAACGCTGTTGGCTTCCTTTCTTTCCCCACCTTTTCCCAAAGCCACTGCCTTGCCCTTGCCAGGCGCACTTCCTCCGGAAGCGCCATGCGTTCCTCCCGCAGCCGGGCTGCGGATTCCCGTATCCGTTCCTGAAGCGTTCCCGCGCCCGGAACCTCTCCTTTTACATTGCCGCTTACCGTGGCAGTCAGGGCGCGCTCCGGCAGCGGCCTAATATCTCCATTGGTTATCGCTGCCTTTTTCCCCAGGAAAACCTCCGTAAAAAATTCCGCTGCATGGACCGCAAGGCGGCGGGTATACCTGTGTGTATCCTGATCCCGATAGAGGCGGATTCCCTCACTCCGGCCGTACATCCCGTAAAAACGCTTGGCCGCCGAAAAAGTCTCCAGGGTTCCCTCAATGGGAAAGAAATCGTAATCCACCGCCAGAATAGCTGCCGGGCGGGGCGCAAATATCAAAAAAGCCGTCACATGGTCAAAGCCGAATTCCGTGGCGCCCGGCCATATCTGTTCCGAATCCTGCGGCTGTCCGCTGTACATAATCTCCCTGCGGGTGGTCACGAACGTCCCCGGGGCAGCAGCCGCTATCCTGTCATCGCAGGCCATCATGGCTACGGTGGTGGTACCGCCGCCGGAATTGCCGGTGATGCCGATTCGCTCCGGGTCGATTTCCGGCCGCGTCAGCATATAGTCCACCGCACGCATGGCGTCACACAGAAAATACCTTTCCAGGAACATTCCGGCAGCCACCGCGGGCGTACCGCAGGAATCATGGTCGTCGCAGGCTCTTTGCACCAGATATACCCCTTTTTCCGGGTCATAATAATTGGATCTCTCGCCCTGACCCGTGGGGTCAATGGCAAATACAATCAGCCCGGCTCTGGCCAAAGTCTGACAGACCATTTGATAGTCATCATACATTCTGCCGTTTTCCGAATGACCGCAGACGAACAGGACTGCCGGACCAGGAAAATCCGCTCCCCGCGGAAGATACAGGGAGGCCGTCACATAGATATCCGAATAAGAGTTGAAGATAATGTTTTCCAGCGTGAATTCTTTCTCTTCCCGCTTCCCCGTCACCCTTGCCCGCAGAGGGCCAGCCGCCTCTATAAGCCCTCCCATTTCCCCGATGAAGCGCCTCTTCATCTCCTTCCTGTGCGCCCCAAGTTCCTCCAGGGTGAAAATCCGTTCCCGCTTCCTTTCCCCCTGGGCAAACTTTTCCTCCTGCAGCCGAAAGATAAAATCCTTTAGCTGATCGCCACTGCTGCGAAGCTCCCATTGGTTCATCCTGTCAAATTCCTCAAACATCTGCCTCCACCTCCTGTTCCGTTCCGCGACAGTCGCCCGGCTGACCTTAGTCTGCCGCCATAAGCCGTTTCATCTGTCATGGTACGGGTAAAGCGGACATTCCATAATATGCAGCGGATTTTTGGTAAGGAAATATTACTTATGATATTACATCAATTTTACAATTGTTTCCTTAAATATATTGATTCTTTGGCTTATTTTTCTCGATTTTTTTGATGTGAACTGTAAGTGGAATAAAGTTCTAATAGCAGACTGACATGCCGCGACCATGCCCCCTCACCTGTCCCGCAGTTCCAAAGCTTTCACTGCCTCCCCCGTCCCCCGGACATACACATCCGGCAGGGCCTGTTCCTCCAGAAAGGCAAGGGAACTCCTGCCCTGGGGCTGCACCTGGGTTTTATAATTTCCATGGGAGAAATATCCGGAATCCACGCTGTCCCCTGCATAGCTGTACAGGCCGGAATACAGCTCCCCGTCCCGGTCATAGACTGCCAGCAGCACATTCAGACTGTCCCAGTCCTCAAAGGCGGCCAGCACCAGCCTTTCCCCGTCAAAGAGACATTCCCGTTCCATAGGGAACAGGTGATTTCGCATCCATCCGTGCCCTGTGCCCACATATTCCTCCCGGGGCTGCTCCGGAAACTGACCGCTGCACCAGAGCTTCCACTCCCCGTCAGTCTCCGTCACAAAGGAAAATCCATTGTCCCGCCAGGTCATTAACATCCCCCCGTCCTCCCTGGACATGGCGCACAGACCGGGAGTTACAAGCGCTAATTCCGTGTCTATATCCGGCAGATACACCCCTTTTTCCGCCGCTTCCTCCCCGGCAAAAAGCCTTTCCTGACCTAACGCCACCCTCTGGGTCAGGACAGGCGTCCCTTTGTCCAGGTGATAGACCAGAAGTGCGTAGTCATTTTCTTCTTTTACGGTGACATACAGACGCTTCTCTTCCTCCTCCCACAACAGCCCTGCCGGTACCGTTCCCTCAGGCAGCGGACACACTCTCTCCATCCCCGTCAGGTCCGCCCGGATCCAGCCCTCCCCCTCTTCAAAGGGAAGCCAGAACAGACCGCAGTTCTCGCCCCGGTGGGCCTGCCGGGATGTAGCGGTATTTTCCAGGCAGAAAGCATAGTAGGCCCCTGCCTTGCCAAAAGCCGACGCGCCGGCAATCCTAACGCTCCCCTCATCCCATACGGGTTCCGCTTTACAGGAAACAATCTCCCCCGTCTGGTTCTTCTCCACGGTAATCTTTATCCTGTCCTCCGCCACAGGAATGCAAAACAGCTCCGTCAGATAGTCCGAAATCCGGCCATAGTCCCCCTGATATTCCACGGAAGTGCCCTCTATGTCAAAGCTCATGGGATAATATTCCCGGTAATCTCCCATCCGAACCGTCTCCTCCCGGGTCTCGCCCGCTTCGGTCCGCCCGGTGACCGCCCGGATGATCTCCGGATAGGGCGTCTGGGGATCATCCGGAAATCCCTCCTCCGCAGCAGGGACGCCGAAACTACTCCCATATCCGCCGGGGAAATCCGCCCTTGCGCAAGGGTGCGGCGTCCATTCCCACGCTACCTGCCCCGGCACAAAGGAGCAGACGCTTTTTGCCCCTTTTCCGCTGCCGATGGTATATTCCGTATCCCACAATAGCTGCCGGTTCCAGTGGGAGGCAATGTGCAGGGACACCCCCCGGGCCGCGTCCTGATTCCCGGAGAGTACCTCCTCCTGGATGACCACATTCTCTTTCTCCTCGTCCACCTTCCTCCATGCAAAGAACATGGAAAACAGTGCCAATCCCATACACAGCAACGAAACAAATAAGCTTCTCTTCATACCTATCCCTGCCGCTCCTTTCCCCGCCGTAAGCCTTCCTTATGCCCGGCCCCTGCTCTCCGTGCCCCTGCAGACATCTTGCCAAAGCTTGCACTCTGCCCCGGATGCTCCTGTCACATACGAACCTCCGCTCAAGTCATGTCCCCGCCCGTCAGCTCTCCCAAAGCCCTGCTCACCCGGTCGGCGCGGTATCCGTAGGTCTCTTTCACGTATTCCAACAGGGTGCTGCCCCGCTCCTCCAGCTCCAGCGTGGACACATCTCCCGCTATCCTGCCCCCCTTAAGCAGCACCGCCCGTCCGATGAACCGCTCCACCTCCTCAATGAGATGAGTGGACAAAAACACCGTCTCATCCGGCTCCAGAATCCCCAGCAGCACCTTATAAAAATCCTCTCTGTTGAACACATCATTTCCCGCAAAAGGCTCATCCATCAGAATATACTCCGCCCCCTGACACAGGGCCATGATCACCTCGAACTGATTCTTCTGCCCTGTGGAATACCCTTTCAATGCCGTCCGCCTGGGCAGCTCAAAAAACTCCATCAAAGTCTCATACCGCTCTCTGCGGAACCTGCCGAAATGCATCCCATAAAATTCCGCATGGGAATCCGGCGTCAGATTGGGGAAAAAGGAGTGTTCGCAGGTAGCAAAGGACAGCCTGGCAATATTGCTTCTGTCAATGGGCTTACCGTCCAGCAGGATTTCCCCCTGATAGGACAGGAAGCCCAGAATTGATTTCATCAACGTAGTCTTTCCTGCGCCGTTTTCCCCAAACAGGCCTACGATCTCTCCCGGCCCAATGGCCAGATTCACATCGAACAGAACCTGTCTGGACCCCAATCTGTCAAAGTATGTCTTGTTCAGTGCCTTGATTTCCAGCATAGCGATTCCTTTCTGTTTATAAAATCCACTGTCTTGCTGCGATGCCGCTCCTCCGCGGCCGGATGCCCGTCCGTCTCCTCTCCCACCGCTCCTATGATAATGACCACCTGTCATACGCGGCACCTGTCCGTGCCATCGCGTTTCCCCGCCTCAAAAGCCCTCCGGCAAACCATGCCGGATGTTGACAACAACAGCTCCATCCATTCTTAAACCCGCCGCTGCCCTGCCTACCAAAAACCGGGCGCGCATACGCCGGGCATTACCAGCAGATAGATTCCGTAATAAATCAACCCCAGCACCGCCTCTGCCGCCGCTCCCACGGCCATACCCAGAAGCGGCGCCCGGACACAGCTGGCCACCAATACGCTTCTGCGGGGCAGGCGGCGCATGAGATAGATGCTCTTCGTCTCCCGGTGATAATAGGCGTAGTGGAAAGCAGCCATAATAGCCAGAAACAGGAAATACGGAACGAAAAGTCCCCCATACTCCCCCGCCAGCTCCAGGAAAGGCTTTGCCGCCCCGTCCGGCCGCAATACCCTGCCCCGGTCCCCGTCCACATAGTACAGCCACTCCACAGCCTCCCGCAGCTTTCCGAAATACCGCAGGCTCAGCACCACAGGCAGGGCCAGCAGCACTGCCGCCGTATTCCTCTCCCATACAAATTCATATCCTGGCGGAAACCACTGCCACAGCTGCGTCCACAGCCTCCCGATTTTCCTCAAAGTCTTCATGGCGCCATCCCCTCCCGCCTTTTTGTTCTGCCGCCGGACACCTGGAAGCTTTTCCTCCCCGGTTCTGGGCTGTCTTTCATCCTACAGGCCCTCCCGGTTCCGCGGATTTTAAGTCTCATTCCCCATACAGACTTCCATACGTTCCCGGGACCTGCAGGACCGGTAGAGATCCAGCAAATCCGCCCCAATCACCACCACATAGACAAAGCAGCACACCGTATCCTGCCAGGTAACCCCTGCCGGAACCGCGAACCAGGCGGCCGACATCAGGAACACGGATACCTGGGTGGTCCGATACCGTTTCCCGATGCCTCCGGCCTCATCCATACCCATTGCCAGAAGCATCAGCCCGCCGCGCACCCACTTCCCCAAGTCCGCCATGGGCAGCACACCGTGAAGAAAGTCGTTTCGGTAAAAGGCCAGGAATACCGTCTGGGACCCCTGCGGCATCCCCGGGGTGCGCCTGTAGCTTTCCGCAAAACACAGCACCAGCCCTGCCTGCACCGCAAACAGCATCAGCAGGCACAACACATCGTAAGCCGTCCGAATCCAAAAAATGCTCCCCTGGGACAACTGAAGCCGCATCGCCGTATACCGTCCCTCATTGTCCAAAACCCTATTCATCCGAATCAGCAGAAAATACACTGCCCCCAGCGCTGCCAGAAACACAAGATGGATATGACTCTCCTCTATCTTTATCTCAAAACCCGCAATCCCGTCCCCTCTAAGCGTGCGGTAAAATAAAGGCACCTCCGCCACCGCCATCAAAAGCGCCACCGCAAGCACCTTGTAAAAGCTGCCCCTTGCAAGCAGCGCCCACAGGGACAATCCCGGCAGCCCACGCTTTTCTGCTCTGTTTTTTCCTACCATATTCCACCTCCCGGTCATATTGCCGGCCTTCGCAGGCTACCCTGGCTCTATCTCCGGCGCCCATAGCGCAGGCGGTACCTCCGAGTTTTGCGGCATTTCCGTGGATGCTCCCGCTATGTCCCCGAAGCTATGCGTCACCCCCATGACGGCTCCGGTTATGTCTCCCGCGCTTTGCGGCATCCCCGTGGCCGCTCCCGCTATGTCCCCGGCCTCCCACAGCTCCCCTGCCAAAGCACAGGCTTCCTCTCTGGAAATCCCCATCTGCTTCATGGCCCTTACCCAGCCCGCAGTCTCGCTGCGAAGCTGCTCCCTGCGAATCCGCTCTACAGCGGCTGCGTCCACGTTCGTATAGCTTTTTGCCCCGGAGCGGGACTGAATGATGCCCTCTTCCTCCAGCATATGGTAAGCTTTCTGAATCGTATTGGGATTCACCCCCAGCAGAGTGGACAGCGCCCGCCTGGAGGGCACCTCCTCCCTGTCGCCGATGACCCCCGCCGCAATCCCCTGCCGAATGTATCGCATGATCTGCAGATACACAGGGCCGCTGTCTTCTAAGACAAATTGATCGAATGAAATCATTTCTCACACTCCAAACCGTATCAGTCGTATAATACAGTTTCTATAACCGTATTATATAACTAATACAGTTTGCCGTCAAGGGTTATTTTAACCAGTCATCTTGCATTTCCATCCGGCTCCGCCATGGATCCTACGTCCCTTTTTCCTCACGGACAATCAACGACCCCGCTGCAAGCAACGGGGTATCAATCTTGCAGCGCTGCAGAGCAGAAAGTGTCCTTCGGACACTTTGGTATTTGACCCTCGCGGCATTCGTCAAATGTGCATGCAAGCATCCCCATAGGTAGCTGTCACCGTAATCCGGATACAATTCCCGGTCAGCCCTTTTGCGTTAATCCGTGAAAATGGTAGAAATTTTCATATTTTTGTGCTATAATTATTATGGAGTTTTATATCCGTAGAAAAGATATGCCGCTTTGATAACAAATTGATTTACGAACGGAGGAGAAATGCTGTGCAGCTCTGTTTTGGAGTACCCGAAGATATTGAAAAATGGATGAGCCTTGTAACACGGGTTCGATGGAGCTTTCCTGGCTTGGAAAAGCAAGAGAAGCTAAACGAGCATCGAGACACCGTTCTCAAGTTTATGGGCAAACGGCAGGCTATCTGCGTAAAGGAAGCCAATGAGATTGCCGGTGTTATGCTGTTCTCACGAGGACACAACATGATCTGCTGTCTCGCTGTTTCGCCCGAATGCCGTCGCCGTGGTGTTGCTTCAATGCTCATGGATGAAGCACTTGCCAATTTAGACAGAACAAAAGAAATATTGGTATCTACTTTCCGTGCTGACGATGAAAAAGGAACCGCACCAAGAGCGTTGTATGAAAAGTACGGATTTATCGCAGATGCTCTTATCGAGGAACTGAATTACCCGAATCAGAAGTACGTTCTTCATCCTATAGGTGCTGAACGGAAAGAGAGACAGCTCGCTATCAATACTATGGTTCGTGAAATCAGCGGGATTCTCTCGGATCGTGAACCGTCGATTTATATGTATGGGTCGTCTGTTCTAAACGATTTCAGATTGGGATGGAGCGACCTTGATATTCTTGTGTTGACAAGCAAACAAATAACCTTGGAACAGGCAAAATCGCTCGTTGGACTTCGCCAAACTATGCTTGCAGATGAACCCGATAATCCCTATTACCGTTCCTTTGAGGGCGGGATGCTTACCCTGGATGCGTTTCTCTCAAAGAAAACTGACCGTGTAGTATATTGGGGCACAAGCGGAGAACGAATTACTGATAGCTATGCGTTTGACAGCTTCGGCATGGCAGAGCTGGTCGAGAGCAGCGTCCTCTTGTACGGAAAGGATATACGAAAAGTACTGAAATATCCCACTTTCCACGAACTGTATGCCGACGTTAAACGCCACTATGAAACAATCAGAAAATACGCACAAAGCACCGGACGGAGCTTCTATTCTTTCGGTTGGATGTTGGATATCGCTCGCTGTATCTATACGCTTCGCACTGGCAAGATTATCGCTAAAACCGATGCTGCAGAATGGGCGATAGAAAACAACCTTTGCCCTGATCCAGATGCCCTCAGATATGCGCTGAAGGTTCGCAGAAGTCCGTTGGAACGCAAGGATGATAAAGAGACATTCGACTACGCAGAAACGCTTGCGGAGCCGATACAGCGCTTTGCTGATGTACTGGAGAAAGAATTGAATTTAAGTAAATAAGAGGCGATAAAAATGGAATTTAGAAAGGTATAATGATGCTTACCAAAGGCGACTATAAAACACCCAGCGAAGAACTGTTTCGAGAGAGACCGTGTTAGAAGCCGGAAACAAATGCTCATGTACGGTAAAGAAGCAAGTAACCGAAAACAAGAGATAGACCGCCAGCACCACACTATTCCGAACCAAAGAAGCTAAAGACCAAAAGACAAGCACCGTGGAAATGTGTATAA
>Ga0137308_100227_pt1 | contig 103822 bp, 75 predicted proteins | sample Inofrocosms_June_FD_97181 | JGI IMG/M metagenome (GOLD analysis project Ga0137308, IMG submission 97181) | Mouse cecal microbial communities from Vienna, Austria - N-Acetylneuraminic and N-Acetylglucosamine D2O microcosms_June | ecosystem: Host-associated > Mammals > Digestive system > Large... | reverse complement strand
TGACCTGTATTCTGCCAAAGTAAAATACTGCGGATAAACATAAGTGCCAGCATGGTGCGGGCAGAGTGCAGGCAGAGGTGCAGGCACTTTTCCCATTGATTCCCCTGTCATGGTGTAGTTTTGATGTAGGCTTTGCCCCAAATGATGCAGGAATGGTGTAGTATTTCAAAAAATGATGTAGGAACGGTGTAGAAAAAATCTACACCATTGCTACACCAAAACTACACCATTCCTGTCCTGCCAAAGAAAAATTCCGGTTGATAACCGGAGAAGTCTGTGATACACTTATCTTGCGTGTAGGTATATCAAGACTCCGGTCTGATTGCCAATGGGGCAGCCGTTATGGCTGCCTCTTATCATGTCCGGACAGTTTTTACTTCCGGGCGGTTCCGCAGGTCTTTCCCCTCATTTGCTGCCATAAACCTCTCCAGCACATCCCTGCGTATGATTGCTTTCCGTCCAATCCGCAGCACCGGGATTTTCTCCCATTCCACCAGTTTCCGCATGGTGTTCCTGCCAATGCCCGTATATTCGGACGCTTCCTCTATCGTCATTCCAATCTTAATCTCTGCCATACAAATATCCTCCCTCTTTTCCGATAACCTGTTTTTCCTGCATTTTCATTCCTGCTCATATCCGTATCCCCTTTCTTGTTGATTTACAATATTGCATTATGCAACGCTGTAAAATACATAATAAATAAATACGATGGTTTTGTCAAGTCCTTTTGCGGTTATTTCTATTTTGCATATTGCAATATCTGTTTTTGTGTGTTATTATAGTCTTGTAACAACGAAACAGATTTCCCTTTAACAGCTTATAACAAGCAGGGGGAACGCAGTGCAAGGAGGTCACGATGGAGAAGAAAGAACTTCGCAGGACAATCGGTGAACGGGCGAAACAACGCCGCAAGTCGCTGAAACTCCCCCTCCAGTATGTTGCCGGACAGATGGACGTGAACAAGACCACCATCCAGCGGTATGAGAATGGGAGCATTGACAACACAAAGAAACTGATTGTTGAGGGATTAGCGGATGCACTTCATGTATCAGCGGCATGGCTCCGGGGCGAAACAGAGGATATGGGGGCGGATATGTCGGACAGCAGGGATTTTAAGATTGAATCCGCCATGAGCCGGATAATGGGCGATTTCCCGCTTGACATGAAAGAGGAAGAAAGCGATTTCTCAAAGGATTTGCTGCTTTTGTTCCTTTATGAGTACCGTATGTTTAACCAGTCTTTTACCCATGCGGCTAAAGAGTATGGTAAGGGCGGGGATTTCAATGAGGCAATGTCAAAGGTCATGGGATTTGAATCTGAACAGGAGTTTAACAACGTCATGTTTCTGCGGGAGGTTATGCGTTTCATCAACAGCACGAGTGAAATCAGCGACATTGTAAGGGTGTATGCCAAACAGCCGGAACTTGCGAGGACGAGGCTGAAAAATCTTCTGAGTGAACATTCCTTGTGACAGGGCAGCCGGAGTTTTGATATGCCTACACGCAAATAAGCATATCTATCAGTTCCGATTGCCAACGCAATAACAGATTGCGTCTAGGAAAGGAGATTTTATTATGGCAAAAGGTTCTGTAAGAAAAAAAGGAAAGAAATGGTACTACCGCTTTTATGTGGAGAATGAGAGCGGAAATCTGGTGCAGAAGGAGTACGCAGGAACAGAGAGCAAGTCAGAAACGGAGAAACTTCTCCGCAAGGCAATGGAGGATTACGAGGAAAAGAAGTTTGTGGCAAAGACGGAAAATATCACGCTGGGGGAAATGCTGGATATATGGCTGGAGGAAGAAGTAAAGCCCGGTACATTAAGCACTGGGACGCTGATTGCCTATACCACTACCGCCAGACAGATTAAGAAACATCCTATCGGACAGCGTAAGCTGAAAAGCATAACTGCCGACCATTTACAGGAGTATATTGATTTCCTGTCTTTTGGAGGAACAAGACCGGACGGAACGGAGGCTCAGCCCATCAGTAAAAACTATATGCTCCAGTTTTCGGCAGTCCTGCGGGGCTCGTTCCGGTTTGCGGTATTCCCGAAACGCTATATTACTTTTAATCCCATGCAGTATGTACGCATGCGGGTAAAAAAGGAGGAAGTGGAACTGTTTGAGGGAAATGCGGAAAATGAGACAGACATCCCGACCATTACCCATGAGCAGTACACGGAGATAACGGATTATCTCCGTAAAAAAAGAAATCCGGCACTCCTGCCGGTGCAGATAGCCTATTATACTGGATTACGCATTGGCGAGGTATGCGGGCTGGCATGGCAGGACATCAACCTTGAGGAACAGTATCTTACCGTCCGCCGGAGTATGCGTTACAATGCCACCCGCCACAAGATGGAAATCGGTGCAACCAAGCGGAAAAAAATCCGTACAGTGGACTTCTGCGACACACTGGCAGAGATACTAAAAAAAGCCAGAAAGCAACAGCACAGAGAGCGTTTCCAGTGTGGCGAAATGTATTTCCGCAATTACTATCAGAAAGTAATGGAAAAGGGAAGGACGCATTATGATCTGTATTCTTTGCAAAGTACGGAGGAGATACCGGACGATTACGAAGAACTGTCTTTTACGAGCAATCTGTTATCAAACGGGGCAGCCCCGAAAGATGTGCAAGCAAGTCCAATTATTGAAAATGAAAAATTTATTAAAGAGGGTTACACCGCAGACGGTATTAAATATTCTATTTATGAACTTATTATCCCTGATAATGAAACAGTAAGCCGTATTGCTGTATCAAAATGGGTGAGTATTGTCGTGTATTATGACGGCGATGTAATACCATCCTCAACATATCCTTATGAGGCGTATGACAATGAATATAAAACCGTTATGAAGGGAACCTTAAGACGCACCTCTTATGAGTATTTATTATTCGGCAACCGCACCCGTACAGTCTATCAAGGAACAGTGCACGGAAACATTTAACTCAATATCATTAAATGACAGTATCTATATGCGTACTATTACCTCGAAAAAATTATTTATTAAACTGCAATATTTTATACTATATATGGATGTTATATGTATAAGGAGGTGTTTATGAAATTAGATTTTATAAAAGAAAAGCATGATATCGAAAATACCATCAAGAAGTATACAAACACAATATCAAAAATCGCTTATTCATACACCAAAAGCAAAGAAACCGCAGAAGACATAACCCAGAATGTTTTTCTTAAATATATGATAAGCGAACACACTTTTCACGACGATGAGCACAAAAAAGCATGGCTCATACGGGTTACCATTAACGAATGCAAAAAACATTTTCGCTGGCTGAGTTATCAGCCAAAAAGTTATCCAAAAACACCAGAACCTGAGGAATATCATGACGTATATTCTGCAGTAATGGATTTACCCCAGAATTATAGGATGGTGATTCATCTTCATTATTATGAGGGACTATCTGTAAAAGAAATGAGTTCCATCTTGGAAAAAAATGAAAACACTATCCTGTCTCATCTGCATAGAGCCCGAAAAAAGTTAAAAAAGATTATGGAGGTAGATTATGAATATAAATATAGATAAATATAAATATGCAATGGATTCTATAAAAATGAAAGAATTTACTGTAGAAGAACTGGAAAATATTTTAATTAAAAAACGACGCCGCAGCAAACACACAGCAATTGCGGCGGCATCCGGTACGATACTGCTTATTTTTATAATATCTGCCGGACTTCTTTTCAAAAATGATTTTGCAACCATCACCGTACAGGCGGAAGCCGGTGAAAAAATGGTTTTATCCTCAGAAAATACAATTTACAATTTAAGTTCGGCTATATCTACAATACAATTCTCAAAAAATTCAAATTCGGCTACTCTGAGTTTAAAACTGTTTTTTGAATCCAGGAAAAAAAACATAGATCAAATTACTGTTAGCAGCTCAGAAGATAAAATTGAGCGTAAGGATTTAGAAAAAGTAAATGCCTATTTCATTAAAACCCAAAAGCTGAAAGTATCTGATTACGGCGCCTTCTCTCAAGATATCCAAAAAGATGACACTTTCCTGTGGAGCCTTTACGACCAGCAAACACACGAGGTCACTTTCAAAACTTTAATAGGAAATTCCTACACCTTTCAATATGAGGAACAGGACAATGAATCCTATGAATTGGCGTTAAATGTATTAAAAGATGAAAACGATACGTTTTCAATTGGAGACATTATATTAAAAATCAAAATCAAATACCTTGATGGGACAATGGAAAATAAGAAGATCAAAATCGCCGCAAATGATGATATCTCCTCCGGGCTTCAAATGAAGATATTATAAACCTAATAACTCTTTATAAAATTTTCACCGAAACCACTTTATTGTCCTTCCGCGGCGAACTGACAATAAATCCAATACCGTCCACTTTCGCCTTCGCCAGAACCTTTTTATTCCATGAAACCGGGGAAATCGTCATGCTTTTTCCCTGGCAAATGCATTTCCCATTCCACTGCTGGCTCTTTTTCACCGGATATTTGAAAGTTACCCGAACTTTCCAGCGGGACACTGCCTTTTTTCCGCGGTTTGACAAAGATACCCGATATAGCGCGCACCAACGGTTTCCATCCTGCCAGGAACCATCCTTTTTCACACTTGCCCGGCAGGACTTCCTGGAAGCTTTCGTTCCGGCAGGCTTCGGATTTTCAGGCTTTGGCCGCGGGGCAGGTTTGGGTTTTCCAGCAGGCTTCACATTTGATGTTCCGCCCAGTTTTCCTTTCATGGCGCTTATCAGCCACTTCCCCGATTTAGACAAGTCCGATTCCGTCCAGCCTGATTTCTTCTGGCAGCTGCTTTTTAAAAGTGAACTGGATTCCGCTTTATTTGAAAGGTTCCATGCCATATAGCTGACTCCATATGTATTCAGCAGTTTCATCCATTTGTCCGCTTCTTTCTGATTAACCGCACCGTTCCCGGAAGCATCACAGATTCCGAATTCACTGACAAACAGAGGCACTCCCGCTTCAAGCGCCTTTTTCGCTTTTTCACGATACGTTTCCCTGTGGGTATCCGCATAAAAATGCAGCGTATACATGATATTTTTATAGCCTTTCAGCGGATTTGCCGCCGCAATATCCACATCCTGCGACCAGTTAGGCGTCCCCACCAGGATAACCGCATTTTTATCAATCTTACGTATTTCCTTTATGACAGTTTCTGCATAGGACTTTATCTGCCCCCAGTCCGTGCCTCCATTCGGCTCGTTGCAGATTTCGTAAATGACATTTTTATACGCCTTGTATTTTTTCGCCATCTCCTTAAAAAAAGCAAGCGACTCCTTTTTGTAAGTATTCGGATTCCCATCGCTCAATATATGCCAGTCAATAATCACATACATCCCCAAATCAGAAGCCGCTTCTACCCCGGTATGGATAAGCTTCTTCAAAGCCTTTCTGTTTCCGGCGTTTCCAGTGCAGTAGCCGTTGTATTCTGCTGTATACATAGCCAGCCGGACGGCATTCGCCCCCCAAGAGTCGCGCAGATTCTGAAACGCTTCCTTAGATACATACTCCGGAAACCAGGACAGTCCGTGGGTGCTGACGCCTTTCATCTGAAATACCCTTCCCTTCGCGTCCACCAGATTCGTTCCCTTCACAGACAGCCTGCCGTGGGCGCTAAGCGGCGTGGCGGCAGAAACTCTGCATGGTAAAAGTATGATAAAAAATAATATAGCTGCCAGTCCGACACGCGTACGATTTTTTATTTTCATGAAACTGCTCCTTATCAAAAACGCATTCAAATATTTTCTTCTGTTTCAATAGTTGTCTATCCCCGCCAACATATTGAAGTTGTTTTACATGCGTTTGTAATAGCATTATACCTTTTGCGTTAAAAATTATCAATGGGTTTGCACTAAAAGCCCCTCAGCAAATGATTGACTTAAACCAGACCTATACGTATAATAATAGTAACTGTATATTGTGCAGAAAAGGGCAGTTTCCTACCCAGCTTTTTATTCATAAGCCCCTTCTGTAAATGGGGACGCTATCATCTATGGTGCAATCATCTCTATAATAAAATGTCCTCGCGCCTGCAGTACCCATAGGCAAGGCAGCGCGTCAAGAGCAAAATCCAGCAGAAGCTTTTCCATGTGAAACTCTGGCAGATAAGCTTTCATAGCGAAAAGGAATGCGAAAAGCATGCCGTGTCTGAAAGCCTTATATGAAGGCTAAAGATTCCAAGAAAATATCATGAATGAAAGAAAGGGTGAAAAAAGATGTTAAAAAGAATGAAACAACTGGCTCCAAACATAATAGCCATAACATTGGCAGGAGCGGCAGCGTTCACTTCTCTGCCCGTATCTGCCGCGCCGGAAACAGTCGCCGGCGGCTATGTCATTGATATGGAACGGCTTCCGAAGGTACATTTTTCCAAACACAAGGATTGGGAAACGCTGTATCAGACTGCCTGGAACAGCCATAAAAGCAATATTACGCCGATTACAAAGGCTCTGAATCCTGAACTGACAACAGATGACACGACGTCTTACTATGTGGACGAAGCTTTTGATGAAACTATTTTTCAGTGGGATACACTGTTTATGATGATGTTTGATAAATACGGCATCCACGAATTCCCAACATTAAATTCCATGGACAATTTCTATTACCATCAGACGGATGCAGAGGATGATTCGGATGGTTACATTTGCCGAAGAATCAACCAAAGCAACGGACAGTTAAGTTACAGCAATTATCTGACGGTAGACGCCATCAATCCGCCGATGTTTGCCTGGGCAGAATGGGAACAGTATCAGATTCACGGAGATCTTTCACGTTTTACGAAAAAAGTCAAAGAAAAAGCAATCATTGACAGGCTGGATGCGTACTGGCAGTTTATAAAGAGAACAAGAACGCACAAGTCTGGTCCGGCCAAAGGGCTGTATGTTTCAAATGGACAGGGAAACGGACTTGACAATACGCCAAACCAGGATTGGAACGGATGGGGACAGGCGGCAAACGATATGTCCATCCAGCAGGTACAGGCTGCACATTACCTTGTCAGGATTTTAGAGGAAATCCTTGCAAAGGATGAAACGCTTACACCAGCAGACCGGACAAAATACCAGGAGATGAAAGAGAAATACCAGAGAGAGGAAGCGGATTTAAAGCAGCTCGTACGGGAAAAATTATGGTCGGAAGACGGAAGCTTTTTCTTTAATATGAATGCATCGACGGGTGAATTTACAAATATTGCAACGCCGACAGGCCTGTGGGCTCTTGCGGCGGGCGTGGCCACAAAGGAACAGGCAGACCGCATGATTAAAGAATATGTTTTAAATTCCAATAAGATGTTCCGTCCAAACGGACTTGCTACCGTATGCTATGATTACAGTACATTTAAGCCCACAGGAGGATACTGGAACGGGGCGATATGGTCTCCGACTTCCTATCAGTGGATTAAAGGCCTGCAGAATTATGGATATGACGAACTGGCATTTAAAGAAGCGGTACGCCATACCAACGCGCTTGCAGAGGTCTGCGTCAATGGGGCATATGACAGGTACGGCAAATTTCTGCATACGCTTTGGGAAAATTATTCTTCGGAATACTCGATTCCGGGTTCAACAGAACATTCGGATACGCAGCCTTCCAGATCAAATTTTGTAGGATGGGCAGGAGCGCTCGGAATCGGTTCTGTGATTGAAAATATTGTAGGCATTACTATAAAAGGAAATGAAAACGCCATTGAATGGGATATTAAGCTTACGGAGGCGTTCGGCGTGGACAATCTCTATTTTAACGGCGCAGACGGTGAAAACTTTGTAAATCTTTCCTGCAGCGAACGGATGAATGATACCTCAGGGGCAACGCTTACAGTAAAGGCAGACCATGATTTTGAACTCCGCGTAAAAGTCGGCGGAAAATCACAAACCATACAGGTGGCAGCCGGAAATCATGAGTATTCCATTGACGGGGCAGACGGAAATGAGACTTATCTTGGCATCCGTCCAAACAAACGCGCAGATGCATCTTTTACGGCAGAACAGATAGACGCTGCTGACAGCGCCATACTGTTTGGAGATGAAGGGACTTCCCCCCGGGCGGATGGGCTTCCAAATCAGATTGAAAAAGGAAACAAAAAAATCTTTAATGTGAATACCGTCGGATATCATCGGACAAACAGCAAATATCCCACCAGTTTAAGAGACAGCAAAGTAATGCGTGCGCTTGGCTCAGAGAATGCAAAAGAATATTCAAAGACAACGTCTCCACACGGCTCGGAAGGATTTATGTTTATGGTTCCCGCATCAAATACGATGCAGACAGCCAAAGCTCTCATCGGTGTAAAAAACGGCACTGCCAAAGTGGAAGCTGATCTGCTGGACGCTTCTGAAGTGACGAAAACAGCAGAATTAAAAGGCTCCGGGGAAGAGACGGTCTATGCGGTAGAAATACCAAACTGCGCCTCAAAAGATACAGACATGATGGTTACGGTTACCATGAAACAGGATGGAAAAGAACAGGGAGAAATAAGCTTAAAGGCTATCGTTTTGGAAAACGGCGGCAGCAGAGTCCTGGAAGCCCCAGTGCAAGTGAAAGCAGAATCAGAAAATACCGCGCTTTTGGTCAGCGCGTCCGCACCGGAAGGCATTTCTTATGACAGCTACCATGTCTACTATAAAACAGCAGACAACACTTCCTGGAATGTAAAAAATACAAAAACGCTCCCATGTAAATTAGAAGGGCTTTCCAATTATAAACGATATGATGTGTTGGTTACGGGTATCAAAGACGGCACGGAGTCTGCAAATTCCGAAAGCGTCTCTGAAATTCCAGAGGAAGTAAAGCGCACGGACGCACAGCGGGCATACTATGACTGGCTGGAAGTTCAGGAAAAAGTGCTGAACGGAAACACCGATTTCTCCAATATCATAAGTAATTTGAATTTTGACGTAAAAGGCCCGACATATGGAACAAAATTCATATTTTCAAGCGACAGCCATTTGTCAAAGTACGGACTGCGAAATAACGGAAGCATAGCAAATCCGGTTCTCCCGCTCCCTGACATCGCAACAGTACTGAAAGCAGACGCTTCCTGCGGAGGAAAAACGATAAAAATCACAGTTCCTGCCGTTGTAAAAGCAATGGCTGCAAATGCGATACCTTATGTGTCCGGTAAAAAGGGAGAACTCACATCCGGAACGATCAACCTGACAGCGGAAGGAACAGTGGATTGGGCACAGTTCCACAGCGAGAGCACGGCAAATTACATCCGAAAAAATCAGGCAGAGACAAAGATTAAGAATTTTCAAGTAATCGATGGCATAGACGGAAAAATCAATGACGGTACATTTTCTTTTGAATCGACAGACGGTACGGGAACTCCGGTAGACCGTTCAGGAATCAGTACAAGAAGCTTGCATGACGGATTTACACTGGAACTTCCATACAGCGACAAGATGCAAGAGGCAAAATTTTATGCAAATGCCTGGGGAGGTGATGTGACGCTTGAGATAGCGGTAAACAATACGGTTTTCTATTCCGGAACATTTGGAAAAGACGACTCTTCAGGAATGGCGGGGCAGGAATTTGTCATTACTTATAAAGTCCCGTCTGCTTCAGACAAAATAACTGCAAAACTGTACTGCAGCAACGATTTGGGACAATGGGGCGGATGCGTAACGGCGCTTCAGGCTCTAACGATAAAAGAGACAGAAGAGAGCATTCCTATTCCGGAAGCAGAAGATTCACAAGTCGTATTCGGGACACATACTGCGCCGGAATCAGTGAATCTTACAGAGGAAGGAGCTGTTGACTGGAATCTGTTTACTGTCACAGATTTGGAACAGATTGAAAAAAAGACCGGAGGCAGAGGCATTGCAAACCTTTCTGCTATCCAGGCAGTTACAAAGTTAAATCCGAATTCTTCCGATACAATGTTTTCCTTTACAGACGGAACGAACAATGCTGCCGGTAATTACAGCAAAGGAATCGTCTTTGAAAAGGCAGGAAACGGCATTACATTTGATCTTCCGTATTCTGCAAGGAAACAGACTGTCGGGATTCATCTTGGCGCATGGTCTGCAAAAGTGAAAATAAACGCTTCTGTAGTAAAAGACGGGCAGACACGAAAAGAATATACACAATTTTTTGACACTGGCGCACAGGCAAACAGCGAGCCGGCAAAATACGGCATGATTTCCATGGAATATCTTCTAAAAGATGCGGATTCACATCTGCATATGGAAATCAGCAACGATACTTTATACGATGGAACCTGGGGTAATTTTAATCTTGGAGCAATTACACTTAGCGGCAGTTTTTATGTATCTGCGGAACAATCGGAAAACGGAAACATTTTTATTACAAATCCGATTGCATCCCCGGGGGAAACGGTTACGGTTTTTGCCGTTGCGGACACGGGATATGAGCTTGCAGAGGAAAGCCTAAAATATTATACAGAAGAAAGTGTAAATGGAACAACAGTCAAAGACGGCGTGTTTGTTATGCCGTTAGGAAATATTACAATAAAAGCTAAATTCTTGAAAAAACCGGAGATTGCTGACAAAAAAGAGCTGAACGCCGCCATTGAGCAGGCAAAACATCTGGTGGAAGCCAATTATACGCCGGAGAGCTGGGCAGAATTTCGGAAAGTTTTGGCGAAGGTAACAGCCGTGCTGAACAATAAGGAAGCCTCCGCAGAAGAAGTAAAAGCGGCAGAAGCAGAGCTGCACGCAGCGTTAAAGAACCTTGTTATAAAGAAAGCAGAGCCACCCAAACCTGTACAGGCAGCGTCCATTTCCATCCATGCCCCATCAAAGAAACTCGCGGCAGGTAAAAAAGTAAAACTGACAGCCTCCATCCTTCCTGAACAGACAGCAAATAAAACAGTAACCTGGAGCGTCAGCAATACAAAATATGCGTCAATCAGCCAGGCAGGGGTCATTAAGCTAAAGAAAGCCGGCATAGGCAAAACTGTTATGGTAACAGCCGCTGCAGCAGACGGCAGCAAGAAGACGGCAGTTTATAAAATTAAGATTATGAAAAGGGCAGTCAAGAGCATTAAACTTTCTGCCCCCGCAAAAAAAGCCAAAGCCGGAAAAGCAGTAAAACTCAAAGCCAAAATCAAGACCACAGGCAAGGGAACTGTAAACAAGACGTTGACATGGAGCAGTTCAAACACCAAATATGCCACGGTCAATCAGAAGGGCATCGTTAAGACAACGAAAGCCGGAAAAGGAAAGACTGTCACGATTACAGCGGTATCTACTGACGGAAGTAACAAAAAAGCAAAAATGAAACTGAAAATCACATAGAGCCAGAAATCATCTCTGAAAACAACAAAACAGGTGAAACGAAGGAGTTGTTGTAAAATAGCCGCTATATATACAAGGATATGGCATTTAGACGATACAGGTCTTGCCTATATACTGTAGATAACCGCGTTTTGCAACAGCTCCTTTATTTTCTAACACGTTCAACAGCCAGTACTGCCGTCCCTCTCCCGCAATTTCTAAAAAGGACCCTTAAACTCCCCCTCCAGCACAGTAGAAATCTGTTCGAAATAACGCTGGTTGCGCTCGGCGTTCAGATAAACCACGTCATCCACATCATACTGCGAAAACAGTTCTGGCGTATAAGATTTGAAGGTAGAAAAAACAGCCGTCTGGTAAAGCTGGGGCAGGTAAGAGGTCATGGCGTTACTGAAAGAATCCCCAATCACAAGCAGCGTCCGCTTATTTGACGAATTGGATTTGAAAACCTGGATTCCGGAATCTTTATTTTCTTGGGATTCAATTTTCTCAACTGTAATCTCCGGCAGATAGCCTTCGATCATAAAGTCCGTATCGTCATGAAATTCATTCACCATATTCAACATCGAAGCCATATCCCCCGAAACTTCGGCTCCGGGTAAAATATTCACTTCCTCTAAGGAAACGCTTTCGCCAAGAAGAACTTCTGCAATCTGCTGGCTGGCAATAAACGCCCCCAGCATATTCCAATGCGTATCATATTTATAGAAGACCTGATAATCCTCGGCATATTTTCTTAGTGAATCCGCCAAATCATACACCGGAAGCCCTTGTTCCTGCAGTTTAGGAATGATGATATCCAGGCGGGATTTTGGCCCATAAACATCAATACTTTCGGGCATATATTTTCCATAAATGCGTTCTTTACTGGGCGCTTCAAACACATAAAAACGAATTCCCCGCTTCTCCATTCCTAAAACAACGCTTTGAATATTCTTTGAAATTTCCTCCTGCCGCTCCATTGTATAGATGTTTAGATGCTGATAATCCGACAGCGCGTCTTCTCCCTCTGCATCCACCGTATAAAACAGCCAGTTATCCGTACCTACCGTAACCGACCCCACGGAAACCGCACCAAAGAGTTTCTTTTCCAGCTTGGTATTTAACTTAACAAAAAAATTTTTGTACGGCGCATGGTCATTGAGAAATTCCTCAAATTCTCCCGGAATCTGCTCAAAATTATCCCACGCCAGGCGCGGAAAAGAAGCCAGCGTACGGTTTTCATAATTTTCCGTATCAATCCAATCTTTTACCAGCAAAAAACTTGCAGGCGGGACGATAAGGCTTAGGATAAACAGTGCGATAAAAAGTTTTTTCTTCATAAGCTTGTCCTCATTATTTCTTGAAGTTAAAATCGAAAATAAATAAATGGATTATATGTATCATTCACCAGAAGCATCAGGGAAATCCACAGCACGGCCATATAGCCGGCCATTCCCACCAGGGAAATCCCGCTGTCTCCCGCAATCCGAATCTTTTTCCGCTTAAGTATACTCTGGATCATACCGCTTCCCAGGATCGCTATCACCATATACAGTATCAGCTTTGTATCAAAAAACCTTTCAATACGCAGGACGCTTTCATGAGGAACAAACATATAGCGGATATAGTCCAGCGCATAGGAAAAATCAGGCGCGCGGAAAATCACCCAGCCGATTAACACCACAAAAAGGGTGTAGCCGCGCTCCAGAATCTTCCACTTTCCTTTCCCCATCCATTTTCCCAGAAAACACCGCTCCAGGATATTAAAAAAGCCGTGGTAAAATCCCCAAAGAATAAACGTCCACCCGGCGCCATGCCAGATGCCGGTGAGAAAAAATACAAGAATCAGATTGATATATGTACGCGCCGTCCCCTTGCGGTTTCCGCCAAGCGGAATATAGACATACTCACGGAACCAGCTGGAAAGAGAAACATGCCATTTCCGCCAGAAATCCCGAATAGAAACCGCCGTATAAGGCAGCAGAAAATTTTCCTGGAACGAAAAGCCGAACATCCTGCCCAATCCAACCGCCATGTCTGAGTAACCGGAAAAATCAAAATAAATCTGCAGCATGTAAAGAACGGCTGTACCCCAGAGCAGAAGACGCGAAGCGTTCATCGGATGATCCGTAAATACAAGGTCTACAACCTCCGCAAACGTATTGGCCAAAATCACCTTTTTTCCCAGTCCCATAATAAAACGCTTAATTCCATACGAGAACCCTGACAGGGTCGTTTTACGGTTTTCTATTTGCTGTTCAATATCATGATACTTCACAATGGGACCGGCAATAAGCTGGGGAAAAAACGAAATATACAGCATCATATGCAGGAAATTTTTCTGCGCCCGGTTTTCTTTTCGGTACACATCCACCACATAAGAAAGAGCCTGGAACGTATAAAAAGAAATCCCGATGGGAAGGGCTGCCGTCCGTACAGAAAGTTGTACCGTACTCCCCGCCAGCCCGTTCCAGATTTCAACAAAGAAATTAAAATATTTAAAATACCCCAGAATCAGCAGATTCGCCGCCACACAAATAACCAGCATCAAAAGCTTCTGCTGTTTCCTTTCAATCAGCAGCCCGAAGCTGTAATTAATCAACACTGAAAGTAACATCAGAAGGATATATCTCGGTTCTCCCCAGGCATAAAAAAATAAACTGAATACTACCAGAATAAAATTCTGAAACTTCAGGCAGCTCCCGGCTTTACCACAAAATTGCGGAAGATAATAGGCAGCCAAAACTACCGGTAACAATACCCATAAAAACAGAATCGAACTAAATACCATACATTGGCGCTCCCTTCACTTTTTACAGCATACAAATAAGCGGATTGCCTTATTTATAGCGCTTATATATCATTATACAGGAGGCTATTTGTAAATTTGTTTTTCTATTCTGCTAAAAATCTTCATGTTCCTTTTCAAACATTCTCGATTCCACCCAGCGGTCTGCATTTGCGATTATATCAAAAAAGAGTATGTATAATTCTTTCATGCGTTTATCTCGGAAAACTTAAATATTTAATACATGGAAAGTACTTCTATAGCAAAAAGCTTCTAAATTCTATTTTGGTACTTTACCTCTCATAGGATTCCCTTAAACACATTTTTCATCTATTTTGCTTCCAATCCGTACTTCTTTCCCCTGGAATGCAAAGCCGTATTTCCGTATCCTCCCCTCCGGGATTCCCTTCGCCCGGAGCGCGGCGGCGTAATCTTTTTCTTCTATCTGTCTCAGCGCCGCCTGGACGGTGTCGGAAAGCCCCTTTTCCTCCTCCGTATCCTGCACTTTAAACTCTATGAGGATGGCGTCGTCCTCCTTTTTCCTCGGCTCCAGCATCACGTCATACCTGCCGAAGCCGCTTTCCCTGTTGGAAGTAAGGATATATTTATCGTTTAAATCCACCATCAGCCCCAGTACAAAGCCGTGGTAAAAACGCTCCGGTTCTTCACTGGACGGATTTTTCCCGGTATCAAAATAACTGAACGTCGCCAGCGCCACCCGGTTCATGTAACCGTTCATTGCCCTGATATCATCTGCCAGAAGCGCTTTGATGAAATCGTTATAGTCGGAAGAAACACACCCGAACCATCTGCGCACCATCCCCTGGAACATGGTCTTTACTTCAAAGTTCGTCAGCTCCAGCTCATACTCTTCTTTCCATTCCCCAAACTCCGTCTCGTAAGCATCAAACCGTTTCACTTTCAGATAGCCGCTGGCAAGCAGGAGGCTCCAGATTGCCTGTCCGTCGCTTCCCAGCTGGCTGTACACAATCTGCTCATCTATTTCTACGCGCAAAGATTTCCCCTGCATCAAATTCTCAAAAGAAGTTTTTATTCGCTTATCCCCCTCGCGGATTAGTTTCCCTGCAAGGCTGTTTGAGCTGGTGTTTGCCCAGTAAGCCGCCAGCCTCCCTGTATCCAGATAGTTCAGGATAGACCACGGGTTATAAATATCCGTAACCTTTCCGAATGTGAAACCATCATACCACTGCTTTACCGCCGTTTTTCTTTCAGGCATCCCGTACTCATCCAGGGCAGAAAAGACCTCTTTCTCCGTAAACCCAAAGCTGTCCGTATATTCATTGGATGTAACTGTTACCACTTTCAGGTTATTCAAATCTGAAAAGATAGATTCCTTACTCACTCTGGTAATCCCGGTCATAACCGCCCGCTCCAGATAAGGGTTTGTCTTGAACGTGGAATTAAAAAGCCCACGGATAAACTCTGTCATCTCCTCCCAGTATCCGCCCACATATGCTTCCTGCAGCGGCGTATCATACTCGTCCAGGAGGATGATGACCTTTTTTCCGTAATAGCGGCTTAGGAAACTCGACATTTTGTGAATTGCCCATACTGCGTCCACTTCTCCCATATTCCCGGTTATATTCCTGAAATAAGCCTTTTCGTTTTCCGTCAGAAGATTCCCTTCCAGCAAAAAAGCTTTCTTATTGTACAAATCCTCCAAAATCCGGCAGATACACTCCTTTGTACGCTGAAAATCCTGCTCTTTCACATTCGCAAAAGAAAGGCTGATAACCGGGTACGTCCCCTGAAGCTTTCTGTACTTCTCATCTTCCCAGACAGAAAGCCCCTTAAACAAATCTCCCCGCCCCGCATAGTCCACAGAAAAGAACTGTTCCGTCATACTCATATTCAGCGTCTTTCCGAACCGTCTCGGCCGGGCAATCAGGGTCACGCTGTCTCCTCTGCCCCACCATTCTTTTATAAAATTCGTCTTATCAATGTAAAACCAGTCGTTCTTCCGTACCTGTTCAAAATCCTGGTGCCCGATTGCCACAGTTCTTGCCATAGAATCACTTCCTCCCATTTTCGCCGTCCATACCTTCCGTCTCTTCAAGCCAAAGCATCCAAAAGACCTTTTTTTCATTATAACCAATCCGTTCTTACTTTTCCATAGAAAACACAATTTTTTCACCAAAACTTTTTAACACGTATCTTATTGTATAAAGTTTCCTGTGGGACGAAATACGGCAGACAGGTCTTTCCCTGTCTGCCGCTTACATTTCCCTGTATTCTTTTATTTTATCCTTACTTTCGAACCCGCGCCCCCGGCTCTGAGCAGTTTCCGGTAGGCTTTCCTTTTCGCTTTTGGCGCTTTGATAACTGCTTTTGCATAAATTTTTTTGAAAGCGTTTTTTCCGACCTTTTTCAGCTTCGTAGATTTAATGGTGATTTTTTTCAATGCTTTACATCCGCTAAAAGCTTTCATCCCAATGGCCGTCACGTTCTTTCCGATGACAACGCTTTTTAGTTTCTTACAGTTCTGGAACACCCCTTTGCCTACTGACGTGATTTTATATGTCTTGCCATTCAATTTTACTTTATCTGGTATCTTCACAGAGGCAGTTTTCTTGTTTGAAACTTTTGAATACTCAACTGTATCTGTCTTTATTATTTTGTACACGGCTTTTTTTGATTTATCTGTAAATTTTGTTCCAATTGATGGATTCTCTGTGGAATCCTGCGTAACAGGGCGCTTTGTTTCTGGCTTTGGCTTCTCCCCGCCCGGTTTCCCTGGATTTGGTATATCTGGTTTAGGAGTCTCGCCGCCCGGAGTAACCGTATTTCCACCCGCTTCCGCATCTGCCTCGGAGCATACCGTCCCCGCATAGGTGTAAAGATTTTTTTCAAAAGTTCAAGATTCAACGCCGGGCAAATACCATTACTACAGTCGTCCACATAGTATCCAGCACATTTCATTAAAATGGCTGGAAATAGCATCATAATAATACCTGGCCTCGTATACGATGTCCGCGAATCCCAGCGGCAGTACCAGCCCCAGGACGTCAAGATTTTCATGGCTTTTCCAAAAATCCTGATCCTGGCAGATGATCTGCTCTACCTTCACACTGCTTCCCTGGAACACCCGCTGCACCTGCTCCTGTATCTCCCTGTAAACAGGCTGAACCAGCAGATATACCTCTTTGTTCTCCTGTTTTGCCGCCTCAAACAGCGCCGCGGCGCACATTTCAATTTCTTTTCGCGACTCCAGGCAGATATTCCCTTCCGTCCCAAGCAGCGCGGCTGCCTGTTTCCACTTTCCCACATCCAGGCATACTTTTTCTGTAACATTCTTCAGGTTCCCCAGCAGTTTCCTGACATACTGGTAACTGTTCACTGTCTTTTCTCCCAGCGTCGCCCTGTCATATTCCTCGAGCAGACGGATTTTATCTGAATTCTGCATCTGCAGGGCATTTGCCATTTTCCGTACAATATCTATATCCGACGGAGCTCTCGTCCCTGTGGTATAACGGAATACGGTACTTCTGTCCATCTGCATTTCCTGCGCCAGTTCCGCCGCCGTGATTTCTCTTTCCTCTAAATACCTCTTTAAATATTTTGAAAATCCCGACATAATTTCTCTCCCTGTATTAATGTTCCTTTCGCTTTATTAATTTATCGTCCGAATTTTTATTTTTACTAAATATAATATATATTAAAAAAGATTTCAATCATTTTGACAGGGGAAATTTTTACATTATGTTTTTCCCAAATTAGTATTCTGTTTATTATCACTTTCCCCTTTTTCCCTGTTTTTCATATTCTAAGTATTTCATCGTAAAATAGAGCATATAGATTTTCAATTTCTATATGCCCTAATGCCATTACTATATTTTATTTTGATTCACATAATTTCTTGCACAAGCTGCTTTTACCCTATTTCTTATACAGCACCCGCACCGAATTCAGCACGCAAATCATCGCAACCCCTGAATCCGCAAATACCGCCGCCCACATGGATGCAAACCCGCAAAGTCCCAGAATCATGACAAGCACTTTAACTGCCAGTGCAACGACCACGTTCTGCCTGGAAATTCGGCAGCTGTACTTTGCAATAGCAATAGACTGGGGAATCGCTTCCATCCCCGACGTCATAAATACCACATCGGCAGCTTCTATCGCGGCGTCGGCTCCGCTTCCCATAGCCGCTCCTACGTCCGCGCCTGCCAGCACCGGGGCGTCGTTGATTCCATCTCCTACGAACATGACCTCGCCTTTCTCCGCACGGATTTTCTGCAGCTCTGTAAGCTTATCCTGAGGAAGAAGCTTTGCGTGGACTTCGTCAATCCCCACTTCTGAAGCCACTGCCTGCGCGCTTCCCTGCGCATCTCCTGTCAGCATGACTGAAAAAATCCCTTGGCGGTTCAGTCTCTGGACTGCGCTTTTCGCATCTTCCTTTATCGTATCGGAAATCAGCAGATATCCCGCATATTTCCCGTCAATCGCAACCAGCACTTCCGCCCCATAGGCATCATTTTTATATTCTTTCAGGGAAACTTTATATTTCTCCATCAGCTTCCTGTTTCCACAGAGTACTTCACTTCCCAAAATCTCCGCACGTATGCCATGTCCCGCAATCTCCTCCAGCTCTGCAGGACTTTCCAGCTCCAGTCCCTTTTCCTTTGCCGCCGCTGTGATACCGATTCCTATCGGATGTGTAGAATTCTGCTCGCAGCTTGCGCAGATTTTCAACAGTTCCTCCTCTGTCATCCGTCCGGCGCTCACGATTTTCTGGAGCACAAAGTTTCCTTTCGTAATCGTTCCCGTCTTATCCATAACGACAGCTTTTACATGGTTCAGCGCTTCCAGCGCCACGCCGCCTTTGAAGAGAATCCCCTTTTTAGAGCCTGCGCCGATTCCTGAGAAAAATGAAAGCGGGACGCTCAGAACCAGCGCGCACGGACAGCTCATTACCAAAAATGACAGCGCCGTATAAATCCAGTAATTCCAGTTCCCGGTTACCAACGACGGCAGAACTGCCGTGCCCAAAGCCAAAACAATCACTACCGGCGTATAGACACGGGCAAACTTCGTAATAAAACGCTCCATCTGCGGCTTGCTTGCCGCCGCGTTCTCCACGGAATTCAAAATTCTCGTCACCATAGATTCCGAAAGTGGTTTTTCCACACGGATCTTTAACTGGCCGGAAGTGTTCACGCATCCGGAAAGTACTTTATCGCCTGTCTCTGCCTTTACAGGAACCGGCTCTCCTGTAATGGGTGAGGTATCGATACGGCTTTCTCCTTCAACCACCACGCCGTCCAGCGGAATCCTGTCTCCCGGCCGCACCAGAAGCACGTCTCCTATTTTGGCTTCCTCCGCACCTATAATCCTTATTTCTTCCTCCTGCACCAGATTCACGACCTCCGGGCGCATATCCACCGCATCCATAATCTGCCCGCGGCTCTTCCTCACTGCCAAATCCTCAAAAAACTCTCCCACGCGGTAAAACAGCATCACTCCCACCGCTTCCGGGTACTCCCGGATCACAAATGCTCCGATTGTAGCAAGGCTCATCAAGAAATTTTCATCGAAAATCTGTCCTTTTCCGATATTCCTGACCGCTTCCAGCACTACCTTCCCTCCCAGGATCAGATAAGCAATAACAAACACCGGAAGTACCGCCTGCTCACGGAAGCCCGTATTCTCCAAAACGATACCCGCAGCAAAAAATGCTGCGCCTGCCAGGATTCCGGCTATCTCTCTTCTCTGCCCGGACTTTTCCTCTTTCTCTTTCATCTGCTGCCTTTCTTTATCTTTCTTCACTGTGGATGCTATCATATCACGCGTCACTACCCTCACTCCCGACTCAATCGAAGAGCAGATATCCTGGATTTGCGGAAGCATCTCTGCACCGTCCCTGGCATAAAGCCAGAGCTGCTTCGTCGAATATGTGATAACTGCATCCTGCACCCCCGGCAGCTCCGAAATCTTCCTTTCCATTTTCGCCGCGCAGTTCGCGCACCCTAAATTTTCTAAAATAAAGACGTGCTTGATGGATTCATCTCCCTCATATGGACGCTGGTTATGCACATGCCCCTCTCCATGAGCGTGACGATGCTCATGGCTGCACGCACATTCCTCCCCATGCTCATGATGGTGTTCATGACCGCACTCACATTCTTTTTCATGCTTATGATGGTGTTCATGGCCGCACTCACATTCTTTTTCATGCTTATGATGGTGTTCATGGCCGCACTCACATTCTTTCTCATGCTCATGATGGTGTTCACGGCCGCACCCACATTCTTTCTCATGCTCATGATGATGTCCGCAGCCGCAGCTATCATCATGCAAATGTTCCATTGGTTGGAAAAATTTCTTCATAATATAATAACCTCCCTTATCTCCAGACAAACATATGAATAACTGTTCATATGTTTATTTAAGCACATCCATATCTCTTTGTCAATCACTTTTCACCATATAGCTCCGCACACTTCTGGGATAGGCGGTAAACTCCCCCCGCGCACTCCCCCCGCAAACCACAATTTACATTTGCTTTCCCGCCCCCTTTATGCTACAATTCAAATAATCATCCGGCAGTCATATACTGCCCACAAAATCACACGCGTGTCATTTTTGCCGCCGGGTAAAAATATCAGGCACTGGGTTCCATATCGATAGGCCTTAGAAGATATGGACTCCCGGTGCCTTTTTTGGCGCAGCATACAAGGAGATACTTATGAATTGTTTCAAAGAATACACAAAATATGCATTTTTTAATGTCCTCGGAATGCTCGGGCTTTCATGTTATATCCTGGCAGATACCTTTTTTGTAGCAAAGGGGCTGGGAAGCAACGGCCTTGCTGCGCTAAACCTGGCGATTCCTATTTACAGCTTCATTCACGGCAGCGGACTGATGCTGGGTATTGGCGGCGCCACAAGATATTCCATTGCCAAAAGCCAGGGACAAACTGACAGGATGAACCTCATTTTTTCCCACACTGCTTTTTCTGTGTGCGTTCTTTCTATCGTATTCTTCACTGTAGGGCTTTTGGGTGCAGACGTCATCACCCGGATTCTGGGCGCTGATGACGCTATATTTTCCATGTGCAGGACTTATCTGCAAGTTCTGCTTTTATTTTCACCTCTGTTTATGCTGAACGATATGGTATTGTGTTTTGTGCGAAATGACGGCGCTCCCAGGCTTGTCATGGTTTCCATGCTGGCGGGAAGTTTTTTGAATATTTTTCTGGACTATGTCTTTATCTTCTCTTTCCGCATGGGAATCTTCGGGGCAGTGCTTGCCACGGGATTTGCCCCAGCCATCGGACTTGCCGTCCAGTCAACATTTTTTATTCAGAAAAAAAACCACTTCCGCCTTGTGAAGCGCCCGCTGCGCCTGCAGCTCCTGGGACAGATTCTTTCAACAGGAGTACCTTCGCTGATTACCGAGCTTTCTTCCGGAATTGTTATTATGGCTTTTAATGCTATTATCCTGGGGTTGATGGGAAATATCGGCGTGGCGGCTTACGGAATTATCGCCAACCTGTCTATCGTGGTAATTGCCCTCTATACAGGCATCGCCCAGGGCATCCAGCCTCTGCTGAGCAGATCCTACGGAGCCGGAAATGACAGGGATGTTCAATCCGTTTTCAAATATGCCCTGTATACGGTAATTCTTCTGTCCGGAATCGTCTATCTCGGCGTATTTCTCGGTGCAGACTGGCTCGCGTCCGTTTTCAACAGCGAGGGCAGCCATACACTGCAGACCATTGCCGTGGATGGTATGAAGCTTTACTTTACCGCCTGTGTTTTTGCCGGAAGCAATATCATTTTCTCTATATATTGTACATCCACAGACAATCCCCGTCCTGCCAGTATACTTTCTGTTCTGCGGGGATTCCTGCTGATTCTCCCTATGGCATTTGTGATGTCCCGCCTCTGGGGGATGACCGGGCTGTGGCTTGCTTTTCCCGCTACGGAACTCTCCGCCGCTGCCCTTGGGATCTTCCTCCTGCAACATTCCGTGAAACAGCAACGTAAAACATCCAGTACTTAAACGAGTACAGAAGTCCCTTTACAAAAGGATTTTTCTAATCAAATTTTACAGATTTCCACCCCCTAATGGAAAGAAAAAATTTATTTCGGCGGATGGATTTCTGGATTCCATTCATCCTGTTTTCCGTATCCTTTTTATTTAAATTGACAGTAGTTATTGAAAACAGGACTTTTCCCCTGATTTTTGACGAATTTAAATACGAAAAGATGAGCCGGCTCCTGCTTTTGAACGGAGGATATCACAGCGTACAATACCCTCTGTTCTACCCGCTGTCGCTGATGCCTGCCTATCTGTTTGGAGAACGTTATTATGTGGCAATGAAAGTGCTGAACAGCTTCTACTCTTCTTTCGTACCTGTATTTACGTATATGATTTGCCGTTTATATATGGACGAGAAGCCCGGCGGAATCTGCGCGGCTTTTTCCGCAGTGATTCCTTTCCAGTACATCACCCCTATGTGCCTGATGAGTGAAAATCTCTGGTTCCCTATGCTCCTGCTCGCCATCTATCTGGTTCTGCGGAAACACAAACGGGAACTCCTCGGCGATGCGGCGCTGGGGATTACGCTGGGACTGCTGTTTATGACGCGCCATATTACACTGGTGATTATCCCGGTCTTTGCCCTGGTGTGGATTATGAAACAGAAAGAACTGGGAAAAGCTGGAAATCCATTCTTGGACGGGGTTTTCTGGTTTCAGCCCTTCTCTGCCTGGCTTATTCCCCCTGGGTATACAATGGAATCAAAGGCGGCTACAGCCTAAAGAAAATCATCGGATTTACCATCGCCTCCAAGACGAACCCTGAGCAGCTTACGCTCTCCCGGCTGATTACCTCCGCCGGATATTATCTGGGGTACTTTGCCCTGATCACAGCTCCCGTCCTGGGTCTGGCTGTAAAGTCTATCCGCGCCCTGGATATCGGACGCACAAAGATTTTCAGCGCGTACAACCAGCTCTGGGTAACCGTGTGCGGCCTGGCAGGAGCGATTTTCGTAGCCGTCACCCGGCATTCCTGGCGGGCTTATTACAACTACCCCGAATTTACCAAAATCAAAGGGCGGTATGTAATTTATTTTACGGTTCTGTTCGTCATACTGGGAGCCGTGGTAATGTTCCACAAGAACCCCCGTTTCAAACACAGATGGATAAATATCATAACTACCTGGCTGCTCCCGGCGGGTGCGATCGCTCTGGCATGGCTTGTCATCGTGAAACAGGCATGGCACCCGATTCCGGGCGGGAAAAATGCAAAAAATACCTTCCTGCTGCTTTTGCCGCTGTCCTGTTGCTCACTGAACTGTGGGGCGCCGCGCCCTACCTGGACGCTGTACACCGCAACAACGAAACCGCGAAACAGACTTCCCAGCGCTATGCCGCAGAAATGTCAGAAACCTTAGCAGAGCTGTACACTGGGAAAAAGTTGTATGTGCTTGCAGAAAATGTCCCAAGCGAAAAAATCCTGCTTCACGCGCCTGTCTTTTATCACCTGGATAAAGTCGTCGTCACCACTGACAGAGAAGCTGTTAAATCAGATTCTTACTATGTGCTGACCGATCAGCGGGAGAAGTACAGAAACGCAGAAAAACGGCTCGTGGCCTCGTATCATTGGGAAGATAAAGAATATTTTATGCTTGAAGTGACAAAAAAACAGCCCTCTACCCAGGGGGCTGTTTCCCTGCCAGACGAAGCTTTTCTTCTCTGGAAAGCTGCTTGATTTCCCATTCCCGGCGCATCGCCTCCTGCTTTGTATCAAAGCGTTCCGCATAGATTAGCTCCACCGGCCTGCGGCTCCGGGTGTATTTGGCTCCTTTTCCGCTGTTGTGCGCTTCTATACGCCTGTCCAAGTCTGTCGTCCAGCCCGTATAAAGCGTGTTGTCACAGCATTTTACGATATAAGTATAATTCATCTTCCGCGCACTCCTGCTATGTAAAGCGCATACTCAACGTGTATGCGCCGATTTATGAAAAGCAATCGATAAAACCTGTATTTTACCCATCAGGAAACATCCTTCTGCCGCCGCCAGCCCCAGGGCTTTTGGGCAGCTCCCATTTCTATTCGCCCGCAGGCAGTGTATAAAAAACGATTGCGGATTTTCCTTGTCTTTCACTAATAGTATACTACATTTTTTCGCTTTTGTGTATGTCCGAGGGAGGGCCGCCGATATTAGCAATATCCCATAGTTTGTCAAACTTTACTTTCCCTCATTAATATCTGATTTTTACCGTACTTCTTTGTCCTTTTTTCGCTAGCATCTTTCGGTAAACAACATACTTCTTTTTGGGGACTTTTATCTGCGCGCTCCTTGCAATTCCGCGAAATGCGTTTTTACCGACTCTTTTTAGCTTTTTGGTTTTAATGAAAATCTTTTTTAGTTTTTTGCATCCCCGAAACGCATCTTTCCCAATTTTCTTTACATTTTTCCCAACCGTTGCCGAAACCGCTTTCTTATTGTTAGAAAAAGCGGATTTCGCCACCGATGTCACCTTGTAGCGGACGCCGTTGATTTTTACTTGATCCGGAATCTGAATCTTTTTGCTTTTGGGATTTTTAGCCCGTATCACCTCCGCTTCTTTTCTTTTGATACTTAACACTTTATAACAATAATTTTTATCTTTATGGATGGCTGTAAGGAAAAACCTTTCTTCCAATTCTTCTTTTGTCGGCGTGTCAGGGGAAACGATATCTGCCGGCGGATTATTTGTCTCCGGAGGATTATTTCCTTCCGGCGGTCTATTTCCTTCCGGCGGTCTATTTCCTTCCGGCGGTCTATTTCCTTCCGGCGGTCTATTTCCTTCCGGCGGTCTATTTCCTTCCGGCGGGTTATTCCCCTCCGGCAAATCTTTTTTCACCGTTGTAATCTCTGTCACGGCGCTGATGGGCGAGGGCATATAGTTTTTTGTTCCGCTATAGCGGACCGCAAATGCATATGTTGTATTTGGCGTCAGTCCCGAAAAAACAGGGCTGTCCTGCCATGTGCTTCCTCCGTTTTTGCTATACTGCGCCTTTGCGCCGTTTGCATTGTCTTCGATTCTTTCTAAGGTTATGCTGCCCTCTGTTTTCTCTTTCTCAGCCGGAGGCATAGGCGCATTCTGCGGCGCGGCGGAAACTGTAAAGCCAACTTGAGCGGACGCCCGTTTCCCTCCGTCATAAGTTACGACAAGCTCTGCCGTATACGTTCCCACGTCTGCATTTGCGCAGGGACAAATGGTATACCCGGCGTTTTCTCCATTTGCCAAAACAATCGCGCTTCCTGTCTGATTGAGCGTAAAATAATCCGCTCCTTCTCCTTCCAGCGACATCCTTTCTATTGTTATGTCACTGTCTCCCTGATTGGACAAGGAAATAGCTTTTTCCGCATATCTTTCTCCATAGACGGTCGTATGAAACACTGGAGCCGCGACCGTCAGATGAGCCGGTCTGCGAATGGTGACTGCTGCCGCTTCTCCTGCAAAATTTCCGTTGCCCGCCTTGATCCGCACCTTGTATACACCGTAAGCCAAACCGGTCATTTCTCCATTAGCATTTGCCGTTTTGTCTGTCCATGCAGACGTCTCTCCCTGTGATATCTGATATGTGCCATTTGGCGTCAGCCCCGTTATTTTTCCACTGTCCTCCCCGCTTCCGCCGCTTTCTCCCCGCAAACCGGACAGAGCCTTTGGACGGCCCGGAACTTCCAGCGTCTGCGGCTCGCTGTTTATTGCCGCGCCGCTTCCTTTCTTTACAATGGAGACCGCACCTCCCATCCACTTCGGCAAGATTGGCAATGTCGTTTTATCTGCCATGACATACTCTTCTCCATTGATAACGTATACTCCGCCACGGATGAAGTTTGTCAACGTCTCTTCTGCATAATCAATCGCAACGGCAGGCGTTTCCTCCGCCGCAGGAGGATCGACAGGCATATCCGAGCCTGCTTTTGTATAAGCCTTAATGCGCGGCGTCTGATTGAGGCTTCCCCATGTGCCATAACTGGACATTTTATAACTTTTACCCTTGTCCAGCGACAAACGAAGGCGTGCCGTATTTCCTGCATTTGACACCGTTGCCACCACTGCAAAAGAACTGCCTTTCGTCAGCGCTACCGGCTGGTCTAAATGAACCGTGTAATATCCGGGGCGCTCCAGAACATCCGTCGTTTTTTCGGCGGACAGTGTGCCGCTATCCGGCTGGCTGATATCTGTAAGATTGGTATACACTTTTACATGACACGTCACATTTTCCCCCAGGAACGCCACGTTGACTGCTTTGAGCCATTCCGTCTCGTTTTCAGAGCCTTTTTTTGCTTCAAACACATTTGCGCCGCTTGTCACATTCATAGAATAGCTCATCCCAAAATCTTCCGCGCTTGCATCATAGAAATAGTTATAATCATACGCGTCTTTGGGAAGATAACTGAATGCCCATGTGGCATTTGAAATGCTGCAGTCATAAGAAAGCCAAAAATAAGGAAGGGAGTCGTAGCTGTTTTTGACAAGCCATCCGCCATTTTGAGACGCGCCTCCCGGAGAAAATTTTTCGGCAGGTATCGTATCATCCCAGCCAATAATCGTACAGGCATGAGGATACGATCCCGTGCCAGGTTCGTTTTTCGGATTATAAAAATACGTCTCACGGACGTTATTGTAAGAACCGGTGACTGCGCCATATGCCGCAATGGCCTTTTTCATGCGCTCTCTTAAAATGGAAGCCGTTGCGCCGCTTGAATACAAATGCAGTGCAGATTCCAGCCGATACGCACAGTTTTCATACGCTGTATTAGCATTTCCGCCAACGGGCACAGGCGCCCACCACTGCGCAAACAGCGCAGGCGTATAAGCAGTATTTCCCGGAGAGCTATACCAGTCCTGATTCGTATTCTCCCCTTTCGTATTGTTCAGCGGATCTGCCCCCCTCTGATGCCGAACCTGCGCCAGCAATTCCGGTGAGAGACGTAAAGTATTGATGTTGGCATTTGGATCTATGCCTGTTCTATGTATGGAAATTTCAGAAGCCGTAATCCCGGCGTAACACCAGCAGATATTCGATCCACCCTGGTCTTTGACGGGCGGAACGATGCCATAATTCCGGCTGTCATACCGGGGAAGCTTCGCCACTTCAGACGGCAGAGAATTTTGTAACTCTAAAAGGGTCTGGGGCGCCAAAGCATCCGGTTTACCCACTACTCCTTCGCTCCAATCTGTTCTCTGCACCTCTTCTGCCGCACAAACCGGCTCCATGCCAAAAGGAAGCATAATTGCAGAACCAAACATCCACAGCGCCAGAAACCAGCATCCCATACGAAACTTTTGTTTTCCAGTCATGATAGAAGCTCCTTTCTCTCATTTCAAATACAACAAAAAATCCTGCTTTCATTATATAAAATCAGGATTGCATTTGGCAACGTATTTCTTTAAACAACGCCCCTTTTCTTTTATTTATCAGAAAAGGGGCGGGGCTTTGACTTACCTCTATTCTCCGTCCAGATACAGGAACGGGTCTACCGGAACTCCATCCTTCTTCATCTCAAAGTAAAGGTTGCTGCCCTCTTCACAGTAGTATTTGGTAGGCTCGCTCACATAGCCCAGAAGCTGGCCTGTCTCTACCACTTCGCCGACTTCCGCCGTCACTTCCTTCAGCTGCCCGTACACCAGCTCATACTCATTTCCCAAATCAAGGGTGAGGGTCGTGCCTGTCTCTTCATTTACATCAACAGATTCTACGATTCCCCTTGCGGCAGCTACTACCTGACCACCTGTTTCTGCACCGATAATCAGCGCCGGATTGTACTTATACTGATCTAGTGTCGGGAAATAAACCGTCGAATCCATGCTGTAGTCCAGAAGCACGTTTCCTGCCACCGGCCAGGTAAGCGGTATCGAGTCGTCAAATGCCACCGTAGGCTGAATATTTGCAGAGGAAACATCCACCGCCTCTTCTGTCTCCATCTCCGTAACCGGTTCCGTCTCTTCCTCTTTTACCAGCGTGGCAGGGTCTACATCCATCTCGTTTGCCAGAGGAAGGTCTGCTTTCGCATCTGCCGCATTTGCCTTCTGTGCCTCGGAAGCTTTCTCCTTCTCAGCCTCTGCGCGGGCCTCTTCCCGTATCTCCGCATTCAGATCCATAAGACGCTGCTTCTCTTCCTTTGCCTTATCCGCACGGTCAATTGTGTAATAAGTAGTAAATGCCGCGCCCCCTACCAGGCAGAGACTCAAGATTACCATAGCTCCCTTTTTCGTCGTAAATCCTTTTCCTTTCTTATTCTGCATAATCTTCACCTCATACTATAATCTACGTACTCCTTCGGAACAGCGGGTATTTCCCTCCTGCTGCACCAACAGCTACGCCTAATCATAGCATTTCCAAAACCTATGCGATTATACACTTTTCAAAATAATACTGAAGAATTTCCCGGTAATCTGACCCCGCCTCCGCCATACGCACAGCGCCATACAGGCTCATCCCCAGCCCGTGCCCAAGCCCTTTTGTTGTAATCCTGATTTTCCCCTCATTTTCTTCTATATAAAAGCAGCTCGACGACAGCCCAAGAAGGCTGCGGAACTTTTCTCCGGTAATCTTCTGCCCTCCCACCCGCATGGCTGTCACATAGCCGCTCTCATCCCTGGATAAAATCTCCATCTGATCCAGCAGCGCCCCCTCTGTCAACGCCCCGGGACATCCCTCGTCAATGCATGTCCGCAGGGCTTCCGGTTCCAGCAGCGTCACCGAAAGATACCACTCCGATTCCACATCCTGGCGGCTCTCCACAGCCGTCAGCCAGGGATATTCCGCCGCAAGTCCCGCATCCTCACCTGAGCGTGTCCTCCCGCTGCTTACCGCATGGAACGGAACCCGAATCAGCTTATTCTCAAAAGTAAGAACCTGCCCGTTCGTCTCTTCCACTGCCCGCAGCATTTCCTCCAAAATCCCTTTTTCCTCCATATCCTCTAGCGTCATATACTCCTCCGACAACAGTGTTCCGGGGTTGTCCTCCTGAAATTTCTTAAGGTTCGTCCGCACCACTACCATCTGCGCCTTCGCCGCCTCTACTCCGCAGTTCTCCCCCAGCTCCCGCGCCGCCACTCCGCACACATAGTCCTCAAACCCAATCTCCCGGATTCCGTCCCTCGTATGAATAGAAATAAAATTTTCCGAGGCCCTCTGCAGCGCATACGCTTCCTGCTCCTCCTTCGAACCAAGCGTCACAATCACATAAGGCACCAGAAAGACAATCACCAGCGCGGCAGTCAGCCTTTGAACACTTCTCCACATAAACACACGCACCCTTTTTCATTTATCCTATGACTTGTCCATGAAAAATATGCGCCTGTCCATATGATTTGCAGATTTTTTCTTTTTCGATATTTTTCCGCAAATATAAATGCGCTGCGTAAAATGTATCTTCAATTCCTTAAGAATCCTTAAGTTTATTCTACCACCATTGACATATGTTTTTAATAATTGTATTCTTGTTTTAAGGCAAATTAATTTAATTTTTACTTTTAGGAAGGGGTGTGATAAAAGCTTTTTAGGAACCATTTCACCCCGCACCATGTAAAGCAGAAATTTTATATGAAAAAGATGAGAGCATTATGCGCCGCCGTTCTGGGATTCTCTCTGCTATTGGGGAATATTGGCTATGCGGCCACTCTTTCCTTTGCAGACACTTCTGTAACTGCCGGAAAGACCTATTACTACCGAATGCGGGCATACCGTACAGTTAACGGCAAAAAAGTGCTTTCAAATTTAACAAGCATCGTATCAAAAAAAGCAAAATAGTATTTAGAGAGGAGCTTTCTATGAGAACAAAAAAATTTACATTTCTATTCTGTACATTGTGCTTTCTCTTTGCAGCTTTCACTCTTCCCGCAGCCGCAAAGTCAAAAAACATACCGAAAAAACTGTTTCTCAGCCGCAAAGAAATTCTGCTATACGTGGGCGAATCAAAAAATCTTTGGGTTGAAAAAGTACGTCCTGCAAAAGCTTCCCAAAAAGTCACCTGGAAATCCAAAAAGCCAAAAATAGCTTTTGTCTCCAAAAATGGAAAAGTTACTGCAAAGAAAGCAGGAAAAACCGTTATTACTGCGGCTGCAAAGAAAAATCCCAAAGTAAAAGCCCTGGTAAAAGTAACGATTAAAAAACGTCCAAAAAAACAGGAAAAAGACTGTGCATTTCAGGCAAACTTTTTTTCTGACTCCATAAGACTCCCCTCACAGGCTGGGTGGCGCTATGGAGAACCCATAATTATCCGGAGCAAAGAAGATTTTGATGAACTCTTCATCAACTACCATCTAGATAAAGACTTTGAGAATTATAAAAATATGGATTTCAAAAAAAACAGCTTAATCGTGCTCGATACAAAGATTGGCAGTGGAGAGGTCTTGTCTTGTTCCACAAAGCTGGACGCTTCCGGAAAATTGCAATGCCTTTTAAAAGTGCGACTTCATAGTTATGGCTCTCCTCCTGACGGCACATATTATTTAACCTATATACCTGATTATAAGATCGCGCTTAAAATAAGCCGAAAGGATGAAGCCATGATTGATTACTTTCAGATTAATTTGTTTTAGCTAATCATATACTATCCAAAACAAACTCATGGACGGAAATCTCTGCTTTCACTCAAGAAATGCTTAAAATTCCGTCCATGCCATAAAGGAGAAGCCTATGAAAACGAAAAAACTTACACTCTTGCTCTGTACACTGTGCTTTTTTCTGGCAGTTTTTACCTTGCCCGCAGCCGCCAAATCAAAAAGCATACCGAAAAAACTGTTTCTCAGCCGCAAAGAAATTCTGCTATACGTAGGCGAATCAAAAAATCTTTGGGTTGAAAAAGTACGTCCTGCAAAAGCTTCCCCAAAAGTCACCTGGAAATCCAAAAAGCCAAAAATAGCTTCTGTATCAAGAAACGGGAAAGTTACTGCGAAAAAACCAGGCAAAACTATAATTACCGCCGTCTCCAGGCAGAATCCCTCCGTCAAATCTGCTCTTCGTATAATCGTTAAAAAACGTCCAAAAAAACAGGAGAAAACATGCTCCCTTACCGGAAAGTTTTATCAAGATGATTACTCTTCCATAAAATTTTTCTGCCAACATGCGGACAACAATTTCTGCATCATTCTCAGAAGCAGAGAGGACATCCAGGAACTTATCAGCCTTTTAAAGAAAGATGGATTAAAAAACTATGATTTCAATAAATGTTTCCTTGCAAAATATAAAAATATGAACTTTACAAAAGAAAGCCTTGTTCTATTTTTTTCTGAAGCTCTTCCTTTGCAAATCATATCTGCCAACACGCAATTTGACGCCCTGGGAAAACTGCAATGCACTGTAAAAGTTCAATTGAAACATGATAAATCTAATGATTATCCAAAAGTCACCTGGTATCGTCCTGACTCTGTCACTGCCCTCCGCATAAACAGGCAGGATGAAGCTATGATTGATTATTTCCATTTTGAAGGTGAAACCGTGAAATAAATCTTATAATAAAAATAATTCATCAGTAACTAAGACCAATACATACCATTAAAATAGAAGTCCCTACGTTCTTTCAAAAAAACATCGGGACTTCTATCAATACGATAAAAAAGAAGGGGTTCTTAGCGCTTTGCAAGGTATTTCTGTCTCCAGTTCTTCTGCCAGGTATGCATCGCTCGTGCAGTGCATACCTTTTATATCACACCTGTAATAGCAAGTGGCAAACATCTATTCCCGCCTACAGTATATATAGATTCTGCCGAAATAATCAACCTGTTTTTCAATTTTTTACTTCTCTTTTGCGTTGGGCTTATCATTCGACGGTTACTCTTCCACTGCCTGAAACTGATAGTAATCTATCATTGCTTCATCCTGCTTGCTTATCTTTAACGTTGTTGCCTCCTCAGGAATAACTGCCGGCACGGCTATTCCTGGCCCCAGCGGTTCTGATGGATAAGAACGAAATTTTATGATTCCCCGAAGTTTTCCGGCATCATCAAATTTTGTCTGTAAAGACAAAATTTTCGTATAATTGTTAAAAAAAACGACAAGACTCTCTTTCTTAAAATCCATGTTAAAATATTCCGATAAAAATGTCCCAGAGAGATGCTTTCTCCACTTTCTATCGTTCCAATTTATTTTTTGTTTGTAATAATCGCTATATTTGTTATATATATAATCATCTTCATTTGCCTCTTTTATATATGACAAAATATCCTCTTTACTTCTGAAAACAACAGGATTCAGACGCTTCTCTCTCGCATATCCAGTTAGCAGCGAGCCGATATTATAGTGTCTTTTCCCTCCAAAAGCACATTCCTTCTCCTTTTTCTTCGGCCTCTTTTTTACAGTTACCTTTACGACTGCTTTTACCTTCGGATTCTTTTTTGAGATTGCTGTGATCGTTGTCTTTCCCGGTTTCCCGGCTTTCAGTTCTCCTTTCGGGGATATCGCTGCTACGGCTTTCCTTTTTGACTTCCATACCACTTTTGCAGACGCCTTTTCCGGCTTTATATATTCTACTCTCAGCTTTCTCTCTTCCCCCGGATAGAGCAAGAGCTCCGTCCGGTTCAACACGATTTTCTTCGGCACATTCTTTTTTGCTGCGCTTTTTCCTTTCGCCGATGCCGGCATGATAAATATCATACATATAAAACATATATTTAAAACAAACCATATACCTCTTCTTGTCCTGTTCATACAAATCCTCCTTACAAATCCCCTCTGCCTATATAGCCTTTTCCCTACAATACCAGAATATTCAGAAAATACTCCCGTTCCATTCAATTTTCGGTAAGCACATACCCTATAAATAACATTCCATTCCTTCCCTTACTACTTTTCCGGCTCCTCTTCCACTTCCTGAAATTGATAATAAAACTGATAATAATCTATCATTGCTTCATCCTGCTTGCTTATCTTTAATGCTACCGTATCAATCGCAGTAACTCCTAATCCAATACCCCTATTTCTCTCTCCTATTGTTTGGAAACCTATAATCCCCTGAAGCTTTCCGTTAACATCAAATTTTGTTTTTAAAGAGATTACCTGATTACATCGACCAAACAAAACCAAAAGACTTTCCTTTTTAAAATCCATATTTAAGTATTCGCCCAAAAATGTTCTTGATGTTTCTTTATACCATTCTCTTTTGTTCATCTTTATCACTTCATCATACGTATCATAACCTTTATTGTTTTTTACATCTAATATTCTTGCACATCTTACATATTCTAAAATATCCTCTTTATTCCTGAAAATAACCGGTTCCAAATGATTTATATTTGCATATACATCTAGCCATTCATCGCTACTATTGTAAGCATGTCGTTTTGTCTTGAAAACACATTCCTTCTCTTTTTTCTCCGGTCTCTTTTTTACAATTACCTTTACGACTGCTTTTACCTTCGGATTCTTTTTTGAGATTGCTGTGATCGTTGTCTTTCCCGGTTTCCTGGCTTTTAGTTCTCCTTTCGGGGATATCGCTGCCACGGCTTTCCTTTTTGACTTCCATACCACTTTTGCAGACGCCTTTTCCGGTTTTACACGTTCTACGCTCAGCTTTCTCTCTTCCCCCGGATAGAGCAAAAACTCCGTCCGATTCAGCACGATTTTCTTCGGCACATTCTTTTTTGCTGCGCTTTTTCCTTTCGCCGATACTGGCATGGCAAATATCATACATACGAAACATATACTTAAAACAAACCATATCGTTTTTCTTGTCCTGTTCATAAAATCTCCCCCTTACAAATCCCCTCTGCCTATTTTGCCTTTTTCCCTACAATACCAGAATATTCGGAAAACACTGCCGTTCCATTTGGTTTTCGATAAGCGCGAACCTTATAATAATACGTCTTTCCAGCCTTCACTGTAGTATCATCGTAAGAAACGGTTGCTTCGCTTGTCAAGGTATGAATCCGTTTATACGTTCCCGTTTTGGTGTCTGCGCGCCAGATTTGATATCCCTCTGCTCCATTTACTTTTGCCCAGGAAACCTTCATCTTTCCTGTCGTTGGCGTCAACGTCAATCCCGTAGGCGCATTCAGCGTACACTTTACGGAAATGACCGGGCAGTATTGACTATAGTGAAATCCGCTTTGGTATGCACACACCGCTCTTATCTTATAATAATACGTAGTTCCCGTGGCAAGCCCCTTATCTGTAAAACGATATCTGCCGAAAGAACTCGTATACGTGTACCAGTCCAGCGCATGAATAGATTTTATTTTTGTATATTCCCCATTCGCACTCGTAGAACGGAAAATCACATATCTTTCTGCCCACGGCACGGCGTCCCAGCCCAGTTTTGCCGCCTGATAATCCACACACTTTACAGCCGCTTTCTGAGGATACGTCTTGCTTAGCCTCCTTGTCTTTAATGTTTGAACTGCCAGGCCTACATTCAGCAATCCGCTTCCCGTATAGATATCCTTCCCAGGCGTTCCCAAATCCGTAGCCGTTTTTGTAAGTATTTCTTCTATTTCATCTGGCGTTGTTTCCGGATACATGGAACACAAAATCGCAGCAGCGGCTGATACCACAGGCGCTGCCATAGATGTTCCACTATGCTTGTAATAATCCCCATTCAAAACACAATTATAGATATCTGTTCCAGGAGCCGCAATATCAACAAACTTATTATATATTGAAAGTTCCCCTCGTTGGTTTGAACTATCTACATTGGCAACGGAAATTACATGATTACAAGCCGCCGGATAATTTGTCACATTTAATGTCGTTGCATCTATAATATAATTTCCATTCGCATCCTTAATATAATCTCCTTTTGCATCTCTCTTATAATCTCCATTGCCTGCTGAAGCGCATACGACTACATTATTAGCATGTGCATAATCAATTGCTTTTTGGTAACATGGGCTATTATTCTGGTCTCCCAAACTCATGTTGATAACATCTGCGCCATTATTGGTTGCATAATAAATCGCAGTAATCACATCTGCATAATTAAACATACAAGTATATCTTTTATCTTTCTCACTCCATGTTCTATATGCCGCATTAATTCCCATTATTTTACAATTCCCGTACATTGCGTCTACTTCTTTTTCACAGATAGACGCAATTCCTACCACCCCTTTATTATTCCTTGCCTCTGCAGCAATGATTCCCGCAACATGCGTTCCGTGATAGTCTGCATATGCGTTGCGTACATAACAGTTGGAAGCATTCATCGGTACTATTTGGGAACCTGTTACCACACAATTATTTTCATCTATCTTACCGCCTGTGATGACCACACTTCTATCCGGCAAATAAACATTTTTCAAATCCACATGGCTGATATCCATCCCCGTATCTATCACTGCCACCCAGATTTCCTTAAATTCATCGGCCTCCTGGCCTGCTTCATTCCACGCTTCCCATGCAGCCGGAAGATTAATCTGCTCTAGATACTTCTGCTTTCCTACATGCGTGTCGTTTACCCCCAGCACAGACGCCAATGAATCAGGCTCTATATCCGTATAATTTTTCGAAGTATCCTCCACGCTGGACAATTTCTGCAGTATCTCTTCCGCACGCCCCACAGACTTATCCAGTCCCAGATGAATGGAAACTATTTTGGGAAATTCCTGTCCTTCTGACTCTTTCAGGCGTTTTAACTTTTCCTCCGGCAATGTCTCGTCTATGGTAAAATCACTGAGTATCTCATAATAAGCGCCGATTCTGTTCGCCATTGCCCCAATCTCTTCATCCGTCACACTGCTGTCAAAAGTAACGAGCACTTCCCCTGTCTCATAATTCAGGTTCGTCTGATTATCCCGTTCTTCTTTGGCCTCTTTATATTCCTCTAAAGTTTCCTGTGCTCTTTCGTCCGTTGCTTCCACAAACTGCTCAATCTGCCCTTCCAGGTTTTCTTCATAATATTTATCCAGAACCTCATGAAGCGCCGCATCGTAGACCTTCTCGTCTGTAATCTCATTTAGCTGCTCTGCCGCAAGCGCCGCATCGTCGGCCGCTTCGGCAATGACGTTTTCCATCATCCTCTCTTCACTCCTGGAAAAGTCCTTACGAACTGGAAGCATCTCCTCCAGAAGCGTGATGTCCGAAGCCGCCAGTTCTTCTACTCCCTACACTTCTTCAACTGCTTCTCCCCCCTGCCAGATAACGCTTTCTTCCGCCGCATAGCTGACATTTCCTGCCGTCAACGTCAGACTTAAAAACAACGCGCAGCTCCTCTTTAATCTTCCCACTTCCAATCTCCCTCCTGTTTACGCTTTAAAATATGGTTTCGTATCAATTATTCATAATTTTATATTAATATTGATTACATAAATTGTCAATATTTTTATTTTTAATATTGCTTTATGTATGTAATACATACATTTTTGCCTTTTTTCACAAATTAAGGCTTCCTATGAGTTACCCATAGAAAGCCTTATGAAAAATCTTTATTCAATTTTTAGAAATCTGCAATTACATGGATGAGCCTTTTGCAAATTCCTTTTGTTTCCTGCACCCTGGCTTACAGTGTCACCTTGTCAAGCTTCCAGATTTCATCCACATATTCCTGAATGGTTCTGTCGGATGTGAATTTGCCGCTGCATGCCACATTCAGCATGGCCATCTTTGCCCAGCGCGCTTCATCTCTGTAAGCTTCTTCTACTTTCTTCTGTGCCTCGGCATAGGACTTAAAGTCCGCCAGGATAAAGTAAGTATCAGCTTTGTCGCTGCACTGTGTATTCAGCAGTGAATTATACAAATCACGGAACATCTCAGAATCATTTCCTGAGTATTCACCGTTGATAAGCTGCATCAGCACACGGCGGATATCCTGGTCGTTGTTGAAGTAATCCATTGGGCAATAACCGCCGTTTTTCTCATAGTTGATAACTTCATCTGAAGAAAGCCCGAAGATGAATGCATTCTCTTCGCCAACTTCCTGTACGATTTCCACGTTTGCGCCGTCCATAGTTCCAAGCGTCGGAGCTCCGTTTAACATAAACTTCATGTTACCTGTACCGGAAGCCTCTTTACTTGCCGTAGAAATCTGCTCGGATACGTCTGCCGCCGCAAAAATCATCTCTGCGTTGGATACTCTGTAGTCCTCAATAAATACGACTTTCAGCTTGCCGCCGATAGACGCGTCATTGTTAATTACATCGGCTACTGTATTGATCAGCTTAATCGTCTGTTTTGCACGGCGGTAGCCTGCTGCCGCCTTAGCGCCAAAGATGAATGTCCTCGGATAGAATTTCATCTCCGGATGATCCTTAATCGTATTGTACAGGTGCATCACATGAAGGATGTTCAGAAGCTGGCGTTTGTACTCGTGAAGCCTCTTTACCTGCACGTCAAAGATGGATCGGGGATCTACGTCGATGCCGTTATGCTCTTTGATGTATTTTGCCAGACGCACTTTGTTCTGGTATTTGATATTCATAAATTCCTGCTGCGCTTTCTTGTCATCTGCAAACAGCTTCAGCTTGGAAATCTTTGACAAATCGGTAATCCACTCGTCGCCGATGTGCTCTGTTACCCATTTTGCCAGAAGTGGGTTTCCGTGAAGCAGGAAACGTCTCTGGGTGATACCGTTCGTCTTGTTATTGAACTTCTCCGGCATCATCTCATAGAAATCTTTCAGCTCCTGATTTTTCAGGATTTCTGTATGCAGGGCAGCCACGCCGTTTACGGAATAGCCTGCTGCGATAGCCAGATGCGCCATCTTCACCTGTCCGTCGTAAATAATAGCCATCTTGCGGATCTTCTCCTGGTTGCCCGGATATTTCGCCTTGATTTCCTCAACAAACCTGCGGTTAATCTCCTCGACAATCTGATATACACGCGGAAGCAGTCTGGAAAACAGCTCAATCGGCCATTTCTCCAACGCCTCTGCCATAATCGTATGGTTGGTATATGCACAAGTCTTTGTCGTAACTTCCCACGCCTCATCCCAGCCAAGGCCTTCTTCGTCAATCAGGATACGCATCAGCTCTGCAACTGCAACGGTCGGATGGGTATCATTAAGCTGGAACGTAGCTTTCTCATAAAACTTGCGGATATCGCCGCCGCGGCTCTTAAACTTCGCGATTGCCGCCTGTACGCTTGCGGAAACGAAGAAATACTGCTGTTTTAAACGCAGCTCTTTTCCTGCATAATGCTCATCTGCCGGATAAAGCACTTCCACGATATTCCTTGCCAGGTTCTGCTCCTCAACAGCTTTCATGTAATCGCCCTTATTGAAGGAATCCAGCTGAAAGTCACTTACTGCCTCTGCATCCCATACGCGCAGGGTATTTACGATGCCATTTCCATAGCCGATAATCGGAATATCATAAGGAACCGCGCGCACAGACTGATAGTCTCTCTGGATAAATTTATTTTCTTTTGTTTTCGGATCATATTCTACATGCACATGACCGCCGAATTTTACTTCTTTTGCATATTCCGGACGGCGCAGCTCAAATGGGTTTCCGTTCTTCAGCCAGTTATCCGGCACTTCAATCTGATAACCGTTTTCGATTTTCTGCTTAAACATACCATAGCGGTAACGGATACCGCAGCCGTATGAATCATATCCCAGAGTTGCCAGAGAATCCAGGAAACATGCTGCCAGCCTTCCCAAACCTCCATTTCCGAGAGCCGCATCCGGCTCCTGGTCCTCGATAACATTCAAATCAAGTCCAATCTCTTCCAGAGCCTCTTTCACCTCATCGTACTCGCAGAGATTAATCAGGTTATTCCCCAGGGCGCGGCCCATCAGGAATTCCATGGACATGTAATACACAATCTTCGGATTCTGCTTCTCATACTGCTCCTGCGTCTCCAGCCAGTTGTCAATAATCGTGTCCTTTGCCGCATAGGAAACTGCCTGGAAAATCTGCTCCTGTGTCGCCTCGTCCAGATTTTTACGGTAAAGGGTCTTTACATTATCCTTTACCTCTGCGATGAATTTCTTTTTGTCAAACTTTTTCTTCATTTTCCGTCCTCCTCCCGAATGCCCTTTTCCGGGCATATCCGGTTCTTTTATGAATTCTGTTTTTTTACACCCATCGTCACTGTCTCGCCATTGATGTTCCATTCTTTTACGTAACCGTCTGCAGATTTCAGGACAATCTCATCCGCCAGTACCTCCGACCGGATTCCATCTGCGTTTTTCTTCAGGATTTCCTCAATCCTCTCATTCCCTGATGCATAAATTAAAATTCTGTCAGTCACTTCAAACCCTGCTTCTTTTCGCATGGTCTGGATTTTACTGATTAACTCGCGCACAAACCCTTCTTCCATCAGCTCCGGCGTCAGGTTCATATCCAGAACTACGGTAATCTCTCCTTCCTGGAGGGATTCATATCCTGCTATCTGTGCGGTGTCAATAAGCAAATCATCGTTTAATAATACAACTTCCTGCCCTTTGATGTCAAGCTTCAAACAGCCATTTGCATTTAATTCATCCATCGCGGCATTTCCGTCCAGTTTTGGAAGCGCCTCACGGATTCCACCAAGAAGCTTTCCGTACTTCGGACCCACTGTTTTAAGCTGAGGTTTAAAGCTGTAGGAGGTAAAATCCCTCACATCGTCGGTAAACGTTACTTCCTTAGTGTTCAATTCTTCACGGATAATATCGGCAAAGAAGTCCGGTAACTTAAACGGAGCTTTTACAAACATATTTGCAATCGGCTGCCTGTTCTTGATATTTGCCGTATTCCGGCAGGCGCGTCCCATCACGACTACTTTCAAAACCTCGTCCATGTTGGCTTCCAGTTCTTTATCAATCTGCCCCTGGTCTGCTTCCGGGAAGTCACATAGGTGTACGCTTTCCGGTGCATTTTTATCAATACTGCACACCAGATTCCGGTAGATATCCTCTGCCATAAACGGAATCATCGGCGCTGCCGCCTTGCTTACATTTACCAGTGCAGTATACAAGGTCATATAAGCATTAATCTTATCCTGTTCCATGCCCTTTGCCCAGAAACGCTCGCGGCTGCGGCGCACATACCAGTTACTCATGTCATCCACAAATTCCTGCAGCGCCCGCGCTGTCTCCGGAATCCTGTAATTCGCCAGGTTTGTGTCCACTGCCTGAACCATCGTGTTCATTTTGGAAAGCAGCCACTTATCCATAACCGAAAGCTTTTCATAGTCTAACGTATATTTTGTGGCGTCAAATTCATCAATATTCGCATACAGTACAAAGAACGCATACGTATTCCACAGAGTCCCCATGAACTTGCGCTGTCCTTCCTGCACGGCCTTCCCGTGAAAACGGTTCGGCAGCCAGGGCGCACTGTTGATATAGAAATACCAGCGGATTGCATCTGCACCATATTTTTCCAGAGCTTCAAACGGATCGACAGCATTTCCCTTAGACTTGCTCATCTTCTGCCCGTTCTCATCCTGTACATGTCCCAGTACAATAACATTTTCATACGGCGCTTTGTTAAACAGCAGCGTAGACTCCGCCAGCAGGGAATAGAACCATCCCCTCGTCTGGTCTACCGCCTCGGAGATAAACTGTGCCGGGAACTGCTGCTCAAACAGCTCCTTATTTTCAAACGGATAATGATGCTGCGCAAAAGGCATAGCTCCTGAGTCAAACCAGCAGTCGATAACCTCCGGCACACGGTGCATCGGTTTCCCGCACTTTGGACACTTAATTTCGATTTCATCAATATATGGGCGGTGCAGTTCCACATCCTTCGCCCGCTCGTTGCCGCTCATCTCGAACAGCTCCTGACGGCTTCCCACGGAATGCTGATGCCCGCACTCGCACTCCCAGATATTCAGCGGAGTTCCCCAGTAACGGTTCCGGCTGATTCCCCAGTCCTGCACGTTTTCCAGCCAGTCCCCGAAACGTCCTTTTCCAATGCTTTCCGGAATCCAGTTAATGGTGTTGTTGTTGCGAATCAAATCATCCTTCACTGCCGTCATCTTGATAAACCATGACTCGCGTGCATAATAAATCAGCGGCGTATCACATCTCCAGCAATGCGGATAGCTGTGCTCAAACTTCGGTGCGTCAAACAGAAGACCTCTCTCATCCAGATCCTTGAGCACCATCGGGTCTGCTTTCTTTACAAAAATACCACCGAACGGCGTATCTTCTGTCAGATTTCCTTTTCCGTCCACGAGCTGTACAAACGGCAAATCATAGCTGCGTCCCACCTTCGCATCGTCCTCACCAAACGCCGGGGCGATATGGACGATACCCGTACCGTCTGTCAGCGTTACATAGGAATCACATACCACAAAAAACGCTTTCTTCCGCTGTTTTGCCGCCCTGTCTGCGGCGCAGGTATACAGCGGCTCGTATTCCTTATACTCCAGGTCTTTTCCTACACAGGTTTCCAGAACCTCGTAAGCATCCTCACCCAGTACCTTATCGCTAAGAGCGTGCGCCATGTAATAGATGCGTCCGTCCTCTTTCATTTTTACCTTTACATACTCCTCAGAAGGATTCACACAGAGCGCCAGGTTGGAAGGCAGCGTCCACGGCGTAGTCGTCCATGCCAGGATGTACGCGTCCTCGTCCTTCACCTTGAAGCGCACGATTGCAGAACGCTCCTTTACATCCTTGTAGCCCTGCGCCACCTCCTGCGAGGACAACGGCGTACCGCAGCGCGGACAGTAAGGAACAACCTTAAAGCCTTTATACAAAAGTCCTTTATCCCAAATCTGCTTCAGCGCCCACCACTCAGACTCAATATATTCATCATGGTAAGTAACATACGGGTTATCCATATCCGCCCAGAAACCTACGGTTCCTGAGAAATCCTCCCACATGCCCTTGTATTTCCAGACACTTTCCTTACATTTATCAATAAAAGGAACCAGGCCATATTCTTCAATCTGTTCCTTTCCGTCCAGTCCCAGAAGCTTCTCCACTTCCAGCTCCACCGGAAGCCCGTGGGTATCCCAGCCCGCCTTCCTTGGTACCATCTTCCCTTTCATGGTCTGGTATCTTGGAATCATATCCTTGATAACACGGGTCAGCACATGCCCGATATGCGGCTTACCGTTCGCCGTTGGCGGCCCGTCGTAAAAAGTATACGTCTCGCAGTCTTTCCGAGATTCAATACTTTTTTCAAAAATGTGATGTTCTCTCCAGAACTTTTCCGTCTGTTTCTCACGTTCTACAAAGTTCAGGTCTGTTGAAACCTTCTCGTACATACTTTACCTCCATTCCTTTTCGTTTTACTGAAATATGTCCGGCCATTCACAGTCCGCGCTCTGATATCTACACACGGCCAAACACCAGCAAAAAAGGCTTCCGCCCTGTAACAGGACGAAAGCCAATGCCTACGCAACCACCTCTCACACATACCGTCATACGCGTTCCCTGTAACGGGGGAAAACCGTCAAGACCTACTCCTCTTTCAGCCCGCAACTCAAAAGTGATCTTCCATCTGCCCTACTCGCGCCGGGATTCCACCCTCCCCGGCTCTCTGTGCCTTTCCGATAGATGTACTGTCTTTCTCATAGTCTTTTTCAAGTCAAGTGCTATTATAAATTTATCAATGAGAAAAGTCAAGGTGTTCTCTTATATTCTTTTTTCAATTCGTAACAGTTCAGCCTGCGGCTTCACTGTTACGGAATCCAGCCCATTTAAAGTTTGCTGTTCGCAAAGGGCTGGATTCTCCGGCTGAATTTACGCATTCTCACGGACTTTGCAGCAAGTGCAAAGTCCTGGGCTGAACTGTTACCTCAATTCCCCGCGCTGTGGTAAGTCCCCGGACGGGTCACGCGATCATAGATGTAATAATTCTCCGGTTCTTTATCGGTATTAGCATCCAGATTCATAGCAAGCGCCTCATCCCTTGTAATCGTACAGGCGTCAATAAAGTTCTGATCCTCTATATCCTTGTAATTATATTCTTCCCGATACTTTATACGATTGAGAATATCTGCCTTCCATGTCTGGCTTCCGGAATCATAGTAATACGTCGTAAAACCACTCCACACACCTGTCTCAGCATTATATCTGCTTACCTCATCCATCGCATCGTAATTATAATAATAGGTTTTTCCGTCATCAGGAAGCTTGATGCTTACATCTTTCATGATGATAGAAGGCGACTCCGTTTCAACGGTATCCTCGAATTTGGCGCCGGGATAATAATACTCCCATTTATTAAAATACCTCCCGTCATACCACGCGTTTGAAAAATGTCCGACGGATCCCCAGCCCTGAAAGCCTTCGCTGGTACTGCCATTATCATACATAAATGTATAGCCGTCTGCACTTCCCCCAAATATTGAGGTCAGCAGCGTAAGCTTTACATAGCTTCCCTCTTTGCCGACTGTCTGCCGAACAGACGCCCATGTAAGCTCCGGCTGGTCTGTAGGTTCTTTCGGAACTTCCATTGCGCTGTACTCCCGGATCATTGCCGCGACGTCCTTTAGGTTACGCTTCCTGTAAGCATCCCCGCCGGAACCGTCAAATGAATACCAATATTTAATCTGATTGGCATGGATTCCCTGTCCTTTGCCTGAACCCTGGCCGCCATAGGACCTGGTTTCGCCGTTATAGGTTACATCTACAAGATAATGTGCCGAAGAAGACCACTCAACGGTCACTGCGCTGTTAAGTTTCTTAGCAACCGACATCATCACGGACGGAAAACCTATCGAGTCACATTTCATTGGATGCAGCGCTGATACGAGCATGGACTTGCTGTCAGCCCTGTAATATGGGCTCTGAATATAAAAAGCCTGGTCCACATGCGGTGAAGTCGAAAGACCGTAGTATGGCGCTGCTGTACTCTTTTTCTGCTCGCCCAGCACATATACGCCGCTATAAAGAGATTCGCTGCTAAAGCCACTCTGGATTCCCGATAGATTATCAAAATATGGCTTCCTGCTGTCTCCATAAGTTGATATCAAATAATCGACAACATCCTTAAGCCCGGCAACTTGAACCGTGGCCTTAGTATCTTTATATTCATAGTCTTTTTCTATGGTCGTCTCGCCTGTTGTTATATTGTAAACCGAATGTGTTCCTGTTACTTTTCCTACCTGAAGACTTAGTTTTCCGCCATCTGTCTCGCGTCCTTCTGCAATATATCCTCCCTTAACCCTCTTCGTCTTAATATTTTCGTATTTTACATCAGAAAAAACAGTGTCCGTCGGGGTTACGCTTCCCGTCTTGCCTTTATCCGCATATTTAGTCTCCTTATCCACAAACCGGAATGAGTCAGGATCCGGATTATTTGTCTTAATGTAAAAATATGAATTAAACGGCGGCATAAGCGGAATCACCTCATAGGAATATCCCCCCTCATCCGTTTTTGCTTCATTTGGCGATACTGACGGTTTCTTTTTAGCCACAACCGTCACTTTACATGTGTATTTTTTCTTCCCGATTACCGCCTGAATTTTTGACTTACCCTTTTTAAGCCCTTTTACTGTTGCATATGTTTTTGATTTCTTTACGATTTTAATTCTTTTTTTACCTGCTATAACCTTCCACTTAACTTTTTTCCTATTGTTCTTTAATTTTACCTTGACAGTTTTCCCAACCGTCACCTTTGCTGATTTGGCAATACGCACTTTCTTTGCTTTCGCCTGTAGATTAGGAGCAGGATGAAACATTACTCCTCCCAAAACCAAAGCGACTGCCATAACTGCTGCCACCGCTTTTTTTAATACCTTATTCATAAATCCCTCCCTTTCCGCCCACACATGCAAGCAGGCATATCCATTCCCCATGTCGTGCAAAACCAAACGGTGTTTGATTTTCACAAATAGTTATACAATGTTATTTAGTTCTTCTATTTAATATAGCACAATCCCAGGCAAATGTATAGAAAATCATTAAGCCAAATCCAGATGTGAGCGATTGTACATTTTACGCAAATGGCATCAAAGATATCCATGCACTCAAAAAACACCCGCGCAACGAAACACGCGAGTGCTTTTCAACCGCAATCAATACGGCTATCTCTGTATTAGTATACTACCATATGCCCGAAAGTTAAAGCCCTTTCTACGTTTTTATTTATTGTATCACAGAAGCTTTCTGCAAAGCATAGGATTCGGGCTTCTATTCTGTTTCTATTCTGTTTCCAATCAGTACTTCCTTCCCCCGGAATGCGAACCCGTACTTCCGTATCCGCTCCTCCGGGATTCCTTTCGCACGGAGCGCGGCGGCGTAGTCCTTTTCCTCTATCTGCCTCAGCGCCGCCTGGACGGTGTCGGAAAGCTCCTTTTCCTCCTCCGTATCCTGCACTTTAAATTCTACGAGGATGGCGTCGTCCTCTTTTTTTCTCGGCTCCAGCATCACATCATACCTGCCAAAGCCGCTTTCCCTGTTGGAAGTCAGGATATACTTATCATTTAAATCCACCATCAGCCCCAGCACAAAGCCGTGGTAAAAACGTTCCGGTTCTTCACTGGACGGATTTTTCCCGGTATCAAAATAGCTGAACGTCGCCAGCGCCACACGGTTCATATAACCGTTCATCGCCCTGATATCATCCACCAGAAGCGCTTTTATGAAGTCATTATACTCGGAAGAAACACACCCGAACCACCTGCGCACCATCCCCCGGAACATGGTCTTTACTTCAAAGTTCGTCAGCTCCAGCTCATACTCTTCCTTCCAGTCTCCAAACTCTGTCTCATACGCGTTAAACTGCTTCACTTTCAGATACCCGGCGGCAAGCAGGAGGCTCCATACTGCCTGCCCGTCGCTGTCCAGTTGGCTGTACACAATCTGCTCGTCTATTTCCGCGCATATGGATTTTCCCTGCATCAAATTCTCAAAAGAAGTTTTGATTCCCTTATCCCCCTCGCGAATCAGTTTCCCTGCAAGGCTGTTTGAGCTAGTATTCGCCCAGTAAGCCGCCAGTCTCTTCTTGCTCAAATAGTTGAGAATTGACCAGGGATTATAAATATCTGTAACGTTTCCGAACGTAAAGCCATCGTACCACTGCTTTACTTCCATTTTCTTTTCAGACATCCCATATTCATCCAGTGCGCAAAAAACTTCTTCCTCCGTAAACCCAAAGCTGTCCGCATATTCATTTGAAGTAATTGTCACGACATTCAGGTTATTCAAATCTGAAAAGATAGATTCCTTGCTTACTCTGGTAATCCCTGTCATAACCGCCCGCTCCAGACAAGGGTTCGTCTTAAATGTGGAATTAAAAAGCCCACGGATAAACTCTGTCATCTTCTCCCAGTATCCGCCTACATATGCTTCCTGCAGCGGCGTATCATACTCGTCCAGGAGAATGATGACCTTTTTCCCATAATAGCGGCTTAAAAAATCTGACATCTTATGAACGGCGACTGCCGCTGTCACCTCTGACATATTCATAGAAATACTTCGGAAATACTCCTGCTCTTCCTCCGTCAGCAGACCTGTTTTCAACAGAAAATACTTTTTATTGTACAAATCCGTCAGAACCCGGCAGATTCCCTGTTTTGTCATTTCATAAGTCCCTTCTTTCACATTCGCAAAAGAAAGGCTGATAACCGGATACGTCCCCTGGAGCTTCCTGTATTTCTCATCTTCCCAGATGGAAAGCCCCTCAAACAAATCTCCCCGTCCCGCATAGTCTACAGAGAAGAACTGTTCCGTCATGCTCATATTCAGCGTCTTTCCGAATCTCCTCGGACGGGTAATCAGGGTCACTTCATCTTCTGCTTCCCACCATTCGCGGATAAAGTCTGTTTTATCAATATAGAAAACATTTCTCGTCCTCATTCTTTCAAAGTCCTGCCGCCCGATTGCTATCGTCTTTGCCATAGAATCACTTCCCTCCATTTTCGCCTCTGCCCATTCCTTCTATCCGAAATATCCCGAAAGCCTTTTTTTCATTATACCCAATCCATTCTTACTTTTCCATAGAGAACATACTTTTTTCACCAAAGCTTTTTAATATGTATCTTATTGTATAAATTTCTCTATGCGGGATGAAATACGGCAGACAGGTTCTTCCCCGTCTGCCGCATACGTTTCTATGTGTTCTTCTATATTTATCGCACTTTCCGACTGCTGTCTGCATCGATTGTACATTCTGCGCAAATGGCATAAAAGATATGCTTATGCGCAAAACTCTTGATGAAGAATCTCTTGTCTCACTTCTACAACCGCTCCTATCCTTACTACCAGGTAAAATTAATAAAAAAGTGCAAAAAGTGAGACGAATGCTTTTTGCAGGAAAGGACAGATAGATGCCAAAACCAAGAACCGCTTCCGGTGAAAAAAATCTTGTCGGCTCCCGCCTTATTGAACTGCGCAAAAGAGACGGGCTGTCACAGCGCGCTCTTGCCTATCGGCTGCAGCTCGCCGGATACGACATTGACAAAAACGTCATTACCCGGATTGAAACAAACAAGCGATATGTCACTGACCTGGAGTTAAAAGCTTTTTCAGAACTTTTCCATGTTTCCTACGATTACCTGATTGATGGGAAAAATGACTGAAAACGGTACGCTGGTATTCTGGGTGACAGAGCAGTGGGCGGACTTACATTCCCTCTATCAGCACTTCCTTCCCCTGGAATGCCACCCCGTACTTCCTTATCCTCTCCTGCGCAATTCCTTTCGCCCGCAGCACAGCGGCATAGTCCTTTTCCTCTATCTGCTTCAGCGCGGCCGCGGCCGTATCTTCCAGGCTCTGTTCCTTTCTCGGCTGGAATACTTTAAACTCCAGGATAATCGCATCGTCGTTTTCTTTCTTCGGCTCCAGCATCACATCATATCTGCCGAACCCGCTTTCCCTGTTTGAAGTGAGGAGATATCTTTCGCTCAAATCCACCATCAACCCCAGCACGAACCCATGATAAAACTTCTCTGGCTCTGCGCCGTAAGCGCTTTTCCCCGTGTCAAAATAGCTGAATATATTCAGCGTCACCCTGTTCATATACTCATTCATCGCGTCCAGGTCGCCAAGAAGCATCGCCTTAACAAAATCATTATAGTTCCCATCCCTCTCCGAAAACCATCCGCGGATCATGTTTTCAAACATCAGCTTGACTTCCCTGTTTGTCAAAGCCAGCCAGTATTTCGTCCTTCCCTCCGCTTCTGTAAACTCCGTCCTCACCACTTTCAGATAACCGCTGGCAAGAAGCAGGCTCCAGATAGCGTTTTCATTTCCTGAAAGCTGATTATAGACAATCTGCTCATCCAAAAATATTTCCATAGCTTCTCCCTGCAAAAGCCTTTCGAAAGTCTGCTTAATCTTTCCATCTCCCTCTCGGATTATTTTTCCGGCCAGGCTGTTGGAGCTGGTGTTTGCCCAGTAAGTCGTTAATCTTTTTTTATCCAGGTAATTCAAAATCGACCAGGGATTATAAATATCTGCTTTGTCCCCAAACGTAAATCCATCATACCATCTCTTCACATCCTTTTTCATCTCAGGCAATCCAAACTCATCTAATGCCTGAAATACTTCTTCTTCTGTAAATCCAAAGCTATCCTCATATTTTTTTGAAGTAGTCGTTACGACCTCCAGATTATTTAAATCTGAAAAAATAGATTCCTTACTCACTCTTGTAATCCCTGTCATAACTGCGCGCTCCAGATAAGGATTCGTCTTAAACGCAGCATTGAACATATTTCTGGTAAAAGAAACCATATCGTCCCAGAAACCATTTACATAAGCTTCCTGCATCGGCGTGTCATACTCATCCAAAAGGATAATAACCTTTTTCCCATAATAACGGCTCAAAAAATCCGCCATCTTGTGGATTGCTATCGTAGCCGATACCTCTGCCATATCCATAGAAATACTCCGGAAATATTTCTGCTCCTCCTCCGTGAGCAGGCCCGTTTCCAGCAGAAAATAATTCTTATTATACAAATCCGTCAGAATCTGGCTGATTCTCTGCTTTGTCATCTCATAATTCCTCTCTTTTACATTTGCAAAAGAAAGACTGATAACCGGGTAACTTCCCTGTAATGTCCGGTACTTCTCCTCTTCCCAGATAGAAAGCCCCTCAAACAAATCGCCCCGTCCTGCATATTTCACTGAAAAGAACTGCTCCAGCATACTCATATTCAATGTCTTCCCAAAGCGCCTGGGACGGGTAATGAGCGTTACGCTGTCCGCATTCTCCCACCATTCTTTGATAAAATTTGTTTTATCGATATAAAACCATCCGTTTTTTCTCAAATCCCCGAAATCCTGATGCCCAATGCCTACTGTCCTTGTCACAAAATCACTTCCTCTCTTATGCCATTTTCTTTTAGTATAACGAATATCACAAAATATTTCCATGTTCTTTTCCAGTTTTTAACCTCCCGTCCCGGCGCCTCATCCACACAAACGCTATCACGCATACAGCCACCGACAACAAAGACCCTCCCGGCGCCGCCATCCCCATCGGGAACAGCGTGTCCGCAAAATATTTCGACGCCAGGTACGCGCCGGGAATGCGCACACAGACAATGGACAAAAAATTATGTAAAAAGGAAATCCCCGACATACCATAGGCACAAAAATACCCGCTGAAGCTAAAATGCATCCCGGCAAACATACAGTCCCAGATATAGCTCCTCAGATACTGACCGCCCAGAACAACCGCCTGCGCTTCATCGGTAAACATCCCGACAACCGGCTCGGCAATCCACTGTACCAGCACCGATACCGCCAGCCCGAAGCCCGCCGCCAGAAAAACCGCGTAGCGCAGTGTAAGAACCGCCCGCCCATGCTTCCCCGCCCCGATATTCTGTGCGGAGAGCGCGGAAACTGTAGAAAGCATAGTCGATGGCACCAGGAACACGATTCCTATGATTTTTTCCACAATCCCGACAGCCGCCGCGTCATTCAGCCCCCTGCGGTTCGCTATGACAGTAATTACGATAAACGCAATCTGGATAAACCCATCCTGTATGGCAACCGGAATTCCGATTTTCAAAATCTGCCCCATCATTCCTGCCTGCGGCCTGAAATACTTTTTCTTCAGCGCCAGCCCCGTCTTCTGCCTCCGGATAGCGGCTAATGCAATCATCACACTGATTGTCTGGGACAGCGTAGTTCCCAGCGCGGCTCCCGCCGCCCCCAGCCTAAACACGCCGATAAACAGATAATCCAGCGCAATATTCGCCGCACATGCAACGGCAACAAAATACATCGGGCTTTTTGAATCCCCAAGCCCGCGGAAAATCGAACTGATAATATTGTAAGCCGTAATAAACGGAATACCCACAAAACAAATCGTAAGATAAAGCGCTGTACCGGAAACTGCCTCCTCCGGGGTAGACATCACCGCTACAATCGGCTTTACCAGAAAAAGCAGCAGCACCGTAGCCACAGCCGACACTCCCATAAACAGGGACGCCGTATTCCCCACTGCAAGGGATGCCTCCTCCTGTCGCTTCGCCCCGACTGCCTTTCCTATCGTTACGGTAGCGCCCATAGCCAGCCCCACTATCATAACCGTTAGCATGTGCATTACCTGGCTTCCCACCGAAACCGCCGTTATATCCTCAACGCCATGAAACTGCCCCACAATAAACAAATCTGCCATTCCGTACAAAGTCTGCAAAAAGTACGATAGCAGATACGGTAACGAAAAATATACAATATTTTTAAATACACTTCCAGATGTCAGATTCTTTTCCATAATACGATTCCTGCCTGTTTCCGCCCTTTACAGCATAGTTTTCTCCATTCAAAAAACAGGCATTCCACTCCTTCCGGGGTTATTATAAACCCTTTTATAGAGGAAGCGTCAAGAAAAAACAGAAAACTTTTTATCTTGGAAAATCTTGTATTCATGAAAAAATTATGAGAAACTGATAAAAAATTGACCTGCGGTTTCCCCTTGAACTGTATAGACATGAAAATCACCGGAAAGGATAAACACATGAAACGAATACTGATTGTTGAAGATGAACTCTATTTACAGAAAACCATAAAAGAACTTCTGGAAAAGCATGGATATCACACCATAACGTCTTCCAGCCTGTCTGATGCCATGCACTATATGCTGAACATAGATGATATTGATTTATTTTTGCTGGACATCTGGCTCCCGGACGGAGACGGCTTTCAGCTGTGCCGCCATATCCGGCAGCGCAGCCTGAAACCCATCCTTTTCCTTACAGCGTGTAACGACGAAGAGTCCGTAGTAAAAGGGCTGAACCTGGGTGGGGACGACTATATTTCAAAGCCTTTCCGTGCCGCAGAACTGATTTCCCGCATACAGGCAAACCTGCGCAGGCAAAATCCTTTAAACGCCGTAAAAATACTGCGGGGCGGAGAAATCAAACTGGATAAACAGCAAGGCTGCGCATATAAAAACGAGGAAAACCTGAATCTGGGCACAATGGAATATCAGCTTCTGCTGGTTCTCATGCAGAATCCCCGCCGCATTGTAAAAAGAGAACTTCTATTAGAAAAACTGTGGGATAATTCAGGAAAATTTGTAGAGGACAATACTCTTTCTGTAAATATGAGCCGCCTGCGAAGAAAGACCGGCGCTGAGTATATCGAAACAATCAGGGGGTTTGGCTACCGCTTTACAAAACAGACAGAGGAAGGTTTGGACTATGTTTAAAAAAAGAGATTCTATCTGGATAACAGGCTTTGCAACTGTAATGCTCCTGATTCTTATTCTCGGATTTCTTTCCCTGTTTTTTATAAAAAATTCTTTTATTACAATGCAGCAAAACGTAATCGGAAAACTGTATGAAAGAAACCCTGAACTATGTGCCGAAACCCTGCAATATATGTTTCATGAAGATATCGCCAAAGAAGCTTCCGAAAAGGGAACGCAGGCTCTTATTTCCCTGGGATACACAGAAAAAGGCGGATATTACCTTTACCGGCACATGGGCTGGCATAAGGCCTTCCTGGGTATTTTTTGCCTTCAGGGAATCCTCGCACTGCTTCTCCTCTGCCTGTTTTTTCACTTAAAAAGGCAAAATCACCGCGAGGAAGAACTTTTGATTCAGGATATCCGAACCGAAAAACTTCAACTTCCAACATATCGGTTTTCGAATAAGAACATTGTATTAGAAATCGCGAAACTGTTGGACATGCTTCATGCAAAAGAAGCATATCTGTCCGAAAAAAATAAATCCATACAGGCGTTTATCGAAAACATTGCACACCAGATTAAAACGCCCCTGAGCTGTATTTCTATTTCTATGGATTTCATGCTGGAAGAATCAGGGGGCAGCCAAAGCGAACGTATCTCTTCATGCTTTTTGTACTTAAACCGTATCGAATCCCTCCTAAAAATACTTCTTGATATTGGACGCCTGGAATCCGGCAAAACCATCATGCACCGTGAACCTTTCTATATAAATCACCTTTTCATGGAATGTAGGGAAATCCTTCCCGACGGAGAACGCCGGATTTCCATTTTAACGGAAACACCTTCGGAAAACAGTATAGAGTATCACGGTGATTACGAATGGTTAAAAGAAGCTTTTTTAAATATCCTGAAAAACTGTCTGGAACATGACGGCACAAAAGAACCTGTTTTAGTTTCCCTTTCCCAGACGCCTGAAGGTATCAAGATTCTAATACGTGATCATGGAAAAGGTTTTTCCGAAAAGGATCTTCCTCATATTTTTAACAGATTCTATATCCCGGAATCCCTGAAAAATTCCCATACAGGGATTGGGCTGAATCTTGCAAAACTGGTTATCGAAAAACATTTTGGAACCCTAAAAGCCGAAAACCATGAAGATGGAGGCGCGGCATTCTCCGTTATCCTCCCCGAATATTCTTTAAAAAGAAAAATATAATGCCTGTCACCTTCCTGTAAGGTTCCTGCTGTAAAATAGAACCATCGAAAGGGGGCGTAAAAATATGACTATATTTCTCAAGCTGGTTTTAAAAGGTTTAAAGAGAAGAAAGCGAGAAATGCGCTATGTTTCTGCCGTGACTTTTCTCTCTGCGCTGTTTATTTCCTCCGTGATTTTATTTCAGAACATCATGGATAACTACCTGATGGAGACAAACTACCAGAACTATGGGGACTGGATACTGTCCTCCGTAGAAGACTTCCAGGAATCCGGCGTCCTGTTCTCTGAACTCAGGCATCCCTATCTGGCGGCGTCTGGCGTCTGCCAGACTGGCGGGGAACTTTTAGACAGGCAGAATGAACCCAGCGGCGTAAATCTTGGAACTCTCGACGCTGCAGTACGGAATTTTGGAAATATCTCACTTTATGAAGGGAGATTTCCCAAGTCTCCAGACGAAATTGCAATGGATTTGTCCTCTCTCTCCACCCTGGGTTACAGCTATGAGCTTGGACAAACCATACGAGTCGCTGTCCAAAATGAAAAAGGCATCCATGAAACAACGTTCCGCCTTACGGGAACGATAAAAAGCTTTGCTGAAAGTTGGAAACACCTCAGCAGATACCCGCTTCCAAACGGCATTGTAACGGAAAAAGGGCTGCAAAAAACAGGGACTCCTCTATATTCCACACATTTCTACCAGTTGGACAAGCTATATGAAAATCTCGACACGGAAGAGTTCGCATCCGCATTCCTAAAACAAAGCCAGGCGCTGGTATATAACAGCTATACTTATGAAAACAGGGTCTGGGGTTCCCGAGATATGTTCCAGGCAGCCAAATTTATCTTACTGCTTACCGGAATTTTATCCATCGGATATTTGATGATGTCTTATGTTACTCAGCGGAAGAAATGGTATTACCGCCTCCGGTGCACCGGGGCTGACAGACTGCAGATACGAATTATGACTTTAACAGAGACTATATATGGTACATTTCCCTATGCGTTTCTCGCCATGATTCTCCCTTACCTCGCAGGTGCAGCAATCTGCTGTGCAGTATCCGCAGGTTCCCGGCTCCCTTATTTTTTCGAATTTCACCCTGCGGATTTTCTTTCACAGCTGGGAGCTGTCCTGGGCGCTATTTTATTCGCAGTCCTATGCGCATGCCTTGCCAGCCGGGATAAACATCTGGAAAGAAACCGTGCGGAAATCACAAAACGTCAAATAAAACGTCTTCGGAAAGACAGCCGAACCGCAAAAAATACGGCGCGCATCTTTCTTCGCCGCCAACGAAAGCTTCACCCATTCCAGAAGACAGCATCTATCCTTTTCTCTGCCACAACCTGCCTGATTCTCATCCTATGTCTCAACAAAATCTATCAGGCTTCACAAAAATACGCAGAATTAGCAAACAACGCTTCCGATTTTCATGCATCTTACAGGAAAACTCTCATAGAACGAACCGACTTTGCCAACGATCCCTATAGTTGGAGCGCTGCTTCCTCTTATATGTATGACATGTATGACGGGATGAGCAAACAGGCAGAAGAAGAAATCCAGCCGCTTATCGGCATCCGCCGCATTGACAGACAGATTTGGGATGAAACACACTGCCTGCAGTGGAGGACTAAGAATGACAACAAAACACTGACCCCACTGTTTTGTTATCAAGATACAGACAGCAAAACTCTGAAGAAACTGGAAAAAGAATATAACCTCCCGGAACTGGATAAAGCAGCTTTCCAAAATGGAGAGCAAATCATTCTGCTAGCGTTCGGCCAGGAAGCTTCCGCAATAATTGAAAAGCCCATAGAAACCCCGCCACATATTGGAGACACAGTGGAAATCGTCGGCCGGGAATCTCTTTTTTATCTGCCAGAGGAAAATACCAGCAGCAGCTTACAGGCCCCTGATTTAACGGAAATGAAAGAATATGCCCTGTCAGGACTCACCCCTGTAACAATAGGGGCCGTTATTGAGAATCCTTCTTTTGAATGGAAAGCGCTTTTCGGATATAACTTTGCCTATGGAGTTATTGCATCCCGGGAGCTTGCCGCCCGCGTAGCAAACGCGGACAGCAAGACTTTACAGAATAACAGGCTTTTCATCGATTTAAATAAAAATCAGTCTTTTGAATCCACACAAAAGCGCCTGGCATCTATCTTTCAAAAAAATAATATAGAATATGTTTCGTACACTGAAGAACTGCGGGAAACCTGGAATTCTTACATTCGACAAGCATGTATTTATGGTATCGTGTTCTGTACAATACTGTTTATTTTTCTTTTGCTGGAGCTGCGTTTCCACCAGATACAACATCAATACCGTGAACGGAAATATCTCCTCCTAAAACAGCTTGGCATGGAAGATACGATGTTCCGTCACATGCTTATAAAGGAATCTTTGGGGCAGTCCTTATGGATACTCATCAGTATCCCATGCAGCTACGCCGTCATGGCAGGAATCTTTTATCTGAAAAATAAAAAACTATGGAACACAGCCGGGCTCTGCCAATGGTCGGAATCCCTGGGGGATTATACTTCTGATTTGTACTGGCTGACTCTGGATAACCTGTATTCTTATACAAGTCTGAGTTACACCATAATCTTTGTAATCCTGCTGGCCTTTATCCTGACCCTGGCTGGCTGGAAATCCGCGGAAACGCACAAAAAACGGGAGGAAATACTATGAGCTATGTTTTACAAGTTTCAGACATATCAAAAACTTACGGAAATGACAAAATTAAGGTACATGCGCTGAAAAAAAGCAGCCTGACATTTTCCCAGGGAGAATTTACTGCCATTATAGGAAAAAGCGGCTCCGGAAAATCCACCCTGCTCCGAATACTGGGTACTCTGGAACGGCCGGATGCCGGTGAAGTGCTGCTGGATGGCGAAAATATATGCAGGCTCTCTGACAAGAAATTATCGGAAATCCGGCGCAGGAAAATCGGATTTATTTATCAGGATTACAGCCTGTTTCCTGAATATACCGCTTACGAAAATATTGTAATGCCAATCCACCTGGATGGACGGACGGAAAACAAACACATTATAAAAGATATCATGAATACGTTGGGAATCCTCTCCTGTGGGGATAGATTTCCTGCTGAAATGTCAGGAGGGGAACAACAGCGGACAGCCATTGCCCGGGCGCTCTGCATCTCTCCGTCTGTCATCCTGGCGGATGAGCCAACCGGAAACCTCGACGCAGAAAATGCCAATGAGGTCGTGATGCTTATGAGTAAAGCCGCCAGGCTATATAACCAGACAATTATCATGGTAACCCATGACCGCCAGATGGCGGATTATGCAGACAGGGTTTTGAAAATTTGCGACGGAATGTTCGTCTAAATTGCGGGGACTGGCTACACAGTCCCCTGTCGCTATTTTATCTATTTCCGGTTTTCCCTCAATTTCCCCATCCTCTTCATACACACCCAGTAATTCCTCTCCCTCACTCTCCCTGCGTCCTGAGTCTTCCCCTCTATCTCCTCCTGCCCCATCATCCAATCCGCCCTTACCTGCCCTATCTCCAGGCATCGTTTGACTTCCTCCACTTTTTCCCTATCCATTCCTGTATTTTCCGCATCTTCAATCAACTCCTCTGCCGCCACGTCGTAAATCGGATGTGAAAAACCATGCCGCCCCGGCTGGTATTCTATTTCAAAAATGCGGCTCTCCTTTGTCTCTGGCAGGAAGCAGGAATCCTCGGAAGTGTCTGCTATATGCAGATAATACAGCGACGCCCTGCCTTTCCCTTCCTTCTTTCGGATAATCCTCCCCAGCCGCTGCACCCGCTGCCGTTTTGAGGCCGTTCCGGACAGAACAATCCCTACAGACGCCTCCGGGATATCCACCCCCTCGTCCATAGCCTTACATGCAATCAATATATGTATCTCTCCTGTGTAAAACCGCTCCAGGACATTTTTATTCGCCTGCCGCCCCATTTTCGAATGATACCGCCCTACCCGGCCGGGATACTTATTCTGTAAAATCCCATACAGTTCTTCCGCCTGGCTGACACGTTCCCCAAAGATCAGGATTCCTTTCTTTACATCCAGGCGTTCTATCAAAGCACATACGCAGGAAACCCTCTCGGACGCCAGGCAGACCACGCTCTTTCGTTTGTAGGAAAGCGCCAGATAGCGCGCTGCCGCCTCTGCTGCCCTCTTATCCCCGCCGCCGGTAATCTGCGACAGCATCGCATAGCGTTCCCTCTGCCCCAGCTCTCTCAGCGCCGGGTACATCTGCTGCAGCTTATGGGAAAGCCTGGACATCTGCTCACTGATTTCCTCATACTCTTCCCTCTCTTCCTTCCGGAACTCCAGGCCGATATGGAAGATATCATATCGGCACACCGTACGCATCGCCCCTGCCTCCTCCATCCCATAACTGTAGATTTCCCGCCCCAACACCGACGAAAGGTACTGTCGTTCTTCTCCGGCTGGGAGAGTGGCCGAAAGCCCCAGCGAGAAAAAGTTCTCCCCACATGGCTTTATATAAGGAAGAAATTCAAAAATAAGACTGTTCTGTCCGCTCCCATAATGATGGCATTCATCCGCAATCAGCAACACTGCCTCTCCGCCCCGCAGCTCTGCCAGAATCTTCCTGGCCAGTTCATACCGCGCGGAATTAATCACATAAATCATATACCTGCGGCCATTTTCTCCCTTGTGACCGCCGCCCCGCAGGCCGATTTCTCCCCGAATGTCTCCCGAATTCCCCTTATCCCCGCATGAATCCGTCAGAAATTCCCGCAAAGCCTGATTCCACTGCCGCATCAGCGCTGCCGTCGGCACGACGATTTTCACACGCAGCCTCCTGCCCAGCCGCTTCTCCAGGCGCGCAGCCGCAGTCAACGCCAGAAATGTTTTTCCCGCCCCGGTCACTGCCTGCACTATCCCTCTTCCGTTATTCGAAAACCATCGCTCCAGACACTCCTCCTGCCATTGATAAAGCTCTTTTTTCATAGCGGCCCCTCATTACGCAAATTTTATAACTGATTTTATCATACCCTGTCTGTTTTTGGAACAAATTGTTGAAAACCTTAACTATCTCGTTTATACTGTTACTATTCAAAGTCAATAAGGTTCTTGCCAGACATAACCGCAAGAATGCTTATGGAAAATTAAACTCAGAAAGGACGCCATCTATGAATTACGAAAATCTCTACCAGGATATGCAGCCCCTTGAAAAATCCCTGAAGGACAGTATCGCATCCATGCAGAAACTTTTTAAAGCCATTCATAAAGAAAATGAGAATGGAGATATCAAAAGCCTTGCCCGGGATTTAAACGCCATGTCGGAGAGCGCCGCTTCCGTATCTTTCACCCTGGAGAATATGATAGGATTCGTTAATGGCTTTGATACAAAGTCATATTTTGAGAACGGTGATTTTGCTGAACAGATGCTGCAAATCTGCCAGGAAAAGGGCGTAGACGTCCGGGGTGATTTCCCTGTCTACGAAATGTTCCCTTACCGTGTGAAACTGGATACGGAAAACCAGGATTTATATCTTGACAGAAAGAAAATACAGTGCGTACGTCCTCAGAGCTTCGTAGAAATCGTACGCGGCGGACAGGAAAAACTGAACAAAGCTTCTTTCAATGCCCTTACTTTTGTCAACGAACTGGCCGACGCTTATGACATGGCCATCCTGAAGCAAAACAAGCAGCCCCAGGCCGATATTTACTTAACCAGCCTGTACAAATTCCTGGCTCCTATGGGACGCTTCCGCAGGGACTATGACCAGCAAAGCTTCGCCTTTGATTTAGCCAGGCTGTACATGTCTGAGGTAGAAGAAACAAAGAACGGAAGAAAGTTCCAGTTTGGCCCCAGTCGAAATAATGGCAAGGCCATCCGTATCCTGGACAGGGATGGGCAGGAGCAGTTTCTTGCCACCATCCGTTTCTATGAATAAAAAGGAGACTTATGAAACCAGAATTCAACGAAATTCCGAAGACTGCGGATTGTTCCTCCGCTCTTCCGGCTGAGAGCCTTACCTGCGGCGTCCGCTTTCTCACGGACTTTTGGACAGAAAAATATCTCCGTGAATATATCCGGTATGGCGGCAGTAAAATCAAATTTATCACCGGGCGGATGGGGAGCGGCAAAACCCATTTTCTGCGTTTGATGACTTCTATCGCCCAAAAGGAAAATTATAAAACCGTCCAGTTTTCCGCAAAAAATATCTGGATGCACGATTTTAAAGAAATCTACGTAGAAATCTTCCGTCAGTGCGGCATTATGGAATGCCTGGAAGGAATCAGCCGTCATCTGATACAGGAAATGGGATTTGATTACCGCGACATTCCGGAAGGCATGAAATTTATTGACTATCTTTCTCAGAACGGCCTTGGCGACGCGCTGACTAAGCGCGAGATCCGCTCGCAGCTCCGCCAGATGTTCCTGAACAATCCCATGCTGGACAATAATTTTGCCCTGGCCTGCAGTATGCTTACAGGCAGCATCCTCGGTTATCCTGTTCTCGAAGAACAAAACCGTGATTTGCTTCTGGCATGGCTGGAAGGCGACCGCACTATAAAGCTTTCCCAGCTTAGGGCTCTGGATTTCTACCCCAGCCGCATCACCCGGTACAACGCCCGGCATATGCTGCGCTCACTGGCTGAAATTATCCGTATGGGCGGTTCCTCCGGGCTGTTTATTGCCATTGATAATCTGGAAATCCTCATCAGCCGTTCCAGCCTGGAACCGATACACTACACAAAAATGAAACGCGAAGATACTTATGAGAGCATCCGACAGCTTATCGACGACATCGACAGCATGAAAAATATCATGTTCGTATACGCTTTCGACCGGGAGCTGATTGACAATGAGAATACCGGGCTAAAATCCTACCAGGCGCTATGGATGCGGATACAAAATGAAATCGTGGGGGAACGCTTCAACCGTTTCTCCGATATGGTGGACATGGACAGGTTCGCGGCGCAGGAATATACCCCGGACATCATTGTTTCTATCTCTGAAAGCCTTGCAAGCCTGCAGAACCAAAACCCTCTTTCCCCACTGAACCAGCAAACCGCCCGAGAAATTACAGAACAGGCACGGACAGGCTCTATAGGCATTCCCCAGCTTATCCAAATCGCTATGCAGGAGGTGAATCCCGATGTATGATATCGAAGCCAGACATATAATAGAAGCATTACGTTCCGGCATTCCCTCACGCGCCGTCGGCCAGTATTTCTCCGAAGCACGCCCAAAAATCATGAAAGAAATTTCCGGACGGCTCGATATGGTCTGCGACTCGCACAGATCAAGTGGTATGGTAATCTGCGGAAAATACGGGGAAGGGAAAACCCATCTGCTGAACACAGTATTCAACCTGGCGCATTCAAACAATATGGTAGTTTCCTATCTCTCCCTGAGTAAAGAAACCCCTATGGATAAGCTTTACCTGGTCTACCAGAAAGTTATCCAGAACACTTACCTTCCCAAGAGACAGCAGCCGGGCTTTATGCATGAACTGGAAAAAATTTCTGCCAACAGCCCCATTGCCAACGAGATGCTGCTCTACGCGGCAAAGCATCTGGAAACGGACAAGCTATACTATCTGTTCCGCTCTTACCTGAACACAGAAGATTCTGATGAAAAGTTTCTGCTGCAAGCTGATATGGAAGGAGATTTTGTGGCAAACGCGCCGCTGAAAAAGATTTACCGCCGTATTTTCGGCCAGCCTGTAAAATACAATGTGAACTTTACAAAAACCCGGCATTGCGGGGATTATTTCTCCTTTATGAGCCGCCTGTTTACCCAGATGGGCTACCACGGCTGGGTAATCCTGATTGACGAGACTGAGCTCATGGGACGCCTGGGAAAGAAAGCCCGCCTGAATGCCTACCGGAATATGGCGCGCTTCCTGCTGCCTGAATTCTGCCCGGAAAACACGTTCAGCATCTTCGCTCTCAGCGCTTCCTATGTGGAAGATGTAATAGAAGGAAAGCATGAATACGAAAACCTGTCGGCAGTCTACCCGGAAGAACAGGAACCCGCACGGACCGTCCTGGACATCCTTTCAAGGGCGCCCCAGCTCCTGCCTCTGACACGCCTGGAAATCCAGGAAGTATTGTACAAGATTCAGGATTTCCATGGGAAAGCTTATGAATGGACGCCGAACGTTTCCCTCTCCTCCCTCGTAGAATCCACGCAGGCAGGAGGATATCTGCTCCGCACCAAAATCCGGGCGGCTATCGAATTCCTCGACCAGTTGTACCAGTATGGGAAAGCCGGTCAGACAACCGTCAATGAACTTGGTGAAGAAACTTTTACTGAAGACGTTCCCTCTATCGAGGATTTTGACTAAAGAACTATAAGGGCTGTGCCGCACACGCACAGCCCTTCCTGAATATTTAAGGAGGCCTTACTCTTGAAACAAAACCTGAAAAACGAATACCTTTCCATCCCGAATCTGATGGGATATTTCCGTATTCTCCTGATTCCCCTGTACCTTTATCTCTATATCTGCGCAAAGTCTTATCGCCTTGCCATTTTTATTATGCTCTTATCCTTTTTGACCGATTTTCTGGACGGAAAAATCGCCCGGCGCTTCGATATGGTCACTGAATTTGGAAAAATCCTGGATCCCGTAGCAGACAAACTGACGCAAGGCGCTCTCGCACTAGGGTTTGCCCTCCGTTATCCTGCCGTCGTCATCCTGCTTCTGGTGTTTCTTATAAAAGAACTGTGTATGGCAGTTCTGGGAATCTATATGATGAAGCGCGGCTACCGGATGGACGGCGCGCAGAAGCACGGAAAACTCTGCACTGCAGTCCTTGATTTCACCATGCTCCTGCTTTTGGTATTTCCGGACACCTCCTATTTTACTGTCAACCTGCTGTCCGCCCTGGCAATCTTTGTCATGCTTTTTTCCCTTGTAAAATATCTCAGGATGTACTGGACAGCTTACCGTAACCTGAACAATTATAACTCTGAAAAAAATAATACAAAAGCCAAAAAATTATGGAAAATGTTATTAGCCGTAATTCTTCTGACACTGCTTTACGCATCCGCTGTCATTCTTCCATATACCAGGCAGCCAACCGTTTCAGAAGAAACGGTACAGAGTTTCCAGGCATCTGACTTTTACAGTGAATCCGACGGCGTGGAACGCGCAAAAGTAATTTCCGACAACGGAGAAGCCCTCGCGGAACGCGTGCGCCTGATTTCCCAGGCAAAAGAAGAAATCATCCTCTCTACCTTCGATTTCGACGCCGATTCCAGCGGAAAAATCCTTCTCTCCGCACTGCTCGACGCCGCAGACCGGGGCGTGCGTGTAAACATCCTGATTGACGGCCTGGCATACACCACAGGAATCCAAGGAAACCCCTGGTTCCTGGCTCTAACGGAAACTGACAACGTAAACCTCAGAGTATATAATCCGATAAACCTTCTGAAACCCTGGACGCTTATGGGCAGGCTGCATGACAAATACCTGATTGCCGATTCCACGGCCTATATCCTCGGCGGCAGAAACTCTTATGACTATTTTCTCGGAGATCAGGAAGGCTACAAAAACTATGACTGGGACGTGCTCGTTTCCACAAAAAACTCTCCGGGCTCCGGCTCCATAGTCCAGCTTCAGACCTATTTCCATTCTATCTGGGAACTGCCCGACTGCCGTACCGCAGGAAAACAACGCTTATTTAAAAATCATCCCGCCGTACAGGAATGCCGCCAGGAACTCCGGAATCTTTATCAGCAGACACAATCAGGGCACAAGGACTGGTTTGCCCCCCTGGATATTCTGACAGCCACTGTTCCCGCCCGCAGCATCCGGCTTGTCTCCAATCCCATCCATGTACGTGCAAAAGAGCCTGTTGTCTTTTACACCATCACGGAGCTGATGAAGAATGCAGACGAATCCGTCATTTTCCATACTCCGTACATCATCTGCAATGACTGGATGACAGAGCGGCTCAAAGAAGTCTGCACACAGGTTCCCCGCGTACAAATGATGACCAACTCCATAGCCAACAATGGAAATCCCTTTGGCGCTATGGACTACCGTGAAAACAAAGCACGGCTTCTGGATACAGGGCTGCAGATTATGGAATATGACGGCGGCATCTCCTACCACGGAAAATGCTTCGCCATCGACAGCCGGATATCCGCCATCGGCTCCTTTAACTGGGACATGCGCAGCGCCTACCTGGACACAGAACTGATGCTAATCATAGACAGCGAAGAGCTGAACCGCCAGCTGCGCAAAGAAATGCACAAATATGAAAAAGACGCCCTGAAAGTTAAAGATGCTGATTCCTACGAATTGGCGGACGGCCAGTCGCCCCAGCTGATGGCTTCGCAAAAAAAGTTCAGCATCGATATGATTCGGCGCTGGGCTTACTGGGCAAGATTCCTGATGTAAGACATATTTTGATTTGATTTTTAAATTTTGTATTGACAAACCTCCAGACTTGTTGTATTATATAACTCGTGAGTTGCAAGCGCAGCTTCCCAACATATCAAATCAGATATTGATTTGGATGCGGAAGTGGCGGAATTGGCAGACGCGCAGGCTTCAGGTGCCTGTGGTAGCAATACCGTGTGGGTTCAAGTCCCATCTTCCGCATGAACAAAGAAGAAACTTCGGAAATCGAGGTTTCTTTTTTTGTTCTTTTAATTGATAGAATAAAGCAGTATGAAAACATCTCTAAAGCTCATACCAACACACAACAAAGCGATTCGTAAAAAAGGAACCGCCCACCGCGGTTCCTCTTCAAACTTTATTATTAAATTTACGCAACTTTGCTCTTTGCCAGCTCAGCCAGTGTTGCAAAACCTTCTGCGTCATTTACAGCCATATCAGCCAGGACTTTTCTGTTCATCTCTACTCCGGCCAGCTTCAGACCATACATAAACTTGCTGTAGGATAATCCGTTGATACGTGCGGCAGCGTTAATACGTGCAATCCACAGACGTCTGAACTGACGCTTTTTCTGCTTCCTTCCTGCGTAGGAACTTGCCAGCGCCCTCATAACGGACTGCTTTGCAATCCTGTACTGTTTGGAACGGGCACCTCTATATCCTTTTGCCAGCTTTAATGTTCTGTTATGTTTTTTCCTAGCGTTCATTCCACCTTTGATTCTTGCCATTTCTCAAATCCTCCTTCGCCTGATTTTATAAATACGGTAAAATCTTCTTCATGTTCTTTACGTTTGTAGCATCGGTAATCGCTGCTTTCCTCAGGTTCCTCTTCCTCTTAGAAGATTTCTTTGTTAAGATATGGCTCTTATAAGCTTTATTTCTTTTTAACTGTCCTGTACCTGTCTTTTTGAAGCGCTTTGCAGCAGCTCTGTTTGTTTTCATTTTTGGCATTGTATATGTTCCTCCTTATTTGTATATTTATCTATATACAGCCCTCTCCAGCTTCTACAGCGCTGGAACCTGCCGTACCCTTTTAACACGAAACGCCCTTATGAACGTTTCTCCGTTAAAAACATCACGATGCTTCTGCCCTCTACTTTCGAAGGCTTCTCTACAACAGCGATATCTGCCAGCTCCTTTGCGAAATCATCCAGGATATGGCGGCTGGCATTCATATGCGCCATCTCACGTCCGCGGAACCGCAATGTAATCTTAACTTTATTCCCCTTCTGGATAAACTTCCTGGCAGCGTTTATCTTTGTACTCAAATCGTTGCTGTCAATGTTCGGTGAAAGACGCACTTCCTTCACTTCAATGATTTTCTGCTTCTTCTTTGCTTCTTTTTCTTTGCGCGCCATTTCATAACGGTACTTTCCATAATCAATAATCTTACATACCGGCGGCTTCGCTGTGGGAGCAATCTTTACCAAATCCAGCTCCGCTTCCTGCGCCCTTTTCATCGCTTCTCTCGCGGACATAATACCTAACTGCTCTCCATTCTCTCCAATCAGACGGATTTCCCTGTCCCTGATCTGCTCGTTAATCATTAATTCGCTAATAGTCGTGCACCTCCATCAACACTTTCAATCTCTCCATCCAAAAAAGTGGATAGTCAGACTATCCACTCTAAATATCTACACAGAAAACTCTCGTCCGAAAGCCCTATGTTCCATATTAACCGACAGTCGCCTCCTGCGCTGCGGTGAGAGCGGATACTCTTCTTTATTTTCTAACCTCTGCTACTTTACCACAATTACATTTTTCTGTCAACGATTTTTGCAAGTTTTACCTGCCTTCCCTTAAAGTCTCATTGCCATCTGGAACAAACGGCAGGTCATCCTTAGCAAACTCCAGGTTTACAGCTCCTGCCGTAAACCTGGGATTTCCCATCTCTTTACTTTCTCACCTTTACTTTTGGTGAAAGACCCTTTTTCTTTAACAGTTTCTTGTAAGCAGACAATTTCTTTGCCGGCACTTTAACCTTCAGCTTTTTATAGCTGCTGCTTCCCGCCTTGGTAAATGCCTTGCTTCCGACTTTCTTTGTCGTAAGTTTTGTAGTCTTTATCGTGATACTTTTCAGCTTCTTGCAGTTATAAAACGCCTTTTTCCCGATTTTGGTTACCTTCGCCGGAATAACCACAGAGGTCAGAGATGTACAGTTCATAAACGCATTATCCCCTATGGTCTTTACAGAAGCCGGGATTTTAACCTTTTTCAGTTTTTTATTACCTTTAAAGGCATTCGCTTTTATCGCTGTTACCTGATATACCACCTTATTAATCGTTACTGCCGAAGGGATCGACACGGACGCCGCATTTTTATTTCCCGCTTTTGTAAATTCCACGGCAGAACCTGCTGTTACGACAGTATAGACGCTTCCATCTGCCGCAGTAAGCTTTGTTCCTGGTTTGGACAGCTTTTCCGTTGATGGCTCTCTATCTTCACCTGTGCCGCCCGGAGGAGTTCCTGGCTTATTCCCGCCTGTCCCCTGTGATTTTATTTCTTCCTTGTTACATGCAAGACACCATCTTCGTTCCTCTGTTCTGCCGGGTACCGTAGACCATTCACTCCAGCTATGTCCCTTTGCCGGAATGATTTCCTGCTTTGTCCCCCCGCATCTTATACAAGTGTAAACCCTGATTCCATTTCCTTCACAGGAAGGCTCTTTTCTGACCACACCTGCATTCCACATATGTGAATCTACGCAGGAATCCGGTACTGCCACACCTTCTAAGCGGTATGGATTTACTGTATAAAACTGTACGCTCTTCCCGTCAGACACATACCATTTTACCATACCGTTACCCGTTACGGCCGGCTGACAGTCTGACAGGCGCATGTCTGTCTTTATAATATCCGAGATTTGGTTTCCGTCCCCATCAACCGTTACCATCTTCGTCCAGACAGTTTCCTCTCCTTCGCAGTACTCCTCCCACAGAATAAGGAACTGCCAGTCATTCATCTTGACAAGCTGAGGCGTCCCCGGCACAACTCCGTCTGTTTCCTGGTAATCCGTCATCCACGTAATCTTGTTTTCTGTCAGGCTCTTACTCGTAACTGTCAGGAAAATATTCCTCTGCCCGGCCGCGGAATAACTCTCTGCACTCGTCTGATCCACAGAATTTCCCACAATCAGGCAATTATCTGCTGAAAGCTCAAAACCTCCCGCCGATACGCCCGTTGCATTATTCCCAAAACCTCCCTGTATAGGCAGGGGAAGCGTATAGCGGACGTCTGTGATTTCTCCGTCCACATCTGCGCGTGTCAGAGCTATTGCCCTGGGGCCTCCGTCGCCGTGATCCACACGGTACACATACGTACCGTCTGTCTGAACAAATTGATTGAACGAATGACTCACATATCCCGCCTGGGAAATGTTCAGCATATCGTAATAAGATTGCAGTTCTGTCATATCTGTCTCATTTACAACATAGGTCATGTTCGCCTGGTGATGCAGCCCATCGCTTGACAGATACATTTCATGGCACGTATGGATATAAAGCTTTCCATTGGTTTCCGCCATACGCAGCGAACCGGCGTCAAATGGAATATAGGTATTCGCGCCATATACTGAATATTGACCCATCTGCTTCCAGTCCTTTGAATACTTTACAGCGCGCATGATTTCACAGCTGTCGCTTTCCTGCTCATTTTCCTGTCCAAATACCAGGAAATTGTAATCTTTCCCTGCAAAAAATCCTCCAAACAGCGGAAGCGGAGATTCTATCGTCCGGCTGTTTATACGGCTGCCGTCTTTCGAATAGGTTTCTACCAGAACCCCTCTGTCTCTGATATACTCCACTCTCTCCAGTGTCTGGTTTTCTCTTTCCGTCAGATACGAATTTACAGGGCGGCTCCATACCTGGTAATTATTAAGAGAAATATTCTGGCTCACCGTTCCATTAGAAGTAACAACGCCGCCCTCCTCATTTGCGCCCTCTCTTTCCTGTACTGTAACGCTATGGCTGGCTCTCAGAGTTCCGCTGATATTTGATACCGTAATCTCCACCGATCCTGCTTTCCATGCCGTCAAATCTCCGTTTTCTGATACGGATGCCGTACGCTTATCCTCGCTGCTCCATTCATAATAAGATGTATATGGTTTATTGTGGTTTATTGTCAGGCGCTGGGACTCGCCTACCCGCATCGTCGTTTCCCCTGTGATTTCAATTTCTTCAGGGTCGCTCCAGTCTACCATTTCCACATAGTAGACATCATTTTCTTTCTCAATCAGAACCAGCGTTTCGTCCATCCAGAACATATTGAACACATAATGGGCAGTGTTATACTCTGCGGTGCGCTTGCCCGTTTTTATATCATATTCTGTCAGACGCCGTCCATTTTCATATAAAATCAGGCTGTCATGTCCCTCATGGTAAACCGTCCGCACACCAATACTGGAGGTATCGCTGTAGCTGCTTTCCTGCTCGTATTCTGTAGGTTCTCTTAAATAACTTTGGCAAATGTCGAGATTCTCCGAATGAGAATCCATCACCCGCACCACGCCAAGCAGTACGCTGACTGCCGTCAGATAACGACCGCCGAGCAGAACCGCATTATTCTGATGCTTCTTATATACATCCTGGCAAAGATATATAATATTGTCCATCTCCCGTGTAATGATTCCGCTTTCCGTAAACGAACTATATACGTCTACGCGTTTTATCACGTTATCTGTAACATTTCCCATACGAAGCGCAAGACCCGGATGCGAATATCCCCAGGAATAGTAGTCATAAGACACCTCTATATAGAAATTTCCGTTTGTACTGTCAAATCCGTTAAAGCGGTATACGCGGGTTCCCGAAGCCATCCAGGAAAGAAGCGTTCCCTCCGGGCTAAACAAGAAAACTCTGTGGTCATACTGGTTGCTGCTGTTATCCGCCGCAACATAAATGCGCCCCAGATCATCCGCGCCCACGGCTGTCGCCGTATATCCTGGTATATAGACCGTTCTGTCTACCTTTCTTTTCAGCAAATCATAAACTGTGCACTGCTGCCGGTATACGATATACAGCTTTTCTCCTGCGCTGTAAGAACAGGTAACCCCTGAAAATGTATGCACTGGAGTAACCTGCTTCTCTGACAGCGAGTAAAAACTAAGCTTCTTTCCATTCAGAAAATAGATTCCTTTCTGCTGTGCGCACGGAATCTGCACTGTCTCGGTACTGATAGACGTATAAGAAAGCGCTTCCTGCGGCAGTTCCGTCACTTCAGCCTGCGGAATCTCATAAGGCTCGCCCGTAACGATAAATCTTTTCTCTGCCTGATAAACGCCGTCCCGGCTCCTTACAGAAACCGTAACCTCTCCCGGACGGTACGCCGAAAGCGTCCCATCTGAGGCAATCCCGGCTATCTCCGGCGCACTGCTCGTCCATTCAAAATCCAATGCAAGCTCCGGATCCAGCTTTGCATTCAGCTTCAGCGTATCCCCCACTGCAAGGGTATCTGTTTCTGCTTCCAGCTCCAGGGTCTGAACGCCTGTCAGCTCATCCAAATCCACCCAGCTTTTCTCTTCCGGGTAGCTAAGATTCTCCATCTTATCTGTCCATCCCTGCCTGGAAAAACCACAGTAAATCGTAATTCCCTCTGTATTTACAGCGCTATAAGATCCAAAACCCGGCGCATTCCCTTCAAATATCAGATTCTTCAGGGAAATACATCCCGAAAAAGCTCCATACCCAAGATAACTCAGCCCCTCCGGAAAATATACGCACCGCAGGTTCCTGTTTTCACTCGCCGCATAATTTCCGATTCTTGTTACACTTTCTGGGATGCGGAGCGTTTCCTGTGGAAAATCCCCTGGAATCATCAAAAGCTGTGTTTTTTCTTTATTATATAAAATCCCGTTATCCGAACAATAGCTCTCATTCTCTGACGCCACTTCAACAGATTTCAGACTGCTGCAGCCACCCAAAATTTCTGAACCAATAGACGAAACCCCCTGTGGAATCTCCAGGGAACCCAGCTTCGTACATCCTCTAAAAGCATAATTCCCAATCGCCGTAATGCTGCCCGGCAGGCTGACCTCTTCCAGCTTATCCAGCTCGTAGAACGCATATGCCCCAATAGAAGCAATTCCCTCCTGAACCGTTACAGAAGTAATGAAGCCCCGGTAAGCCTTAAAAGGCGATGCTTCTTCCCCATAAGAAGTGTAATCCTTCATAGCGCCGCTTCCGCTGATTACCAGCTCCCCGGTTTCACTATCCAGCGACCATGTTGCATCTTCCCCGCAAGAGCCGGAAAGCGCATCCAGCGGAAGAAATGTCACATTATTTTGTGTATCCTCCGCATAATCCTGTGCCGCCGTACCCGTGTATCCTGCCAACGCTATATGCATCGGAAGATATGTTCCGCTGCTCCCATTTACACAGTAATACCCAAAAGCCCGCGCGCCAATCTCTGTCACGCTTTCCGGAACACTCACCTGTGTCAGTGCAGTACAGCCAAGAAATGCACCCTCGCCAATCGACGTCACGCTTTCCGGAATCGTAACCCGTTCAACAGAACCCAGGAATCGAAAACCAAACGGCGTAATGGAAACCACTCCGTCCGGAATCTGAAGCTGTACAGGATTATCAGCCCCCTGGTAGGTATATGCTGCTTTTCCAAGTACTACGACGCCATCCTCCTGTGCTCCCAGAAACGGCGTTCCCCGAAACGCATCTTCCCCGATCCATTCTACACCCTCCGGGACTGTCACCCGTTCCAGTGCAGCGCAGCCCTCAAATACGGAATTTCCAATGGAGCGCAGGCTTTCTGGAAGCTCCACCTCCACAATCTCTTTATGATTTTTAAATACTGTGTCCGCGATTTGGGTCACGCCCTCCGGCACCGTTACCGACGTGCCGCTGCCGTTGTATTGATAGAGCATCCCATTTCCCAGTATCACGAATTCGTTTTCCGAAAGACTCTCCTCATAGGCAGTACCGCTGAATGCATTCGCGCCAATCACAGCCAAACTATCCGGCAATGTAACTTCTGCCAGGCTGCTACAGCTTGAAAACGCCCCTTCCCCAATGGACGTCACGCCTTCCGGTATCTCAATGCTTGTCAAGGCGCATCCGGCAAATGCATTTTCCCCAATCTTCTGGACTCCTTTGTGAAATACCACTTCCCGCAATTTTCTATTATTAAAGAAAAGATTGTCCGATATCTCTGTAATTCCGGATGGCAAAGTTACTCTTTCCAGCTCATAGCACTGTGTAAACGCACCCCTCCCAATCTCCGTCACACTGTCAGGAATCTGAATCTCCGCAAGTTTCCAGGCGTCAAAAAAAGCGGAAGCCCCTATCGTTCTCAGCCCGGATGGCAGGCTTATGCTCTCCAGATTATAACAGTGCAAAAAAGCATCCTGCCCAATCGCCGTCACATTTGACGGAATTACAATTTCCTTTAAGTTTTCACAACTTCGAAATGCGCTGCTGCCAATCCGGGTCACGCTTCCCGGCATACGGACTGTCCTCAGCTTCGTACAGCGGTAAAAGGCATAAGCTCCGATCGATGTGATGCCATCCCCAACGATTACCGAAGTAATCCTGTCCCGATACGAATAAAAAGGTGAATCGGAAGCAGAACCCATACTGTCTGCCATATCGCCGGAACCGCTAAACGTAAGCGTTCCCGTTGACAAATCAAGGGAATATGTAATACTTTCCCCGTAAGCGCCCGTCACTGTATCCGTGTCAGCTATTCCTGCTTCCCGCGCTTTTACTCTACTTTTCTCTTCTTGTCCGTTTTCTTTATCCACCAGGTTCCATTCCGTATTCTTATCCAAAACACCTCTGTTTACCTGTATCCACCCGTCGTCCGGCTCTATCGGCGCTTCTTCCGTAAACGCCTTTTCCACGCCCGGATTCACCGCTTCCCTGTCAGATCCATCCTCATGCTGTACTTGCCAGCTTTCTTTCCTCCCTGCTTCCTCTGCCGCTTCTACTCTTCCCTGCGCGGCTCCTGCCATACATGGCTGCAATGCCAAAGCCACAGACAGAAGTATAGAAATTACTCTTTGTTTCATAATTTTTCCCTTCTTCCTTTATATATGCAAAGCCTTGCTATTATCATTTTTATTATAGTACAGAAAAAATACAAAGTCTACTACCGCTCCCTAATATTACAGATTACGTACTTTTGTAGATTCTGCCTGACTGTTTTGCTTTTTCGACCAACCGTTCTATTGAAACATTCCTGTTTTCTTACTATAATATAGAAAAATTTATTAATTTTTAGGAGGTGCCACATGTTACTGAAACTCTCAACTCTTTCACATCTGTGGAAACGTGGTCTGGGTATTGTCACTGCCGGAGCTATGGTAATTTCTATGCTGCCGTCTCTGTCGCTGCCCGTCTCTGCCGCTGCTACCACAAAACCTTCTCTCCTGAAAGCCGGGAGCGTCCCTGTCAGCAAAGAAAACTTCACGCGAAACGAGCCGTTTGCCAGAGGCACGGCAGGCTGCGAGCGTTTCCGCATTCCTGCACTGATTACCCTGCAGAACGGAGACCTTCTGGCTACCGCAGACGCCAGGTACGGAGTCGCTGACGGCTCTGACGCGCCTGACGGCGGCGGCCTGGACAGCATTGCTTCCGTTTCCAGCGACGGGGGAAAGACCTGGTACTACAGCTTTCCATTTTACTTCCCGGACAGCGACGGCTATCCCGGAAACAGAACCAAGACAAACGCCACCACCATCATTGACCCTGGCGTTGTGGAAGGACCCGACGGCACGATTTACTGTATTGCCGACGTAAATCCCACCGGTGTCACCACTCTGGGAGACTTTAAATATCCCGGAGCAGGAACCGGATATGTGGATGTAAACGGCACGCTGCGTCTCGCGCTTACATCCGATTATTCCAAATCTAACAACCGACCGGACGACGCTAATACAAGCTACGAATATTATGTCGGTGATTTTGACGAAGAAGGTTTTGCACCTGTCCTCAATATGGAAGACGGAACCCCTTCTGCATATGGCGTCGATGAATGGTACAACCTCTACTCTGTTGAAAACGGCGAATATAAAGACACTCTGCGGCAGGTTCAGGTTAAACAGGAAAGTGCCGACGAAGATGAGCCGGATGTTATGGTACAGCAGAATGCATTCTATGCCGGTTCTGACCTTCATGTGTACCGGACAGGCTATATTATGTCTGTAGAATCGAAAGACCACGGACGTACCTGGGACAACCCACAGATTTTAAATACGCAGATTAAGAAAGAAGGCGAGACAGCCCTTCTGGTTTCCCCCGGAAAAGGAACGACAATCAGCAATGGCGACATTACTATTGGATTCTATAAAACCGCAGGAGTCGAACAGGCCAGCATGATGTATTCTACCGATAACGGCTCTACCTGGCAGCGCACGGAAAATATTCCTGTAACTGATGATTACACCTGTTCTTCCGAGGATGAAATCGTAGAGCTTGAGGACGGCACTCTGCGTATGTTTTTCCGCCGCGGCGGTTATAGGAACCCTGTTGGAACTCTGGCATATGCAGATATCGTAAAACAGCCTGACGGCACTTATGAGATGGGCGCTCCCAAAGCAAGTCCCGCCTCCCACCAAACTGGCTGCAACCTCAGCGCGATTTCCTATTCCAAAAAAATAGACGGCAAGCAGGTGATTCTGGTTGCATGCCCTTCGGGTGTGCGTGCAAACGGCGTCATCCATACCCTTTTAGTAAACGATGACGCAGAGCACTCTATGGAGCTTATCAACACCTTCAAAATCCCCGAAGGACAGGGCGGCTACGCAAGTTTCGTATATTCCAGCCTTACAGAACTGGAGGATGGCAGCCTTGGACTGCTGTGGGAACCCAACCACTACGCGATCCGCTTTAGCAAATTCGATATTTCAGATGTTATTTCAAACAGGAATATCGAAGGCACTACCACCAAAATAAACCTTGAAAGCGGAGACACTTTCTCAAAAGTTTACACCTACGAAGGAAACATCACCCAGGCGCCGGATAACCAGGTTGTATCTATAGGCAAAGAAAATACCCACTTTGCAATGTACGACCACACCAGCGATGTTGCTTCCAGCCTGGACAGCTTTTCATCAGAAGCAAATCTTTCCCTTTTGCCTTCTGATGCAGAATTTACGTTTACAGGTTCAGGAACTACATGGACAATAAAAAATAAATCAAAAAAATTATACCTGACAAACGATAATTCTGCAGAGGCATTTTTCTCAACTACAGCTGCTAACATGACTGTTACGCCGACTGCCGGGCAGAACACGTTCCGCATCTGCAAAGAGGACGGAACACGTTATATTACTTTTAACAATCCTAACATGACCTTTAACACAAATGCAAATTACACAGATGGCGATAGCAAATATGAAATAGTACTGCTTGAAAAGCAGGACAAGGTTTCAGAAACTGATACCATTCCGGGTTACAAGCAGGTTTCATCTATTACAAGCGGAAAGAAATACCTGATCGCACGCCTGCAGGATAACAAAGCGATTATCCTCTATCCCACAAACGGTACGGCTGCGCAGACCAAGCTCCTGAATCCTGCTGTTTCCGTCAACAACCCTACGCTTACCTTTACCGGACTCAGCGGAGGATATACCACGGCAGTCATTGACGGAATCCGTTACCAGATACGTGTAACAGAAGAACATGGTGAGGCAGATTCCGGCTGCAGCCACAGCATCGTGGTAAAAAATGCAGCCCCCGCTTCCTGTGAGGATGAAGGATACACCGGAGATAAAGTCTGCAGCCTTTGCGGCGGCCTTATTGAAGCCGGTGAAGATATCCCTTCCCTTGGCGGACACAAATGGGACAATGGAAACATCACAAAAGAAGTCTCCCGTACAGAGGACGGTATAAAGGTATATACCTGCCAGAACGACGCTTTCCATAAAAAAACGGAAATCATCTACTCATCCGCATTCTCTATCTTAATGGATGCATATGAAAATACCAGAGATCTGATAGGAAATCTCGACATGTACGAAGCTGATACTGCAAACTCACTAAAAGAAGCCTATGATTCCGCACAGCAGGCTGTCACAAGTAAAGACTCAGACCGGGCAGAAATGTACCGCCTGGAAGCTGCTCTAACCGCTGCAAAAAATGCGCTGAAACCAAAAACCACAGAAAATCTCAAGGACCAACTGACCCAGGCAGTAACTGCAGCACAAACCGTCTCTCAGGAAGGAGTTTCCGCTGATATCTGGAACACGTTCCAGGATGCTTTGCAAAAAGCCTCTGCACCTATCCCAGATGATGCAGAAACAGAAGATATCTGGACACTGCTGAAAAATCTGAACCAGGCGCTGAAAGACCTGAACGACGCCAAAGAAATGCTCGTGGCTGAAGCGCTGGCCACAGCAAAAAATAATTTAGCTGCCGCTGTTTCGCAGGCAAAAGGCATTTATACAAAGGGACAGGGTAATTATACCCCTGAAACCTGGAATGCATTCACCACAGCATACAATGCTGCCGCAAACCCACCGGCAAACGCAGATGCTTCTGCCCTGAAAACACTGTTAGACAACCTGACGCACGCACAGGGGAACCTGAAACAAACTGCTCCTGTACCCGTACCCCAGCCTGAGCCTATAACCAAAAAAGGGGATATCCTTCCTTATAAGGGCGTAGACTACAAGGTTCTGGACGTAAAGAAACTGACAGTCTCCGCAGCGAAATGCCAAAATAAAAAGATGACTTCTGTCACAATTCCTGTAACAGTAAAAATTAACGGCAAATCCTACAAGGTCGTCCAAATTGACACAAATGCGTTTAAAAACTGCACAAAACTCAAACAGGTTACCATCGGTACAAATGTTACATCCATTGGAAAGAACGCTTTCCAGGGCTGTAAGAAACTGAACAAAGTGACACTAAAAGGAACGAAACTGAAAAACATCAAATCTGGCGCCTTCAAGAAAACTTCATCTAAAATGACTGTAAAAGCGCCAAAGAAGCTCAAAAAAGCTCAGCGCACTGCCCTGTTGAAAAAAATGAAAAAAGCTGGTATGAGCAAAAAAGCAAAAATTAAATAGAATGGCTGCCCGGGTATCGCCGGGCGGCTTTTATTTTCGTAATTTTTCGAAACCATTTCCGATATTTTTAAATTTCCTAAATTTAATGATTTCATTTATTTTCTTTCTTCTATTGAAAGAATTTTCTTTTTTTATTATAATAAGATTATTAACTTAACAGGAGGTTTTATATGATAAACAAATTTTCACAGATGTGGAAACGGGGTCTAACCATCGTTACTGCAAGTACCGTGGCGTTTTCGATGCTCCCTGCTTTTTCACTCTCCTCTTCCGCTGCGGCTACAGACAAGCCTGTACTTAAAAAAGCTGGAAGTTTATCTGTATGTGAAGAGAATGTCACACAGAACCAGCCCTTTGCTACAAATACTGCCGGCAGTAAAGGATTTCGTATCCCTGCATTAATTACCTTGGAAAACGGCGACCTTTTGGCAACTGCCGATGCCCGGTGGGAAAGATTTGCCGACGGCGGCGGACTGGATACCATTGCATCCGTATCCAGTGATGGAGGAAAGACCTGGAATTACAGCTTTCCCTTCTTTTTCCCAGACAGCAATGGATTTTCCGGACATGATTCTAACCCTCTTTGGAGCGACGCTACGACTATTATCGACTCCTGTATCCTGCAGGGACCGGATGGTACCGTTTACTGCTTTGCAGATGTAAACCCCACCGGAGCTACCACTCTCTACCAAAACCAGGCGCACATAGACCCAAACAATTCAAATATCCTTCGCTATATAGGTAATAACCCGGCTCTTCCATGCACAGGAAGCGTAGGAACCGGAACAGGATACGTGACAGTAGACGGGAAACGCCGTCTTGCGGTGACAGAAGATTACACCAAAGTCATGACGGAACCATCCGACACAGATTTACAAACATATCCTTACTATGTAAGTGACTTTACGGACGGATTCGCCCCTATTCTTTCAAGGTCAGACAGCTCTCCTACAGGTTTTGGCGTAGATGAATGGTATAATCTCTATACAATAAACGATGACGGAGAATATATTGATGATTTAAAACAAATGCAGGTGCGTTCTGACTCCATTAATACAGATCCTATTGGTGAAGTACAACAGAACATATATTATGAGGATTCCAAATTCCACATTTACTGCGTTGCCCATATCTGGATGGTAACTTCCAATGACAATGGAAAAACCTGGACAAATCCGCGGGATATTAACGACCAGGTAAAAAGACGCACCAACGAACACGCCATCCTCGTCTCACCCGGACAGGGAATGGTCACAAGTGATGGAACGATTGTATTTGGCGTATACGACAACTCTGGAAATATCACGGGAGAACAGGAAAATGCCAGTATCGTCTATTCCTCCGACCGCGGAAAGACATGGAAACGAACAAACGATGTGCCAAATATGTGGTCTTCTGAAAATGAAATTGTAGAAATAGAGGATGGCAAGGGTACGCTGCGCATGTTCTTCCGCAACGGGAACAGTAAAATATGCTATGCTGACGCTGAGAAAAATAACAAAGGTGAGTATATTTTTAAGAGAACTGTAATCACGAATATCCCTGCGGGTTCCGGCTGTAACCTATCTGCTATTTCTTATTCAAAGAAAATCAACGGGAAACAGGCTGTCATGGTTGCATGCCCCAGTACAGGACGCTCCAATGGTAAAATACACACCTTCCTGGTAAACGATGATGACCGGCACACGCTGGAACTGCTGAATGCCTATGCACTCGGAAGCGGCGGATATGCTTACTCCTGCCTGACAGAGCAGGCCGACGGTTCTCTTGCCCTTCTGTGGGAAAAAGGAAATAACGGCGGTATCTTCTTCAATAATTATGATATCCAGGATGTTGTTCCCAATGGAATCATTGACAGCACTCCTGTAAAAATGGAAGTTGCCGAAGGCGAAACCTGTACAAAAACCTTTACACACGAAGGAACCGGTACAGTAAACACACAGCCAGACGCTTCCTGTGCGTCAGTATCCACCCGTCAGGAAACTACTTACGCACTGTACGAACACAGCGGGACTGCTGTCGCTTCCAGTTTAAACAGTTTTTCCTCAACTCCCAACAAATCACTGAATCTTGCAGATGCAGAGTTTACCTTTACCAGCTCAGGAAATTACTGGCACATTAAGAATGAAGCAGCCAACAAGTATCTGACAAACACAAACGCCTCTATCTTCTTTAATGATTCTGCCATAAATATGAAAGTAACCCCAACGGCTGACAGCGATCTTTTCTATCTCTGCCAGCACAACGATTCAAGATATGTCATATTCCATACTCCCAGCATGACCTTTAATGCAAACAGTGGTTTTACTGCAAACGACGTCAGCTATGAGCTGGCTCTTCTGGAGAAACAGGATACTGTCTCCGATGACGACGTAATTCCGGGATATAAACGATTGTCCAGAACATCCGGCATCACAAGCGGCAAGCGTTACCTGATTGCCCGTATCTGGGATGAAAATAACATTATCATCCTGTACCCCACAAACGGTACAAACGCACAGACAAAACGTGTAGATCTTACAAAGCCGCTTATAACTACCTTTGTTTCTATTACCGGAGTCGGCGAAGGACACACCCAGGCTGTTATTGACGGCACACCTTACAGCATTCGGGTAACAAAAGAGCATCCTGCACTGGCAGACGGATGTTCACATACCCCTGTAGAAAAAAATAAGCTGGAGGCATCCTGCATCACGGCAGGCTATACCGGGGATTCCATCTGCTCCAAATGTGACGGCATCATAACCCCCGGAGAGGTAATTCCTGCCCTGAGACATGAATGGGATGAAGGTTCTGTCAGCAAACCTGTTACGGAAACAGAAAACGGCGAACAGATTTACCACTGCCGCCGCGATGAGTCTCACACAAAAACTGAATTTATATATACTTCCGCATATTCCGAGTTTATGGAAAAATACGAAAACTCCAACAACACAAGCAAAGATGACGGGCTGTATACACCAGAATCCCTGAATTCTCTCAAAGCTGTCTTGGCAGATTGTAAACAAGCAACAGACGGCAACTTAAGCCTCCTGGAATTGTACGAAAAAATAGAGGCTTTAGAGACTGCCAAAGCAGCTCTAATCAAAGTGTCTGCGGAATCCTTAAAATCTGATTTGGCTGCAGCATTAAACATTGCAAAAAAAGACACACAGCCGCCTTCAGGTATTTCAAACGACATTTGGACAGAATTTTCAACCGCTCTCACAAACGCAGAACAGGCGGCAGACAGCGAAAGCGCTGATGATCTCTATGCAGCCCTCAAGGCTCTGACTCTGGCTCAGCAGAAACTGGACAGCGCGAAACTTGAACTGGCAAAATCAAACCTCACAACAGCAGTTGCTGATGCACAGAGCATTTATGCCGCAGGCTCAGCAGGCTACACGCCTGATAGCTGGAAAATATTTTCGGACGCCTACAAATCTGCCGTAAACCCACCTGCCGACGCAAGCCCGGCAGATTTGGCAGACCTGCTGGCAAACCTGAAAAATGCACAGAACGGCCTGAAAAAAATTACGAATCCTGAACCTAATCCTGCTCCTAATCCCGAACCGCAGCCGTCGCCGCAGCCTGTCACAAAAAAAGGAGATAAGATTACTTACAAAAATGTAGAGTACAAAGTTCTGGATGCAGATAAAAAGACCGTTTCCGCAGCAAAATGCAAAAATACAAAAGCCGGTTCCATTACCATACCAAACACAGTAAAAATCAACAGCGCAGACTACAAGATTATCCAGATTGACGCAAAAGCCTTTAACGGATGCAAAAAGCTTAAACAGATCACCATAGGCGCAAACGTATCCTCCATTGGAAAGCAGGCCTTTAACGGCTGTAAAAAGCTCTCCAAGGTTACGCTCAAAGGCACAGCGCTGAAGAATATCAAAACAGGCGCTTTCAAGAAAACCTCCGCAAAGATGACGGTAAAAACTCCAAAGAAAATGAAAAAGACACTGCGGAATGCACTGCTTAAGAAAATGAAAAAAGCAGGCATGAGCAAAAAAGCAAAAATCAAATAAAAGCATTAAAAAATACAGGGATTCACGACTATTGGCGAATCCCTGTATTTTTAACCATTTCTATTTCTGGAATGTGCTGCACTCTGTCTGCTCACATTTGCATGCAGACGCACCGGAAATTCCAATTTTATCTGCATCACAGACACAATCTTTATTGTACATACACTCACAAGCCTCACAGGCAACCTCAATCTTCTGGGATGGCGTACCCATAGAGCTTTTCGCTCCTTCGCTGGTACGTGCCCGGAAACTGGTACAGCAGGTTTCCTCAGAAGTCTCGGCGTTATCGCCGCCTACCTTGATATCTCCTTTGCTGCAGTACATCCCATTATTGTAGACGCAGCTCTGTGCTGAACAAACTAATGATGGCATCGTCATGGCCTCCTTCATTACATATATTAAACGAATACACTATAGTATTTGCCACGACAACATTTTTATTCAGAAAATCTACGGAAACAGCTGCGTTTTATTCTGCTGCTTCTACTTCGCGTATTTGTCTTCCTGATATTTCCTTTTTTATATCGTCAATAAACAATCCAAGGGCTTTCTGTCCCTCATCTCCGGCAAAACGGCTTCTTACAGAAACAAGATTTCCTTCTTCCTCCTTCGCGCCAACTACCAGCATATAAGGAATCTTTGCCAAACGTGCTTCACGGATTTTATAGCCTATCTTCTCACTTCTGCTGTCCATTTCTGCACGGATTCCCGACTCCTTAAGCGTATCCAGCACTTTGCCGGCATAATCCATGTATTTTTCAGAAATTGGAAGCACACGAACCTGTACCGGGGACAGCCATGTAGGGAATGCCCCTGCAAAATGCTCAATCAGAATACCGATAAAACGTTCAATTGAACCAAACGCCACGCGATGAATCATAATCGGCCTGTGCTTCTCCCCATCTGCCCCAATATATTCCAAATCAAACCGCAGAGGAAGCTGGAAATCAAGCTGAATCGTTCCGCACTGCCAGGTCCGGCCAATAGAATCCTGAAGATGGAAATCAATCTTGGGACCATAGAATGCCCCATCCCCTTCGTTTACCACATAGTCCAGTCCCAGCTCATCCAGTGCGCCTCTCAAGGCATCTGTAGCCATCTCCCAATCCTCATCGCTTCCCATGCTGTCCTCGGGACGGGTAGAAAGCTCTACATGATACTTAAATCCAAACAGGCTATAAACCTCGTCAATCAACCTTGCCACACCCTTAATCTCATCCTTAATCTGATCCGGAGTCATAAAGATATGTGCGTCATCCTGCGTAAAACAGCGCACACGCATCAACCCGTGGAGCTGTCCTGATTTCTCATGCCTGTGAACCATTCCCAGTTCCCCCAGACGCAGAGGCAGGTCACGATACGAACGCGGCTCCGACTGATATACCAGTATGCCTCCCGGACAATTCATAGGTTTAACCGCAAAATCCTGCTCATCAATCACCGTAGTATACATATTTTCCTGATAATGCGCCCAGTGTCCCGAAGTCTCCCACAGACTCCTGTTCAGGATAATCGGAGTAGAAATCTCCTGATATCCATTCCTGCGGTGAAGCTCATGCCAGTAATCCAGCAGCACATTTTTCAGTTCCATTCCTTTCGGCAGGAAAAATGGGAAGCCCGGACCCGCTTCGCTCATCATAAACAGCCCCAGCTCTTTTCCCAGTTTCCTGTGATCACGCTTTTTGGCCTCTTCCAGCATGGTCAGGTATTCTTCCATCTCCGCTTTCTTTCCAAATGCAGTTCCATAGATACGTGTGAGCATTTTGTTATGCTCATCTCCCCGCCAGTACGCGCCCGCCAGATTCGTAAGCTTAAATGCTTTCACCGGCTTTGTACTCATCAGATGAGGGCCTGCACAGAGATCCACAAACTCTCCCTGGCTGTAAAAGCTGATTTCCGCATCCTCGGGCAAATCCCTGATTAACTCTACCTTATACGGCTCCGCACGTTCCTCCATAAATGCGATAGCTTCCTCTCTCGGTTTGGTAAATCTCTCAATCGGCAGAGCCTCTTTAATAATCTTCTTCATCTCCGCTTCAATTTTTTCCAAATCCTGGGGCGTAAACGGAATTTCCCTGTCCATATCATAATAAAACCCATCTGCAATAGACGGCCCGATTGCCAGCTTTGCATCCGGATAAAGACGTTTCACTGCCTGCGCCATAATGTGGGAAGCCGTGTGGCGGTACGCCGCCAATCCCTCAGAGTCGTTTACTGTCAGGATATTCAGCTCACAATCCCTGTCAATTATGGTGCGTAAATCCACCGTTTCACCATCCACCTCGCCCGCACATGCCGCACGAGCCAAACCTTCGCTGATATCTGCTGCAATTTCATATACGGATTTACTCTCAGAATACTCCTTTTTGTCGCCGCTTTTCAGTGTGATAATCATTTTCGTTTCCTCCTTCTTAATATAAAAGCCCCTTTCTGCACATCTCTATGCAAAAAGGGGCGATGTTTCATCGCGGTTCCACCCTGCTTGTTTCTTTCAAAACCACTTATTTCTGATGATAACGGTATCACCGGACCGTATTAAGGCCACTCAGAGGCGGTATTCAGATATTTCCGGCATAAGACGCTCCCACCATATACATCTCTCTCTGCATGCTTCCATATCTTACTCTTCTCTTCAGCGTGTTTTCTCTTTTCTCATTCATTATAACACCGCCCGGAGATTTGTCAACGGTTAAACATCCTGTATTTTTTTATTTTCTTTGCAAGGTTTTGATACCCTGAATCGTGTTATTATTGAAAAGCTAAAATAGAAACAAGCAAGATAGGAGGAATTGGAAATGAAGATTTTTAAAAAAGCCGGCGCAGGAATTATGGCCGCCCTGCTGCTGACAGCTAATTTATCCATGCCTGTCATGGCTCATGGACATGGAAACTGCCATAGGACCAGCTACTGTGATGGAAGCGGTTACTATAATGAAAATGGCTACTGCGATGGAAGCAGTTACCGTAACACAAATACTTCCCGCGCCAAGACAAAAAGAACCTATTGTTCTTACCATGAAACTTTCCACAAAACCAAAAAAAGCTGCAAAAATTATTGTAAAAAGCACAAAACAACCCACTATAACGGCAAAAGACATTCTTTGAAGAAGCATCATTCGAACCACCATCGTTAAAAGAGCAGGTCCCTCACAAAAATGAGGGGTCTGCTCTTTCTTTAATGTTCGGAATGTTCTCTATGCCGATTTCTGTGTCCTCTTTGCATATGCATATCACCCGACTGCCAATCATCCTCTTCAGGACTTACATATCCCGTTTCCCTGTTATATCTTTCATCCTGGCTGCATTCCGTTTCCTGTTCACCGTCCCTCATCTGCCTGCACTCCGTTTCCTGCCCATCGTCTCCTGTCTCTTCGTATCCCTTCCGGGAATGCCCGCCGCCATGCATATGCCTTTTAATCATGCCATGTATTTTTGATATGCTCATGTTTCTGCAGTCATCCACGGTTACAGAATCATCATATTGCGATAACTGTAGATATGCATAATATTTTCCCAGTGAACATCCATGATCATGCGCCTCAGAGACTATCTCCTTATCCACATAAATACTCTCGCTGGCATGTCCCATATGGCTGGAGCAATATTCCACCCCTGCTTTTAATTCATTCCCCTTATCGTCATCCGCTGCTATAGTAAAAACCAGTTCAGATTTTTCCGTCAAATATCCTTTCATACATCCGTTTTCCATGATTGCATCAATCGCAGCGGTATATTTCTTCCCTTTCAGAGACAAAGACTCCAGGATTTCCTCTCCTTCTGCGTTGTATGCCACAGCAGATAATACTTTATCAAAACGATTCAGTACAAGCTCTATCGATGGATTAATATCAATACTCACATAAGCAGCCGGAGCCTGAATCCACGAATATCCTCCCACTCCTATCAAAAAAAGCAACAATACACAAACAACTGGCATCGCTCTCTTAAATACCGGACGAAAAAACTTCTTCTGCCTCTCTTCGTATTTTTCCGCTAAAAACTGCTTTGTTGTTTCTTTCATCTGTGTATCTGCGTGAATACCTTCAAATGCATCCCGTATTTTATTCATGGATTCTTTCACCTCCCAGCTCTTCCTTCAACATTCCCCGTCCTCTTGACAGCAAGGAATACACCGTATTCTCCTTTTTTCCAAGAATCCTTCCTATCTCAGATGCCGAATATCCCTCATAATAATACAGATAAATCACATCCTTATATTTACCCGGCAAGGCAAGCACTGCTTCCAGGATTTCCCTGTGTTCCTCCATCCCCCCGGCTTCCATTTCCCTTAACGTCTCCAGAGGGATAGCATTCCTCCGGAAAAAACTTTTCACATAATCTTTACAGGCATTAATCGCTACCCGGAGCAGCCATGCCTTTTCATGCTCTCTGTCCTTAAATGGTTTATCACACAGCATATACTTTAAAAACACATTTTGAAACACATCCTCCGTATCTTCCCGGTTTTTCAAATGATAAAAACAAACACGCCGCACCATGTCCGCGTACTCCTCAACCGCGCGGTTTATCTCACTCTCATCCCTCATTCACGCTCCTCCTGCGTACACTAACATGTATTATACACGAAAAATCATATTTCATATTTTTCTATTCTGCATTGATGTTTCTTATTTTTCTTTTCATAGTTAATTCCAACAAGCAAAATATTTCCTTTGTACTCCTTAAGCGCTGACACATATTCCTTACTCTTAATCTGTCTTATCGCCCCCTCAGCAGTCGCATCCCATTTTAGTTCCAAAATCAAAGCCGGATTCAAAGAAGTACGTTTTGGCAAAAAAACCATATCCGCAAATCCATTACCTGCCGGCATTTCTCTTATAAGAGTATAATCTTTGCATGCACTGTAATATGCCACAGCAATTACACTGCTTAATGAAATTTCATTATTATAAACAAGGCTGGAAGAATTTTGCATATGAACTTCCTGTATCATCTGCTCCACAGCTCTTTCATCCATAGCCAAAGTTGCTCTAAGCAATGCCTCGGATGCATGAATTGCTTTTATCACTTCATCCCATCCATCATTTTTAATAGCACGAAGAAAAGCACTTCTAACTTCCTCATTTGGAATAAAAACTTCTTTCATTTTGTCATCATAAGCCAAATACCCCATATGAATCAGCAATGTAATCACATCATCCGCAGAATTGAACGAAGTTATGTCATTTTGAAAAGATTCCACATCAATCCTACATCGTAAACCTCCCAGCATATCTACGATTATTTGTCTCAATCCATCAAAGTCCATTGCAATATACGTCATCAAAGACTCATAAGTTTCTGTCCCTGACCAGTAATTTCCAAACTCTCTACTGTCTATCGCCTCAATTACGGAATTGGGACTGTAAACATGTCCTATTTTTTCAAAAAAATACCCATCATACCATTTCTGCATTTTTTTAAACGACATATTATATTCTTTGCAAAGAGTCTTTACTTCCGTTTCTGTAAAACCAACATACTCTGCCATATGCCTGGGACTGACCATTGTATGTTCTCTAAAATTATTTAATGCTGATTGTGTGCCATATTTTTTAATTGGCAAAATTCCCGTGATATACGCCAGTTTTAGAAACGCTCCTGACGGAGCCCCTTTAAACAATCCCCTAAGCAAGTTGATATATTCCTTTTGAAGTTTTTCGTTATTTTTATCTTCCCGGAACAGACAATCCCACTCATCAATGATGATGATAAACTGTTCTTTTGTCAAAGCATTAATCTTTGCCAACACGGACGGTAATGAAATATCCGTATCCTGAACGCATTCCGGATATTCTATTTTTAACTCGGCAATCACCTGCTCCTGAATATAACTCACTATTTTAATAAAAGAATTTCTTTTCATTTCCTCAAGCGCATTTCCATACATCCACTGAATATCTAAAAAAATTACATTATATTTATTTAAATACGTTTTGAAAAACTCATTTTGGCTTATCCTAAGTCCCTCAAATAACTTTTCAGAGTGACATCCTTTACTGTAATATGCCGTAAGCATTGTTACTGCCATTGTTTTCCCAAATCTTCTTGGTCTGCTGGAACAGATTAATGGTCTGTCTTTTCCTATACGACTATTCGTATATTTTATAAGTTCCGTTTTATCTACGTATAACTCAGAATTAACAGAAATCGTAAACTGTTCATTCCCTGGATTTAAATAGATTCCCATACCTGCACACTCCCTGTTCTTTAAAATCTCTTTTATACATAACAGTAATAATCATTCTGTGCAATACTCTTATTGACACACTTATTTATATCTTCTTCACATTTCACATTCCAATCTTTAGGATAATATGTTGCTTCTATCATAGAAAGAGTAAGACCTGCAATTTTTGATATAAATACAGGATTAATCATATTATCAACCATCATTTGTATTACCATATTTTTAATTGGCTCCACAGCTAATGTTTTTTTATCTTTACGCTCATTTTCCAGGACTCCAAAATCCTGAGCAATATTATAGAACCATGCATTCAGACTTTCCACTCGAAATTTCCCCTTATATCTATATAAATATTCAAAAATAGTATCTTTCTCTTCTATGGGTTCTTTGTTTTTAGATTCTGCATATTTTAACGCTGCACATAAATCCCTGGACAAACCACATGGTATATTGATATCTATGCCATTTATGGATAATTTTTTTAATTCTTCTTTAATATCCGATTTTTTTATATTTGTAATCACACTTCTTTTTGCCGGAGCAATTAAAGTTATTTTTATAAATAACCTTAATATAATTCTCTGCAAATGTCTTTCTTCCTCCCGGATTCCAGCAGATTCTCCCTGAAAATTATCAATACTTTTATCTAAATTAATTAAAATAGTTTTAATATCCTCGCAATTATAGATTCCTCTTTCAACAGGTTCTAACAAGCTATATTTTTCAACGATATCATCCTTAAATTTACTATAACTGTAATCTGAAAAAATATCAGATGCTTTGCCAGACTCACTCAAATAATCATAGAAACTTTTCACTGATTCTAAATGTGATTCCATTGTTGATCTGGAATTAAGCTCACCTTTATCGTGATAATATTTAATACACGCCTCAACCACATCTTTATTAATGCGAGTAGGCATATCGGATAGTTTTACTTCTGGCAAGCATAGATAATCAATAAATTTCTTAATGTGGTTACGATAAACATGATTTTTATTAAGCAACTCCCTACGTTTATTAAAATAATCATCCCTAAACATAAGCATTATATCCATATAAAATTACCCTCTCTATTGTAAAAATACAGTTGAAATATAAATTTTATTATATTATTTCTGTCACTTAATGTCAATGCCTTTATTGGATAACAAAAACGGAGAGCCTACGCCCTCCGCTTCTTACTCATCACCTTACAAAACGCCACCGCCGCCAGCGTACTCACCGCCGTAGCCGCAATCGCCGGTCCTACCACCGCAGTGGGATTCGCACTTCCATACTGGCTCCGGTAGGCAATAATCGACACCGGAACCAGCTGCAGCGACGAGATATTCATAATTAGAAACGTACACATTTCATTACTTGCCGTCCCTTTCGGAACAGAACGAACTCCGTCATGAGATATTTTGTGATGGCCCGCTGAATCTGCGCTTCTCCTCTCTTCTTCCAGCTCAGCCAGGCTTTCCATCGCTTTCAGCCCCGCTGGTGTAGCCGCCCACCCAAGCCCTAAGAAATTAGCTATAAAGTTCGTTGTAATATGTTTATTTGCTTCATGGCCATCTGGTATATCCGGAAACAAAAACCGGATAAGCGGCCGTATTTTTCTGGAAATTGCCTGTATCATTCCCGCTTCACTGCCAATTTCCATAACTCCTGTCCAGAGAGACATAATTCCAACCATTGTGACACAGAGCATCACCGCTTCCTTTGAAGATGAAATCGCAGCATCTGTTACCTCCTGCATAGTTCCGGTAAATGCCCCATAGATGATTCCCGCCAGTATCATTCCTCCCCACAAATAATTCATCATACGCCGCCACCTCCTGCCATTCTGCTTAAAGATATGCCGCATCCCTGTTTTCTATGACGCTGTACAAAAAAGAGCCGCCATAGGAAATCTCCTGAGGCAGCTCTTATCGCGTACTTTTATCTTTTATTTTGTGACTTTTACACTTTTTACAATTTTTGACTTTTTCAGTAGTTTATGAAGAATTCTTCAGCTTTTTCTTTGGAACACGGATTTTTGCCCTTTTGTTTATCTTTGAAAATGCTTTCTTTCCGATACTCTTTATTTTCGTTGACTTTATTATAATTTTTTTTAGTTTTTTACATCCGGCAAACGCCTGTTTCCCAATCTTGGTAACGTTTTTCCCAACCGTTGCCTGTACAAGCTTTTTACATTTACCAAAAGCCTTTGCACTTATCTCCGTTACACGGTACACATACCCTTTCACTTCGATTGTATCCGGAACCACTATTTGTTTATCTGTATTTTTCTTTGGTTTTACAACAGCTGCCGTTCCTCCAGAACTCCCGGATGTCAAAATCTTATACACAAACTTTCCGTATTCCACCGTACTTCCCACTTTCGGCAGAACAGGTTCAGGATTTTTCACCGGCGGAGTTATATTCTCTCCCGGTTTTTTGTCTGGAGGAGCCACATCTTCCCCCGGATCCTTATCAGGAGGCGTCACCGTCCCCCCCTGATTTTCTTCTTGTGTAAGCTGCGCATCTGTTTTAATCTTATCAAGAACTGCTTTTGCTGCTGCCAGCGCGGCATTCACATCCCCGGAATCCGCCGCTTTCTCTATGGCTGCTTTTCCGTCTGCTATCGCCTGTGCCAGCTCCAGTTTCTGCGCTTCTCGGTAATCTTCGGCATTTTTATATGTTTCCAAAGCCGTTTCTGCATCTGTCTTTCTCTGTACCAGCGCCTGCTTCGCTTCTTCTGACAATTCCTGCACATGCACCGTACAGGTAAAGGTTTGCTGCGGATATTTTGCCGTAATCACAGCATCCCCTTTGCCCGCTGCCGTAATAATCCCATCTTCACTTACCAACGCCACAGAACTATCTGAAGAACTCCACATAACTTTGCCTTTATCCTGAGGCATCAAAGCTTTATTGTCCGATACAGTTGCTGACTCCCCGACCGTCAACGTGATTTCCTGCTTGTCTCCATTATTGATCAGCTTTGCATCTGCCAGGGATACATATGCTTTTCCTTTAACCTGTATTGTCTTAATTTCCAGTTTCTTAACCCCTGCAATATCCAGCCGGACAGGCTCTGCCAAGCCCCCTCCCTCGAGCGTTTCAGAGCGATACAGAAGGTTTCCGTCTCCATAGATTTCTACTACAGCCTGCACTTCTCCTGTCTGACCGGCATCCACGCCCGCCCAGGCTGTCACTGTATCAAATCCCTTACCTTCCAAATCCCAGGATACCGTACTTCCGGCTGCCATCCCGACTCCTTTTGCAAAGGTCTTTTTTCTTTCATTTACAGAAAGAGAGATCACTTGCCCGTTTCCATTCAAATTCCTTTGGACAGACTGATCCGACGTATCCATATACATATCTGTTAAATACGTATTCTTAACAGATATCTTATATTTTTCATACAAACGAAACTCTGCCGCAGAAATAAATTTATTTTTTTGATCTTCTGCATCTCCTGCCGTGGACAGCGCCGCTATACGGATTCTTCTTGCACCCGGCGCATCAAATTCTACACTCTTTACATCCTTATTGTTTGCTCATGTACAATTTTCCAACGAGACTTCCTGAAAATCATCCCTATTTTCCGTAATACTGTAAAAAATACGATACGATAAAATTCTTCCATTATCAGATCCCCCTGTCCTGGGCACATATTCCAGTTTTCCAATGTCCATATTTTCGTCCAGAAGAATTACAGAAATAGCCGCTATTTCCACATCATCAAATCCTGTCAGCCGAAATCCCATATCATCCCCTACAGGATTCCCCTCTATTCTGGAGTATGAAAATGTCTTTGATACATTTCCCTCAGAAGCTGCCAGATATTCATTTCCGTACTGATAAACAGACGCGCGGGGCGCTGGAAGCTCTACTTCATAAATACCCACAGGAAGTTCAACCGAAATCGTTTCTCCTGTAACACAAACTTCTTTTACAATCTTTTCTCCGTTTTTAATCAAAATGTTTCTATTCTGTATCTGAGCTATATTATCAATAGAAATCTGAAATTCTACTTTGCTCTTATACCCTGTATCTGCCAAGTCATCTGTACTCACCAGGCTGTAAATCCCATTCAGCCCTAAATTTTCCCGTATTTCCTCACATTTTTCCTCATCCGCTATCAGATTCTTCAGATAATAAACCATCGGCAAATCCATGTCATAAATCTGCGATTCCTTTTGCTTAGACGGCTCAATATGCCATCCCTCAAAATAAGGAATGACATTATATCCTCCTGCACGGCTGAAACTGTCTATAATCACATCCGAAGACGATGTATGCATTTTATTTTCATAATAATATTTTCGATACTGCGTATGCATAGCTGATACCGTATTTTCCGGCCCCAGTTTATCCAATACATTGACAAACATAAAAAGGCTTTCTCCGTAGTTCCATGCACCGTCTATAATCCCCATAAATGTGGTTTTCGAATTTCTTCTATTCTCGGCGCTCTCTCCCAGTTCCGCAAACTTTTGGGCTTTCTGCTCTATTGGGGCATACCCAAGCATCCATCCCAAATCCCCTTCCCTGTATGTCTGCTCAAAATAATACCCCATAATGTTATTCGTAGTTTCCACAAAAGGATGCTCCCTTTTCGCAATCGCCCCTTCATAGCCATGTCCAAACTCATGAAGGCTGAGCCAGTTTTTCACCAGATACCCTTCCATGCTCTCACTGTTACTTGCACTATGATCCTGACTATAATAAGCCGCGCCTGCGCCATGTTTATTTGCTTTAATAAAAAACTTTGCCCTCACATTCTGATTATAAGGTTCCGCTTCTCCAGGATAAAATTTCAGCCCTGAATACCTATCATACTGTTCCACAAATTCCCCGTACCATTCCAGCATCCCATCAATAGACGTAAAAGAATACACATCCCTGTCTCCCTGATTTGTGATACGGTTAATAATATTATCCCTGTCCAAAATAGGAACCAGGAATGTAGCGGCCTCTCCTTCTATCACCGCAAAAGGCGCCTGAGAATCATCCCATTTCCTAAAAAATGTATTCTCATCGTCTCCATATCTATAATAAGGTAATTCTTCCAGCTCTTCCTTCCATTCAATTTCAACAATTGGCTGTACAGAAATATCTTTCGGCGTTTTTATAAAAGGCACACTGTCCTTGCTTTTTTCAGCTCCGTCTTCCCGAAAACTATTCTTTACCGTCACCCATTCCCCACTGGAAGGAATACTTGCTGAAGATTCTGTATACGAATCATCATTCATAAATCCCAATTCAAGATTCCTATTAAATTCTTCGTGATTTACCAGACGGACTTTCATTTCTGTGTCCGCAGGCAGCCAGATACCAAGATTTTGCCTATCATGATAATACCCCCTGTCAAACCCAATATCTGTCAGATGAGAAGCTTCCGGCAGAATATACAGCTTCCTCTGTATATTCTTTTCTCCCTCCGAACCATCATTATCCCTTTCAAGTACCAGTACAACAGTTTCCATTTGTACCGTATTTCCGTCTGCATCCGTTACTTCATAAGAAATCGTCTGTTCTCCCAAAACAGAAGTGTCTATATTACCTGTTTTTACGAGTTCCGTAGTTAAATCCCCATCCTCCTGGTCATCTGCAAATACTCTGTTTCTGCTTTCTTCATAGGTGTCTCCCTGATAAACCCAGGTCTTTACGGTTCCGGATAGAGATGGTTTTCGATAAGCATCCTCCATAGCATCCATCCGCATTTCCGGCACCAGCATAACTGCCATTCCAAGCGCCAAAATAATACCACGTTTTTTTGCTAAATGATTCCTCTTGTCTTAATTCCTCCTGCTATGTTCTTCTTAAATCTGCCAAACAGGTTATTATAAACATATTTCCCCGGAACATGCAATACCAAAAATTCCCGTAACAGAACATCCTATTCCAATAACATTTTGTACACTTCTCTTTTGCCGATTCCCCTATCCTTTGCCACCTGCTTCATGGCATCTTTCTTCTCCATTCCCTGGCTAAGATACTTTTCCATATGCTCTAAAATACTGACTTCTTTCCAGGAATCCTGCGCCTCCCGCTCTAGTTCTTTCCGGTTTTTTCCCTCAATCACAAGCACACACTCCCCTTTCGGCTCAGTACTTCTGTAATATGTCAAAGCCTGTGCTATTGTTGTGTGAAATGCTGTCTCATGCTTTTTTGTCAGCTCTCTGCATACCGTAATTTTCCTGTCCCCCAACGCCTCTAAAAATTCCCCCAGCGTGCGAACCAAACGATGAGGCGCTTCATAAACAATGATTGTCCTTGTTTCCCTTGAAAGTTCTGAAAAAACAGCCTGCCTTTCCTTTTTATCAACAGGCAAAAAAGCCTCAAAACAAAATCTCCGGGTGGAAAGCCCTGAAAGTGTGAGCGCCGTAATACATGCTGCTGCTCCTGGAAGGGAAGTCACTTCAATTCCTGCCTCATAACACATTCTCACCAAATCTTCCCCAGGATCTGAAATCCCCGGGGTTCCCGCATCCGTAATCAACGCAATATTCATACCCTGACACATTTTTTCAATCAGTGTGTATGCTTTTTCAATTTTATTGTACTCATGATAACTTGTCATAGGCGTCTTGATTTCAAAATGATTTAAAAGCTTAATGCTGTTCCTTGTGTCCTCTGCTGCAATAAGATCCGCTTCCTGCAGCGTCCGCAATACACGCATTGATATATCTTCCAGATTTCCGATCGGTGTTGCGCATAAATATAATTTTCCCTGCATCTCCTATCTCCTTTGCTCATACTGTGCAGGTCAAATACCCCGCAGCAAGCTGCGGGGCATGACCTAGTTTGTTCTTTCCGCCCAATGAGCGGGGTATTTGACCCTCGCGGCATTCGCCAAATATCCGCGCAAGCGCGGCTGCCTAGCTCATTGCTCGCGGGAATAAGCCCGGAATCCTTTCTGTTTCCCGGGCTGCTTCTTAATATCCGTAAATATCATAAATTTCGTCTGTATACACACCTTGCTTCTGATATACAATCAAAGGCTTTTCCACTGTAATTCTCGACTTCGCCCCTCTGACAGACTCTATCAAAACCATATTCGGTTCTTTATCCACAAAAGGATGGACAAATTTAATTCTTTTTGGCTCCAGCTTATATTCCACCAGCATATGTATAATTTCTGCCAGACGGAAAGGTCTGTGAACCAAATAAAACCGCCCTCCTACCCGAAGAAGTCTGGCCGCCTGGCTAATCACATCCTCCAGCGTACAGCAGATTTCATGCCGGGCTATCGCTTTCTCCATATCAGGATTCACCAGACCGTGGCTCCCTGTCATATAAGGCGGATTGCTCGTAATCACATCAAAAGAAGCCGGCTTAAACAGCGTCCCGGCTTCCTTTATATCTCCCTCCACGATAGAAATCCTTTCCTCCAGATGATTATAGATTACACTTCTTCTCGCCATATCTGCACTGGCGCTCTGAATTTCCAGCCCGATAAAATGCTTTCCTTTTGTCTTTCCTGCCAAAAGAATCGGGACAATTCCCGTCCCTGTTCCCATATCCAGCACAATCTCTTCTTCTTTCACATTTGCAAAACCGGAGAGAAGCACGGCATCCATTCCAAAACAAAATTTATTTTCATTCTGAATAATTTTATATCCATTTCTGTGCAGTTCATCCAGACGTTCTCCTGGGCGCAGATTATTTTTCATCTTTCTTGGACTTTCCTTCCTTTTTTTCCAATTCCTCCAGCTCTTTTAGCTCTTTATCATCCACAGATATTTTCTCTTTTTTCCGCCTTGCCCTGAACTTAAGCTGGTCTGCCTTATATTCCCTTGCTTCCTTCTCCCCGTCAATATCTACGATAATTTTGACCAGCTGACGCAGGACGCTAACACTTTGTACTTCTCCCTTTAGTCCATCGTCAGTCTGAACCATATCTCCAATTCCGGGAAGCTTGCTGTTCAGATATTCGTAAGTCTCCTCCTCATTCTTCAGGCAGCACATAAGTCTCCCGCATACTCCTGAAATCTTTGAAGGATTCAGGGAAAGATTTTGCTCCTTTGCCATCTTTATCGATACCGGAATAAATTCCGATAAATAAGAATGGCAGCACAACGCTCTCCCACAGATACCAATACCGCCGACAATTTTTGTTTCATCCCTTACCCCAATCTGACGAAGTTCTATCCGCATCTTAAATACTGATGCCAAATCCTTTACCAAATCACGGAAGTCAATTCTGCCGTCCGCAGTAAAGTAAAACAATACCTTATTATTGTCAAACGTATACTCTGCATCAATCAGCTTCATCTCCAGATTATGCTTCTTAATCTTTTCCTGACAGATTTTTATAGCTTCCTTTTCCTTCTCATGATTTTTCTCCACTTTCATATCATCCTCAGAATCAGCCATCCTGATTACCGGTTTCAGCGGCTGGATGACTTCATTCTCCGGCAGTTCCTTCGGACCCATAACCACCGTGCCATACTCTATTCCCCTGGCAGTCTCCACGATAACATGATCACCTTTATTTATATGGAATTTCCGCGGACTGAAATAATAAATCTTCCCGGCATTCCGAAATCTCACTCCGATTATCTTTACCATTATGCTAAACTCTCCTTTATTGTCATAAACAGCAATTCCATCGTCAATTCAAAATTTACATTAGCGTTAATACGCTGTTTTGCCTTTTGAATACCGTCCAGAATCCTTTCCAGCCCCTCATAGGAGCTCTTACTTGTCTGGTCTGAAATCATTTGTACCTGATCTTTAAACGCCAGCCCGTCCACATCCTTCGTAGCCTTAAAATACAGAACATCACAGTACCATACTGCAAGTAAATCAAAAAAGTCTTCTATAAACAGCTTAAAATCCACCATTGATTTTACAGACACAATAATATCCTGTATTTCCATATTCGCCGCATCTCTAGCCAAAGCCAAAACGGCGCTCTTAATCTCCTGAAACTTTTCTGATGTGGCAAGTTCCATAGCGCGTCCAATATTTCCATGTGAAAATGCCGAACAGATATCTGCCTGATAATCAGGAATCTGCACATGTTCCATCAGATACTGTCTCACCTGTTTATCTGATACAGGTTTCATATTCAACGTCACACATCTGGACAAAACCGTAGGCAGCAATGTGGACGCATTCACGGTAAGAAGAATAATAACCGCATAAAACGGCGGCTCTTCTATAGTTTTCAACAAAGCATTCTGTGCCTGCACAGTAAGCTTTTCCGCCTCCGGCACAATATAAATTTTATATTTGCTGCTGTATGGCTTTATCTGAACGTCATTCACCAGCTGCTCCCTGATCTCATCTACGCTGATGCTATTTGGTTTCTCATGCACTATCCTTATAATATCAGGGTGATTTCCGCTCTCAGCCTGTCTGCAGGATCTGCATTCCCCACAGGAATCTTTCTCTTTCCTTTCGCACTGCAGCACCTGAGCAAAAGCAGAAGCCAACAGCTTTTTTCCAGAACCCTTTTCTCCATTGATAATATAAGCATGAGAAACCTTATCTAGCTTCATCGCACTTTCCAAATGCTGTATCGCCTCTTTATGTCCAACAATATCTCTAAATCCCGGCATATTACCACCTCATAATCATCCTGTGTCTATCTGTACTTTAATAACAGTTCATTTCTATCTCTAATTACATACATTGTTCATATTCTGCTGCATATACGAATACTGCACATTTTTGCAGCAAAATATTTTCATTTCATTTAATAAAGATTATAACACACATTTGTGCGTTTACCTAGAAAAATATCTAAAAATTTATAACTCTTTAAAAAATGGCAGTATTCATTACCTGTATGTGTTCTGCAGAATAATCCGCCATTCCCTGAACAGAATACCCTTCCCTAACAAGCCGTCTGATTTTGCCCAAAACCTCCCTGCTGATGATTTCACCCGGAACCAGCATAGGAATTCCCGGCGGATAAAGATAAACAAATTCCCTGCAAATCTTTCCTTCTGCCTTTTCCAGCAAAACAGACTCTCCCGGACTCTCCAAAGCCTCATGGATTCTGCACCACACTTCATTTTTAATAACAATATCCTCTATTGTCAAAGTACTTTTCTCTGTATTCTTCTCAATTTTATTTTCCAGACAGGCATCTATTTCTTTTAAAGCCTCAGAAAGCCTCAAAAACCCTTCTTCTGTATCTGATATTGAAGTCAGCGCCAATCCATAACTTCCCCCCGCCATTTCCAGCTCCAAATGATATCTATTCCTCAACAGATTAGCCAGCTGATTTCCTGTAAATCCCGCATTTCTTGCAGAAATTACTAATTTTGACCTATCAAAATCATGAATCCCGCTTTTCCCCATAAGTCCATGATTTGCCAGATAAATACATCCTAAACTTTCCGTTTGTTTATAGAAAACCTCCAGATTTCTTCTTAAACTTTCAAAAAGTTCTCCTCCTCTTTTTTCAAGAAGACAAACACATGAATCCATTCCAGCCATAAATACATAAGACGGGCTGCTTGTCTGATAAATATCTAAAAACCTTCTCAGGCATTCTCTGTCCACCCTGTTTCCATTCACATGAAGAAGCGCCGTTTGTGTAAGAGAAGGCAGCGTCTTATGCAAACTATGAATCACCAAATCTGCTCCCATTTCCACCGAACTCTTTGGAAAATATTCATGAAATCCAAAATGTGCCCCGTGAGCTTCATCCACAATCAATGGAATCCCTTTTCTGTGAACAATCTGCGCTATCTTTTCCACATTTGATACTACACCGTCATAAGTAGGCGAAGTAATCATAACAGCCTGAATATCCTGAAATTCTTCTAAAGCCCTCTCTACAATATCCTCATGAATCCCTCCGTTAATTCCAAATATATCCTCTTTCTCCGGATACAGATATTCTATATCCAGCCCTCTTAGATATGCCGCGTGATATGCTGCTTTATGACAGTTTCTTGCCATAAGAATCTTTCCAGCCCTGGCCGTACAGGCCGATACCGCCGCCAAAATACCGCATGTGCTCCCATTAACCAAAAAATACGTCTCTTCTGAATGATACAGCGCCGCTGCTCTATCCTGCGCATCTTTTAAAATTCCCTCCGCATGGTGCAAATTATCAAATCCTTCAATTTCCGTAATATCAATTAAAAAAGGATTCGCAAAATCATCTTTCCTACGCTTATGTCCCGGCATATGAAAAGGATACATTTCGGATGATTGATATTGCAAAAGCTTATCATACAAATTCATTTCCTCTGCTCCCGCTTACCTTTATTTTTAATAATCTTTGCATTTTCTTTAGATAAAAAACATACTTTGAACACAGATTTCGCTTATACTATAAATGTATTAGCAAACAGCTAATATATTTTCATAACTCACTCTTCGCAGCTTCCACAAAGCTGCGGAGAACTCCCTCAAAATTTTATTTTTTCTCTTTCCTTGTAAAGAACCTGCTTCGGCGGGTTCTTTACTTATCACTGAGACATTTTTGAGATATTTACTCTTGAATTTATCCCCGGATAAACCAAAAAGCGCAGTCAACGTGAAGAAAAGCACCCTCAACACGAGAGTGCTTTTCTTCTTGAAACCCGCTTACTTACTAGGTTTTTTAGTGAGACATCGGGGATTCGAACCCCGGACAACTTGATTAAAAGTCTTGCAGAAACCTTTTTCTTATCTCCTGATATCCCCCGAAAATGGCTTAAAACGGGCATTTCTCGGCACTCCCCTTTTGCTGTCTTTGCTCTGTTTTCAATTGTTTTGCGTATCTTTGTTAGTCAAATGTTAGTCAATTATACCGCTCTGATAGCTTTAGCGCAAGCTTTTCTGTACTGCTCGTCCAGGTGCGGTTAAATGTCCCGGCTCCATTCCCACGGAACGCATGTGCAGAGATGTACTCGTCACGGAACGGCAGCAGGAAACGCCGCTTCTGCCGCAGGCTCCTAAGTGCGTTCGTCTTATGCTGCCGTTACCTCCTTCCATCATAGTCATAGTCAGCTTTCCCCGTCTCCATGCTTTCTTAAAAGCTTCTGACAAAGTGTAACCTGCTTTCTTTAATTGGTTCTCCATCACACACACCGCTTTCCTCACTTTGGTAATCTGCTTCATGTGGTGTACCTCTCTTTCATTTGATACACCTATTGTACTCGTATCTGTCTATTGGCATAACCGACAATTATATGGTCGTATCTTCTTGTATTTTGTATATGGTCGCATCTTAAAAAGTGTGCTATAATCTGTGTATGGTGGGGAAGGTGTATCTATAATTTGCCGCCCCACTGGAACACATAAAAGAAAGAAGGTGCCACAATGTCAGAGGATAAAAAAACAAAATACAGAGGGTTCACCCCCGCACAAGCGGAAGCGCACAAGCGTTATATGAAAGACTTTGTTGAAGTCAAGGTGCGCATGAAAGCGAATAAACGTTCAATCATCCAAGAACACGCCGCCAACATGGGAGAAAGTGCAACGGCTTTCATCAACCGCGCTATTGATGAAACCATGCAGCGGGACACCCAGCCGAACGAATAACTTTACCCCATCAACCAAACACTATCCAAGAAAGGATGTGATATCATGGCATTACCACAACCAAAACTTTACACTACAGAGGATATCTATGCACTCCCGGAGGGAACCAGGGCGGAACTGATTGACGGACAACTCTATTACATGGCTCCACCAAACAGGCGGCATCAGAAACTTTCGGGTGAGCTTTTTATCGCAATCAGCAACTACATCAAATCTAACAATGGCTCATGTGAATCCTATATTGCTCCATTCGCTGTATTTCTGAACGCAGACAATAGAAACTATGTCGAACCGGATATCAGCGTCATATGCGACCGCAATAAGCTCACAGACAAGGGGTGCAATGGTGCGCCGGACTGGATTATTGAAATCGTGTCCCTCGGCAGCAGGCGGACGGATTATTTCACAAAATTGTTTAAATACCGTACCGCCGGAGTCCGGGAATATTGGATTGTTGACCCTGAGAAGAACCGCATTACTGTTTACAACTTTGAGACAGAAGATACCGGGGATTATACCTTTGCCGACTCTGTTCAGGCAGGTATTTATCCGGGGTTCTGTATCAACTTCGCCGGACTGGATATCTAACAGTGTGCATCCACTCAGGGGGAAATTTTCCACAGCTGGAATGATGAAGATAAGCTGAGTACCCAAATCGAGTACGCAGGCCAGATAAGAACGTGCAAAGTTCAAGTTATCTGTCAATACAAACTTTCAGACTAACAAAATCTAACATTTATTTTCCTCTCTAGCTGTATCCACGGGATTATGGCGGCGCAAAGTTGCACCCTCCAACTTGTTTCAGCATCCGTTCCCCTCTCTGCCCGCTGCCGTATGCCATATTATCAGCTACCATGTAGCGGGGGAGTGCGTGATATTTACGTGAAATACGTATATTTTTGTGCTTTCCTCTTGATAATACGTAAAATACGTGTTATTTATATAATTGTAAGGAAGACAACATACATGAGATTCAGAGAAGCCGACCGGATGCTAAAGGATGATGGGTGGTATGTGTCAGACATAAGCGGTTCACATTACCAGTACAAACACCCGGCGAAACCCGGAAAAGTAAGTGTTCCGAACCATCCCAGCGACATCCCGAAAAGTATTGTTAAATCCATACGCAGACAGGCGGGGCTTAAATAAGCCCTGCCCCTTAAACAAATCACGGAAGGAGCATTAATTTATGAATTATGTATACCCGGCTGTTTTCTATGAGGAAGAGGGCAAAATATCGGCTATTTTCCCCGATTTAGGTAACCTTGCTACTTTTGGGGATAATGTGGCGGATGCCATGCGCATGGCTCAGGATGCCTGTGGATTGTATCTATTTACTGCCCTGCGTGACGGCGAACCGCTTCCGGCTCCCAGTGCATTAAGTGAAATTAGTCCCGCTGCCGTACTGGAAGAGCTTGAAATGGAATCCGCTGCGAACGGTGCTTTCGTAAATATGGTATTGGTGGACATGACAGAATACGCAAGGCAACATAGCGACAGGGCAGTGAAAAAGACCCTCAGTATCCCTATGTGGCTGAATACTCTTTGTGAGGAAAAGAGCATCAACTTTTCAAAAGTGTTACAGGATGCCCTTCTGACAAAAGTGCAATCCTTATAAGTGGCAAGGATGCCGCCCCAATGCCCACCAAAGCACAAGGGGCGGTTTTTCCATTCCTTCTTATGTTTTAAAAGCAAGCCAATTCTGAAACTTATCAGCAACAGTATTATTAACTTTCATACCTAAGCGATAGAATAATGGTTCTGGTATAAAATCCCCCTTCGCACACTCGTGTGCGAAACCTAATTCTTTACAAAAACCATTCATTCTTGCCCACATAATAGACGAATACTCTTTTCTGTCCTACACCATCCAAGAACAATAGCCGTATCTTCTGGTATCGCCCGGAAGGTGCCGAATTTTCGGCGGCTTCAAAATCTTCATTACGCCGCCCCCTGAGATATTCAAAAACCTGTTAATATACGCCCTAATCTGCCCAAATTCGCGTTTTCCTGCCGCAATCCGATAGAACTACCATTAAGGTATTTTAGAGCGGAAATCAGGGCTTGTGGCGCGCTGTATTTGGGATTCACACAAGTTTGAGCGTCCGCCGGGTGGATGGTTATTCTTACCATCCAGACAGAGCTTCGCAAACCGCTTACTAAAATTTTGGTAGGCGGCGGGCAGCAGGACTTCCCCACTTGTGGGTATGGGCTAGGGGTACAGCGGAATTTTCCGCTTCACTCTCCATCAAGGCAGACAAGCAGAAGATTATTGACACCATTAAATCTACCGCACGCTTTGGGTTTACCTATGCCCAGAACAAGTATCATGCCATTATCCAGGCTGCTAATGAAGCGTATGAGTTCGGTTACATCATTGACAGTAATATCAAGCGTATCCGCCTATATATCAGTTTCATCCGCAAATATGACGAGGAAACCGCTAACATACTCAACTCCATGCATGAGCTGGTTGATACAAATGAGGATACTGGTTTCGTAAAGCAAATCCATCTAATTGAAACTTTTAAAGGTGCAGGTTTCTTATCTGCCGTATCCCTCATGGGTGAAATTGGTGACTTTTCCGCCTTTTCAAAACCAAAGCAGCTTTTTGCTTACTTCGGTCTTAATCCGGCTGTAAAACAGTCCGGCAAATTTGAAGGCAGCAAAGTCCAGATGTCCAAAAGAGGTTCTACCATATCCAGGCGGGTGATTCATACACTGGCTTTACAAAGCATCAGTACATCCCGTACAGGAGAATCCAAAAATCCCGTACTGCGTGATTACTATCTGGGGAAATGCAAATCAAAACCAAAGCTTGCAGCTATGGGTGCTGTTTCACATAAGGTATGCAACATCATCTTTTCGATACTCAGAGATAACAAGCCTTTTGAAATCATTACTCCGCAGGAGCATATCAAACAATACAATGCTGCCAAATGCGACATAGCTGCATAAAATACTGCAAATCCAACAAATCAATATCTTTTTAAAAAATGATATTTTCACCAAGGGGAAAGTCTGCCCTTTTTTAGAAGAAAAATATTTTTCATTTACCTATTGACATTTATTAGCTGGACTTATCTTCGAATAGGCAAGGAAGCAGTCAGGCGGTAACAAAACTGCTTTTCATGTGCGCAACACTATCCTTGCCTTATCTCTATTGTAATATAGGTGAAGAAAGATTTTGTACCAAATTTATTCCCATAGAAAAAGCAGAGAGTTTTCTTCTCTGCCATTTTCTCTCAATATTCAGTTGTAATTTCTGACTTATTCAACCTTGCCAGATTTATTCCCCTTCACCATTGCGATAACAGCCAGAACCGCATTAACAAGGCACCATGCCGCCCATATATTCAAGTCTACAAAACTTCCGACAAGCGCAACCCCTACATCGAAAAGCAATCTCAAGGCAATGCTACCGCCTTTTCCCACATTTTTCCTTGTGGCAATTAATACGATACCGCCATACAGGCATCATAATCCACACAATGATTCCTCCGTTACCGCTGGATTCTCCGTTTTCTGTCCATGTCTTTCTTTAATACTTTATATTATTTCCTTCCTGTAAAATACACTTCAAATCTATCATAATCTTCTTCTCCATAAAACTCAAATTCTTCTGCAATAGACGCGCCAGGCTTCAATTCGCTGTCATCATCTGTTAAATAATTTGTTTCATAGCCTACTAATTTATCTCCCAAAAAGAACAAAACTGTTCCTTCTACAAATTTAGCTGCTTTATCTCCGTTATTTGTGCATGTAACAATTACTTTTTCTCCTGTGTCTGAATCTTCATGTGTTAAATCCCCAAGCACTGATTCATAATACTCATCTTCCTTTACTGACATTGTGTATTCAAAAGTTGAATCTCCCTTTACACTATCAAAATAATTCATCAAGCAAACCTCGTGTCCAGCGCCTATTGCTTCTCCGCTGGAGGATGCGGCTCCTACGGTTTTACCTTCTGAATCCTTAGCAGTTGCATTTACATCCAGAGATATTGTTTTATTAGAATTATTCTTAACTAAAAGCAAAAAATATGTATCTCCAATAGAATTTTCCATTGAATATTCTTTTACCTCGACCTGTTCTTGCAATTTTCCTGTACTCGTTTCCGTCTCTATAGCTTCTTCCGTCTCTCCTTTACTCTCTTGCTCCGTTGATTGATTGGAATTTTTGATTTGCTCTAATTCCAGTTTATAGGCATCCCTTTCCGCAACAACCTTATCGTATTCCTCTTGAGATATACCAGTTTCATTTCCTCCACACCCACATAACAATACAGAAGCTGTCAATAAAACTGCAATTACTTTCTTCCTCATTTCTCATTCCCCCTAAAAAATTTATAATATGCCATATTCTACCATAAAATACAATAAAATGCTATATTTTTTACATACTCATATTCCCATTTCCTCAGTGGATTGACACAAAATTCTATATTCTGTCAATACGCAAAATAAAAAGGTGGAAAGAAATTTCTCCACCTTTTCATGCTATCAGATATGTAATTTCCGCTTGGGTGATTGCAGATTTTGTATAAACCAACTCCATTGCCAAATCCAAAGTGTGGCTCTCGCCCATGCTTTGGTTTTCGGAGGTGTGCGCCTGATGCACACCTTGTTTCAAGTCAATAAAATCAACATTTTCTTTAAATCTTTTAATATTGTCCGTTATTCTTCTTCTGACATCTGGCTCTCTCATTCCATGTATCTCCGCAATCGTCTTATCACAAATGCACTTCTTTCCCTCTCCAAATCCGCCTAACACTATGGGAATTTCTTTCCCCATAAAATTCTGTTTTCCGTTTACAGTCAAATGCATTCATACCTATCTCACCTTTCTCCACCTTTTTGCATGCATATTGTCAGGAGTTAAAGCGCGAACAGCTCTTTCGGACTGCTGGGAAAGATTTCATGACAAAAAGCTCTTACGTGAAAATGTGGGATTCGATACGCCAGAAAATGAACGCGCCCAGCCTTACCGCCTACATTTTCCGCCACAACTACTGCACAAACCAGTGTTACCAGATACCTGTAATATCCATCAAGAAGATTGCGGAGCTTCTGGGAGATCACGAAAAAATGGTAATTGAGGTTTACAACCATATATTGCTGGAGAAAGAAGATGCAGAAAAAGCAGTTGAACAAGCCTTCGATTTTTGAGACACATTTGAGACATTATGTTTTAAAAACGCACCTGTGAGACACATTTGAGACATTTACTTTCGGTTACTTTGGTGTACTTCGGGCTACATGAAAAATAGCGGGAAGCCGCTTATTTACTGGCTTCCCGCTATTTTCAAGGAGTGAGACATCGGGGATTCGAACCCCGGACAACTTGATTAAAAGTCAAGTGCTCTACCAACTGAGCTAATATCCCACAAAATGCCTGGTTCCGGAATCGAACCAGAGACACGAGGATTTTCAGTCCTCTGCTCTACCAACTGAGCTAACCAGGCATAAATTGCGGGGGCAGGATTTGAACCTACGACCTTCGGGTTATGAGCCCGACGAGCTTCCAGACTGCTCCACCCCGCGCTAATTATAAAATTTTCAATGAATCAATGATTCAAATGGATGGAGGTGGATTCGAACCACCGAAGCAATTTGCAGCAGATTTACAGTCTGTCCCCTTTGGCCACTCGGGAATCCATCCATATTTCTAGTACTAAGCCGATGATCGGACTCGAACCGATAACCTGCTGATTACAAATCAGCTGCTCTGCCAATTGAGCCACATCGGCACATTGTAGTACTAAATGGGACCTATAGGGCTCGAACCTATGACCCTCTGCTTGTAAGGCAGATGCTCTCCCAGCTGAGCTAAGATCCCATATCTATTAAATTGTCTCATATCTTTCGATATGAACGACCCAGATCGGACTCGAACCGACGACCTTCGCCGTGACAGGGCGACGCTCTAACCAACTGAGCCACTGGGCCATTTTTCTAAGGGCATGCACCCTCAAAACCACATACAGTATAACATATTCTTTAAGACATTTCAACCGGAAAACCATCTTGACTTGATCTCTTTTCTTCTGGTCGT
>Ga0137308_100226_pt1 | contig 104585 bp, 91 predicted proteins | sample Inofrocosms_June_FD_97181 | JGI IMG/M metagenome (GOLD analysis project Ga0137308, IMG submission 97181) | Mouse cecal microbial communities from Vienna, Austria - N-Acetylneuraminic and N-Acetylglucosamine D2O microcosms_June | ecosystem: Host-associated > Mammals > Digestive system > Large... | reverse complement strand
ACTATAGATGAGAGTATAACTTATTATAGCAGGAAACCAACAGCTTCCCTTTGGAGCATTGCTGATCGTAGCTATCATTGTCGTGTGTTTTTCTTACATCAACCTTGTTTATACGACAATTACCAACTTTCTGTCCCGAAGGCAGGAAATAGGGATGTTACGGGCGATTGGGTTGAGTAAAAACAGCTTATCAGAATGTTGTATTATAAAGGAGTGATTTATTCAGCATTTGCTACGCTTGTAACATTGATTTTGGGGTCCGGACTCGGTTTCCTGTACGTACAGGCAGTTTTGAAAACAATGAATCCGTATTTCTATTATTCATTCCTGTATCTGGTCGTATTGATATATTTAGCGATTCTGATGATTGTGCAGTTTATCCTCATTTCCTATACAACGAGAACTTTGAAAAAGCAATCTCTTGTTGAGCAAATCAGAGCGATAGAATAACCGTATGGGATCGGCGGGGCGGCGCATGCCGCCCCGAACAAACAAAGATTCAGAGTTTTCTCTGACCGCCTATTTATTCATTTTGTAGACCGGATCCGCCGGATAGCCTCCCTTTAGCTTCTGCATCCCCCTCTGGATCGCATCCCTGGAATTCTTCCAGTCCGCTCCCTCGTTCCGGTAATCAAATTTTTCCACCAGCCAGTCCAGATCCTCCTGCATACGGGCCATGTTCTTCTCCATCAGCTCGAATACCGCAGGATAAAATTCCTTCTTTTCCTTGTCGTTCAGTCTCGTCTCGGAGGCCTCGCACAGATCCCCGAAATGATGCAGGCAGAATCCCTTGCTGTTCCTGATCCGGCTGCGGAAATCCTCATCCTTTTTGTACATAAAGAAAAACGTGTCCATATACCTCTCATAGGTGTCCGCAAACCGGTTGCAGATATAACAGGACTTCTCCTTTTCCTCCACCCAGAGAGCCACAGGGTTAACGCGCTGGGGATTCTTCTTGAATTTTCCCATGAGAGTGGACTTGTTAGGAACAAAGTCCTTGAACTGGGATGCCATCTCCCGGTTCATTTTCATGTAATGGGTCTTCAAAATCCACCCGTTGCCAAGGGTGTTTCCGTAATCAAACATCTTCTTAAAATGCTCCCTGCAGAATCCCGCCTTGTCCGTGGCCTCCCTGACATCACTCTCCATGTAGGAGGAACCGGAACCCAGAACAAAATCCATCAGATCCTGCTCCACTTCCCGCTCGATGTAGCAGAAAGGACATTCATCCCCGGCATTGACCGCATCATTCAAAGGTATTGTGTACAGAGTCTCTTTCATCTTTTTTCCTTTCCCACACAGACACTTCGGTTTCCTGTGTGAATCCTTCATTTTGCGCTCTTTGTTTATGTGCGCGCTTCCTGATAGGCCATCTTCTTAAGCTGCTCCAGATACCCTCTGACCTCGCCTCCAAACAGATCCGGCTGGAAGGAGCCGTTATAGAGCTGCTCCGACAGCAGGCCGCTTATTGTAAAGCTGATAATGCGGGCGAGCTTGTCCACATCCACATTGCGGTTAAACCGCTCCCGGTTTGCCTTTTCCATAATCTGGCTGTAACGGCCTGGAAGAATATCGCGCTTCTCCTCCGTAGCCATCAGCGCCTCCCCGACATCCTCTCTCTCACTGGAATTCAGGAACTGAAGCATATACGGATAATTATGCATCATCTGGATCTGAGCGGAGACAATCTGCCAGATCAGATCAAAAAAATCCGCTTCCTTGCCGGTGACCCCGGTGGACAATTCCAGCATCAGATATCTGACGCTGTAATCATAAATGAACGTATAAAGCCCAAGCTTGCTGATAAAATAGTGAAAAAGCAGCCCTTTGCTGATTCCCGCCTCCCTGACAATATCGTCAGTACTGGCATGCTCGTAGCCCTTGAGTGCAAAAATCTTCAGCGCCGCATTAATCATTCTGTCCTGTTTTTCTTTCTTCAAATCAAAAAATTTATCGTTCATTCCCATCCCCATTTCCGCATCCAGCAGCCTTCCCAAACATTGACCTTGCTAGTCGAAATAAATATAACACACTTTTCCATTCTCTTCAATTAAATTGGGAAAAATTTTTTACATATTCTCTTTTCATTTCCGTAAAATAGTATTAAGATATTACTAGATGATAACTGGCCTGAAAGGAGTATTCACATGTCTAAGAGCTTTGGAAAATTTTTACTTTTTACTGCCGTAGCCGGTGCCGCCGCTTATGGCGCATATTCTTATCTGCAGAAGAAAGAGCAGACCGCTTCTCCCGCTGCAAATGATGAGGATGATGATTTCGACGATTTCAGTGAAGATCTGGACGAGGATTTAAATTCAGACAAGGAGCGTTCCTACGTGTCCCTGAATCTTGACAAAGCCGAGGCGATCGCCACAGAGGCTTTCCACAAGGCAAAGGAGATCATTGTTGACTCCATGCATCAGGTAAAGGAAACCGTCAAGTCCGTTGCGGACGCTCAGGAATGCCATACCTCTTTTACCGATTTATCCGAGGCTCTGAAAAACAATGACAATGCGGCTGACGCTTCGCAGGAGAGCTCTAATGATCCAGATACGGACGCCCCCGGCGAACACGTCCAGACCACGGATGCCGCGGATGCGGATCAGACGGACGCCGCCAGCGCTGTTTCCGAACAGGGCTCTGATGGAGAAGCAGATTCCCCACAGGAGAGTGACGCAGATCCTTCCGGGGAACAGGTGGAAGAGTTTTTCGATGACGACGACGCCGTCAGAGATGAGAACTAAATGTATTTCAGAAAGCTGATAAAAGAGAACCCGCTCAGACAGAATGTTTGAAGCGGGTTCTCTTTTGTGTACCCGAAGGAAGACGGCCGCAAAAGCTGACAAACGACCCGGAGAAAAAGACGGCTCTTCCCTACTCGGTTAATCTCTTCCAGGCGCCTTTCAGCCGCTCCACGCCCCTGCGGATCTCCTCCTTTGAAAGCGCTCCGTATCCCAGAAGGATCATTCCCTCGTACCTCTCACTTCCGGGAACATCTCCCGCAAGAGCGTCCGAGAGGCCGTATATTCTGATTTTCTCCCGCAGGGCCGCCCCGATTAGCGCCTGTTCCGTTATCCCCCTCTTACTCTTTAACAGCACATGCAGACCCGCATTTTCACCTGAGACGACAAAATCTCTTTCCATTCCCCGAAGCTGCTCCAGCAGAAAATCATGTTTTTCCCTGTATATTTTTCGCATCTTATTCAGATAGCGCTCAAAGCTGCCGCTCTTTATAAACTCATTCAAAATCCGCTGATCGATTCTCGATACCGTTGAGGCATAAAAGCCACAGTTTTCCCTGTATTTCTCCATCAGCGGCAGAGGAAGAACCATATAACTCACACGGATTGCAGGGGCAATGGATTTGGAAAATGTGCCCATATAGATCACCTTGCCGGAATGATCCTGGGCCTGCAGTGCGGGGATCGGTTTCCCCTTATACCGGAATTCGCTGTCGTAATCATCCTCGATCAGATATCTGCCTTCCTGCTTCTGGGCCCATTTTAGGAGTTCCATCCGCCTGCCTATAGGCATCACGATTCCGGTTGGAAACTGATGGGAGGGCATCACATAAGCCGCTTTGGCTCCCGACCTCTCAAGCTCCGCAACATTGATTCCGTTCTGATCCATGGGAACCGCCTTAATCTCGTAGGCAAAAGACTGGAACACGCAATATGCGCGCTTGTAGGTCGGGCTCTCCATGGCAATCGGCACATGCCTTCCCAGTATCTTTTCCAGCAGCATCAAAAGATAATCGTTTCCCGCCCCCACGATAATTCTCTCCGGTTCACAGCTCACGCCTCTTGCCGAATGGAGATACCGGCAGATGGTGGAGCGGAGCTCATAGTCTCCCTGCGCCTGTCCCAGCGCAAACATTTCGCTGTTTGCGTCCACCAGTATCTCTTTGGTGATCCTCTTCCAGGTGGAAAAGGGGAAATGCTTCATACAGATAGCGTGGGGGGAGAAGTCGTATTCCACCTCTGTTCCGTCCGCACTTTCGCTCTCTCTGAAATATGCTTTGACTCTGTCCCTCTCCTCTTCCCGCAGAGGAACCGCCTCTGCCAATTCAAACAGCTCGTCCATACCGCAGACAAAATATCCCCGGCAGGGTCTTGCCTGAATATAGCCCTCGGCAAGGAGCTGGCCGTAGGCCGATTCCACCGTGCTCCTTGCAACCTGGAGATATTCAGCCAGAGAACGCGTAGAGGGAAGCCTTTCATCCTTCGAAAGCTTCCCCGCCCTTATCTCATTCCGAATATATTCATAGATCTGCTGATAAAAACATTTTCCGCTATCAGCACTGAGTTCAATCGCCAGCTCATTCATGTTGCTGCAGCATTCTTCTCCTTTATTTTTGCAATCAATTCCTGTTTCAGATCCCTGGCTTTCTCCTTTGTCCGGCTTTTGGTGGTTTTGGAAACCAGCAGGCTGGATATCATCTTTGCGGATATCTCGTACTGTTCAAATTCCATGGCCAGCACTGCGATCAGATATTCCAGCGTCTGCTCGTCCATACCGCAGATCGGGAACCGCTCCGTCTGCATGGCCGTGATAAATCCCTCCAGGGCGTTTTTCAGGAACTCCGTTTCCTGCTTTTGAATTTCCTCTATCTCTTCTGTGGCATTGTTCCCGGCTTCAGCCAGCCTTTCCCTGTAGCTGCGCAGAAGCCAGCCCGTCTTTAAGCACACATACGCCTTCTCGCTGGATTTTCCATGTTTGACAATGGTGTTGGCAAGACACAGCTTATGGCGGTCCAGCGCCTCCTCATAGGAATATATCCCCTCATTCCTGTCAAAAGACTTAAAATTCATGGATATGTTCTCCCTCACCGCCTTGATCTGAGAGGGGGTAAGGCCGCCAAAAAATTTGGTGTGAACCGCATATCCACAACAATTACATACTACCACGTCATATTTCAGCGGGTCTATATGCTCATAGACCGGTCTCAAATCCCTGTCCGTGTGAAGCAGTCTTGCCTTACTGGAACGGACGGTTTTGGATTTAAATGTCTGATAACAGACCGGACATTCATAAGTTTTGTCGAACAGGAAATCCTCTTCCTTTACCTCAGGAGCCTGCGCCTCTTTATTCTCTTCAACCGCATCATTCTCCTCCTGGGCCTCAAACAGATCCATATCCTCCAGGTTTTTGAGCCCCAGCTTAGCTAACCCAGATAACAGCCCGGCCATAATTTATCATACCCTTCCTATACTTTCGGCAACACATATGAGCTCTTGAGAGAGACAATCCGGTTGAAAACGAGCTCGCCCTCTGGCGCCCTGGCATCAAGGCAAAAATATCCCTGCCGCACAAACTGGAAGCTCTCGTAGGGTTTTGCATCCCGAAGGCCGGGTTCCAGACGGCATTCCTTCAGCACAACCAGCGAATTGGGATTCAGATTCAGGCTTCCGTCCTCATTGTAAACGCCTTTCTCCTCATCAATAATGTTCTCGTATAACCTAACCTCTGCCCGCACCGCTTCCCTGGCGGGAACCCAGTGGATCGTCCCCTTCACCTTCCGTCCGGAAAAACCGCTGCCGCTTCTCGTCTCAGGATCGTAGGTACAGTGTACCTCAATGACTTTCCCGTTTTCATCCTTCACGCAGCCCGTGCAGGTGACAAAGTAAGCGTTCATCAGCCTTACCTCGTTTCCCGGATACAGACGGAAATATTTCTTCGGGGGCTCCTCCATGAAGTCTTCCCTCTCAATATAGAGCTCCCGTCCGAAGGGCACCTGTCTTACGCCCATGTCCTCCTTCTCAAGGTTGTTGGCAACCGTGAGCATTTCGGACTGTCCCTCCGGATAATTATCAATAATCAGCTTCACCGGATCAAGCACCGCCATCATTCTCGGCCTCTTGAGCTTGAGATCCTCCCGGATACAGTACTCAAGCATGGCATAATCCGCCGAGGAATTGCTCTTTGAGACCCCGCACAGTTCCACAAACATGCGGATGGATTCCGGCGTAAAGCCCCTTCTTCGCAGAGCGGCAATGGATACGAGCCTTGGATCATCCCAGCCGTCCACAATACCGTCCTCCACCAGCTTCTTGATATACCGCTTTCCGGTCACTACATTGGTAAGGTACATTTTTGCGAACTCGATCTGCTTGGGCGGATGCGGATATTCCAGCTCTCTCACCACCCAGTCATACAGCGGCCTGTGATCCTCAAACTCAAGCGTACAGATGGAATGTGTGATCCCCTCTATCGCATCCTCAATGGGATGGGCAAAATCATACATCGGATAAATACACCATGTATCTCCGGTATTGTGGTGTGCCATGTGGGCCACACGGTAGAGAATGGGATCCCTCATATTGATATTGGGCGAAGCCATATCGATCTTTGCCCGCAGAGTCCTCTCTCCATCCGCAAACTCACCGTTCCTCATTTTTTCAAACAGCGCAAGGTTTTCCTCTATGCCTCTCTCCCGGTTGGGATCGTTTTTACCGGGTTGTGTAAGCGTTCCCCTGTACTGCCTCATTTCCTCTGCGGAAAGCTCCGACACATAGGCCTTTCCCTTGCGGATCAGTTTGACCGCACACTCGTACATCTCCTCGAAATAGTTGGACGCAAAGAAAAGGCGGTCCTCCCAATCCGCTCCCAGCCACTTGATATCCTCCAGAATGGATTCCACGAATTCCGTCTTCTCTTTTGTGGGGTTTGTATCGTCAAAGCGCATATTAAACTTGCCGCCATACTGTCTGGCAAGTCCGTAATTCAAGAGTATGCTCTTTGCATGGCCGATATGCAGATAACCGTTGGGCTCCGGCGGAAAACGGGTATGCACCGTATCGTAAACGCCCTCCGCCAGATCTTTATCTATGATCTGTTCAATAAAATTTCTGGAAACCGTCTCCTTTTCCGAGACGCCTTCCGAAGCTTCGCTTTTCACCATCTCTTTATCGCTCATCATTCCCTGCGCCGCTCCTGCCGGCAGCGGCTTTACCTCCTCATTTTCCCTGATAAATCAGTGAATCTTTTTTATTATACCATATTTTTTCTTATTATTCCATCTGTTTTAATGGCCGATTACATATTTTGCCTCGAACTCTTCCCGTCTGAGCGGTTTGTCGAAATAGAAGCCCTGAAGCATGGCGACATTCATCTGTGATAGGATATCCTTCTGACCCTGTGTCTCCACTCCCTCCACACAGAGGCTTGCACCTATGCTTTCGGCAAGCTCGGACACCATCCGGACAAAAGATTTCGCATATACATCCCTCTCCAGATTCCGGATAAAGCTCTGATCCACCTTGATCACGTCAAAGGGCAGCTCCCTGATATGGTTCAGGGAAGAATAACCGGTTCCAAAGTCATCCAGTGCAATTTTTACTCCCAGCTTCTTAATACGCCCGAGAATCTCTTTCATTCTCTCCATATCATTGATCGCAAGACTTTCCGTCACCTCCAGGGTGAGGTTGCGGGGTTTTATGCCGCTCTCACGGACAGCCGTTTTCACAAGATCCACGATATCCTCCTGGAGCAGCTGAACCACGGAAAGATTCACATTCACCTTATAGTTTGGACAGCCCCTGTCATTCCAGCTGCGGCAGGCGGCGCAGGCCTCCCTTAGGATATGGTTCCCGATGGGGTTGATCAGTCCCAGATATTCCGCAAGAGGGATAAATTCCGTGGGCGAGATAAAGCCCAGCTCCGTACAGTTCCAGCGGATCAGCGCTTCCGCTCCCACACAGGGCCTGCTTTTTTTCTGTATATTTATGATCGGCTGGAAAAAAAGCTCGAATTCCCGGTAGCCCTGGGTAGTGGCGTTTCGCATGTTCTTTTCCATGTCAAGGCGCCGGTAGGATTTCGAGCCGATCCTGTCCGTATACACGGCGGAGCGGTTCTTCCCCTCCCGTTTCGCCTCATACATGGCGATATCCGCCTTTTGGATCAGCTCGTGCACCGCCTCCCCGTCATCCGGAAAGCTGACAATCCCCATGCTCATGGTACAATAATAATCTTTATCCCGAAGAGCCCAGGGCCGCATAAAGATTTCCTTGATTTTGCGGATAATATCATCCAGCCGTCCGTAAGCGCAGGGCTGCACGATAATGATAAATTCGTCCCCGCCCATACGGTAACAGCTGTCCTCTATCCCCGGAATCCTTCTAAGGCTGTGGGCAATGGTCTTGAGCAGAACATCCCCGTACTGGTGTCCCAGGCCCTCGTTTATATTTTTGAAGTCGTCCAGATCCAGATAGAGCAGCGCTCCCTTTTGTGAATTCGCCTTTGCCCGCATCACCCAGCCGGCCAGGTCCTTCTCGCAGCAGATGCGGTTGTACAGCCCTGTCAGGAAATCCGTGTAGGCCTGCTGTTCCAGCTTTTTCTGATAAATTTTCTTTTCCGTTTCATCATACAGGGCGCAGAACAGTGCGGGCTGCTGGTTCTGCCAGTTGATTCTGGTATAATGAAGCTCATACCATTTTTCTCTCCGCTCCAGAAAAATTTCTCCATATCCATTATCCGGCCGGAGCGCTTCCTCTATAATGCCATAGAGGGAGCCTTCCCTCAGCTCAACGTCAAACTCGCGCTGCATGCCACGGTTCACAAACAGCGGCTCTCCTGTCGTAAGACTTCTGATATAGACGCAGCTTCCCGCATTCTGCAAAAGATTCTCAAAGGAATCGTAAATTTCCACAAGCTCGCCGTGATGCTCTCTTCTGGTCAGGATATTCTGAAGAACCCGCACCGTGTCCTTCAAAAATTTTATCTCCTCCACCTGCCAGGTTCTCTCCTGCCTTCGTTCATCAAAGCAGGCGTACAGCCGGATCCTTCCCCCCACTGTCACGGGAAGCACCACGGCCGCACGGATGTGAAGTGCGGCAAGCTCCTCCTTCTCGCCATCATCAAGCACGGAGCCCTCGGAAAGCACCACGGCTTTTTCCGTCCGAAGAAAAAACGGACTTGCAAGCCCCGTATTCTCCTCATAGGGCCAGCTGACTCCTTTTGCGCACCAGTGAGCGGCGATATCCATCTTTTCCCCGTCCTGCGAAAGACGGCACAGAAAGGCCGTGCTGATCCCCAGATAGCTTCCCGCAATCCCAAGGAGCCTTATCATAATTCCCTCTATGGGATCCGCACTCTCTAGAAGCCGGACAATCTGCGTGAGAATCTCGCATCTTTTGAGAGTCTCCTGCATCCTGGTCTCTGCACTGCGGCTCTTTTCCATCTCCTCATGGAAATCCAGCTGTGCCATCCTGTATTTTAGGATCTCACCGGATATATCCCTCATGGAATCAACGATTCTGTAAAACTGCCGTTCCGTCACCGTACTCTTAAAGCCCAGAAGCGGGGGATTGGAATATTCCTGTGTCTCAGCGGCATCAAGGCTGTCCGAAAGCACACCAAAAACCAGCCATCCGAAAACAGGCTCTCCCTTAAGCCTGGCCATAATCACCGCCATGCGAAGATTGGGATAGCCGCAGGTTTCGATTGCCTGATCTTCCAGTTCACTGCCCGATACGCGCAGCAGCATATTCTGAAGTTGTTCTCTGTCAATTGCCTTCAGCACTCTGCCCGCCTCGTCCGGATTGCCGCCAAACTTCGTGAGCGCTTTGCCCTTGCCGTCAATACAGCAGACAAAAATATCTGTCACGTCACAAAAATATTTCTGCCACTTTTCCAGTTCGTTTCCTTCAATCAGTCTTTGAAGGACATATGAGGCATCCGGCCTGAAGACATTTCTCTCCATACTGCCTCTCTCCCTTCAGATTTCCTGTCCTATTTTGCGACAGCTCCTTATCGTTGTTTTGCAGGCGCAGCCCCGGCCCGACGGGCCTGCGCCTGTATCAAAAATTTCGACTTTACTCGTCCACGCTGTAATTCGGCGCTTCCTTTGTGATATGGATATCGTGAGGATGGCTTTCCTTCAGGGATGCCGCCGAAATTTTTACGAACCTTCCGCTCTCTTTCAGCTCCTCGATGGTCTTTGTCCCGCAGTAGCCCATTCCGGAACGCAGGCCGCCCATCAGCTGGTATACGGTATCCTCCACGGTTCCCTTATAGGCGACACGGCCCTCCACGCCTTCCGGAACCAGCTTCTTGGCATTCTCCTGGAAGTAACGGTCCTTGCTCCCGTTTTCCATTGCGGCGATAGAGCCCATGCCGCGGTATACTTTATATTTACGTCCCTGGTACAGTTCAAAGGTTCCGGGGCTCTCATCGCAGCCCGCAAAAATACTTCCCATCATGCAGACGTTCCCGCCTGCGGCTATGGCCTTTGTCATATCGCCGGAATACTTGATGCCGCCATCCGCAATAATCGGAATTCCGTACTCCTTTGCCACCGCATAGGACTCCATAATCGCTGTAATCTGCGGCACGCCGATACCTGCCACCACACGGGTGGTACAGATGGAGCCGGGACCGATTCCAACCTTTACGGCGTCTGCGCCCGCTTCAATCAGCGCCCTGGTTCCATCACCAGTCGCCACATTTCCTGCAATTACCTGAAGATCCGGATATTTTTCTTTGATCAAATGAAGACAGTTGAGCACGTTCTGCGAATGTCCATGGGCGCTGTCTAGGACAACCACGTCCACCTTGGCATCCACAAGCGCTCCCACCCTGTCAAGGACATTTGCGGTAATTCCCACTCCGGCTCCGCACAGAAGCCTGCCCTGGGAATCCTTTGCTGCAAGAGGATATTTGATGGTCTTTTCGATATCTTTGATGGTAATCAATCCTACCAGATTATAATTGTCATCCACAATCGGAAGCTTTTCCTTCCTGGCCTTTGCGAGAATACTTTTTGCCTCCTCCAGGGTAATGCCCTCCCTCGCCGTGATCAGCTCCTGGGATGTCATGGATTCCTTGATTTTCTTGGTAAAATCCGTTTCAAACTTGAGATCCCGGTTGGTTATGATACCTACCAGCTTCCTGCCCTCCGTAATGGGCACGCCGGAGATTCTGAATTTCCCCATCAGGGCGTCCGCATCCGCCAAAGTGTGATCCGGGGTTAAGGAAAAGGGATCCGTGATAACGCCGTTTTCCGAGCGTTTTACCTTGTCCACCTCCTCAGCCTGAGCCTCGATCGACATATTCTTGTGGATGATACCGATGCCTCCCTGCCTTGCCATGGCGATCGCCATCCTGTGTTCTGTCACCGTGTCCATCCCTGCGCTCATCATGGGAATGTTCAGCCTGATCTTTTTGGTTAACAAGGTTGTCAAATCCACTTCACCCGGAACTACATTTGAATAGGACGGCACTAAAAGCACGTCGTCAAAAGTAATTCCTTCGCCAATAATCTGACCCATTTTCTATCCTCCTGTATTATATTGTAAAATGTTTATTGTTGCCTAATCCTTAAATACCTTGCGGGGCGCCACGGTCTGGATCGCCTTCACCATCTCCTCGTTTGGCTCAAAAATAACCTTTTGGGTTCCGTCATAGAAAAATACGTATCTGCGGTCCGGCTTTCTCTCCTCACCACAGCTGTAATCCACCTGCTTGTCGCTTCGGTTCTTATAATTATCAAGATGATAGGACTTGATCGGCGCCATGATCTCCACCTTGCCGATATCAAAGGTGGCAACTCTCTTTCTCCTGCTCTTTGCCATGACCTTGTCCACCGTCAGCTCCTTGTCCACATAGAGATATTCATATTCCAGATCCGCATTCAGATAGATGAAATACGCTCCCACGCCGATTGCCAGTCCGATCAAAAATGCCGGGAAGAACACGAATCCGACAAAGATAAAACAGGCCGCCAGCATCACTGACAGGATCTTGAGGAAAGTCATGTATGCGGGGGTTTTCCTTTTTACAAGCCACTCTACATAGGTTTCATTCATAATAAAATACCGTACCTTTCTTTTACCGTGCGTACGCACGCTGATATAAATGTATAATAATACTATGATATTATATTTTGCCGGAACTTTCAAGAGAAGAAAGAAGCCCTTTCAGAATTTGACTTATTTAATGAAAATTTTACTCATTTTTTATAGATTCCGGTTTCTGTTTCGTTGACAGTTTTTTTCTTTAAGTCTATGATAATTAGTGAGTATTTTAATATACTCCTTTTACAAAAGCAAGTACTTTGAAAGGAAAATTCGTCATGTTTAAAAAAGGTTGGCAGCCCGAAAATTACAAGGGCGTTCACGATGAGATCAAACAGCAGCATATGAAGGCAAAGGACATGACCTTTAAGGGAAGGATGGAATATTTCTGGTACTATTATAAGGTACATACCCTGGTGGCAGTGCTTCTTCTCATTTTTGGCGGCATGCTCATCCGCAACATCATCACGGCAAAGGATTACGCCTTTTACGGGGTCATGCTGAACGCTTCCCTTATCGATTCCGAAGCCGTTGAGGCTTCCTTTGGCGAATACGCACAGCTTGATTTAAACGAGTACGACTGCATGATCGACGCACAGTCCCAGCTCTCCTACCATTCCCAGAGCAGCTATGATTATGCCACCTACCAGAAGCTCATCGCCCAGCTTCAGACCCACGAGCTCGACGTGCTGATTGCGGACGGCGAGGTCTTCCACAATTTTGCAGCCAATGAAATGTTTACGGATCTTCGGGAATTTATGAGTGCGCAGGAGCTGGAGAAGCACGAAGGCAGAATCTACTACATTGACATGGAAGAGGTGCGTGCGGCCCAGGAGGCTGCGGAGAACATCCTGGACGAGCCGGCCGCAGAGGAGGCCTCGGAAAGTACGGCGGACGGTTCGAGGGAAGATACCGCCGCGGCCGGGGAGCTCTCCCCCCAGGAGGCGGAGGCTGCCGTCAATCCCTTCGGTCAGAATATCGACTACGACGAAATTTACCGAGCAGCGGCCGAGGAGGCCGAAACCCACAGGCATCCGGAGGAAATGAAGGATCCCGTTCCGGTTGGCGTCTTTCTGGAGGAATCCCCCTTCATGAAAAAAACCGGCTCCTACGGAAAGATGGTTCCTGTCTTTGGCCTGGTGATCACCAGCGAAAGAGCGGATACGGCTGTGAAGTATCTCGACTATCTCTGGGACGATACCATTGCCTTTGACCAGATGACAAGCGTATATTAAAATATGTGTCTGCAGAAAAAGGAGGAAGCTTTCACGTGCTTCCTCCTTTTTCTGCGCAAATGCGTAAATGGAAGTTTGCCGCCGATGCGGCGCACTGTCCGTGCGGCTGGCAGAGGGAAAATCTTCGCTGCCCGCTCCTTCCATCCGACTCTGTTTCAGAGCTGTGCGATCACAAAAATATCGTAAATTGCGGCAATGGCCGCCTCAAAGTCCTCATCCGCCACGCCCACAATGATATTCAGCTCGCTGGATCCCTGGTCGATCATTTTCACATTGACATTGGCATGGGCAAGCGCCGAAAAGATCCGTCCAGCCGTACCGCGCGTTGCGCGCATTCCTCTGCCTACCACGGCAATCAGCGCAAGATCCGCCTCAATATCCACGGAGTCGGGATCCGCCAGCCTGTGGATTGCGGAAACCACCTTCTGTTCCTTATCCATAAATTCATCCTGATGAACAAACACGGTCATGGTGTCGATTCCGGAGGGTACATGTTCGAAGGAAATGCCGTAATCCTCAAACGCCTGCAGAACCTTTCTTCCAAACCCGATCTCCGAATTCATCATGGCTTTCTCAATATTGACCGAGCAGAATCCCTTCTTTCCCGCTATCCCCGTAATCACGTATCTCGATTTCTGACAGGTGCTCTCCACGATCCAGGTGCCCTCATCCGTGGGCCGGTTCGTGTTGCGGATATTGATGGGAATCCCCTCTCTCCTCACAGGGAAAATCGCATCCTCGTGGAGCACGCCCGCGCCCATGTAGGAAAGCTCCCGCAGTTCCCGGTAGGTTATGGTCTCTATGGCCTCGGGATTTTCAATGATCCTGGGATCAGCGATCAAAAATCCCGACACGTCCGTCCAGTTCTCATACACGTCCGCCTTCACCGCTCTGGCCACAATCGATCCCGTGATATCCGATCCCCCTCTGGAAAAAGTCTTGACGCGTCCGTCCGCATAAGCTCCATAGAAACCGGGAATCACCGCATGGGACAAGTCTGCAAGGCGCTGCCCCAGAATCTGATTGGTGAGCTCCGAATCAAACTCGCCGCTGTCCTTAAAACGGATGGTCTGCGCCGCATCCACAAATTCATAGCCGAGGTATGCCGCCATCACGATTCCGTTCAGGTATTCTCCTCTGGAGGCCGCATAGTTTTCTCCGGCCTTTTCCTTAAAATTCTCTGTAATTGTCTCGAACTCCTCCTTCAGTGAAATCGCAAGTCCCAGACCGTCTATGATCTCCTGATAACGCTCCTCAATGGCCGCAAGCTCGCTCTCGAAATCCTCTCCCGCCTCCGCAAGATGATAACAGCTATAGAGCATATCCGTCACCTTGGTATCTTTGTCAAACCGTTTTCCCGGGGCTGAGGGAACCACATAACGCCTCTCTTCGTCTGCATGGATGATATCCGCCACCTTCTTAAACTGCTCCGCACTGGCAAGGGAACTTCCTCCAAATTTAACCACTTTCTTCATAATTCTCTGTCTCCTCATCGCTTACTAAGCCTTTTTCAGCAGCTTATCTATTATCGTATGCCCTTCCAGGATCAGGTTCCTGCTTTCCCTGGCTTCCCTCTCGTTGTAATTCCACTTCTCTTCTTTTAAATCCTCACTGTCATAGAGCAGATACGGCACACAGTCGGATGTGTGCGTCCGCACCCGGACGGGTGTCGGGTGATCCGGCATCACGAGCAGCCTGTAATTCATATGTACCGCATCCATGGCGTCCGTAAGCGGCTCTATGATTCTCCGGTCCAGATACTCAACGGCTTTCACCTTTCTCTGCGCACTGCCCTGATGTCCCATCTCATCAGGCGCCTCCACGTGGATATAGGCAAAATCAACCCCTTCTTCCAGCGCATGAAAAGCCGCCTTCCACTTACCTTCGTAATTGGTGTTCAGACCTGCGTTCGCCCCCTCCACACAGGCCACATCCATTCCTGCTCCCACTGCGATCCCCTTGAGCAGATCCACAGCCGAAATCATCACTCCCTTCACGCCGTTTTTTTCCTGAAAGGAGTCGAGATGGGGTTTTGTGCCGGCTCCCCAGAACCAGCAGCAGTTGGCCGGATTCAGTCCTCTTTTCTTCCGTTCCTGATTGATGGGGTGATCCTTTAAAATCTCATAGCTTTTCTTCATCATGGAAAGGAGCTTTTCATCAGCGGGAAGATACGGCGCAATCACCCGGCCAAGCACATCGTGTGGCTGGGAGAGCTCAATGATGCGGCCATCCTTCCAGATCAGGCAGTGCCTGTAGCTGGTTCCCACATAAAACTGATAGGTTTCGTCCTCAAGCTCCTTTTTCACCGCCTCCAGGAGAACTGCGCATTCTTCCGTGCTGATCTCCCCGGAGCTGTGATCGATTATGGTCTGCTCCTCAAAGGGCGCATCCTCCTGCGACAGGGTAACGATATTGCAGCGCAGCGCCACATCCGTATCGCTCATGGGCACGCCGATACTGAGCGCTTCCAGAGGGGAACGGCCCGAATAATACTCCTTCGGGTTATAACCGAGAACCGAGAGATTCGCAGTGTCAGATCCCGGCTTCATTCCCTCCGGAATCGTATAGACCATTCCAATTTCCGAGCATTTACTAAGACGGTCAAGCGCCGGCGTATCCGCATATTCAAGAGGGGTTTTTCCGCCAAGCTCCCCGATTGGTTCGTCCGCCATACCGTCTCCAAGCACCACCACATACTTCCTATCACTCATCCTAACGTCCTGCTCCCTTCCGGCCTTATTCCTCTATTCTGATGCGGCTGATAATGCCTGCCGCTTCCGCTTTTTCATTGAATTCCTTTTCGCTCATCTCATTCGTCACGAAAGCAAATTCTCCGGAAACGTCGGCCTCAACCACCGAAACGCTTCCAAAAGCGGCGATTGCCTCCCTCTCCCTTTTCGCATCCACTCTCACAAAGAAGCGCCTTCTCATCCTTTCCATATCGGCAAGCGCTACCTCCTGGTCATCCCAGAAACACATGATCACCTTTCCGATATGTCTCGCACAGTCCACCACGTCTGAAACCACGGCGCTGGCCGTTGGAAGTTTCCCCGCTCCTCTTCCGTAATACATGGAATCTCCAAGCATGTTTCCATGTACGCATACCGCATTGAAGACCCCGTTTACCATATAGAGGGGATGCTCCCTGCTGATCAGGAAGGGCGCAACCATGGCGTAAAACCCGTCTTCCCCGTTCACGCTCTTTCCCAGAAGCTTGATGGTCTTTCCCATGGCTCTGGCATAGATAAAATCCGTCGCCGTGATTCCGGTAATGCCCTCTGTATAGATATTCTCAGCGCGCACATTCTTTCCGCTCATGAGACAGGAGAGAATGGCAATTTTACGGCAGGCGTCATGACCTTCCACGTCAGCCTCCGGATTTTTTTCCGCATATCCCTTTTCCTGCGCTTTTGCCAGAACATCGGCAAAATCAGCGCCTTCTTTTTCCATCTTTGATAAAATATAGTTTGTAGTTCCGTTTAAAATACCTGTTATGGCATCAATTTTTTCCGCAGTGAGCGAATAATTCAGCGGCCGGATGATGGGAATACCGCCTCCAACGCTCGCCTCAAACAGATAATTGCACTTATTTTCATGGGCAATCCGTATCAGCTCCGGCCCGTGGGCCGCCACGAGCTCTTTATTGGAGGTACACACGCTCTTTCCAGCCAGAAGGGCCCGTTTTGTAAAATCATATGCCGGACGCAGGCCCCCCATGGTCTCGCACACAATCTGCACCTGTGGATCATCCAGAATCCGATTCACATCATGCACCACCTTGTCCTCATAGGGATCGCCCGGAAAATCCCGCAGATCAAGAATATACTTGATATTCAGCTCCTCGCCGGATTTCTTGTTGATCTCTTCCTTGTTCTTCTCAATTACCTCTACCACACCGCTTCCTACCGTGCCGTATCCCAAAACCGCTACCTGAATCATCTTGACAACTGTTCTCCTTTCCCTGTTCCTTCTCCTTTACTCCTTTGCCAGTATCTTCACGTTCCTGACGCCCTTCTGTCCCTCCATAACCTCCAGCATTTCCGATACGTTGCCGGTTGACGATAGCACCTGAATGCTAAGGCTTAAGGAAGCCATCCCGTTAATCGGAATACTTTGATGAATTGTCAGTATATTCGCTCCAAACTGTGCAATAATCTTAAGCACGTCCGACAAGAGACCCGGCTCATCCTCCATCTGCAGGCTGAGGGTAATCGTAGTCCCCTGGGAGTTCTCGTGAAATTCAAAAATATCCTCTTTGTATTTGTAGAAAGAGCTGCGGCTGATGCCTGCCAGCTCCGCCGCATCGTTTATTGTATGTGCCTTACCGGTATCAAGAAGCTTTTTGGCCTCCACCACTTTAAGGAGTACCTCCGGTACCGCCTGTTCTTTCACCACATAGTACCGTTTTCCCATATTTCTCACCCTCTCCCGTCCTCCATTTGAAGACACTTGTTCGCCAACGAGAGATATTGTATCACAGGATGCGGGAGGATGCAAGTTTTTTATCTGCATACCCGCCGTACGGCCCTCATGCCGCTCCGCAGCAGACTTCCATCTGCGGATCCTGCGCACAGAAAAACATGGGCAGATTTTTCTCTCTGCCCATGCCATTATAATACTTTTTTTTCAAATTCAAAAGACTGTTTCTGTATTTTATCCGGCTGTTGGTCACGTTCACCGGTTCCAGATACAGAGGGAGCACGTACTTTTCCAGCTCCATGCGCACTTTATACGGTCTGGAACTTTGCTATGTAAACAGGGAAGGTGTCCGTTCCCTTCATCTCTTTCCCGGCTGTGATGGTGACGTTCTTGTCCGTGATGAGATATTCCACATTGGCGCCGGCCTCAACCACCGTGCCCTGCATCAGCACGCAGTTCTTAACCTTTGCTCCCTTTGCAATCTTCACACCCCTGAACAGAACGCTGTTTTCCACTTCGCCCTCGATCACGCAGCCGTCGGCAGCCATCACGTTCTGAACTTTTGCCCCTTCAATGTATCTTGTAGGGTTGTCATCGCGGATCTTTGTATAGATCGGAGCCCCTGAGAAGAGCGCATCCAGATTATAGTCGTCAAGAAGCTTCATGTTCTCGTCAAAATAGCTCTTCATGTCGCAGATTCTCGCCACATATCCGTCGTATTTGTAGGCATGCACGTTCAGCTTGTTCAGCTGCGCAAGCAGCACGTCTCTCTCAAAGAACTGCTGTCCCCGCACAAAAGCCGTGTTGACCATATCGATCAGCAGTTCTCTCTCCACCACATAAATGTTCATGGAGAAATTCTGTACGCCTGGCTCCTTGTCGTTCACATAGATCTTGGTGATCCTGCCGTCTTCAATGTCAAAGGTATAGTAAAAGCCCTTGTCATTTGCCTGGCTCTTTAACAGGCTCTCCGGAAGCTCCTGCTCGTTGTACGCCATCGTCACGTCCGCACCGCTTGCAATATGGGCGTCGATCATTGCCCTGAAATCAAAATTCACCGCAAGGTTGGTGTCTGACATGACCACGTATTTTTCCTTCTGATCTCTCAGATTCTCAAGAATTCCCGCAAGCGCCTCCACGCGTCCCACATAGGGCTTGGATTCTTTCTCCGCAAAGGGAGGGAAAATGGTAAGGCCGCCGTTCTTACGCACCAGATCCCACTCGCGTCCGGAATCCAGATGATCCATCAGAGAGTGATAGTTGTTGTTCACCATCACCGATACGTTGTTGATATCGCAATGCGCCATGCTGGATAAAACAAAGTCGATCAGACGATAACGGCTGGCAAAGGGGATGGAAGCCATCAAACGTACATTCACCAGTTCCGGAACCAGCGAGTCATAGCTGTTTGGGAATATAATGCCCAGTGCACTTGTACTTGAATTTACCATTGTTCTTCACCGCCTTCCACATTTTTGTTTACCATGGCCTTAGGGCCGATCTTGGCATTGTCGCCTATGGTAACTCCCGAGCCAATGGTCGCAACGCCCTTCTCTTCCTCTGTGGGCATCGCTCCTACCACTGCGTTTTCTCCAATCGTTACATTCTCAGCCACGATGCAGTGTTTTACAACCGCACCCTCCTTGATCACGGTGCCGCCCATGACAACCGCATCCTCAACCACCGCGCCCTTTTCCACCTTGACGCCCGCAAAGAGAATGGAGTGCTTCACCGTACCTTTAATGCGGCAGCCGTCGGTGAGCATGGAATTCTCCACCTCAGCACCGGCGCTGATCTTATGGCCTGTCATGCCGCTGTTGCGGCTGTAGATCTTCCAGTCCTCGTCAAAGAGGTTGATTCCGCTCTTCTCCGGATCCAGAACCTCCATATTCGCCTCCCAGAGGGAAGAAATGGTTCCCACATCCTTCCAGTAGCCGTTAAAACGATAGGCATACATCTTGCGGCTGTCCCGAAGCAGATTCGGTATGATATTGTTTCCAAAGTCATTTTCGGATTCCGGATTCGCTTCGTCCTCCTCAAGGTACTGCTTCAAAATATCCCAGTTAAAGATATAAATGCCCATGGAAGCCAGGTTGGACTTGGGATTCTTGGGCTTCTCCTGGAATTCCGTGATTCTGTCTGTCTCATCCGCCACCATCAGGCCGAAGCGGGAAGCCTCCTCCCAGGGAACCTCCATGACAGCCACGCTGAATTCGGCGCCCTTTTCCTTGTGGAATCTCAGGAAATCGCTGTAGTCCTGTTTGCAGATCTGGTCTCCGGAAAGAATGATGACATACTGCGGATCATACCTCTCAATGAACGAAATGTTCTGATAGATCGCATTGGCAGTTCCCTTATACCAGTCGGATCCGCTCGCCTTCTGGTAAGGCGGAAGTACATGAACGCCGCCGTAAAGACGATCCAGATCCCAGGGCTGTCCGTTTCCGATATACTCGTTCAGCACAAGGGGCTGATACTGAGTCAGGATTCCTACCGTATCAATTCCTGAATTGACGCAGTTCGAGAGCGGAAAGTCGATAATACGATATTTGCCGCCGAAAGGAACTGCAGGTTTTGCAAGCGTCTCTGTCAGTGCGTACAGACGAGAACCCTGTCCGCCGGCAAGGAGCATTGCAATCATTTCTTTTGCCATAATACTGCCCTCCTATTTTGTAGCCTTGTACAAAATTATACATTATTTTACCTAAAAATGATAGGTTTTTATAATTTTTTTTAGAAAAAATCTACAGAAGTTCCTTCAGCAGCTGATTTACCATCCCCGGGTCAGCCTTTCCCTTCATAGCCTTCATGGTCTGCCCGACCAGGAAGCCGATAGCCTTCTCCTTTCCGCCCCTGTAATCCGTCACAGACTGGGGATTGTCCGCAATCACTTTCTCCACGGCCCTTCGCAGGGCACTCTCGTCGTTTACCGTCTTAAGGCCCTTCTCCTCCACGTATTTCTCCGGATCAATGTCACTTTCAAACATTTCCTCAAAAACCTCCTTGGCCACGGAGCTGTTGACGGCCTTGGAATCGGCAAGGGAGATCAGCTTTGCCAGGTGCTCCGGGGAAAAGCGGATATCCTCCGGATCCATCTCCTTTTCCTTCAGAAGGCGCAGCGTCTCCACCATGAGCCAGTTGGATACCTTCTTGGGCTGTGCTCCAAGGGCCACGGTGGCCTCAAAGAGATCCGCCATGCGCTTGGATGCAGTAATTATGTCAATATCATAATCCGGAAGATCAAATTCCCGCCGGTAGCGGGCCATTTTATCTTCCCGAAACTCCGGCTGTTTTGCCCGGACTTCGTCAAGAAACGCCTGATCCAGCACAACCGGCACCAGATCCGGATCCGGAAAATAGCGGTAGTCCTGTGCGTCCTCCTTGCTCCTCATGGCATAGGACTCTCCCTTCGCATCATCCCAGCGCCTGGTCTCCTGAATGACCTTCTGACCGGCCTCAAGCAGGTCAATCTGCCGCTCCCTCTCCCCCTCAATAGCCCTGGCAATGGCCTTGAAGGAATTGAGGTTTTTCATCTCCGTTCTGGTTCCGAACCTCTCCTCTCCCGCTTCCCTGACGGAAAGGTTCACGTCCGCCCGCATGGATCCCTCCTGAAGCTTACAGTCCGAGGCTCCAAGGTACTGAATGGTCATGCGCAGCTTTTCCAGATAGGCGATTACCTCCTGCGCACTTCTCATGTCCGGCTCGGACACGATCTCTATGAGGGGCACGCCGGAGCGGTTATAGTCCACAAGGGAGCAGTCGTCCCACTCATCATGGATGAGCTTTCCCGCATCCTCCTCCATGTGGATCTCATGGATCCCCACAAGCTTCTTTCCGTTTTCCGTCTCGATCTCCACTTTTCCATTCCGGCAGATGGGCAGATACAGCTGAGAAATCTGGTAATTCTGCGGATTATCGGGATAAAAGTAGTTCTTACGGTCAAATTTGCAGTATTGGGTGATCTCGCAGTTTGTGGCAAGCCCTACAGCCACCGCATATTCCAGAACCCGCTTATTGAGCACGGGAAGCGATCCCGGCATCCCGGTGCAGACCGGGCAGGTATGGGTATTGGGCTCACCCCCGAAGGCCGTGGAGCAGCCACAGAAAATCTTTGTCTTCGTGGCAAGCTCCACGTGCACCTCGAGACCGATCACTGTTTCGTATTGCTTTTCCATGTTACGCCTCCTTTCCTGCATCAGACCCGGCTTTGCCGCCGGATGCTCGGCCGCCCGCATGTTCCATGGACCCCGCAAATTTGCCCCTTGCCTTTTCGTAGGTGTAAGCGGCCCGGATCAGCTTCTTCTCCTGGAAGCAGTCCCCGATCAGCTGCAGGCCGATGGGCAGGCCCCTGCTGTCAATTCCGCAGGGCACGGACAATCCCGGCAGCCCCGCAAGATTCACGGAAATCGTATAAATGTCTCCCAGATACATCTTGATGGGATCCGACAGGCTCTCCCCAAGTCTTGGCGCCGTGGTGGGAGCAACGGGGCCAAGGATCATGTCATATTTCGCAAAAGCGTTGTCAAAAGCCTTCTTGATCAGCGCCTTCACCCGCAATGCCTTCAGATAGTAGGCGTCATAATAACCGGAGCTTAACACAAAGCTTCCCAGCATGATTCTTCTCTTTACCTCGGGGCCAAAGCCCTCGGAGCGGGATTTCTTGTACATGTTGTGGAGTCCTCTGTAGCTTTCGGTGCGGTAGCCGTACTTGATACCGTCAAACCGTTCCAGATTGGAGCTTGCCTCCGCCGCCGCAATGGTATAATAGGCGGGAATCGCATACTCCACCAGGCTTAAGTCAAACTCCTCCACCAGGGCGCCCCTCTCTTCCAGCACCTTCGCCGCACCGAGCACCGCCTCTTTTACCTCCAAATCCAGCCCTTCCCCGAAATAATCTCCGGGGATTCCGATCCGCAGTCCCTTTACGTCCTCCACAAGAGCGCCTGTAAAGTCCGTATCGTCCCGCTTTATGGAGGTGGAGTCCTTCGGATCGTGAGAGGCAAGAATTTCCATGATTGTGGCGCAGTCCCTCACATCCTTACACAGCGGACCGATCTGGTCAAGGGATGAACCATATGCGATCAGGCCGTAGCGGGACACGGTTCCGTAGGTGGGCTTCATCCCCACCACGCCGCAGAAGGAGGCGGGCTGCCGGATGGATCCGCCCGTGTCAGAGCCAAGAGCATAGAAGCATTCCCCCGCCGCCACCGCCGCGGCGCTTCCCCCCGAGGAGCCGCCCGGAACATGTCCGGGGTTCCAGGGATTTTTCGTCTCGCCAAAGGCCGAGGTCTCCGTGGTGGAACCCATGGCAAACTCGTCCATGTTTGTCTTTCCAAGAATCACGGCTCCCGCCCGCTCCAGATTTAGAACCGCCTGGGCTGAATAAGCGGGAACAAAATTTCCCAGTATTCTGGAAGAACAGGTGGTGAGAAGCCCCCGGGTACACAGATTGTCCTTGATGGCGGCGGGAACGCCCGCAAGGGGACCGGTAAGAATTCCCTGATCAATCTTTTTCTGTATTTCCCGCGCCTTTGCAAGCGCTCCCTCTCTGTCCACTGTCACATAGCAGTTGTAAAGGCTCTCGCTCTCCTCAATCCGGGAAAGTGATGCCTCCACTGCCTGCATGACGGTCACTTCCCCGTTTTTGATCGCCGCGCCGAGCTCTGCGGCGGTTTTGTCAAGTATACTCATCTGATCTGATCCTTTCTGCATTAAAATTCATATTCTATTCGAACGTCCTTGGCACCGCAAACATCCCGTTCTTTTCCTCGGGTGCGTTCTTAAGAATTGCTTCTCTCTCATCCCCATTAGTGACCACGTCCTCCCGGAACACATTATTCACCGGAAACACATGGGACATGGGCTCCACTCCCCGGGTGTCAAGCTCGCCCAGCTTGTCAATGTAGTCCAGCATGCTTCCCATATCCTTCTTTGCCTGCTCCTTCTCCTCGTCCGTAAGCTCAAGCTTGGCAAGGATTCCTACATATTCGATAGTCTCGTCTGAAATTATATTTGCCATTTATCTGATTCCTTTCTTCTGGTATGCTCTTCCAACGCTACCCTCAGTGTACAAGGGGATACACTGAGGGTTTCCTGTACTATTGTATCAACGTTACCGTTCGCACGTCAACCTATAGGGCAAAATTCGCCGCTTTTCAGCCTCCCCATGATGTGATAAAATATTGAAAAATCCATTTGCACAAAAAAGGAGCTGGTTTCATGATTATTCTGCCGCATATTTTCATATTTCTTGTTGCCATCGGCAGCTTTTTGAGACGCATTTTTACAACCCCGGATGCGGCAATATACATAAATTTTACAGTGAGCGCCTGCCTGTTTCTCTACATCGCGGTAACGCTTTTCCTCCATATCATGCCCTGCCGTCTGAGATCTCCTCTTTCTCCCCGGCTGAAAATCATGTATGGCGGCAGAAATATCCTGCGGTACTGTCTGTGGGGGATTCTGATTCAGTTTCCCTTTTATCTGGCCATGTATCTCGCAGACTGGCCTTCCCCCGACATAATAAGCGCCGTGGTCTTTTTTATGGACGGTGCCTTCTGCTTCCTGCATTTTTATCTGCTGGCCTTAAACGGATGCGTCAGGATTCTTTTCACCTGCAGAAGGCTGGGCATTGCAAAACGCGTTTTTATTGTTTTTACGCTCTGGATTCCCCTGTTTAACCTGTTTCTTCTGAAATATATGAGCCAGATGGCCAAGGAAGAATTTGATCAGGAAAACTGCCGTTTCGAGAACAGAAGGAACCGTGACGGCTCTCTGGCCTGCGCCACCCGTTATCCCATCCTCATGCTCCACGGCATCGGCTTCCGTGACCTGCGTTACTTTAATTACTGGGGCAGGATTCCCAAAGAGCTGGTAAAAAACGGCGCCATTGTCTACTACGGCCATCAGGAGGCCTGGGGAACCATTGAGGATAATGCCCTGATCATAAAGAAAAAGCTGGAAGAGATCCTTCTGGAAAACCACTGTGACAAGGTAAACATCATCGCTCACTCCAAGGGAGGGCTGGATGCCAGGTATCTGATCAGCGGTCTTGGTATGGCGGAGCACGTGGCCTCTCTCACCACCGTCTCAACACCCCACCGCGGCTCGGAGCTTCTGAATATCCTGAACCGCCTTCCGGACAGCGTCTACCGTTTTATCGCCTCTCTTTTTGACAAAAGCTTTGCAAAATTCGGCGATATCCGCCCGGACTGCTACCATTCCAGCAAACAGCTCTCCCCTGAGTTCTGCCGGGAATTCAACGAAAAATATCCCGATGCCCCGGGCGTTTATTATCAGAGCTACGCCTCGATGGTAAAGCACACATTTGGAGACGGCCTGCTCTCCATTCCCAATCTGCTCATGTTCCTTGCGGGCGCACCAAAAAATGACGGGCTGGTGACAGTCGACTCCGCCGTGTGGGGAAACTTCCGGGAAACCTTTATAAGCAGCGGAAGGCGGGGAATCTCCCACGGGGATATGATTGATTTAAAACGCGAGGATTACAGGGGATTTGACGTGCTGGAGGCTTATGTGAAGATCGTGTCGCAGCTTAAGGAGATGGGGTTTTAAGCATCTCAAAACGGGCGGAAGCTGATTCCCGCCCGTTTTTTAATTTGAGAGGATCACCGCTGCGCCCTGGGCGTTCCGCCCCGCCGGATTCCAAATTTCTCTCTCATGGCAAGAAGCCTTTCAATCTGCTCCCGTGTCAGTGTGTTCTGCTTTCCGATAAGCTTTTCCGTGATCAACAGAATGTTTGCATAATATTCCATAGTTTCCAGGCGGTAGTATGCCGAATAGGGATCCTCCGCCCAGGTCACCGCCCCATGGTTTGCCAGAAGTACGCCGTTGTGGGTGTGGCAGTAGGGTGCGATCACCTCCGGCACCTCCTTTGAGCCAAGCTCCGCATAAGGGGCAATGGGCACGTCTCCCAGGGTAACCACCGCCTCCGCAAGCACCGGAGCTTCCAGTGGTATTCCCGCAATGGCAAAGCAGGTGCAGATGGGCGGATGGGCATGACAGACCGAGCGGATCTCCGGATTTTCCTGATAGGCGCGAAGATGCATCTTAAGCTCCGAGGAGGGCTTACGGTCTCCCTCCAGCACATTTCCCTGTAAATCTACCTTAACCAGCATTCTCTTCTTCATATAGCCCTTGGAGACTCCCGTGGGTGTGGCCCATACCTCGTTCTCCCCGATCCTGACGGAAATATTTCCGTCATTTGCCGCCACAAAGTTTCTCGCATACATGCGCCGGCCGATATCAATAATCGCCTTTTTGGCTTCTTTCTGTGTCATGAATTCCGATTTCCTTTCTCTTTTTTCCTGCGGATCTCCAATAAGGATTCCGTAAACGGTGCCCTTGCAATTCCGTATTCCGTCACAATCGCAGTGATCAGGTCGTGATCCGTCACGTCAAAGGCCGGATTAAACACCTTGACCCCCTCCGGAGCCATCCGCTCCTTATACCACATTTCCGTCACCTCCCGGGCCGGGCGCTGCTCGATCTCTATCTGCTCTCCCGTCGGGGTATCATAGTCAATGGTGGAGGTGGGGGCACACACATAGAAGGGAACGCCGTACCGCCTTGCCACGGCTGCAACAACCGAGGTTCCGATCTTGTTGGCGGCATCCCCGTTGGCAGCCACCCGGTCACAGCCCACAAACACGGCGTTGACCCAGCCGTTCTTCATCACCATGGCGGACATATTGTCGCAGATCAGCGTCACATCCACCCCGGATGCGTGAAGCTCGTAGGCGGTCAGCCTTGCTCCCTGAAGAAGGGGTCTGGTCTCGTCCGCAAACACGCGAAAATGGTAGCCTCTCTCCTGTCCAAGATAAATGGGAGCCGTGGCTGTCCCGTATTTGCTGGTGGCAAGCTGTCCCGCATTACAATGGGTCAGGATTCCGTCTCCCGGCTTTACAAGGCTTAACCCAAACTCTCCGATGGTTTTGCAGACCCAGGTATCCTCCTCCTTGATGGCAACAGCCTCTCTGTGCAGCAGCTCCACCACCTCCTTTACCGGCTTTCCCTCTTCCCTTCCCGCTTTCAGGCACAGAGCCTCCATCCGGTTCAGCGCCCAGGAAAGATTCACCGCCGTAGGGCGGGCGGAATTCAGATAATCCTTCTGCTCTTTGAATTTCTCGTAAAATTTCTCAAAGGCAGTCTCGCCCGCAAAGGCCTTTGCGAGAACATAAATACCAAAGGCTGCCGCAACCCCGATTGCGGGGGCTCCCCGAACCTTCAGCAGATAAATGGCATCCCAGATCTCCTTTGCCGTATGAAGCCTTATGATTTCGGTCGTTCCCGGCAGTTTGGTCTGGTCAATGATAACGACACTGCTGTCATTATCATCAAGTTCCACGGTTTCATACTCCATAATGTTTTTGTTCATCGCTTTCTCTCCTCCAACGCCTCCATAGTCACAAAAATAATACATAGAAAAACAGCAAAGAAGGATACTGTGGCTTCCATCCGTCTTGTGATACGCCTGACTCTTTTCCGAAGCCTTTTTTCTCTCTTTTTTGCCAGTTTCCTTTTCACTTTTTCCTTTTTTGACGCCTCTGACATATCTATTGACCCCTCAAGTCTACATTTCCTGACAAATATCCGCATACTCTCCCCTGCAGGCCGCAAGAAAATCTCCGGGTCTTAATTCAATCTGAGACCCGATTCTCCCGCCGCTTATGACAATTGTCTCCTGCCGTCCGGCACACTCATCCAGTCTCGTCACATACTGCTTCTTCATTCCCACAGCCGTACACCCGCCCCGGATGTAGCCCGTAATGCCGTTGATATCCTTCACAGGAATCATGGCAACAGATTTTTCTCCCACGGCTCTGGCCGCCTTCTTCAGATCCAGCTCCCGATCAACGGGAATCACGAATACAAAATAATCTCTGCCGTTTCCCCGGGTGACAAGAGTTTTGAAGACTTTTTCATGGGGAAGAGAGAGCTTGTCCGCAATCTGAATACCGTCAATAAACTCATCGCACTCATAAGTATAATGAGAAAAGGGAATCTTCTCCCTTTCCAGAATACGCATGGCGTTGGTCTTAATCTCTTTGCTCTTTGACATAATCCGTCTTCCTCCACTGTCAGGATCTTTCGTTTCCTCGATTGTAACATAGATTCCGGTATAACTCAATGAAGGCTTTCATACCTCTTTTCTTACACCTCCGCCACCCGCAGCCTCTCAATAATACTTTTTTTACACAGCACATGATAGCAGATCACCGGAAGCGCTACCACCACTGCCGCAATTACAGGAACGCTGGCTATTAGGGGCAGAAATCTGATTTTCCATACAAAATAATTCATATTCCTTCCGATCAGCCAGACCAGTCCCCAGCTGATCCCGTTGCCCACCGTGGCCGTGATGGCCAGGGTGAAGATTCCGTACCAGATGCCCTCCATGATCAGCATGCCTTCCAGCTGCTTCCCTGTCATCCCAACCGCCTGCATCATGGCAAACTCCTGCTTTCTCGCAAGGATGCCGGTGATCATGGCATTAATCAGGTTCAGCACACCGATAAATCCCAGGACTGCGCCAAGGAGACCGCCCACGACCGTAAACACTCTATTCAGATCGGAGAATTCCTTTTTGAGGCTTTCCTTGGTAATCAGGGTAAGCTCCGGGTTCCTTTCGCTGATCAGCCTTTCAATAGCCTGCGATACCTGCGCAGTCTTTTCCTCCTCCACGGTAAGGCAGGCATGAAGCGCTCCCTGTGTCTCGAAAAGCTCGTGAAAATCCTTCTCTCCCAGGAAAATTCTTGTCCCGACGCCGGGATAGTAACGGGTTCCCGCTCCGTCACTGAGTCTTGCAACCGCCATGATCCGGATCTCCTTCTTCGTATCCCACTGTCCGGTCCTATAATTATAATATCCTAAGGCGATCTGATCTCCCAGGGACAGCCAGTCTTCGTCATTCCAGGTAAGCAGTACCCCGTAACCGCCCGCTTTCAGCATCTCCTCGTCCAGATTTCCCTGCGTGACTTCCAGACAGGAGAACAGCTCTTCCTCCGCACTGAAGCAATCCGCTCTTGCTACCTTCTCTGAAAGTGATTCCTCCACTTCCTGGGACAGATACGGTTTATCTGTCAGTTTTTCTCTGTAGATTCTTTCAAATCGTTCAAGCACCTCTCCGGAAAGCTCCAGCTCCCCGCATTTTGACCACACACTGCGTATCTTTGTCACGCCGTCTATGGCCGAGAGCTCCTCCACAATCGCCGGTGTGAAAGCCTCAAAGTCATGGTAGGAATAAGACATGTTCACCGTGCAGGCATGGGTCAGCTGCATATCCGATATCAGATAGCTCTTCACATACTCGTCAAAGGAAAACCCCTTAACCAGACAGTAGGTTCCGTTTAACAGGATCAGAGACAGGGACAGGGAAGCGATGACCACTGCGGCCTTCTTCCTGTTTCTTCCCATATTCGCCATGGCAAGGCGAAGAGCCGATACCCTTGCGGTCCTCTTTTCCTTCCTTCTGTACTGTGTGCTTTCCACATAGCGCACAGCCTCGATTGCCGACACCTTAGCGGCAAGACGGCAGGGCCTGATGCTGCTTAAATATACCACCGCCAGGGCAAAAACGGCACTCCCCGCAAAGATAGAGGGATTCAGCGAAACAGGCGTCATGATATTTCCCAGATTCATAATCCTGTACATGACAGGAATAATTCCCTTTCCCACAAACCAGCCGAGGAAAAGCCCCAGCGGGATCCCCGCCGCCGAAAGAAGCAATGCCTGCCTGTGAACCATGCCCCTTAACTGCCTTCCCGTGGTGCCTATGGTTTTCAGCAGTCCGTAATAACGGATATCCGAGGTGACATTGATGTAAAAAATATTGTAGATGATCAGATATCCGGCCAGAGTAATAATAAAAAGGATCCCCGCCATCATCATCATGGTAAAGCCGTCCACCTCAGATGCGGTGTATGCCCAATTCACGCTCTCTTCTATCTCGCCTTCGGCAAAGCCCGCTCTCATTGCCAGCTCATGTACCTGAGTCTCAATGTCATAGGACGAATCAAACCACACCTGCACCTGGCACAGCCCCTCCTGATTTATATTTCCCTGTTCGCTGCGCTCCCGGTAGGTTTTGGAGGATATGTCGATATTTTCATAAAGCCATTCCTGCGATACCCAGAACTCCTGGGCATGGGCCGCATCATTGGAGAAATAGTAACCGGAAAGCACAAATTCCTCGACAATATACTTTTCTTGCCCCTCCGCATCATGGGTGCGCAACGTTATCGGCACCCTCACGCCAAGCTCCATAGGGATGCCGAGCGCATCCAGAACCTTGCTGCTGGCCACGCATTCCTTTCCCTGCGCCGGCATCCTTCCCTCCTCCGGATAGCAGAAGGACCACCTGGCTAAATCGTCCTCGGCATAGCGCACCTCGGTCTGGATGGCGGCCAGTTCCGGATTCATTGCAAAGCCCGCAAAGATGTCATAGGAGATATCCCGGCAGCCTCCCGCTTCTTTTATCCGCTCATATTCTTCCAGTGTCAGTGTCTTGAATCCGCCGTGAGCGCTGGTTCCGACCTGTCTCATGGTAGATTCTTCAATGGCTCGCACAAGCGTGCTCCCCACGGTAAATACCGCCGTAAAAAGAAGGGCTGTCAGGGCGATTGCGAGAATGGCTATAAGATTCTTTTCCCGCTTTTCCCTCATGGTCCGCCAAGACAGCTTACTTATGACCTTCCGGTTTGCCACCCGCTTCATGCTCTGTCACCTCCCGTAACGATCCGTCCATCCTCGATTCTCACGATCCGGTCCGCCATCTGGGCGATCTCCTCATTGTGGGTAATCATCACAATTGTCTGCTCAAATTTTTTTGCCGTCACCTTGAGCAGTCCCAACACATCCTGGCTGGATCTGGAATCCAGGTTTCCCGTTGGCTCATCCGCCAGAATGATCGCCGGTTTCGCCGCAAGGGCCCTTGCGATGGCGACCCGCTGCTGCTGCCCGCCGGAGAGCTGGGAGGGCAGAGCGTTTACCTTGCCCTCGATCCCCAGAGTCTTTATAATCTTATCCACATAGGAGATATCCACCTCGTTTCCGTCCAGCTGCACGGGGAACACGATATTCTCATACACGTTGAGCACCGGCACCAGATTGTAGCTTTGAAAGACAAAGCCGATCTTCCGTCTCCTGAATATGGCGAGGGCATCCTCCTTAAGCCCGGAAATGTCCTTTCCATCCACCACCACACTGCCCTGTGTGGGATAGTCCAGACCTCCCAGCATGTGCAGGAGCGTGGATTTCCCGCTGCCGCTGGTTCCTACAATGGAAACAAATTCTCCCTGTTCCACCTTAAGGTTTACGCCATCCAGAGCCTTCACAAGGCTTTCTCCCTGGCCGTAATATTTTTTCAGGTTCTTTGTCTCTAATACTGTCATATACGCAAAACCTCCGATAAAGATAAAAAGTAAAGCGGCGAAAGCCATTGCCCCGCCGCTTTCTGTTTACCAATATAACAGGAGAACCTTTCCCCTTGCTTTCCGGAATCTAACGCTTTTGAAAGAATCTCATTCCCCATTCCTCGCCATATAAAAGTAAAAAACGCTTCCCCTTCCCTTCTCTGAACGTACTTTCACATAACCGCCCTGTTTTTCGGCGATCTCCCGTACCAGATAAAGACCGATTCCGACGCCCGGCTCCTGGGATACCTCCCTTCCTCTGTAAAACCGTCCGAAGATCTGGGCCTGTTCCTCCTCCCCGATTCCGATTCCCTCATCCTTCACAAAAACGGCCGTAAACATTTCATACCCCGTCACGCCTATCTCAATCCTGCTGCCTGCAGGGCTGTACTTCACCGCATTATCCAGAAGATTTCCTATCGCTTCCTCGGTCCATTTCCGGTCAAAGCAGGCCTCTTTGTCCGTCCCCTCAAAGCTTACGATGATCCGCTTTTTCAAAGCCGCATCACTGATCTGCTCCATAGCCGCCCGGAGCACAGGCTCTATGGGCTGAACCTTTGGATGGAGAACCAGAAGCCCGCTCTCAAGACGGGAGGATTTGAGCAGGAATCGAATCAGAAAATCCAGCTTTTCCGACTGGTCGCTGATCTTGTTCACGATTGGCATCAGCTCCGGATCCTTCTCCTTTTCCCGGAGAAGCTGGGAATAGAGCAGGATATTGGCAAGAGGCGTCCTGGTCTGGTGGGAAATGTCAGAGATCAGCCTTCTCACCCTTTCCTGTTCCTCCCTGACCCGCTTTTTTGACATCTGGGAGGCCGTAAGATACCGCTTCCATCTGGTTTCCAGACGGGAGAGCCTGGTCTCATTGTAGTCACGCTCCTCGAAGGTCCCGTTTATGGCCTGATCCAGCATCTCCTCCAGCCTTGTCATGGTGCCTCTTCCCATTGCTTTCCTCCTGTTTCCGCAGAGGCCTGTTTTTACGCTCCGCCTCTCTGCCCCGTCAGACTTTCCAGATATATCCCTTTCCATATACCGTCTGCAGATGGCCGTCCGCTCCCTCCCCCAGCTTGTTCCGCAATCGATTGACCGCCACGGACAAGGCATTTTCATCCACGTATTCCGCTCCGTCCGTCCATATCCTGTCCACCAGCTGTTCCCTGCCAAGCACCTGATTTCTGTTTTCCACCAGAAGGTGCAGGAGCTTCTGCTCGGTTCTGCTGAGAATAATCTCCTCCGCTCCCCTGAAAAAACGCATCTCCTCAAAGGAAAAGGACAACTGCCCGAACCGCCACGTCCTCTTTCCCGCACTGCGCAGAGCTTTATCAATTCTCGCCCGCAGCACCATGAGGCTGAATGGCTTTGTGATATAGTCCTCCGCCCCCAGCTCAAGTCCCCGCACCTCGTCCATCTCCCAGTCGTTGGCCGTAAGGATGATCACCGGGATATCGCTCTGCCTTTTTATCCTTTTGAGAAGCTCATAGCCGCTTCCGTCTGGAAGATTCAGATCAAGCAGCACCAGATCAAAATCCGCCCCCTCCTCAAAGGCGTGCAAAGCCTGCCCAAGCTGTGCGCAGAGCGTAAATTGCAGATCCTCTCTCTGCAGTGCGAGCGCTATTCCCTCCCGCAGCCCCTCATCATCCTCTACCACCAGTATCTTCTTCACACTGTTACCTCTGCGTTCCGGCCTCTGTTCTTTTCCACGGTGAGCACACACACGGACCGCCCGATCATCCTGACACGGTTCCCCTCCAGGCGATACGTATCCTTCTTTTCCTCCGCCATGCCCTTTGGCAGATACTTCTTTCCGGTATCCACGGCCACCGCATAGTACATCCCTGCGGGAATCGCCGGAAGGTCAAACTCCTGATCCTCCCAGAATACGTTCACTGCCAGACAGATAATGTCATCCGAACGGTTCTCCTCGTCTCTTCCCGCATAGATCACGCGCAGCACCTTTGACTGGTAATCCGGTCCCATCACCTGGATTTCCGGAAAGCCCGCCTGACTTCTGCCGCTGTATTTGCGCAGCACCGGATGCTTTTTGCGGAAAGCGGATATAAATCTGCAGAACTCGAAATGCTCCCGGTTCTTCTCAATATCGCCCCAGTTCAGCCAGGAAATCTCGTTATCCTGACAATAAGCGTTATTATTTCCGAACTGCGAGTTCAAAAACTCATCCCCCGCAAAATACATGGGCGTTCCCCTGCTGCACATCAAAACCGCAAAGGCATTCTTCGCAAGCCTTCTGCGAAGAGACAGAACCTCCTCGTCCTCCGTCTCACCCTCCACGCCGCAGTTCCAGCTGCGGTTGTCGTCCGCACCGTCGGTATTGTTCCATCCGTTGGCCTCGTTATGCTTCCGGTTATAGGAATAAAGATCCCACAGGGTGAAGCCGTCATGACAGGTGAGGAAATTCACGGAGGCGTTTTCCCCCCGGTGTTCTGGATCATAAATATCCTTGGAGCCGGTGATCCGCTTTGCGGCCACCTCCCACATGCTGAAATCGCCTTTCAGGAAATTCCGCATGTCGTCCCGGTATCTCCCGTTCCATTCCGCCCACCGGTTCCAGGAGGGAAAGCTTCCCACCTGATACAGTCCGCCCGCATCCCAGGCCTCGGCAATCAGCTTCACATTGCCAAGAATCGGATCAAAGGCAAGACTCTGCAAGAGAGGCGGCTTGCTCATGGGCGAGCCGTCCTCGTTCCGTCCCAGAATCGTGGCAAGATCGAACCGGAAGCCGTCGATATGGTAAACTGTGGTCCAGTACCTGAGACATTCCAGGATCATCTGGTGCACAATGGGATGGTTACAGTTCAGCGTATTGCCACAGCCGCTGAAATTATAATAAAATCCCTCCGGCGTCAGCATATAATAGATATTGTTGTCAAAGCCCTTGAAGGAAAAGCAGGGGCCGAGCTCATTCCCCTCCGCCGTATGGTTGAACACCACGTCCAGAATACACTCGATCCCATTCTCATGCAGGGTCCGGATCAGCTTTTTCAGCTCCATCCCTTCCTGATTGTATTCCTCCTTTGAAGAATAGCTGGTGTTCGGGGCAAAGAAACTGACCGTATTGTAGCCCCAGTAATTCATCACCGGTTTCCCGTCCACCAGACGGTAATCCTTCATCTCGTCAAACTCAAAAATGGGCATCAGTTCCACCGCATTGATGGACATCTCCTTCAGATATGGGATTTTCTCCATAATACCGGCAAAGGTCCCAGGATGAGCCACCCCGGATGAGGGATGCTTGGTAAAGCCTCTGACATGCATTTCATAAATCGTCAGATCCTCCATTGGGATCAAAGGCTGGGTATAATTTCTCCAGTCAAAATCATCTTTAACCACTCTGGCCTTATAGATCACCTCGTCCTTGGAGCTTCCCCAGACACTCTGTCCGGTCACCGCCTTGGCATAGATATCCAGAAGCACGTTATTTTTATTAAAAAGCAGCCCCTCCTCGGGATTATAGGGACCGTCCATGCGGTAAGCATACTCAAAATCATTGATATTAAGCCCGAAGACAATCATGGAATACACCTTCCCGATCTTGTAATTTTCCGGGAAAGGGATCACCGCATAGGGCTCATCCTCCTTGCGCTTGTATAAAAGCAGCTCGCAGGAAGTGGCTCCGTAAGAATACACGGTAAAGTTAACCCCGCAGGGGATTGCCGTGGCCCCGTTTACCTCGTACATTCCGGGGCGAACCTCAAATCCGCTGACGACCTCCACCGGCACCATATGAATCCTGCTCATCGGCGCAATTAAATTGTTATCATCCATTTCTGTAACCCTCCTAACCTGCCGTCTGAAGCCAAGATGCCGCTAAGCGGCCGGATAAAATCTTCAGCCGGCATATCCCTATTTTATCAGACAGAATTCTTCCCTGCAAGAAAAGGCTGTAATTTTCGTGGATTTGCGGCTTATTGTATGATAAAATAGGCATGTAACCGTGAAATAGATACCTTTTAGCCAGCAGACAGGGGAATCCCAGAAATACCTCTTTTTCCCACGTCATTCCTTAAGAAAATCGCAGACTGGAGGACACGGCTTTCCCTTACTGAAAAGACTTCCCATATCCGTTCCGGATATTCCGCTGAACCTCTCCGAAAGCAGAAAAAATTTACCAGGCTCCTGCGCATTCTCCTGGTAATTCTCGTTCTTGCCGCCATTCGTCTTCCCACAAAGTGGATGATGGCCGTTTGGATTCTGATTCTGCTTTTTAATTACGGCATGTTCCTCGTGTTCTATCCCAAAATGATTCTGGAAAAAGAAAAAGATTGTGATGCACATCACTTGCCCTTTCCGGTCTTGTCAAGCGGCATCAGCCTTCTTTTTCTGCTGACTTTCTCGGATACCCTGAATGTGGAAGCAGGCAAGTGGCTGCCCATGTCCGCCGTCTGCCTGCTCGTTTTGCTGCTTCCCTTCCTGCTTATTCTGCATATCCGCAGGATAAGGGTGCGTCCTCTGTCGCTGCTTTTGACAGTCATCCTCCTTGCTTTTCTCTCCTTCGCCCTGTTCCTTCCGGTCAACTATATAACTGCCGCAGGCAGACCGGTGCACGAGAGCGTCACGATCCTGGAGAAGGAGAAACACCGGGGCTCCCATACCACACACTATTACGTCACCGCCATCTGGCGGGATGAGCGGCAGAAAATGACGGTTCCAAAGAGCCTGTATGAATCCGTATCCCAGGGTGATTCCGTGAGGGTATGCCTCAGAAAGAGTATATTCGGCGTGGAGTACTGGCAGGTGCACAACTAATTCCCAACTCCCATGATCTTCACATAGTCTTCGGTTTTGTCCCGCATAATGCGAAGTCCCACATCCAGCTCCTCAAGCGGAAATCTGTGCGTGATCAGCTGCGCCGGCGCAATACGCTTGTCCACAAGACATTCCAGCACATAGTGCCAGTCGTCTCCCGCCCTGCGTGTAAAAGAGGAATTCCAGGTTCCCGTTATTGTCAGCTGATTGCGAAGGATTTTCCAGTATACCGGCTTCTTTAGAGTCATATCCGAAAAGGGATTGCCAAGCACCAGGAGCTTTCCTCCCGGAGCAGTGGAATCTACCGCCCAGGTCAGCGTCTCATTCCTGCCAACACACTCAAAAAAAGCGTCTGCGCCCTGTCCTTCCGTCCGCTCCATAATCCATCTGACTGCATCCTCTTTGCTGCCATCGCAATAGGAATCCTTGGAAAGCCCGATCTTCCAGGCCATTTCCCGCTGCGATTCCTTGTTCCCCACAGCCAAGACCTTTCCGGAGCAGGCGCCCGCCTTTGTCCTCGCATCCAGAAGAAACATCAGAAGGAGCAGTCCGATGGTTCCCAGCCCGCATATCACAACCGTATCCTTCTGCGCAGGATTGAGCCTTCGAAGAGCGTGAACGGCTACCGCCATAGGCTCCAGCATGGCGGCCTCCTCAAAGCTCACCCCATCCGGCAGTGCGATCAGATTTTCCTCCGGTACCGCCACGTATCCGGCAAAGCCTCCGTCCCTTCTGGAGCCCAGATAGCTGTAGCTTCTGCACATTTCAAACTGCCCCCTGCGGCATGGCGCACAAGCCTTACAGGGAATCAGGGGAAAAACTCCCACCCGGGTTCCCGTCCATTTTTCGTCGGCATCCGCCCCGGTTTTTACCACAACGCCGGAAAACTCGTGTCCCGGGATAAGGGGATAGGAATACGTTCCTGTCTTATAGATTCTCGGTATGTCGGAGCCGCAGATGCCGGCCGCTTTCACCTCGACCAAAACCTCACCTGCAGATAATTCCGGCTCCGGCGCCTCTTCCAGGCAAAGCCTGTCAATGTTATGTAAAACCCATGCTTTCATTACACACCGCCTTTTCTCCTGATAAGGCCCTCAATCCTTATCCCGCTCCTTTTGCGCCACCAGGCTGCGAAATCTCTCCAAATCCTCCCTGGTGGTTATCTTAAAATTTCTCTCGTCTCCCGGCACCATGGCAATATCCATCCCCGCCATGACAGCCGGTTCCGTGGAACCGTTAATTTCCAGAATTTTGTCCGGAAGCAGATTTCTATTTGCCTGCAGATAAACACCAAGGCGGAATGCTTCCGGCGCCTGTCCCGCAAAAACCCGGCTGCGGTTTAACAGCGAGGTTATCCTGCATCCATCCTTGCTGAAATAGACCGTATCCTTCATAGGCAGAACCGGAATCACGCCGTCATGACCTTCCATGGCATTCAGACAATCCGAAATCTGCCTGGCCGACAGCACGGGCCTTGCGGCGTCATGAATCAGAACACAATCGGAATCCTGCGCATATTTCCTGATATCCTCCAGCCCATGAAGAATGGAAAGCTGCCTGTTGCTTCCCGGACTTGAAAACCCCCTGAACTTCCGGGATTGTGCCGCACTCTCCTTAAGCAGATCGTGCCACACCGGCTCCGCCACGATCTGAATGGCGTCAATCTCCCTGTGGGCGGCCAAAGTCTCTATGCAATAGGATACAATCGGCTTTCCGCCCACCTCTATATATTGCTTGGGAATATCCGAGCCGATTCTGGTTCCGGTTCCCCCCGACAAAACCAGCGCAATATTCATAATAATCCTCCATTCTTGCTCAACGTGCGAATTGGGGCGCAAGCACAAATTTATCTGTGAAATATGTATTTTTCATAGTATGCCACTCCTATTCTTCAAAGGCTTTCGTAAATTCCCGGTCTGCCTCCTCAGCTGTCAGAGAAAACTTTTCCATGAGGGAAATCCGAATTTCTCCGCCAGAGACGCCTTTTTTGACATTCCATAGATATACCTCTGAATCGCCATTTCTCTTTTCACAGCGCTCAGCTGCGCATAAGCCTTATCACGTTCTGCACAAACCTTATCACCTTCGACATAATGTCCAGTAAGTAGTCCGGCGTGTCCTTTAAAATCCTGTCCACTTTGCCTTCCCTTCGTAATATACGAGCGGAAGAACCGGAGGATACCTGAAATCCTTCCTTCCGCTGACTTTCGGATTTTGGGCATTCATTTCTTTCTCATAATCTTCCCATATATGAACCATGTATCGAAGTATCTGCATGGATACATTATACTCCACTTTTGTCTTGTGTTCAATCAGTGAAACTATATAGAGTGGTAATTGGAGTGAATTTTCGTTCTCCGGAATTGATAAATACCTGGATATGTCCACTTTCTTGACCGCATCGCTCTCCCGCTCCGTACTGTGCAGCGGTACATAGCGCTCCGACACGTCCTCAATGTCCTCCGGACGGATATTCCGCAAAAGATCCATATCCGCATAATCTCGGAGAAATTGGGCACACAGGATGTTGTCTCCAAAGATCAGCTTACTGCTGTTGTCTCTAAGATGTGGGTTGTCGATGACAGATCTGTTTTCTTTTGTCATAATGTCTCTCCTTTTCCGGTGTCAAAAATGATTCACCTTAAAACCACAGAAAAGGAAAGATAACGCAGAAAAACCCATAAAATTACCTTGCCTTCTCCGTCAAATGGATGTTGGTAACTCTGGAGTGAATACTCCGTTCATCTTCCGGAAAACCGGAAGTTAGATATCGCACAAATTTGTACGACATTTGAATATAAAATTACTATAACACCATACGCCCTCGAAGGCAAGGCAAATTTATTTTTTATAGATTTTTCTACAGATTTATGCAATTACCTCCCATACGGTCCGGTTCGCATTCTGCCCGTGAGCAGCGCAGCCATCTATCTAAAACCGAAGCTGACGGATATCCTGCAAAGTCTCGCCATAAGGCTTGCTCTTTCCAAATAAAAGCGTGGTGCCCAGGACAAATCCCCGCACTCCCTTGGGCCCATACTCCAAAATCTTATCTGCGCTGCAGGCTCCGTCCCAGTAAATCTCAAAATCCATCTCATCCTTGATGGCAAGCAGCTTTGTGATCTTTTTGCCCACATAGGGCAGATACATCTGGCCCGCATTGCCCGGATTCACGGACATCACCAGAACCTTTTTCACGATACGAAGCATTTCCATAATCGTCTCCACGCTGGTGCCTGGATTGATGGCTATACCGGGCGTCAGCTCGGCATTAATTATATTCTGCAGCGTTGTGGAAGGGTGATATTCCGCCTCCGGGTGGATATAAACGGTATCCCCCTTGCGGAGCCTGTTCAGGAAAAGATGAATATTATTATTTGGATGCTCGATCATCAAATGGACGTCAAGGGGCTTGGACGTCGCCTTCGCTATGTATGCCATGTCGTTTAAGGACATGGCAAAATTAGGGACATATCTCCCGTCCATGATATCAATATGAAAAGAGTCGATTCCGCCTTCTTCCAAGTCCTTCACTTCTTTTTCCAGATTTCCATAATTCGCACACATCATGGAGGCCATGAGCTCAAATTGCATTTTCGTTACCTCTCTTTTTATCCGTTTGTCCTCTATGTTAACATAATTCTGCCTGTGTGTACAATATTGAAATCGTTTTTATGATAGAAAAAGTATAGTGTCATAAGATTTTCGCCCAGATAACCTATATAGCGGTCGCATCGCTCCCAGCCCCCGGGTACGCTTAACTGCTCTGTCCGCTCCAGAACGGGAAACAGCCATGCGCAGTAATCCGCAAGAATCTGTCTTCTGGCAACAATCAGGTTATAATTGTAAAAATATCTTTGATGAAACACTTCCGGACAGGCCGACGCATAATCCGGCCACAGTTCCCAAAGCGCCTGCAGCATTGCCTCCCAGTCCGACTCCGCTATGTATCTGGCGTGATGCTCCGTGATATCCGGCTCATGGAGCATGGGAAAGGGAAGGATCACGTCCACCTTGTTTTCCGCAAGCCGGTACAGATCCTCCTTACGGATATCCAGGACCCGCCGGTAATGGAACAGGCCGTAATAGTCTTTCTCCATTTTTCGGTTTCCCTGTGCACTCGAAGTCTCCGTTTTCTCCTGCAGCCTGTTCTTCCACATCCAGTAAAGGCCGGTGAGCTCGCAGTAATTTCCGTTTTTGGCCGATATATTTTCCCCGGTGTTATCAAAACAAAAACATTTCGCAAGCCGGCCCGGGGAAAGCTTTGTCCCCACCTGGAGAGGGATAACCCAGTCCGGCAAACCACAGAGCTTACCTAATCGTTTATCCTTGTAAAATTTTGTCTGGTATACGCAGATTTCCGTGCGGTGCCTCCCCATACTCAGACTATGAAGAGACCGGAACTTCTCTTGAAGGGCAAAATACCTCTCCATCAGCTCCGCTTCTCTGTGCGAATCCATGCAGATATAGTTATGTAAACCGTTTGTGTCTAGATACGCCATGATCTCACTATGAAGATTCTCCGGTGTGGCGATCAAAATTCTGATATCCTCCAGCTCCTGTGATGAAATTCCATCCCTGAATTCAAAAATCTCCCAGACCTTCAATCCCGCCAGCGTGGCGGGATTGCCTCTTTTGGAGCTCACGATAAATCCCACGCAGGGAAATTGGGGATACAGAAAATGAATTGCCTCATATATGCCGAGGGCTATGGATTTCGCTCCGTAGATTGCTATTTTGGGCATGGGTGTCTCCTGACGATTTTCATATTACTACTTTTTACAAAATATTTCAAAATCTAATCTCTAAGTACATAATAAATATTTTTACCTATAGTGCTATTTCCACTTTTTTTAAACATCATATCTTTTCTACATTTCTCCAGAAAACCATAGATAAAATTATTCAATTCCAATCTTTCACCTTCGACAATTAAATTATCCCGGTAATATAATTTAGCTATCGATTCTAACCGAATACATTCTTTTATTTGGAATTCATAGTCGGTACTCAATTTATAATTAGGAACTTTGTACGATAATTTGTAACTGTCTATTTCTATAATCCATTTATTTTTTAACGAAAACAGGCCAATAAAGCGGCTATCTCTCACGTACTCTAATAAATACTTATGTCCTAAAAGCTGAGTTTTAATATTTTGCTCGGTTTGATCTTCTTCTGTTAATAAAAACTCTTTTATCTCAAATGTTTTCTTATCAATATAAAGTATCTGATTTGCATGAAAAGGAATAAACCACACATAGGAATTCGTATTCACAGATGCAATAAATATTGGGAAATCTGTAACATTCTCTTTGAAATTTATCAAATTTTTAAACTTTCCACTAAAATTATAAATTCCAAAATTATAGGGGAAGTTCGTCAAAGTAGTAATTACCTTTTGCCCTTCTTTCCATATGTATATTTTTTTTCTTCGTCCGCTCAACCAAAATCGATCACCATCAAAACAAATTGTCTGTATCTTATCTTCAATCTCCATAAGGTCAAATATAATTATTTCCTTGGTAAGACAATCAAATTTACAGATGGATATTGGATAATTTCCCACAATATAAATACAATGTTCTACTAATAAACTTCCTGATAATTCAATCTCATTTTTATCACATAAGTTATATTGATTAATAATTCTTTCGGATTTTAAATCCAGCTCAATTATCTGTCCGAGTCCTATAGAAACGATATACAGCCTATTATTAAAAAACCATGCATTGCTACATAGAAGTCTAACTTTTTGAGTATTTTGAACTTCTATCTTCTTCCATACGCATTCCGCCAAATGAAAACACCATATATCTTGTCCTTTATCAGGCAGACAATATATATTGTCTCCTCGTTTTAAACATCTGGGATGACCTCTAAAAGTACATATTTTTCCGGTTGGAATTCCTATTGCATAATTTACTTTGTTTTTTTCACAATCTATATGAAAAAGTATATCAATAGCTCCGGCTACAAACCATATCCCATCATCTTCTATACACCAATTATCACTCCATATAAAACTGTAATCTTTCCCAAAAAAATCTATCAAGTCTATCATTATTATTTCATCCATATATGACCATACTACAAACTGTCATAGAATTCCTCTAATTTATATATATGTCTTTTTATTTGAAGTTCCATTTGTACCTTCATAACCCGTTGAGTGTACTCTTTTTTTCTATTTCTTAACTCATCGAAATCATATTCCTCTATTGTCCACGGAATTAGTACTTCTTTTTCTTCAAAAAACTTCGCAAATAAAATCGGTGCAGCTGCTATTGTTGGAATTCCCGCATCTAAATTATCAAAAAAATGATTTGTAACTCCGTATATCATTTTTATATCCTTATAAAACCCATTTATCTTTTGTTGCAAAAACCTTGATTTAATTGGATGTATACCATAATCATATTGCGATAATTCCTGCTTTAAAATCTCACTCGGAACAGGGTGGTGGAAATGAAAATATTTATTTTTTTTCTCCAACTCTATATATTCCGAATACTGTTCCTCTTTCCATTCTGTTGGATATACATGTAAATGGCATTTTCCCTCAGCACATTTTTGCGCCAATTCTATCCAACAGGCCATCGACGAATCAGGATACTCCTTTTCCGTAATTACTCCTCCGGCATAGCATATTGATAACGGCTCCGATAAATCATTGCTTTTTTCTATTAAATCTTCGTCCCTGCAATAGTCAAAAAACTGTATCCGCTTGCCTTGAAAATGGTACCCGCATTGTTGTGATAAATATTCAAGTTCATATCCGCGATTACAAACGCCGTCTGCATGTTCTAAACAGTAACGTTCTTCTTCCAGACGATCTATACGTTTGTTATGATAAAACTCGTTTATGATATCGTATTCATCATATACAATATTAGGCATAATTGCTTTCATTTTAATCAATATAAAGGGTATAACCGTATTAATACTGCAAGAAAAAACATGTATTATATGTGGCTGTTCCTGGATAATGTCATATATAAATTCCTCTATACAAGCGGATTCATAATATGGTACTTTCAGTTCGTTTAATTCTTTTTTGCAAATCTCCCTGATCAACGCATATGGGTAAATAATAACTTTTACCTGCTTACCAGCATTATGTAATGCTTTTATGATTTTAATTGCTCTTGGTGATAAATCTCCTACAGCAATCACTATCTTATTCTTATTTTTCCCTTTATTACTTATTTTCTTTTCAAGATTCTTTTTAATTTCAACAAAATTCTTATAATCCTCGTTGGAATCTTCCATATACCATTCCAATACTTCCATAATACATGTTTCATTCGTTTTATCTTTATATTCTTGCAACAAAGGTTTTTTTTTCTTTTTAAAAAAAGCAGAGTAAATCAAATAGTTTTTTATATTTAAATCATAAAGTATCTTTTCTATCTGTTGTACAAATTTATTAGTCACGGCTATTAATATTATTGTCCCTTTTTCCCGCAACATCGAAACGCACTCGTCCACTTGATATATAGGGACTTTACCCAAAAAACTCTTGCCGTTCTTTTCTATATCAGTGACTACACATGCATCAATATTCACCCTCCTTTTGAGCAGCTCACCATACAGCATCTGCGCTATGTCACCTGCACCATAAAAAATAACTTTATTGTATTTAAGAAGTTCCAATGTCATCTTGGCAAAGTTTATATCCAATATTCACCCTCCCATTTTACTTTCTTTCCAGCATTTTTCTTGATCTCTCTTTTATGTATCTTGCAGGTATGCCCGCATATATTTTAAATGGTTGTAATTCCTGTTTCGTAAGGCTCATCGCACCAAGTGCTACTCCTTCATATAAAATTGCTCCTGGAAGTAATACGCTTCCAGTTCCAATAATTGCATACTTTTCAATCACTATCTTTTTCCCGATATCATGAATATACTGTTGATCTACCAATGGGCCAGTCATGAAATCTCCCGAATAATCATCACTGGTAGAATAAATACTGACTCTGCTGCTGATATTTACATAATCTTCTATCTCAATTCCAAATTTTCCATACAAAGCACTGTAAGCCCCAATATGAACATAGTCTCCAATCCTTATTCCACATCCGCCACTCAGAAAAACAAAATCATCTATTCGCACATGATTACCAATCTCAATATTTTCTATTGAATAGAATACTGTCCTTCTGCTAATTTTTACATTTTTACCCAATTTCTTAAAATTCAGCTTATTTAATTCTGTCTCTGTTAAAAAACTCTCCATATATATATTCGCTTTCCTACTTATTTTATTATGTTCAAAAATTTTTTTACACTTTGAATCGTTTAATCATTTCACATATATAAATAACGTCCTCTTCCTTCAATGTCCCATACATCGGTAAGTCTAACGCTACTTCTTTTACTTTGTCGGCATTCCTTGTACTTCTAATATATCCGGCATTTTTATAACATGTATAATCACAAGCCAGCTTATCATACAGCTTCCGCGAGCCTATTCCATTCTCTTTCAATTTTATCCACAACTTGTCCCGCGTCATTCCATATTCATCATTCACTTTTATGGGGAAATATGCATAATTATAGTCTATATCTTCGCAATAATCATATGTTTTTATTCCAGGAATATCTTTCAAGCACTCGCAATACTTTTCCGCTATCCTTTTTCTCAATGCAAATTCTTCCTCAGCCCTAGACAAATTTACAATTCCCATAGCCGCCTGAAATTCATTCATTTTAGCATTTATTCCAATTACATCTACGTCATTTTCCGTCTCGCCATAGGATATACCAAAATTTCTGTATAATTCAAATAACTTGTGAAGCGCTTTATCTCTATAGACAATTGCCCCTCCCTCAATGGAATTGAATACCTTTATAGCATGGAAGCTAAACATGGTCATGTCACCGTAATGAGCAATTGATTTCCCATTCACTTTAGTTCCGAACGCCTGTGCTCCATCATAAATTACCTTAAGATCATGCTTCTTTGCAATTTGCCCTATTTCCTCTACCTTACAAGGAATTCCGAATATATGAGGTGTTATGATCGCACATGTTTTGTCTGTCAATAGGCTTTCGACCGAGGCAGGGTCTAAATTATAAGAATCATCAATATCACCAAACACAGGTGTTAAGCCATTTTGCACAATTGCATTCGTTGTTGATATAAACGTAAAAGGGGAAGTTATCACTTCTCCTTTTAATCCCAGTGACTTTATTGCTATTAATAATGCGGAATGGCCGTTTACAAACAAATCCACATTATCACATCCTATACCGTCCATAAGCATTTGCCGAAATTTATTGACTTTTTCTCCATTATTAGTCATTATTTTTGTATCCCATATGGATTTAATTTCCTCAATATAGGCTTCAATATCTATTAATGCAGGTTGTGTGGCTTTTATTTCCTTTTTCATTGGATTGTCATTCTCCCTTTACTTCTATATAAAATTCACATGTTCTCCCGGGCATTTCAACTCATTTAAATATCTGTTCATTTCATCCAGGCGGCATAATTCTCTGCAGTTTTTCTCCAAATCCATGCTCATAAAATAATCTGCAACTTCTTTTCTATGACTGCCTTCCCATATCTCAACAAAAGAACTTTCATTTATATTTCCATATTTCAATTCGTCTTTTCCCATGAACGCAATACACGGCCAGAGATTACCTTTTGCGTCCATATAGACCATAAACGGAAGCGCCCAGCAATGTTCATAGCCTCTTTTGCATTCTAATTTCTGCATGGAATGCGCTCTGAAATATACTTTATAGTCCTCCGTCTGCAACTCTTTCACTTCTTTTTCCAGCTCCATCATTTCCTTGTAATCAACCTGGAGAATATGCTGACTCTGCGGGTGTTGGGAGAATGGCTTAATGGTAAAATAATCCACCCCAATTTTTCGAAGTTCCTTTCCCATTTGCACAATCTCGTTTTTATTGTCCGGCAAAAGAAGTAACTGAACCCCTAATGTCGTATGCAGATTCTGTCTGTGCTTTACTTTTACAGCCTCTTCTATGTTGAACAGAGCTTTTGCTAAATCTCCTGGTCTCCCCCGCTGGATTTTGTCATAGGTTTCGTCCGTTATTCCTGCCACACTGAACCTGACCCAAGTCAGAGATTTGAGACATTCCCGTGAAACCTCCGGCGTCAGTAATACCCCATTGGTTGACATTGCCGCATCAATTCCCGTACTTTTAGTCTGGTTAATAATATAAGGGGCATCCCTGTGTAAAAGAGGCTCGCCCTCGCCGGCGTAAATAATGCTTTTAACACCTTTGGATGTCAGTTCTTTCAAATTCTTGATCAGCATTTGACCGTCTATCCTGTCAGGCTTATAGCCTGTATAATCCACAGCGCAAAATATGCACCGATGATTGCAGGCATTGGTCAAACCAATCTCTATCTCAATCGGATAAATATTCTCCCCTTTCAGCCACCCTGCCACTGCATCCGGGTGGTAAATCAACTTATGCGAATCAATTCTGATATTATCTGACATGCTCTCTCCCACTACACGTTCATCAATGTATTTGCATATTTCAATACATTCACTTTTTCCACGGATTCTTTATTTCCTACAATGTTCGCCCCCAAAGCGCCTCCGATATTCCCTATAAAAGTGCCAACCTCAATCGGCGCCCCGGCTACCGCAAAAATTCCCGCTGTCGCAAAAAAGGAGTCTCCCGCCCCGATCGTATCCTTCACATTCAAGGTAAATGCCGGGCATTCCCGAATTGTTCCGTCACATATTTCACAGGCACCTTTCGACCCTCTTGTCAGCCATCCGCTTCCGCCCAAGTGATTTGCCAGCTTATTGAGGCCTTTCTCTTCATCCATTGCATCCTCCGGAAAGGCAAGTTTCAATTCCTGCTGGTCAATGGAAAATGCGTCAGCCCTGGTATACTTGGTAATTATGTTTAATCCTTTATTGGTAGAATTGGTCTGACAGTTTAGTACAAGGTATTTTGCCTTCTGTTGAATAATGTTCATTACTTCCCGGTCTATAAGGCCATGCCCGAAATCACATAAAAACACCGCATCATATTCAGAAATTAATTTATCCAGTCTTTCCTTGAATTTACGATGGATTTCTTCTTCATACCGCATATTTTCAGGAATGTTATTCACCACAAATATTTTTTTATATTCTTCCCTCTTTCCATTTTTGGTCAAATATCTGTGTTTTACAATCGTAGGGAAAAAATTGCTATAACTAAGTTTTAGCTGTATCCTGTCTGTCAACTCATCAAACATGCGCAGCCGCATTTCCTCTTCGTTCCCAATAATTGACATTAACGTGACCCTGTCTGTAAAAGAAGAAAGATGCCTCGCTATCGCAACCGACCCGCCCAGATATTCTTCGGAATAAGACAATCTTGCAGAATACCCGATATCCTTTGACATAGTTCCCTGTACGCTGCAATAGGTGTACTTATCAATAATAACATCGCCGACCACCAGCACCTTCTGTTCTCTGGCTTTCTCGGCATAATACCGGATTTCTTTCATGTTATGCCTTGACTTAAATTCTTCCATGTAGCCGCGCACATCCTCCGGCATTCCCGACATGGCAGTGTTAATCAGTTTCGTGGAACTGAACACCTGCCCTGTGGTAAACCCCAGCCTTCCGCCGTGCTTTTCCACCAGCGCCTTTTCATCCACTATTTTCCCCGTGATATCGTCCTCTGCCTTCGCATATTCCTCACCCTTGACATAGACGTCCGGTTCCACGCTTTCGATGATATCATCCACCGTATAGCCTTCCGACAGCAGCACGTAATCCACGCATTCCAATGCCGCCAGGAACTTCATCCGCGTTTCATCATTAAAGTAGGGTCTGCCCGGTCCTTTCCTCACGTAGCTTTCCGACGTGACCGACACCACCAGGACGTCTCCCATGCTTTTCGCCTGTTCAAAATGTATGATATGCCCGGGATGGATCAGGTCAAACACACCATGGCATAATGCGATTGTTTTCCCGTTTTTCTTTAATTCCGGTCGGATTGTTTCGGCAAACTCTTTTCTTGATACGATTTTATTCATGTTTAAAAAGGCTCTTTTCTCTTTCATTTTCCCAGATATTTAAACCAGTCCGCCGTGGCCTCCCCTATGCTGTCCGGGGTCCACACCGGCGCTTTCTTCCAGTAATCTATGTTATCCAGCACCCTCCGCACGCCTTCCTCAAAGGTAACCTTTGCTTTCCATCCAAGACCCGCCTCAATCTTTGAAGTATCCGCAAAGGTGCAGTCCGGCTCTCCGGGACGCTTGGGTATATGCGTGACCACACCGCCCAACAGCTCGCACAGACGGTTCACGGAATAGGTGCCGCCGCTTCCCACGTTGAAAGTGTCCTGAACCACGTCCGACACGGCCGCCGCGTAAAAGGCGTCCGCTATGTCCGTCACATAGGTGAAATCCCGTGTCTGTGTTCCATCCCCCACCACCGTAAACGGCTTCCCCGCCAGCTTCTGCGCCAGGAACACGCCGAACACGGCGCCGTAGGTTCCGGAAGTTCTTGATCTTGTCCCATATACGTTAAAAAGCCTTAAGGTCACCACCGGCAGTCCGTACACACGTCCCCAGTGCAGCACCGTCTCCTCCCCCAATCTTTTCGTCAACGCGTATGGATACTGGGGACGGATTTCCGCCGTCTCCTTTGTCGGGTATTCATCCGGTATTCCGTAGCAGGACGAGGAGGCCGCATAAACCAGCTTCTTTATGCCTGCCTTTTTCGCACATTCCACCACGTTATAGGTTCCCAGCACGTTGGAGGAATAATATTCCCAGGGCTTCTGAATGGAAGGGACAATATCCGCCAGCGCCGCAAAGTGGAACACGTAGTCAACGTTCTGAAACACGGGCTCTGTCTCTTCCCTGTTTCTGATATCCATATGATATATGGCCAAATCGGGATTATCCTTCTGATGCTCCAGGTTTTCGGGCCTGCCCGTCGTCCAGTTGTCGATCACTCTTACGGCATGCCCTTCTTTCAGCAGTCTGTCTACCATGTGGGATCCGATAAAGCCGCATCCTCCGGTTACCAGTGAAACCATTTTCTCATCCTCCGTCTGATCACAATATTTCTATGACATTCCTCAAGTCTTCCAATATATAATCCGGCATGACCTCCTCTTCCAGACCTGCCGTTCCGTATCCGGATTCCAGCAGAACGGTCCTGAGACCCGCTCTCTGGCCCGCCCGGATGTCCCCTGCCCTGTCCCCTACCATGAATGACCTTTCCATGTCGATTTCAAAATCCCTGGCCGCCGCTTCCAAAAGACCTGTTTCGGGTTTGCGGCAGGGGCATTTTTTTCTGTATTCCGCTATCTTTCCCTCCGGGTGGTGGGGACAGTAATAAACCGCATCCACTCCGGTGCTCCTAATCAGGTATTCGTTCATTCCAAGCAGGTCTTTTTCTGTAAACAGCCCTCTCGCCACGCCGCTCTGGTTGGTGACAACCACCGCGTAGTATCCCTTTGCGTGAATCTGTCTGACACATTCCTTCGCAAAAGGAAATGGGCTCAGCTTCTCTACCGATGTAATGTGGCCCTTCTCCTCCGTGAGCACGCCATCGCGGTCGAGGAACACGGCCGGTCTGCCACCGATTCCTGACATATCAGAATTTCACCCCGTCCCTTTCCATGATCATGTCCACGATCTGCTGCAGGATCAGGTTATGAATGGATTCCACCATGCCGTATTTCCCACAAGGGACATACAGGCTGATGTCCGCCAGCTGCCGGGCTCTGTTATGCGGCCGGAATCCGGTAAAAGTCATGACCTCCGCCTTCTTCTCTTTTGCGACCATAATTGCATTAATGATGTTCTGCGAATTTCCGGAGCTGCTGATCGCCACCACCAGGTCGCCTTCCTTTAGCAGGAATTCAAGAGGCTTCGAGAATATGTATTCATATCCGTAATCATTTCCCATGCAGGTCATGACCGCATAGTCATAGAGACTGCAGGTGTTCATGCCGCCGTTTTTCATGAAATCAGCCGTCATATGGCTGGCGATTGCAGCGCTGCCCCCGTTCCCAAGAAAGAAAAGCCTGGACTGCCTTTCCTTATGCCGATAAAAAGTTTGCAGAAGCGACTGAATAACCTCTTCATATTTATTTATCGTTTTCCCATTATTTCTACTTACTTCTATATGGTACATTACTTCAGTCAGTTCCCTAATATATGAATTATTCATATAGTCCTGGTATATCCCCTTTATAATTGTATAGCTGGCATCACATATTTCTTATCTTCTATCGTAATATCACAATAATCACATGCCATAGAGAAGTCTTTTATCCAGAATTCCCTTATCTGATCAATTGTAAGATTTTCATTAATATCAATATAATCTTTCTCTTTCATATATCCCAAAGCATACAGACTGGCAGCTCTTGCACAGCTAAAAATTTTTCCATCAAATAGCGTCTTGCAATAATATCCAGGAATACAGCTTTTATAATATTTTTCTATCTTTTCCCTATCTCTCCCTCTTTTTTCCACACCTCCAGGTGATATCCAATATCCTGTCTCCAAAATCTGATGATTTATTTTATTCTTTTTACAAAAGTCAATTATTCTTGTCTTTTTGACAAATTTTCCATAATCGCTTACCCTGACTTTGACTTTCGAATTCTGTAATAATGATACTAATTCGGAATCAGGCAAAAGTGTTCCATTTGTCGTTATCTCAATCTGGTATACATTCTGCTTTGCAATTAAAAATTCTATAGCTTCTTTTAAATTTTTAGATAAGAAAGGTTCTCCTCCTATCAACTCGCATCTCAGGATTATATTAACCTTACTTAGAATTATTTTTAGTGAAGTCAATATTATATTTATATCCAAATCTTTTTGTGGCGCAAAGTGAGGCATCAAATTATTACAGTCCTTACACCTTAAAGAGCATTTTGTCCCTAATACAATAACAAGTCTCGGAATATTTACCGTACACTGATTTCTTTGATTCTTCAGCGCCGTCTTGACATATCTTTCCTTATCGCATAAGTCTAAATTGTTTTCTTCACATAAGTTTTTAACAGTTTTAATATATGGATGAACATATCTTCTATAAAATATATTATTGGTCCATTCATCATATGTTTTATTGTCTATACAGCAAATATTCTTAAAACATAACTTTTCGAGATGCTCTCTGATTATTTCCTGGTTTTGACCTAATGCTGCAATTAAAACAATACATTCTGTTTTAAGTTCCAACAGATCATTAATACATACAACCGAAATATCTAAAATTCGATCAGGATTATCATCTTTTTGTGTGACAGCAATCGCAAAGATATCAATTTCCGGATTTTCATATGTAAGTTTTTCTACAACTGTTCTCCCAACTGTTCCAGCTCCATAAATTATTACTCTTTTATGTTTTGACAAAATACTAACAATATCCATTTGTCCAATCCCTTTCTAATAAAATTTAAGATGATCTTTGAAAAACTCTTTTTCCGGAAACAAATCAAAGGTATTCTCCTTCGGGACAATTTCCATTAACTGATTTCTTATTTCATAATAAATCTTTTTATTATTACTACAGATTAAAAAAAGAAGACCTGTTGTTTCCTTATCTCTAAAATAATCTAAGGAAACCGCATTTTCTTTATCCACATTCTTATATCTATCTACTATATACTTTTCAAAAATCCCCATCTTGTTAATAAAGGTTTTTACCGCTCTCCCCACCTCTCCATATGGATATATCACTATATCCACATTTTCCTTTAGCATTCGATATTTTATTGACTGTACCCAATAATTTCTCCATAATAAACTGTATGATTTTCGTAATTCTTTATATCCAACTATACTATGTTCAAAATTCCCATATATAGTGTCTAAAATCATCTCATAACCAGGCAACGCCTCTGAAAAACTTCTATCAGCAGTTAAGCCGATAAAAAGCTTATTCCAGTTATTCTTTACTTCTGTATTATCAAATGTCTTTATACTATCTAAAGCGTCTGCATGCATCATTCTTTCTAAATTGTTGTCTGAAAGGATTTGTATAATAGCTTCAGCCGCCTGATCCACATTTCGTTGTTCTACACTAATATATCCCTTCTTATCTTTCAAAAGCTCAAGGTATGGAAGATCATATATAACAAGTGGAATTCCATAACATTTTCCCTCGAAAACATTCATTGGAAACGCTTCATACATTGAAGTAACCAGTTGGATCCTGGCGTTTGCAAATATTTCATCCAGATCCAGAGAATAGCCACAATAAAAAATATGATTTTGTAGTCCGTTTTTCTCGATTGACTCCTGCAAAGTTTTTACGCTTAATTCATCTCCGCTTCCAAAAATCTTTAACAATAAATTTGGAAAAACATTTTTAACCTTTTGCATTATCGGAATCAAATCCAAATATTGTTTTGGATACAGATCTAAGCGTCCAACCCAAACAATGTACTGCGGTTCGCCTCTCTTGCATCCCAGTAATGCCACATTATATGGGTTTGCTATATATTGCGCACTTACTCCCAAATTATTCCAATAGTTCTCCTCACATTTTGATAAAACTACCAATTTATCAACTAATCGAAATATTGTTTTTTGCCGCATATAGAAATTTTTGTGCTTTGCCAGTTCATGTGAAAAAACTTGATGTTTACATAATACAAAATAGACATTATTGATATTGGAAACTAAAAAATCATAAAATACGAGAGGAGATAACGCAGCGTGATGACATAAAATATCAATTTTTTCAACTGTCAATATCTTTTGTAGCTGTAATGCACGTGTTGTATAATCTCTCTTTTCAAATACAATTCCCTCGCTCTCAATATTGTATCGCCTAACGTCAGCCGGAATTCCGTAATCCGTTTCCTGCTGCGCTTCATCCGTGATTAATACGACATGATATCCTAATTCAAGATACATTGGAATAAGAAGCGAAATAACTCTCTGCGCTCCTCCCTTTCCCAAAGAATGATAATAAATTGCAATATTACAACGAGAAGTTCTCGATGTACTGTCTACCCCAAAATTTTGTAAATAATATTTCGCCGCATCTATGTCATTTGATAAATATTTGTAGAACAGATTTATTACATCTTTTATTTTATTTTTATCACTTTCTTTCAGCATCTCATCACCCTTTCACCTGATGATAAAGTATCATTTTATCACTCGGTATTCCAATATCTCTCAACTCATTTTTCACTGATTCCGCAACTGAAGGGCTCTGTATCGCTATCAGTATATAGTCAAAAGAGAACGCAGTGATCTTATCTATACCTACTACAGTTCTTCCAAAATAATATTGACCTCTCTTATATTTATCCACCCAGCCTATCACCTCAAAATTCTTCATCTCGGTAATAGCTGAAAATAATTCCATTCCTTTTTTTCCTGCACCGTATAAGATGATTCTGCTATTACGAGGAATCTCATTCTCAAATTCATAGATTACCTTTTTACAGTTAAAATCAATATTTCTAATTTCCGAAATCATAAAGCGAAGAATATCAAGTTTTATCTTTTCATTACTTAATAGTCTGTTAATATCCATCAACAAATCCAACGCCTGAAAATTATCCTCACTTAGTGCGTTTATAATGTGAGATGCATAGGAAATATCGTTCAAACGATTTGTGACCACTTCTGTTAAGTGCTGATAGCTATGATTTATCGCAAATTCTAACTGCCATTTCAATCCCTTAAGCATATCATTCACTACTTTGGGATCCGTGAATCTTTTTTTATTATTTATATTGCAATAATAAAATTCTGTGGGTATAATCACAAAGCGCTGTGCGATGTCCAAACACTGTACTAAAAATGGCGGATCCTGAAAACGGCGTAAATCCGGAAAACCAATATTGTTTTCCACAATCAATTTCCTACTCATCATGTAACAAACAAAATACCCGTCGTATTGGTAATCTTTAAAATTGACAATTACTTCTTTTCCCTCTTTCACATAATTTCTGAAAAAAGGAGCCTGTATAACTTTTCCTTCAACATTCTTAAGCATTAATCCACAGCCAACACTTAAATTATGCTTTTTTATTCCATCATATATATTATCTAATGCATGATTATCATAATAAAAATCATCTGCATCAAGAAAACATATAAATTCTCCTCTGGCAATCTCAAGACACTTATTACGTGCCAACCCGGCGCCGCGATTCTCCTGTTTGAGCAATACGATATTTTTATGGTTCTTCGAATATTGATCCAAAATATTTATTGTGCCATCAGTCGAACCATCATCACAACACAGAATTTCGCATTGCTTCATCGATTGTGCCAAAACACTATCTATACACTTCCCAATTGTTTTTTCTCCATTAAAAACCGGAATTATAATCGAAACTTTAAAGCTTTGATCTCTTTTCATACTCCATTTTTTTAATTGGACCAATAATCTTTCGGTTCTTGACCCATCTGTTCCTTTCTATATTTTTTCTGATCTCTTCAAATACCTGTTCCTTTTCTATCGCTATCAAAATGTAATCCGCTTCAACATTTTCTATAGTCTCTGGCTTGCAAACGTCAAACCCAATTTTGCAGATTTCTTCATAATTTCGATCTACCCATTTTACAATAGTGCAATATTGAGTTGCTTTGATTACAGAATAAACATATTTTCCAACAATGCCTGCACCGTATAATATAATCTTGCTTCCAAATGGCATCTCTGAATACGGAAATATATAATTCTGAAACCAAATAACCGGATTCCTCAACGATCGCTTTATTTCTTCTAAGGCTAAAATCTTTTGGTCAGGTTTTGTCTCACAATTTTCTAAGCTCTCATAGATTTCAATCAAAATTCTTAATGCTGTTAAATTACCGCCCATAATTGAACATTTGATAACATCTAAACATTCTTTATTTAATCTCGAAAGATTGTTAGACAGCAAAATGTTAAGACCGTGTTTTTTTGCAAAGTCAACATTCAGTTTAATTCCGCTTAATATATCATTGATTTGTACAGGGGAAAATTTAACACTACGTATATGTTTTCTATAACAATATAATTTTAAAGGTAAAATTAGAAACTCTTTTGCGATCCACATTGCCTGCACCAGAAACGGAGGATCCTGGTATCGGCTCAAATTTGGAAATCTCAATTCATTTTCATTCAAAAATTCCCTTTTAAATATATAACTCGTATAATAATAATCCAGTTGAATATCTTCATAACGAATTCTTAAAATCTGTTGGTCAAAAAACATATCTGTATAGACATCTGCCAGATTTGTTTTTCCATTATACATTGTATAAAGAAACCCTCCACATATTGGAACGTTATTCTCTTCACAAGCTTCAAACAACTTCCTCAACCCAGTGCTATCCATATAAAAATCATCGGCATCCATAAATGCAACATATTTTCCTTTAGCAATCTCTAAGCCCTTATTTCTGGCAATTGCTGCACCTAAATGAGGCTGTTGGATCAGTTTGATATTTTTGCAATACTTCTGATAGGATTTAATAATATTTACGGTTTGATCCGTCGACCCATCATCTATACAAATAATCTCCTTATTTACAATATCCTGTCTCATAATACTGTCTAAGCACTCACATATAAATTTCTGTCCGTTAAATACCGGTATTATGATTGATACGCCACACATCGCTTTTTCTCCAGATTTTTGATTCTCTCTGCTTTTACATATTTCTGATTACTAATTGCATCCTCAGAATTAATAAATTAGTTTATCTCTGTTAATTCCATAATTTGCGCTTAAATTATCAGCAACTTCTTCTGCCACCAAAATATTCGCAATCGCAATTATCAAATAGTCAACTTGACCAGTATAAACAGCGATTTTGTTTGGGCAATAAACCTCATAGCCTTTCTTTTGATATAGCTCAAACTTCTTATCTACCCATAAAACTATTTCGCAGTAGGCGATCTGTCTAATTTGGTGCAAATAAGTCTTTCCAACTCTTCCCGCTCCATATATTATCACTTTAGCCCCTTTGACTACCCTATCAAAGGGGAATAAATAATTCTCTGCCTCAATAAAGCTTTCCGGTTCCTTTTGCCAAACCATTTTTCTCATATACTGATCAAGCTGTGGGATTAAGTATTCTGCATATTCATTTTTCTTAAATATCTCATAAAGATATAAATACAAATTTGCAACATTAGAATAATAATTTGCATCTTTTCGTGCTGTCATAGCATCTTTATGAATACGATAATGATATTTTGATTCTGAACAAATAACAGCCTTATTTATCTTCAATAAATAGGGATAAACAACTGCTGCGTCCTCTCCGTTAGAAATATCTGTGTTGACATTAACATAACAATCCGCCAAAATGTTTCTCTTAAAAATTTTGTTACATAAGTATGGCAAAATTCCAAATTCATAAAAACCCTGGTAATATAACATTTGGGGCCAAACTTCATTTATAAGTTTATCTTTTTTATAGATACCGTTCTTAATTTTATTCACAATCCTCATAGTATTGTTTATTTCTTCTCTCATACATCCTAAAGCTACTATATCAGCCTTATTTAATTCCATTTCTTCCACAAGAAATTCAAGAAAATCTTTCTCTACCCAATCGTCTGCATCCACAAAAACAACAAACTCTCCTTTGGCGCTCTCTACCCCTTCTTTTCTAGCACATATCAGACCTTCATTTTTTTTATGTATTACTCTAACCCGGCTGTCCGATAACGAATAGCTATCACAAATCTGTCCGGAGGAATCCATTGAACCGTCATCCACAAGAATCAGTTCGTAATCTCTGAAGGTCTGGTCAAGAACAGAATCAACACATTCTCTCAGATACCTTTCTTCATTATAGACCGCTATAATTACTGATACTTTCACACCAAATGCTCCCCCACTAAATATTCCAAAAATATTTCCCGTTCATTCCGGTATAGATAGAATATTTTCAAATCCCAATCTCCTCAAATTGCTTTCTATCTCTTCCTGATAAACCGTTGTAACCGATATAATCACAAGACTATTTCCCCTATAGTCTTTGAGATCCTCAATCGCCCAAATCGGCACACCCTGATAGCTTGCGAAATTCTCCTGCTTCTGCGATACTGCAAAGCAAAGAATTTTCTCCCTTAGACCTCTCTCTGTCAAATCACGAAAAGTTCTTTTTCCTACCATTCCTGCGCCGTATAGAATTATTTTCTTATAACAACCTATCTTTTCATAAGCACATTCCCTGATCAAGTTCTGATTCCCATAAAAACCCTCAGGATCATCCATAATTTCGCACAACATGTGCCAATCTGCTTTATGAAAACACTCTCTTTTTAAGGCTCCTAATTCTCTAAGTTCCAAAAAATCTTCAGAAAAACGTTTTAAAAACATTAATTGATATTCGCCTGATATTCTCTCCGTATTTCCCTTGTACGCCTGATAAAACACATAGGAATAGATATTCTGAAAACTTTTCCATAAACTTTCTTTTTTTTTCAATATGTTAAAAATGAAATGAAACTCATCACTAACACAGAATACCTTGTCTTTACTATAGACAGAGGAATGTGGATTATCTCTGCGGTTCATATAGTACGCCTTATCCAAAAAATATGCCTTCTTTGCATACATAAATGTCTGAAACCAGAATCCCGTATCCTGGTATGACGCTCCTGGCGTCTCATTATGTCGTATATCATTTTTTATTAGAAATTCTCTTTTGTAAATTCCACTCCAAGTATTAATCGGGAAACAAAAGCACTCCTGCTCCCTCTCAATATCGATTACCCGATTATATAAATCCGTATTATTTGAGAGTCGATAAAGCGCTTTATCGATCCGATTCCCAATTCCTGTAAAACGGTAAAAATCAGATTTAACTAAATCAGCATCATTTTCTTTTGCCGCTAAATATAATTTTTCATACATTCTTTCTGATATATAATCATCTGTCTCTACAATCCCTATATATATTCCCCTCGCCGCTGCTATCCCTAAATTCATTTGATATCCATAGCTTTTTTTATCAGACACAACTACTTTTATACGGCTATCTCTAGTTTCGTATTTTTGAAGAACTTTCAATGTACCATCTGTTGACCCTGCATCTACACATATTATTTCAATATCATATAGCGTTTGATTAATAACACTTACTATACATTCATCAATATATTCCCTGACATTGAAAGAAGGTAATATAACCGAAACTTTTATTTTATCCACTTCTGATACTCCATTTCATCATATATACAGTTAAACGATATTCAACAGCCCTATCCTTTTTCATTTCCTGAAAATCTCTGATATAAAAGAAATACTTTATCGGCATTCTTTACCGCTGTATACTTCCTGACAGCTTTCTTCTGCCCAATCCGCCTTATCTGCTTTGCTTTCTCTCTGTTCTTCAAAACATACTCTATCGTATTCGCCAGATTTTCCACGTCTCCACATCTATACAGATATCCGTTCTCCCCGCCCTCAAGCAGCTCCTTTGTCCCGGCCGTATCCGCCCCTACAATCAGGCATCCCGCCATCATTCCCTCCACTGTGGTGCGCCCGAACGCCTCATTCTGCGAACAGACAAACAAGATATCTATCTTTTCCAACACCTCCGCGATACAATTACTTGCCCCAGCAAAAAAAATATTATCTTGCAAATTTTCTTCCTCACTAAGCCGCTTTAAATATCGCTGAAACGATTCCTTTCCTTTTCCTACAATTTTCAACTCGAAATCTGAAATTCCTTTCCGCTTCAGTTGTCCACATGCCCGAATCAGCTCCTCATGACCTTTGTAAGGCACAATTCCCCCTATAATACCAAACCGAGTCTCTTTACCCTGAAATATTTCTCTCTCCGGTCTGAAAAAATCTTTCTCATCAATTCCGTTATAAATAACATGCATCTTTTCCACCGGAAAAATCCCACAATACTTCTTGTAAACACTATCCGAAATCGCAACTATTGCAGTAGCTCTGCTTATCAGTGCATATCCCCTTTCCCGGTTCCAGATTTTCCTGTTCTGTCCCTCTTCCAGGAACTCCCTTATATGCCATACAAAAGGAATATCCATTCTAAGCGCAGCCACCGCCCCGACATAGCTGTATGTAGTATTTATATGTATAATATCGATTGCTTTTTCTTCGATCAGCTCACAGATTCGGCTGATCGCCTTTTCATTTCCTGGAAGTTCCTTTTCTTTTTCTTTTTCCCTCTCCTGCGTCTTTCCTTCTTCGATATCCACTACCCAGTTTCTGGAAGGGACGATTTCATATCCCACACCAAACGCATCCAGAAGCTTTCCTCCGTCTCCCACATTTGGCAAAACAACAAACACATTGACTCTATAATCTCTAATCAGAATCTGAGCCAGCTTTGCCATACTTAGAAAAGCACCCGATATACAGTTGTTATCCGAGGCAACAAACATAATATTCATAGACCGCTCTTTTACCTTTACTGCTCTGACAAATATTCCACATTCTGTATCATCACCGGCTTGCCCGCCTTCTGGCAGAGCTGCACCAGAGAACTGCCGTCTCCGTAATAAGCGTCGCTTATCATAATCGCCCGATCCATATCTGCGGTGTCATCATAAATCCCCCACGCCTGTTTTCTGTATTCGTCTACCAGAATCTCATAATCCTTCCAAAGCTTTGGCCTCATGGACTCGATAGTCGCTTTTATCAATGGATGAGGGCGCCAAAGCAGGGCGACCTCCTGCCTGTTTTCCTGAAATATCCGAAACACGTCCCGCATTTTCGCAAGCATCCTATTTTCCTGCTTAAGAAGCGCCGTCACGCTTGTATTGTAAAGAATGATCTTTTTCCAGGTTCCGTCCGTCTTTTGTATGATTTTCTTCCATTCCTCCGGTAAATCCAAATCTTCCTTCCTCGTCCCTGTGATCTTGTCAAACTTGGGGGAACCGGTCCCCAGGATTTTTTCTTGCCACTGCTTCCTTGTCCCCTCTCCCATGGCCTGCGAGAGGACGTTTATGTAAATCTGTCTCATATCCTCGGACTGAACGATAACCCTGTCCGCATAGACCACGCCGGGAACCAAACAGAAATGCTGCATTTCCTTTACCGCTTCTGTATCCTCCGGTTTGATTTCTCTTAATATAAAATAAGGAATATATACTAATGCATCCGTATACTTCTTCAGATTTTTTGCGAAGAAAAAAGGGGGTACACTGGTCACATGATTCCACTCGTCATAAGGATTATGAATAAATACCATATCCGGTCTGTGGCTGGCAAAGTCAAAACTTTTATAGTCCGTAATCGGCACATAATCCGGATACTGATTGCCCTCGTAGTGCATCTGGCGGAAGCTGCCGTCCGGATTTTTGTCGTAATAGGGAATGGGAATCACATAAGCGCGGCAGTCCGGATCCTCATCCGCCGCTTTCCAGACGCTTTCCAGGGAATCCCACATGGATGCTTTGTAGGGAAGAAAAACCGCTTCCCTCAGTACCCTGATGTCATCCCTGATGCTTTCTCTGATCCGGGCCAGAGCTTTATCCAGAGCGCTCCCTGCATCAGCGGGATCCACAACGCATCCCTGTATCATTTCTTCATAGATCTGATAAACAATCTCGCAGTATTCCTCCAGCATACCGATTGTCACAAAGCCTTCTTTCTCCGTGCTCTCAATCAGATTTCCCAGCTGGATGGCCCCCTCCTGGCACTGGGTTAGGAGTTCCAAGACATTGTCCCTCTTGCAGTCTTCCAGTTCTCTCCTTACCTCGTCATGAGCCTGGGACAATAATTCGACAAAATCCTCAGCCTGCTTTTTCTGCGCTTTTCGCATGTTTTCCTGTTTCTTCTCCTATCTTTGCCGTGTGTGCTCGATCCCAGGCTTTTGCCATGAAATCATCCCGCACGGCTCAATGCTTTCGAAAATAAGGTACATTGGTCATCACTTTTGATGATGCGGTTTCCCGCTTCGCTCCCTGCTACATCACACTGCGCCCGCCTGAAGGGCTGCGCTGCACAATGGCTCAAAGCCTTCCTGTGTGTTCGTCAGGGTCCTGGCCTACCCAATACGCAGGTTTCCCTGCCTTCCAATGCCGACTTGTTTTTTTATGACAGGCATGCCGGTTAAGGCTCTCCTGCGCCTGTCTTATCATGAACCTTCCGCCTGGTCCTCCCGGTAAAATCCCGGCTCATCGCCGGAATTTATCCTGGCTTTTGTTCGAATGACCCATACTCTGGGGGACGGCCATTCATCCCCCTCTTTTTTGCGTTTTTTGCCGCATTTACCTTTTCCTCTATACGGTATCCGCAAACGGGGCAGGTAAAAAATCCATCCCGCTTTATCCCCTCCGCCCCGCAGCTGCTGCATTCCTTGCTGATGTCCTTTCCGATTACCTCTACCAGCATAACCGATTGTTCTCTGCATTTCTGAATTAGCCTCCTGCGGATATACCCTCTCTGCCAGAGGGAGGCCGAGTTGTTGATCTTCCTGTTCACTCCGCCGGACTGTGTTCCGGGCAGCTTTGGCAGATAGACCGCCTGGGGTTTTTCCGTCCTCAGAAGCCGGTTCAATTCCTGATTGACATAGCTGTGCAGCCGTTCCTCATATCTCTTTTTCTTTGCCCTGTACTTTTTGCGGCCGGGATTGTTTTCTTTGTTTCTATGGTAGCTTCCCAGCTGCTCCCGAATCCACTGCGCATAGTCAACCTGATAGCTTCCCAGTTCTGTGCCGTATTCATGTCCCTGATCCGTGGTGAACATAGTATACATTCCCACGGACAGTCCTACCTGATGCGTGTAATCCGCATGGGTGCGGACCGCCACTTTTACAGGAACCTTAATCTCAATGTTTCTCTGCTGTGGATGCAGCTTAATATAAATCTGTGTCCTGTACTGGTTGTTGTCGGTGAGCGGTATAAAGATGCGCTTGCGCTTTTCCTTAATGGAAAGATAGATCCCGTGATCCGCATAGCGGTAAGCCCTCTCTGACGCAGCGAAACCTTCCGCCGCATCCACATGCGGTTTCACATGATACTTGCGCACCTGTCTGCAGAGATAGCGGTGCATCCGCTCCCTGTCCGTGTTCTTTGCCAGCTCGCCGTACTGCCTCTGAATATCCCCGGGCAGTCCCTCCACAACTTCCTGATTCAGCACCGCCGTAAATGCGTTATTGATTTTAAGCAGGAAACGGAGATAATGTTTGTCCCCGGGAGTAAGATTTTCATTCCGCCCGATAAGCTTTAAAACCCTGGATTTGGTTCTGGTCCACTGACTCTTGATATCCTTCAGTGCGTCAAAAACTGCCAGATAGAAATACACGGAAGGCATATCCAGCTGTTCCCGCAAGCCGCTTGCAGTCATTTCATTTTGCACCGTATAGCCCGGATACAGCTTTTTGAGACTTCCGATTCCGCCAAAACGGTCATACACATAATTCTTTACCCTGCCGTAATCCGCTGCGATTTCCAGAAGCTTTTTCATGTCTCCGTCAGAAACAGGTTCCTTATTATACTGATGGATCGTCTTACATAAGGTATCTTCCGGCATATCCCTTTCCTTATGGGCCGCCAACGCCCGAAACGGCAGACTGCGGGGCCGCACAGGCAGGCGTTTTCATAATGTATACTTTTTGGTAATTCAAGAATAAGGGTAAATTTTATTGACTTTCTGCCGATAATATAATAGAATTGTTAAGAAATTTAATTTAAAATTTCGTTACCAAAAAGTATACTTTTTGGTAAAAAAGAAAAACTTACATGCTTAACACTTTAACGCCCGCCGGGCTACTATTACGGTGTAGTTATCCGTATCGTATGTAATTCCAGTCTCCCTAAAACTGTTTTTGTGCCAAAAATGTTCTGCCTGGGAATTGCCCTTAACCCAGCCCAGCCGGACATACGAAAGCCCGATCTCTGTCAGATAGCGGCACAAATCATCAATAATACCGCTTCCGATTCCCATGTTTTGAACCGACACTGCCGTCATAAAGAACCCTATAAAGGCGCTTTTTTTATCCGGGTATGCCATGACAAAATCCATTACGGCAACCAATTCTTCTCCCTTATAGTATCCTATATAATACTTATCAGACATTTCTTTGTTTGGAGGCAAGGCCTTCATATCATCAAGAATGCTCTCTTTTGTCACAAATGGCGGACAGTATTGATAATACAAGCTGTTTTTACGACACAACAAGTATATATCTGTGACATCCGTTTGATCCATACGGCGCACCTTATATTGATTAGAGAAAAAAGAGAGTTCCATACAACCTCCATGAATTCCAATTGATCGATTAAATTAATAAAATCTTTGCTTTATTCCTTTGGCTTTAAGACAACCTCCCCGCCAAAATACTCCGCATAGAGATAAATCCAATAAGCCCCTGCCTCGTCTATATCCAGACTCGTCTCTTTCTCATCTCCCGCCTGAATATCCGCTTCCTCGAAATAAATTTCCCCTGATTCATTTACAATCTTGATCTGCAGCTTTCCCATTTCAGCCTTATAGGAAAGTGAAATCTCCCCGGGCTCCTCCACATCAAAATCCATTATCAAAGGCCGGGCGTAAAGTCCGTCCACCCTGATCAAAAGCTTTTCCGGCCAGTCATTCTCAATTCCCGGGAAACCGATATCCGCCAATCCTGCCTCTTTGGAGGAATCCGCTTCTTGCGGCTTCTTGGGACTTTCCGAGGGTTTTATTTCCTCCGGCTCATGACCGGTCAGATTTACTCCCTCTCCGCCCTCGATCTGAAAATCAAAATCAATTACCGCCTCTGCTTTTTGTCCTTCCGCAGATTCACACGGGATGAATCCGATTGTCCCCTCGCCCTTTTGCACGGAAACTATGGTATCAACCTCTCCATCCTTCGCCTCTGCAAGCAGAACCTCGGTTCCATCACCAGCCGTATAGACCAGCTGTGCATTTCCTTTTACCGCCTTTTGCTTTCCCCTGACGGTCACGGTGGAATTATTCTCCGCGGCCAGCCTCACAAGAACCAGATTTTTACCCTCTTTTGCCTGATAGGCAGTCCCTTTTACCTTATACTGACCATTTTCACCCTGTGCAATAAATCTGTAAAAATAACTGGACTGACCAGATAATCCCGCAAGCAGCTCCGAAGAGCAGCCGGAGCAAAACAGGCACACCGCTATCAGCAGAGCAATCCCTCTCTTCATATCCAATACCGCCTTTCCATTCTTTTACTCTATAGAACGGCGGTGATGGCAGAAAATCTTCAATGATGGCAGAAAATCTTCAATATTTTTGAAGCTCCTCTTTGTTTTGGCTTCGTTTCAAAAATCCGATAAACTCCCGGAGACCGGTATGGAAATCTTCTTCTCTCAAATCATTCAAAGTCACCAAATTCATATGATAATCCGGTATATAACGTCTAAATATTTCGCTTTTCTTTTCAAAGTTTAACATGTCGTGCAGGGTTCTGCAACCGTCATATTCCTCTGCTCCATGATAAAATACGACTGTGACTACCGGTATCCGTCGGTCGTACTTTCTCATTCCGGAAAGGAACTCTGCACTGCTTAAATTATCCTTTATTTCTTTCCTCATCTGCCTGTATTTTACACGCAGCTTTTTGAGCTGCCTTCTATATTCCAGAACATCATACTCCATACATCTTTGCAAATCATCCTGAAAATGCCTCTGGAATCTCAAGGCGAACCGCCTGAATTGATATAACATTTGAGAAATTTGAATTTAGTAGAAATTCTACTTTCCAGATAAAAATATCATCGCATATTTCATGAAATCCGTGCGAGAAACTGATCCGAATTAATAAATATTTTATAAACCGCCCTGCCCGCCGCAGACCGGGCCGAAAATCTTTTTCTGACTTCCGACCTGCGAAGCTACATATTTTCGATTCAGCTCCTTTATGGTAAAATTACAAACTTTTTCTGATTATTTCTATAAAGCCGTTCTTTCCAACAAAAATCCGGCAGAGCGCAAGCTTTGCCGGATTTTTATTCTATCTTTATGCTGCAAACCTCTTTATTTATTCGCCATCTCAACCTTAAGTTTCTCGGTCAGGGCGGGAACGATCTTGTTCAGGTCGCCCACGATACCGAAATCAGCCACCTCGAAGATCGGAGCCGTCTCATCCTTATTGATTGCGATAATGATATCGGATTCCTCCATACCTGCAACGTGCTGGATCGCTCCGGAAATACCGATTGCGAAATACACATTGGGACGAACGGTCTTACCGGTCTGTCCTACCTGCAGATCCTTGGGTTTCCAGCCTGCGTCCACAACCGCACGGGAGCAGCTCACGGTAGCGCCCAGAACCTCTGCCAGATCTTCCAGAATCTTGAAGTTCTCAGGGCTTCCGACGCCGCGGCCTCCGGATACCAAAATCTTAGCGTCCATGATATCCGCCACATCGGAAACTGCCTTCACAACCTTGAGGATTTCCACATACTTGTCATTGGGGGTAAAGCCGGGATTAAACTCAATTACCTCAGCCTTTCTTCCCTCTTCCCTGGGTGCCTTCTGCATAACGCCGGGACGAACCGTCGCCATCTGAGGACGGAATTCAGGGCATGCAATGGTAGCGATGGTGTTTCCGCCAAATGCCGGACGGGTCATGAGAAGCTGATTGTGAAGCTGCTCTTTTCCGGGAATCGGATTAATGGGGAAATCACCGATGTCAAGCTGCGTACAGTCTGCGGTCAGACCTGTATGTATCCTTGCGGAAACTCTGGGGCCCAGATCGCGTCCGATTGCCGTAGCGCCTACCAGGAAAATTTCAGGCTTGAATTCATTGATTACGGATGAAAGGGCATGTGCGTAAGGCTCTGTCCTGTACTCCGCAAGCTCGGGATCATCCACAACGATAACCTTGTCTGCGCCGTACTCACCCAGTGTATCTGCAAGAGCCTTCACACCGGAACCAACAAGAACAGCAGTTACCTCTGTGCCCAAATCTTTTGCAAGGTCCTTTCCCTTGCCGACCAATTCCAAAGCGATTCCGCTCAGTTCATTATCAACCTGCTGGGCGAAGACAAATACGCCCTTATAATCTTGAATATTCATTTTGAACCTCCATTATTGTATTTGCTGCATTAGATGACATGCTTTACTTTTAATTTGTCGATGATATAGTCAACCGATTCCGCCGCATCAAGATTAACCTTCTCGCCCGCTCCCTTTCTGACCTTGTCGGAAGCCTTTGCGATCTGTGTAGGTGAACCCTTAAGTCCCAGATTGGAATCTTCAACGTTAACCAGATTCGCTCTTCCCCATACGGTGATCTCTGCATTGTATGCGTCAAAAATTCCGCCGGGTGTCATATAACGAGGCTCATTTAATTCTGCAAGGGCCGTGATCAGACAGGGCATTTTTGCCTTTAACACATGATATCTGTCGTCAAACTGACGCTCTACGATCACGCTGTCACCCTCGATCTCGATCTTCTGAGCATAGGAAATAACCGGGATTCCCAGATGCTCGGAAATCTGAGGTCCAACCTGAGCGGTATCTCCGTCAATCGCCTGACGGCCCGTGATGATCAGGTCATATTCCAGATTGCGGATTGCCCCTGCCAGTGTCTGTGAGGTTGCCCAGGTATCAGCTCCGCCAAGTACGCGGTCTGTCACGAGAACTCCCTTGTCAGCTCCCATGGCGATAGCCTCCCTCAGAACCTCCTCCGCCTTGGGAAGTCCCATGGTAACCACTGTAACCTCTGCATCATATTTATCCTTTAACCGAAGCGCTGCCTCCAGACCTGCCTTGTCGTCCGGATTCATGATTGTGAGCATCGCGCCTCTGTCAAGCGTACCGTCGGGATTGAATTTAACTCCGCCCTTCGTATCAGGTACCTGTTTAATACAAACAACGATTTTCATTGTATTATCTCTCCTTAATTATTTTCTGTTTTGATTCCCGTCTCTCAATTATTTCAACAATGCACCGGAGATAACCATTCTCTGAACCTCGGATGTACCCTCGTAGATCTCGGTGATCTTGGCATCTCTCATCATGCGCTCCACGTCGTACTCTCTTATGTAGCCGTAGCCGCCGTGCAGCTGAACCGCCTTGGTGGTCACTTCCATCGCAACCTCTGCCGCATACAGCTTAGCCGTAGCCGCCTCGATGGAATAAACCTTCTGGGTTGCCTTAGCCATTGCCGCCTTGTAAACGAGAAGCTGAGCCGCCTGAACCTTGGTAGCCATGTCAGCTAACTGGAACTGTGTGTTCTGGAAAGCGCCGATGGCTCTTCCAAACTGCTTTCTCTCCTTCACATACTCAACGGTACGGTCGAGTGCGCCCTCTGCAAGTCCCAGAGCCTGCGCCGCAATACCGATACGTCCGCCGTCGAGAGTATGCATTGCGATTCCAAAGCCCTTGCCTTCCTGTCCCAGGAGATTTTCCTTCGGGATACGGCAGTCCGTAAAGATCAGCTCATAGGTTGAGGAGCCGCGGATACCCATCTTCTTTTCCTTTGTACCGAAGGTAAAGCCGGGAGTTCCCTTTTCCACGATAAATGCGGAGATCAATTTCTTGCTTCTGCCCTTTTTGTCAGTAACCACTCCTGTTACGGCAAAGATTACATAGACATCGGCTTCCTTACCGTTGGTGATGAAGATTTTGGAGCCGTTAAGCACCCACTCGTCACCCTCCAGAACGGCCTTTGTCTGCTGTCCCTGTGCGTCTGTACCCGCTCCGGGCTCGGTAAGACCGAAAGCGCCCAGCTTCTCACCCTTTGCAAGGGGTACCAGATATTTCTGCTTCTGCTCTTCCGTACCGTAGGTCATGATCGGGTCACAGCAAAGAGAGGTGTGTGCGGAAACAATAACGCCTGTGGTTCCGCAGACCTTGGAGAGCTCCTCCACGCACATAGCGTAGGTAAGGGGATCGCAGCCCTGTCCGCCGTACTCCTTGGGAACGGGAATTCCAAGGAAGCCTGCCTTTGCCATTTTTTCAACGGTTCCTCTGGGGAAAACCTCTGTTTCATCCACTTCCTGAGCCAGGGGCTTTACTTCTTTTTCTGCAAACTCCTTGAAGAGAGTTCTTGCCATTTCATGTTGTTTGCTTAACATAAAATCCATGATTTTGATTCCTCCATATCGTTATTTTTTGTCCATTATTTCTTTGAATAATCATAGAAACCGATGCCTGTCTTCTTGCCCAGCTTGCCGGCGCGAACCATCTTGCGAAGAAGGGGATGAGGACGATACTTGGGATCGCCGGTCTCATTCTGAAGCACTTCCATGATCGCCAGCACGATATCAAGACCTACCAGGTCGCCAAGAGCAAGCGGTCCCATGGGATGGTTTGCTCCGAGCTTCATAGCCTCGTCAATGTCAGCCACGCTTGCCGTTCCGTCCGCATAGATGCCGATCGCCTCATTGATCATCGGGATAAGGATTCTGTTTACAACGAAGCCGGGAGCTTCCTTTACCTGTACCGGTGTCTTGCCGATTTCTACGGAAATCGCTTTGATCTTCTCCACCATCTCATCCGGCGTGTTCTCGCCTGCGATCACCTCAACCAGCTTCATTCTGTCAGCAGGGTTGAAGAAATGCATTCCGATCATAGGTCTGTCAAGTCCCGCTCCGATCTCTGTGATGGATAAGGAAGAGGTGTTGGAAGCAAACATGCACTCAGGCTTAACGATAGCCATAAGCTCCTTGAAGGTGTCCTTCTTGATCTTCATGTTCTCGGGAGCCACCTCAACGATCAGGTCACAGTCCGTGCAGATGTCCTTGAGTCCGCATGTAATCTTGCCCATGATGGCATCAGCCTTCTCCTGGGTCATCTTTTCCTTGCTTACAAGGAAGTTCAGATTCTTCTGGATTCTCGCCTTTCCTCCCTCTGCAAACTCCATCTTAATGTCGCAGAGACATACTTCGTATCCGTCTGTCATTGCAAATGCCTGTGCGATTCCGGCACCCATGGTACCTGCACCAATAATACCTACTTTCATTTTACGTCCTCCTACATTCATCCTGGCCGCTTTCATCCGCAGCCGTTTTCTTGTTATATCAGGCAGCTTTTCGCTGTCAATATCTTTGATCCAAAGCCCTCTCCTCTCAGCAGTTCTTGAAGGGCTCCTTTACCTTTTCCTTATTCTTGTCAAGGAAAAACGCCATGCCATACCTCTGATCCTCGGTCTCGAAGCAGTCGCCAAAAAGCTTTTCCTCGATCACGATTGCCGCATCCATATCCGCATCCAGTCCCTCGTTAATCGCCTTCTTGCAGTTGCGCACGGCGATGGGAGCGTTCTTTGCGATGCCGGCCGCCATCTTCTCCGCCGCACCCATCAGCTCCTCCTGGGTATAGACAGCGTTCACAAGACCGATCCGAAGGGCCTCGTCAGCCTTGATGTTCCTTGCCGTGTAGATCATCTGCTTTGCCATGCCCGCACCAACCAGACGCGCAAGCCTCTGAGTTCCGCCAAAGCCGGGGGTGATTCCAAGTCCTACCTCGGGCTGTCCGAAAACCGCATTGTCAGAGCAGATGCGGATATCGCAGCTCATGGAGATCTCGCAGCCGCCGCCCAGTGCGAAGCCGTTCACTGCCGCAATCACAGGGATAGGGAAGGTTTCCAGCTTGCGGAACACGTCATTTCCCTTCTTGCCAAATGCCTCTCCCTCTGCCTTGGTGAGGGTGCTCATCTCTCCGATGTCCGCTCCCGCCACGAAGGATTTCTGGCCCGCGCCTGTAAGAATCAGACATCTCACCTCGTCAAGATTCACGGCATCCAGCGTCGCACTCAGCTCATCGAGAACGGATGAATTCAGTGCGTTCAGCGCCTTTTCACGGCTGATGGTAATGATCCCGTAAGCGCCCTTTTGTTCGTATACGATAAATTCCATTTTCTACCTCTCCTTTATGTTCATTTCTATTACGCAAGGAAGAATGGCCCTGTGAAAAAGCCATTCTCCTTTCATGAAAGATACCCGTCCTTCCCGGAATCCCTCATATTTTTATAGGTTAGTCTTCCATTTTTACCACGGTCGCACATCCCATACCGCCGCCGATGCACAGGGTAGCGAGACCTGTCTTGGCTCCCTTTGCCTGCATCTCATGAAGCAGCGTCACAAGGATACGGCATCCGGATGCTCCCACAGGATGCCCCAGAGCAATAGCGCCTCCGTTGGGATTGAGCTGCTTATCCACGTCAATTCCCAGATCCTTTCCGACTGCAACGGACTGTGCCGCAAACGCCTCGTTTGCCTCGATAATGTCAAAGTCCTCGATCTTAAGTCCGGTCTTTGCCATAACCTTCTTGGTTGCAGCAACAGGACCGATTCCCATTACCTCGGGTCTTACGCCTGCGAGAGCGCCTGCAACAAAGGTAGCCATGGGTTTAACGCCGAGCTCCTTCGCCTTCTCCTCGCTCATCACCACGATGGCAGCAGCGCCGTCATTGATTCCGGACGCATTTCCTGCCGTCACGAATCCGCCGGGATTGATGGGACGCAGCTTTGCAAGTCCTTCGATCGTGGAGCCCGCGCGGGGACCCTCATCCACCTTGAATTCAACCATTTCCTTTTTCTTCTTAACCATAACGGGTACAATCTCAGCGTCAAAAGCTCCGGACTTCTGAGCAGCCTCTGTCTTCTGCTGGCTCTTTAATGCGAACTCATCCAGCTCTTCCCTGGTCAGTCCCCACTCCTCGCAGATATTGTCCGCTGTCTTGATCATGTGATAATCATTGAACGCATCCCAGAGAGCGTCCTTGATCATGGTATCCACCAGGGTACCGTTATTCATTCTATATCCAAAACGTGCCTGAGGAACTGCATAGGGAGCCATGGACATGTTTTCCATACCGCCTGCTACCACGATATCCGCATCTCCTGCCATGATCATCTGTGCTGCCTGATTCACACAATTAAGACCGGAACCGCACACGACATTCATGGTAACTGCAGGCACCTCGATGGGCAGACCTGCCTTGATAGAAGCCTGACGGGCCACGTTCTGTCCCTGTCCTGCCTGGATAACACATCCCATGTAAACCTGGTTCACGGCCTCAGACGCCACGCCCGCCCTGCTCAATGCTTCCTTGATTACAATCGCACCAAGCTCCGCAGCGGGTACTGTGCTTAAAGAGCCACCCATGGTACCGATGGCTGTACGGCATGCGCCGGCTAAAACTACTTTTTTTGCCATTGTTTCTTTCCTCCGTCTGATTAAAAACTTTAGATTGTTAATTTTTTATCATTACCAACGTTTTCATTATATCATAGGGTTATTTTTTTTGCAATCCATTCCCTGTGCAATCTGATACAATTTCTTGTTACGATTCAAAGCCCGCCTCTTCCAGCTTTCCCTCCCTGGCAAAAACCGGAATGGAATCAATGGGCGCATCGAAGACGAGGCTTTGTCCTCCCTCATAGAGCCGTCCGTCATTGATGTTTCTCCAGCGGCATCCTGCGGGGAGGTAAACGTTTCTTACCCGCTCCTTCTCGTGAAGCACCGGGCATACGAGCAGATGATCACCCAGGAAAAATTCGTCCTCCACATTCCAGCACTGCGGATCTTTGGGGAAATTGTAGAACAGGGTCCGGATTGCGGGCGAGCCCTTCTCATGGGCCTGCCTCATGGTCTGCGCAACGTAGGGACGCAGTCTCTCTCTCAGCCGGATATATTTGGTAAATATTGCGCAGGCTTCCTCCCCGTAGCTCCAGATTTCGTTTTCCGCACCGCTGGGGGCCGCTCCTCCGCCGCTTGTCCCGATGGGCTCCTTGTGAGGCTCCCTGTCCCCGTGAAGGCGCATCACCGGACAGAAGGCGCCGTACTCAAACCATCGGATCAGGCATTCCCTGAAATCGGGATCGGATATGTTTCCTCCGTGGAAGCCGCCGATATCCGTGGTCCACCAGGGGATCCCCGCCATTCCGATGTTGAGCCCCGCCGCAAACTGGCTCCGCAGAGAACGGAAGCTGGAATCAATGTCCCCGCTCCAGACCAGGGCTCCGTAGCGCTGGCTTCCCGCCCAGGCGCTCCGGATCAGGTTCAGGATCCCCTCCTGTCCCTCTTTTTCCATTCCCTCATAGGCCATCCTCGCATATTCCCTGGGATAAAGATTACCGATCTCCAGGTCCGCTCCCAGCTGATAGCGGTAGTTGTCATACTCGTATTTGGTGTACTCCGGCTCCGCCTCATCCAGCCAGAAAATCTTTATCCCGTATTTGTAGTAATTCTCCCGAAGCCTGCCCCACACATAGGCTCTTGCGTCCGGGTTCGTCATATCCACAAAGCAGGTCCTTCCAAGATGGCTCATCCGGTTTCCCGCCTCGGAGGCGGTGAGATATCCCTTCTCCAGCATCTCCTGGTAATTGACGCTGCCCGCCTCCACCGTGGGCCAGACGGAGACCATCAGCTCCATTCCCATCTCTTTCAGCTCGCGCACCATCCCCGCAGGATCCGGCCAGTACTCCTTATCGAAGCTCCAGTCCCCCTGATGAGGCCAGTGGAAGTAATCGATGACAATCACGGACACGGGGATATTCCTGCGCTTATATTCCCTTGCCACCTCGAGAAGCTCCTCCTGGGTCTGGTAGCGGAGCTTGCACTGCCAGAAGCCCGTGCCGTAATCCGGCATCATAGGAGCCTTTCCCGCCACATCCCCAAAAGCCTCCACGATCTGGGCAGGGGCATCTCCGGCGCAGATCCAGTAATCCATCTGCCGCACGGACTGGGCCTCCCACTGGGTCAGATTGTTTCCGAAGGTGACCTTTCCGATCCCGGGATTGTTCCAGAACAGGCCGTAGCCCGCACTGGATACCATAAAGGGAACGCTCACCTGGGAATTGCGCTGTGCCAGCTCCACGATACAGCCCTTCAGGTTCAGATTTTCCTGCTGGTACTGGCCCATGCCGTAAATCCGCTCCTCCTGCGCTTCAAAGCGCACCGTCAGACTGAAATTGTCCGTCCCCCGGACGGGCCGGAAGGTGCGGGGGCAGATCTCCAGGGCGCTGTTAAAGCCCTCGTCATCCTCGCGGAAACGGTTCCTGTCGTATTCCTCCAGCAAAAGCTCCCCCTTCTGGTTCAAAAACCGCAGCTTTCCGCTGGGAAACACCTCGCAGGTGATTTTTCCGTTGGTGATCCTTCCCCTGTTTTCGTTGATTTCAACCTGGGCAGGATGTCCTTCTCCATACACGAGACCGTAATTCGAATCGTCCATGAATCCCCCTGCGGTTGCGCGGACGCGCAGACCGTTTTCTCCGAAGCCCTCTATGATCAGAAGCTCCCTGTCAAATCTGCGCAGTAATCTGTTTTCTTCTTTCCAGAGCATATGTTTCCTCCTTCGCTTCTATTTTTTCCTATGGATAAAAGATCTGTGCAATGGGCGACGTCTCATCCACGATCAGCGTTTTGTTGCTGCCTGTCAATGTGGCCTTCGCCGCATCCAGAGAACGCAGGAACAGATAGAATTCCGCTTTCTCCGGGTTATTGTAGGTCTCGCTCAGAATCCTCATATATTCTGCCTCTCCCTTTGCGATGATTTCCGCCGCCCCGGCGTCCGCCTCGGACTGCATTACGATAATCTCCGCCTTTGTCTTGTTGGAGATTTCCTTCGCCTCCTCCTGGCCTTCCGCCTGGTAGGTTGCCGCAATGTTGTTTCTCTCGGAAATCATTCTCTCATAGACCGCTTTCTTATTTTCGTCCGGAAGATCCAGGGACTTTGTCTCCACGGCAAGGAGCTTGATTCCGTACTGGGAGAGCGTGTCCCCGATATTGTCCATGATGGCCTTTGCCAGCTCGCCGTCGCGGCCGCTGATCACTTCCTCCTGGCTTAAACTGCTTATCACGTTTTTCAGGCTGTTATAGACGATGGCGTCGATACGGAATTCCGCATTGCTCTTCTGCGCACTCAAAGTCTGGGTGTATTTCTGCGGATCCTCGATCCTCCAGAGTGCAAAGCAGTCCGCAATCATGGACTTTTTATCCTTGGTCATCACGTCGCTGACCGCTAGGTCGTAGAGCAGTACCTCGTTTTCTATTTTTTCCGCGCTCTGGATAACGGGAATTTTAAAGCTAAGGCCCGCCTCCTCCCTGATGTCCACTATTTTTCCGAACTGCTTTATGACGGTAAATTCATTGGGATACGTCACTACCATGCTTGAGCCAGCCACTGCCAAAAGAACGATCAGCATAAACAGCAGCAAAAATCCTCTTTTCTTTTTCATGTTCCTTTCCTTTCTCTGCGCCCGCAAATTTGAACTCCCTGTCCGGAAACCGCAGGCAAAAAACTTTTTCCACTGTCCCTTACCGGTTTTACCGGTATTTTACTCCTCCTCTTCCGCAGAAGCTTCCTCTGCCGGGACGCTCTCCTGTGTCCTGGCGTTCAAATCTGCGGAATTTCCGTTTCCGAAATCCGCAAAGGATTCCAGGGGAAGCATGGTCTGAGTGATCCCGTCGCTCTTTTCAATGATCACCTTCATATCCGGCAGGATTTCCTCCATGGTCTCGTAGAACATTCTCTGCTTGGTGATCAGCGGATATTTCTGGAACTCTGCGTATAACTCGTTGAGTCTCGCCGTCTGTCCCTTCGCCTCGTTGACCCGCTCCTGAGCCTGGGCCTCCGCCGTCCTCATCGTCTCGTCCGCCTGGGCTCTTGCCGCAGGGATATCCTCGTTGCGCTTCTGGTTCGCCCGGTTGATGGACGTCTCCTTTCCCTGCTTGGCGTTCTCCACGTTTTTGAAGGCGTCAACCACCTCGCTGGTGGGAGGCTCCGCATCCTGTATGGTGATGTTTACCAGTTGAATTCCGATATCCTCGCTCTCCAGCCTGGAAACAATCTTCTCCTTAATGGAAGCCTGTATCTCGTTCTTTCCCGTGGTAATGACGCTGTCAACGTCATAGAGGCCGATCGTGTCCCGGATATAGCTCTGGGTCAGATTTTTGAGAATATCCACAGGGCTTTCCGACGCATACAGATATTTCACGGGATCCGTCACCCGGTACTCCGCATAAAAATCCACATTGACAAAGTTGTAGTCCCTTGTAATCATAAAGGATTCCGAATCCCTTGTCTCCCCGGTTGCCGGATCATAGCCAAGGGAAAAGCCGTTGATGGTCTTTGGGACCTTTTTCAATCCCTGAACATAGGGAATCTTGAGATGAATTCCCGGCTCCTCCACGATTTTGGGCATGCCAAAGGTGGTGACCACCGCATATTCGTTTTCCTTCAGGGAATAAATACTGCCCAGCAGAAGATAGGCCGCCGCCACGAGAACGACAATTACCGCCGCACTCTTTCCCATTTTGGAACCGAGGTTCCGGGCAGGCGCCTCCTGCTGGTCATAAACGTTTTTATCTTTTTTTCTGAACATAGCTTACCTCCTTGATGCTTTTGCCGTCTGACCTTTTTATCTATCATACCACATCCCCAATTAATTGTCAGTCAGTATATTTCGTGCAGGCGGAACATATATTTCCATAACCGGCTTTGACGGAAGGTGCCGCATTCCATGAAAAAAAACAAATTGTTCATACGATTCCTCCTGATCGCCTCTCTGCTCTGCGCTGTTTTTATTCAGTTTATCCTCCACCGCCTCCTTACCTGCGGCGAAACGCAGCCATCCTCTCCCTTATCCTCCACGGAATCCGCCATCGAGGTGGTTTCCGGAAGCGATGGCAATTACATCAAGTGGGTGGATTTCAAGATTACCAGCGAGGCGCTCTTAAAGGCCTATACGCTGGATGTGGAGAGCTATGGCAAGGAAGTGCATCTGAACTGGATCGAGCTTCTGGCCTACGCCGGGGCAAAATGCGGAGGCTCCTTTGACAAGAACAGCCTTTCCCTGATCGACAAGCTGGCCGGGGAACTTTCCGATGGCACGTCCACTCTGGAACAGCTGACGCAGGATATGGAATATTATGAATATTATTATGAGGCCTACGAAACCGTTCTGGGCGGCATGGTGGGGGAATATGAGATCGAGCAGGACAACGGAAACGGAGGAAAGATCCGGAAAAAGGTTTATGGACTGAAATCCTTCTCCCCTATTGCGAAGGGATTTGAATACAATGATTACGATGATTTTGGCTCTTCCCGCAGCTATGGCTACAGACGCCCCCATCTTGGCCATGACATGATGGGCCGGGTCGGGACTCCCATAGTGGCCGTGGAATCCGGCTATGTGGAGGCCCTTGGCTGGAACCAGTACGGGGGATGGCGGATCGGAATCCGCAGCTTTGACAAAAAGCGCTATTACTATTACGCACACCTGCGGCAGAACTTCCCCTACGCCCTTGACCTGAAGGAGGGAAGCGTCGTAACCGCCGGAGACGTGATCGGCTATATGGGGCATACGGGCTACAGCACCGTGGAAAACACCAACAACATCGAAACCGTCCATCTCCATTTCGGCCTCCAGCTGATCTTTGACGAGTCCCAGAAGGAAGGAAACAACGAGATCTGGATCGACTGCTACGCACTCACCCGTTTTCTTTCCAGAAACCGCTCTCTGACCGAAAAGAATCAGGAGACCAAAGAGTGGTTCAGGGTTTACCAGATGACGGACCCTGCCGTGGAGGAATATGAGAAGGCGCAGCATAGACAAATTCCCGCTGGATAAGGAAGCTTAAGAAGAACAGCAGAATGTCCACCGGCATTTTTACCAGAACCTCCGCACCGCCGAAATGCGGGTACAGCTTTCCCACAAGAAAGGCGCTCAGAGACATCTGTACCGCCGCCAGCAGAAAATACCGCACACTTGTGGCGGCAAGAGAACCCCTGCTTTGAAAAACCACCCTGTAATTCAGGGAATAGTTATATACGGCGGAAAGAATTCTGGCAAAGACGGTTGACGCCGTAATATACGAAATCCTTCCCCATCGGTTTCCCCTCAGCAGATAGCAGAAAACGGAGAACAGGACAAGATCCACCACGCTGGAGGACAGGGAGGAAAAGAGGAACTTACCAAATATCATATAGATTCTTACCGAGTCCCTGACGGGATTGAAATGGCTGGTTTTGTTTTCTTCAATATAAATGGTCCGGATAGGCACCTCCACGATAGGAATCCGGCTCGTTTTGGTCTCCATCAGCATATTGGTTTCAAACTCAAACCGCTCGCCCTTTACCAGAAGAAGCTCTCTCATAAACGAGGCAGGAATCCCCCTAAGGCCCGTCTGGGTATCCGAAACGGAAATTCCTGCGAGATATTTCATCACCACCCGGGTACATTTGTTGCCAAACTCGCTTCTTGCCGGCACATTCTCCCGGTCAAAGCACCGGCAGCCGAGTATGAGACAGCCGGGGCAGTCCAGAAGCCTTTCGGCACAGGCCAGAATACATTCCGGACTGTGCTGTCCGTCCGAATCCGCAGTGATGCAGCCCGCCGCATCCGGGAATTCATGGAGCACATAGTTGAAAGCCGTCTTGAGAGCCCTTCCTTTTCCCTGGTTTACCGCATGGTACAGAACCCGGCAGCCAAACTCCCGCCTGGCCTGTTCAAAAAAGTGGCGGTACGCTTCCCCGCTTCCGTCGTCCACCAGAATCAGGTTCTCAAATCCGCCCGAGCGAAGATCCGCAAGGAGCCCCGGCAGCTTTTCATCCGGCTCGTAGGAGGGAATAATCACAGGAAGCCCGAGGGCCTGCCTGTTCTTTTGCGTAATTCTTTCTTTTTGACTTTCCGCACTCAAATTCATAATCATCCTACCTTTACAAGATACCGGTTTCCCGCTTCCCCCGCCACCTGATACAGACAGCCAAAGTCAAAGCTTCCATCCCGGGTAAGGGCTTTCAGGCTTTCAACGCCTCCATCCACTTCGTCCGCATACAGATAACCCGCATGGGCGTCCTCCAGCATGGCCAGGATCTCCTCCGGCCCCATCGTCCCGGCATCCACGTTTCCATACATCACGGACACCGGAGACGCCTCAAAGCTGATATAGGTGTTGCGCACCCAGCTCACATCCGAAATATCCCGCAGGTACAGGACCCTGCCGATGCTTCCATACTCTCCTCCGCCCACCTGTTCCAGAAATTCCCCTGCCGCTTCATCCACAATATCCGCTCTCTCCTTAAGGCTTTGGGCAGTCATGCTCCGATAGCCGATCAGCCCCCGGTAAGCGCTCTGATAATCCGCCGTCAGAAATACGAATGCCAGACAGAGCAGAGGGCCGGCAGCATATTGCCTCTTCGGTTCTTTCGGCCATTTTTTGCCGTCCGCCATTCTTGCCCCGCCTTTTTCACCGCCCATGGCAAGGAAAGCGAACAGATAGAGGCTTCCTATGGTAAAAGGCGCCCCGTAGCGCTCTATAGAGGATACCATGGCAAAGGGCTCCAGGTACTGCGTCTCCGCGGCAAAAATTGTGAGATGGCTGACCAGATTGATTCCGTAAAAGCAGATTCCGCTGATTCCCAGAAAGATTCCCAGAAACCAGGCCGGCTTTTTTTCTATCCTTCCCCGTTTGCAGAGAAGAAATACAAAAAGAAGAAGCAGCAGGTAAAGGGCAAGGGGACTCAAATCCACCGCCGGCGTACTCCACCTGTGAAGGGGGAAGCGGACAAAGGCCGTGACAAAGGCATCCACCAGCTCCTTTTTAACCTCCGGTATGTTTATGCTTCCCGCCGCCATGTGAAGAGCCGTCCCTGTCAGTTTTGCCACCCGCCGCCGCATCAGGCAGAACAGCAGCCAGGAGCATTCCGTCAGCACGGGCAGAATCGTCTGCGCCAGAAGATACCAGCGCTCCCGCCCAGTCCTCTCCCGCCTCTTAAGCACAAGAAAATGATAACCGAACGCAAAGGCAAGCGCAAATGCCGCCCACAGGGGCGCAATATTTTTACACAGCACGAGAACCATCAAATACAGCGTCTGTCTTATGCATGCAAAAGGCCTGCTGCAGGTCCGGTCAACCACGGATGCCAGGAAAGCCCCGTAGATAACCGCCATGGTCAGATCCGCACAGCACCCGTCGTATCCAAACACCTCCACGCAGGAGGGGAACAGCCAGAGGGCGGCGCCGGTCAAAATCATCAGCAGGACCTTTCTCCTTTTTACGAATTTGAGCAGCGGAACCAAAAACGCCAGATTCATAAAATAATATCCGGCAAACATCAGTCCCTCCCGAAATTCGGACGGATGGAAATGGGCAAACCACCACTTCATCATCTGTGTTCCCGGCGGGTAATCGCCGAACTCCGGCGCCACGTTCTGGTATTTCTGTGCAAAACCGTTCAGGTAAAAGATGGATTTTACGTCAGCCGCCCAGAAATTGTAGTCGTCCCACCAGGTAACCGTCTTTGCGGATGTCAGAAGCACGGCCGCAGTCAGAAGGACAATGGCGGTCACGCTGCCCGGCTTTTTCAGTTCCGCCGCACAGGCTCTCAGGATCCCGTCCCTCTCCTGCCTCGGCTTTCGAAAAAAAAGAAACAGGGCGACAAAGCAGCCAAGGACAGACAGTATGTCCAGCCAGGCAAGCCCGTTTACAAAACAAAGCCCGTACAGCGCAAGCACCAGGATACAGACACCGCAAGGAATCACGTCCACCAGCTCTTCCTTTGTCCTGTATGAAATTCCCATAAGCAGGGCGGCAAACAACGCCACATGAAAAAAAATCATCTTATCTCCCTGACCGCTTCACTGAAAAAGATGTGCGGCGCACCGCACATCTTTTGCTGCGATCATAATTCCTGTTTTAATATTCCGGCTCGATCAAACCGTAGGTATTTCCTTTTCGCTTATAAACCACATTCACCTGGTCTGTCTCCGCATTGCAGAACACATAGAAGCTGTGTCCGAGCAGCTCCATCTGGATGCACGCATCCTCCGGATACATCGGCTTGATATCGAATTTCTTGGTACGGATTATCTGAATCTCCTCATCATCCATATATTCCTTTTCGATAAAGTCCTTTTTGAAAAAGCTTGCCGACTGCTTCTGGGCGATTATCTTGTTCTTATATTTCTTTAACTGCCTTTCGATCACTTCCTCTACCAGATCAATGGAAACATACATGTCGTTACTAACCTGCTCAGAACGGATGATATTTCCCTTAACCGGAATCGTTACTTCTATCTTCTGTCGTTCCTTTTCCACGCTCAAGGTAACATGCACTTCCGTCTCGGGGTTAAAGTATCTTTCCAACTTGCCGATTTTCTCCTCCACCGCACTGTGGAGCCCCGGTGTAACTTCAATGTTCTTGCCTACAATGATAAACTTCATACTCATCATCCTTTCTATGGATTATTATGGAATTAGTATACCACATCTGCCTGTCTTTTTTCAACAAATCAATGCGTTACTTTTAAAATGCCTGTAATTTTCAGTTACGATTCTCAGGTGGCTGTGAATCGTAACAATTTTGGCACAATTTATTTTTCTCTCTTATCCGACTCTTTTCTCCAAATTTTTCCGGTTTATCAGAACTTCACAAAACGCCTGTTCCATGTACATTTCGTGGATAATGTGGATAACTTCGTGTATAAATCAAAAATAGCTGTTTTAGGGCTTTCCTGTATGTGGATAACTTTATCATGCCTTTCCCTCCCCCTCGCCCTTTTGTGTGAATTACGAGAAATGGTTTGTGAATCTTGTACAACCTCTCTTTTGTCAACCGTTTCTTCCGAAAAAAAAGAAGTCAGACAGTTTCTTCCTAAACATTCATGCGCCGCTTTGCGGCGCTTCGCCACGCCCATCCCCATGGCCGCTGTCCGGCGCTCCACCACACATGAAAGCCGATTGCTCCTGCAATCGCCCCGGTATTCGTATTCCGGGCTGTCGCCCTGCATACTCATACCGCCTTGCCCGTCCAATGTCCATGTGCCTGTACGTGTAAACACGCCCATCCCCATGGCCGCTGTCCGGGGCTTTCATAGTAAAAAACGGATTCCGGAAAAGCGCTCTGCCTCTCCGGAATCCGTGTTCCTTTATTGTCTCACTTCCTGATTTCGCTTAGAAAATTCTCCTGATCGAAAGAATGGAACGATAGCTTGCGTTGGAAATAATTATACCGGTCTTGGACGTGGACGCATGCACGATCTGGCCGCCGCCGATGTAAATTCCCACATGGCCTGAATAGCAGACGATATCGCCGGGCTGCGCATTCTCCAGTCCGCCCACCGACGCTCCCACGCTTCTGTCCGCAGCGGAAGAGTGAGGCAGGCTCACGCCAAAGTTTGAATACACGCTCATCACAAATCCGGAGCAGTCCGCACCGTTGGTTAAGGAAGTACCGCCGTATACATAAGGATTTCCCACAAACTGGCAGGCAAAATCCGCCACGGATCTGCCAAGCTCGCTGCCGCTTCCCGAAATTACGGGAGGCGTAATCACCTGGCTGCCTGCGGAGGACTTGGAAGACTTTCCTGCCTTCTTCACCGCCGCTTCCTGGGCCGCTCTTCTCTCCGCTTCCTCTTTGGCAAGCCTTGCTTCCTCTTCCGCTTTGGATTCCGCCTTGACAAACTCGGTGGAAAGAGTCACGTAATCCATGGAGACATAGCCCTTACCTTCCTCGATATCCACCTTGAGCCATCCATCCAGCTCTTCATTGACCAGAAGCTGATCCTCAATGGGCACCATGCCAATCACGGAGGAATCCGTGGAGGGCTCCTCTCTCACATAGAGCGTGGTCGTATTTACCGTGGCAATCCTGGTTCCCACATCCTTTGCCAGAGATACCGCATCCTCGCCGGTCACACAGTACTCGCCTTTCACATAGCCCGTCACATTGCCCGACCGGATCTTATACCAGCCGTTTTCCTCTTCCACAAACTCGCCGACGGACTTATCGTAAAGCTTGCCCAGAATATCACCGTCTTCACTGGGGATACTTCTGACATTCACATAATCGTTTACCTTGGCGATCACCAGAGACTTAAATCCCTCTTCCTCTTTCTTTGCCGCCAGCTCTCTCTCCTTCTGGGGAACGGTCTTATCCATGGAAGCGATTGCCGTTTCCTCAATCACCCTGTCTTTCGGGATCGCCACGATCTCGAGCCCCTCTACCGGGCTAAGCGGCGTATCCTCCTCGGTAATCTCCTTCTGTCCGGATTCATCCGTATCAGCCAACGCATCCGCATTTGCTTCATCCGCCGAAGTATCATCTGCTGCAGTATCCACGGCTGCGTCCCCGGCAGTGTCTGCCGTATCCTCCTGTGTCAGACTCTTAACGCTTGTGGCATCTGAAGAGAGGAAAAAATCAATTCCCGCAGAGGGAAGACCCGTCTTTTCGATGGCAAAGCTTTCTATGTTCATATTGGAAAACAAAAGCGCAGACGACAAAACGCATGCTGCTACTCTCAAGCTCCTGTTCTGCATAACTTCCTCCTAATCATTTGTAATTATTACAAATTTGTTACATCCGTTAATAAATATATCACTTTTCTTAATACCTGTCAACAGATGGAAGAAATTGGTACAGTCAGGGAGCCGTACAAATTTATTGGGATTCTATTTTCATTTTTAGTAAATATTCCTGAACAGAGGTTATGGCGTTTGCACCGTCCGCAGCCGCCGTGATAATCTGCCGCAGCTTTTTGGTTCGGATATCTCCCGCCACAAAAAGGCCCGCAAGCGAGCTTGCGCCGTCCTCCCCCGCAATCACATATCCTCTCCCGTCACAGTCTGCAAGGCCGCTGACAAGCCCGCTGTCAGGGATAATTCCCACCGCGACAAACACGCCGTCCACTTCGAGCCTTTCTTTCTTCCCTGTCTTTACATTTTTAAGCCAGAGCGCCTGCACGCTCTCCCCGCCCTCGATCTCCCGGGCCACCGTATCCCATAGGATCTCCACATTTGGCAGGGCCATTACCTGATCCTGAAGGATCTTAGCCGCCCGCAGCTCATCCCTTCTGTGGATCAGATAGACCTTTTCGCAGGCTCTTGCAAGGAAAATGGCGTCTTCCACCGCCACGTCTCCGCCGCCGATCACCGCCGTGGTCTTCCCCCGGAAAAAAGCGCCGTCACAGGTAGCGCAATAAGAAACCCCTCTTCCCGCAAAGGCCTCCTCTCCCGGTATATTCAGCTTTGCGTGGCTGGCACCCATTGCCGCAACCACGGCTTTGGCGCAAAGCACTCCGGCATCCGTCTCCACCAGGAAGCGGTCTTCCGCCCCACCGCACGCTTCCTCCACGGAAGCCGCGCGAAGCTCCCCCCTCTCTGTGCAGGACGTTCGGATTTCCAGGACATTGGCAGTCATAAACTCACATCCGAGCTTATCGGCGTGTTCCCTGAATTTCATTCCCATATCAAAGCCATTGCTTCCCGGAAGTCCCGGATAATTATCCACCTCGTAGGTATTTAAGATCTGCCCCCCGCTCATGGGGCTCCTCTCTATGGTAACTGCGCTAAGCCCTGCCCTCCTGGCATAAATCGCCGCACAAAGACCTGCCGGTCCCGAGCCGATAATCACAACATCCAACATCACAATCTCTTCCTTTCCTTAAATTTTCCCTTCATATCCATCCTCCGTCCATGGTAACGACCTGCCCCGTAAAATAATCCGGCATGTGCAGGATCTGGCCCACAAGCCGTGCCGCCTCTGCGGCCGTTCCCATACGGTCCGCAGGAATCTCCTCCACAAGCGCCGCCCTCTCCTCCTGAGAAAAGCATCGGTTCATCTGCGTGTCGATCACCCCGAAGGCCGCCGCATTTACCTGGATATTGCTGGGGGCAAGCTCCTTCGCAAGCGCCCTCGTGAAACTGTTCACCCCGCCCTTGGAGGCGCTGTAGGCCACTTCCATGGAGGCACCCACAGCCCCCCACACGGAAGATATGTTGACGATCTTTCCCTCTTTGCGCCGTACCATACCGGGAAGCACTCCTCTGCAGGTATAAAAAAGAGAGCTGAGATTTGTATCTAGAACTTCCCGCCACTTTTCCACGGACATATCCGTAAGAAGCCCCACATAAGAAACAGCGGCATTGTTGACCAGGACATCCACATTGCCGATCTGGCCAAGCATGGCATCCACCTGTTCGGGATCCGACGCATCGCACAGAATAGCTTCACAGCAGACCCCATAGTCTCCCCGCAGCTGCCCCGCCTGCCGCTCAAGGCTTTCTTTTGAGTTTTTACAGGTTATCACAAGATCATACCCTTCCTTCGCAAGCATATCTGCGATGGCCGCCCCGATCCCTCTCGACGCTCCCGTAATAAGCGCTTTTTTCCTCATAGAGTCCTCCCGCCGGGATTCTTTCCCGTCTCTATTGCGTCAAATCAGATTTTTGATTCCCTCACAGATTCTCTTTGCGATCGCAGGTCTGTTCATAGTATAAATATGAATTCCATCCACATCATGTGCAATCAGATCCACAATCTGATTGATGGCGTATGCGATTCCCGCATCTAAAAGCGCCTCTTTCTTGTTCTCATACTTGCGGAGTATCCGCTCGAATTTGGAGGGAAGGCTGGCTCCGCACATATGTACCATCCTCTCGATCTGCGCCCTGTTTGTCACGGGCATCACGCCGGCTTCCACGGGCACGTTAATGCCCGCTATCCTGGTCTTCTCGTAAAAGGCGTAAAATTTTTCGTTGTCAAAAAACAGCTGGGAAACCAGATGCTCCGCTCCCGCATCCACCTTCTTTTTCAGATTTCGGATATCCGTCACCGCATCGGGAGCCTCCAGATGCTTCTCAGGATAGCAGCCGCCGCTGACGCAGAAATCCCCCGCCGCCTTCACAAATTCCACAAGCTCGCTGGCGTACCTGAAATCATGCTTCATGGGAACATTGGGATTCACGTCCCCCCGAAGGGCCAGCACGTTGTCAATTCCCGCCTCCTGCAGCTGGTCCAAAAGCCTTCTGATCTCCTCCCTGTCATACTGCAGGCAGGTCAGATGCACAATGGGCGTGGTTCCGTATTCATTTTTGATCTTTTTTGCAATTTCGATGGTCTTATTGTCCACCGTGCTGCCGCCCGCCCCGAAGGTGACGCTGATAAAATCCGGTTTAAGCGCACACAAAAGGCCCAGTGTCTCGTCAATGTTTTTGAGCGCCTCCTCCTTTTTGGGCGGAAAAATCTCAAAAGAGACCACCGGACGTCCCTCTCTCTTCTTTTGTTCAAAAATTTCCCCTATCTTCATTTTCTCCTTCTCCTTCCTCTGTATTCACCTGGTCTGCGCTCTGTCATAGAGGAAAGTACGGGCGAGCCTGCCCGTACTTTATTATCCTTTATCTCTGTTTTATTCAGAGCCTATCCGATGCTTGGACCGCCAAAGAGACTGCTGATATCCTCGTCCGGCGGAACGGAATCCATAATCCGCTCTCTCTCCGCCTCAGTCTCGGCGTCCTTATATTTGAAAATCAGCTCTTCCTTCTCCGCCTCGGTCAGATGAGAATTCTCATAAGCGTTTTCGTTGTGAATCCTCTCGTCCATAAGGCCGATTGCTGCAATCCCTCCCGGCACGGTTCCCGTGGGTATCATACCGGCAGGCAGATAAGAATTTTGAAAATCCATCGTCACACACCTCCAAAAACAGTATGTGACCCTGCCGCAGATTTAATCTAGTAAATTTTTACACCTGTACAGTTGCGAATTTTGCGGGATGCGCTGCCGCAAATCGCAGCGACGGCCGTACAGTTGAAATTTTTTCAATTTTTATTCCTGCGGGGTTGTTGAGTCCCCTTCCTCCCCAAAGTCATACAGCTTCCCGGTTGCAAAGGGGCTTCCCACATCACATCTGCCGTGGTGATATGTCTTTTTCATATCTCCCTGCGGCCGCTCCCCGGAGGTCTCGATTTTCATGCGGCTGACCCCGTCCTGTGTCAGATGATCCAGCATTCTGATAATCTCGTCCACGTCGTTCATAATCCGTCTCCCTTTCATCCCGCACGGCCCGTGCTTCCGCTCCGCCGGGGAATATGCCGCCCCTACTCTGCAGGCTTCTGGTAAAAGCGTCCCGAGAGCTGCTGGGTTCTCATGGCGTTCACAAAAGCGTTGGGATCCACGTTCTTGACCGACCGGATCACCTTCTTGCTCTCCGCACCCGAAACCACCGAGTAAACCACGTTTCTCTCACAGTGCTCAAAGGATCCCTGTCCCTCTAAAATGGTGGCCCCGTGGTTGCTGATCCGGTAAATCTCGTCGCACACCTCGTTCGGCTGATTCGTCACGATAAACAGCGTCACCTGCTGATACTTCTTGTACAGCGCATGAAGCACCTGGGTGGAGGCATACTGGTAAATAATGGAGTACAGGGCCTTGTCCCAGCCGAACAGCACGCCAGCAATGGCGATGATCACGGCGTTTACGCCCAGCATCAGGTTAAAGGAATCCATTCCCTTTTTTTCGGAAAGGAAGATCGCAATAAAATCCGTTCCCCCGGTGGTGGCCTCCATCATCAGGCACAGACTGATCACCAGCCCGTTGATCATGCCCCCGAAAATACTGATCAGCAAAATATCATAGGTGATCACAAAGCCGGAAAGCAGATCCGTGAGCACACTGCCCAGCACGATCACCAGGCAGGAGTACAGCGTAAATTTCTTCCCGATAAAGCGGAACCCGATATAGATCGGAATGGCGTTGAGCAGGAGGTTCACCACCGTGTAAGGGATTTCGATATGGAAAAACATTTCCGCAGACCTCTGTATCAGAATGGTCAGTCCCGTGACCCCGCCGGGATACAGTCCGCCCGCCCGCACAAAGGTCTTGATGTTCAGCGCCATGATCACAGCGGCAAGGCAGATCACGACGATCCTCTTAGCGTCCTTTTTGATATCAAATTTCATAATTTTCCTTCAATTCTCCCTTTACTTATGGCAGATCTCCCTGTGAAGTTCCTGCAGGGATTTCAGCTCGCTGCCCTTATGAGTCTTCACGTAATGAATTCCCTCCGCCGCCACTCTTGCGGCCGCCACCGTGGTAATATAGGAAACCTTTGCCTTGATGGCCGCCTTGCGAAGATAGCTGTCGTCATGCGCACTGTATTTTCCAATGGGAGTGTTCACGATCAGCTGGATTTCCCCGTTGGCGATCATATCCGCCACGTTGGGCCGTCCCTCGTAGAGCTTTTTCACCTTCATGGCCGGGATCCCCGCCGCCGTAATCAGGTCGCAGGTCCTGCCGGTAGCCACGATTTTAAAGCCGTCCCTGGCAAAGCTCTCCGCTACCTCCACCACCTCGTCCTTATCCTTGTCGTTCACGGAGATCAGAACCGTGCCGGAAAGGGGAAGACCGGCCTGGGCGGCCTCCTGCGCCTTGAAATAAGCTTCCCCATAGGACCTGGACAAGCCCAGCACCTCGCCGGTGGAACGCATCTCCGGTCCCAGAACCGGGTCAACCTCCTGGAACATATTGAAGGGGAACACCGCCTCCTTGACTCCGTAATTGGGAATCACCTGCTCCTGCAGCCCCGGAACGGGCGAATGCCGTCCCGTGATCTCGGAAGTGATGATCTCCGTCGCCAGCGGCACCATGCGGATGTTGCAGACCTTGGAGACAAGAGGCACGGTCCGGGACGCTCTGGGATTGGCCTCCAGCACAAAGACCTTTCCGTTTTCAATGGCATACTGCATGTTCATAAGACCCTTCACATGCATCTCCTCCGCAATCCTCCTGGTGTACTCCTTGATGGTCTTAACATGCTCCGGCAGAATATGCACTGATGGGATAATGCAGGCCGAATCTCCGGAATGGATTCCGGCCAGCTCGATGTGTTCCATCACCGCAGGCACAAAGGCGTGGGTACCGTCGCTGATCGCATCCGCCTCGCATTCCAGAGCATGATTCAGGAAACGGTCAATGAGAATCGGACGATCCGGCGTCACGCCCACAGCCGCATTCATATACTCTCTCATGCTCTCGTCATCATAGACCACTTCCATGCCCCGTCCTCCCAGCACATAGGAGGGACGAACCATGACGGGATAACCGATCCTCCCCGCAATGGCAAGGGCATCCTCCACATTTGCCGCCATTCCGGATTCCGGCATGGGAATCTCCAGCTTTTCCATCATTGCACGGAACAGATCCCGATCCTCCGCAAGGTCAATGACAGAAGGAGCGGTTCCCAGAATCTTTACCCCGTTCTTTTCCAGCTCAGATGCCAGATTGAGAGGCGTCTGTCCGCCGAACTGGGCAATCACGCCTAGAGGCTTTTCCTTATTATAAATACTCAGCACATCCTCAAGGGTAAGGGGCTCGAAATAGAGCTTGTCCGAGGTATCGTAGTCCGTGGAAACCGTCTCCGGGTTGCAGTTTACGATAATGGTCTCAAAGCCAAGCTTCTTCAGGGCCATGGACGCATGGACGCAGCAGTAGTCAAACTCGATTCCCTGTCCGATCCGGTTGGGGCCTCCGCCCAGGATCATGATCTTTGGCCGGTCCGTGCGGATGGGATTCTTATCCGGCGCATTGTAGGTGGAGTAATAGTAGGCGCTGTCCGCAGTTCCGCTCACATGCACGCCTTCCCAGGCCTCTTCCATGCCGATCGCAAGACGCCGGTTCCTGATCTCATCCTCCGGGATCTCCAGGATCTGGCTTAAGTATTTGTCGGAAAAGCCGTCCTTTTTCGCCTGGATCAGCTTCCCATCCTCCGGCAGCCCTCCCTTGCAGGAAAGGAGCTCCTCCTCTTCCTCCACCAGCTCCTTCATCTGCTGGATAAAGTATGTCTTCACCTTGGTGCGCTCAAAGATCTCCTCCACGGATGCGCCCTTGCGCAGCGCCTCGTACATGAGAAAGTGGCGTTCGCTGGAGGGTGTGTTCAGCCGCCGGAGCAGCTCCTCCTTTGGCAGGGAAGCAAAATTCCCCGCATGTCCCAGCCCGTAGCGCCCTGTCTCCAGGGAACGGATGGCCTTCTGAAAAGCCTCCTTGTAGGTCTTTCCGATACTCATAACCTCGCCCACTGCCCGCATCTGGGTGCCGAGCTTATCCTCAACCCCCTTGAATTTCTCAAAGGCCCAGCGGGCAAACTTGATCACCACGTAATCGCCGTCCGGCACGTACCGATCCAGCGTCCCGTACTTGCCGCAGGGGATGTCCTTAAGGGTAAGTCCTGCGGCCAGCATGGCGGATACCAGTGCGATGGGAAAGCCCGTGGCCTTGGACGCCAGAGCAGAGGAGCGTGAAGTTCTGGGATTGATCTCAATAACAATAATCCGGTCCGTCACGGGATCATGGGCAAACTGCACGTTGGTCCCTCCGATCACCTGGACGGATTCCACGATCCGGTACGCCTGCTCCTGCAGCCTCCTCTGGCACTCCTCTGAGATCGTGAGCATGGGCGCCGAGCAGAAAGAATCCCCGGTATGGACGCCCAGAGGGTCGATATTCTCAATAAAGCAGACGGTGATGATGTTGTTGTCCGCATCCCGGACCACCTCCAGCTCCAGCTCCTCCCAGCCAAGGATGGATTCCTCCACCAGAACCTGTCCCACCAGGCTGGCCTGGAGGCCTCTGGCACAGACCGTCCTCAACTCTTCCTTATTATAGACCAGGCCGCCTCCGGCCCCGCCCATGGTGTAAGCGGGCCGCAGCACCACCGGATAGCCAAGCCGTCCGGCGATATCGAGAGCCTCCTCCACGGAGTATGCCACCTCGCTTCTGGCCATCTCGATTCCCAGCCGATCCATGGTCTTCTTAAACGCAATGCGGTCCTCCCCGCGCTCGATGGCGTCCACCTGAACCCCGATCACCTGCACGTGGTACTTGTCCAGTACTCCCGCCTTGTTCAGCTCCGCGCAAAGATTCAGCCCAGACTGTCCTCCCAGGTTGGGAAGCAATGCATCCGGGCGTTCCTTTTGAATAATCTGTGTAATCCTCTCCACGTTCAGAGGCTCAATGTAAGTCACGTCCGCCGTCTCCGGATCCGTCATGATGGTGGCCGGGTTGGAATTGACCAGCACGATCTCATAACCGAGCTTCTTGAGTGCCTTACAGGCCTGGGTTCCCGAGTAGTCAAACTCACAGGCCTGCCCTATGATGATAGGCCCGGAACCAATAATCAGCACCTTATGTATATCTGTTCTCTTAGGCATAAAAAACCTCCTGACACAAACCAAGTTTATCCTGCTTGTGTCATTTTATCATCATAGGGATGTAAGTGTCAATTCGGAGAATCAAAAGACCTTTCGGATCACACATTGATGCTCCTTTGACCCGGAGTTATAATTGATTCCAACAGCGAGAATGTCCTCAATCTTTTCCTCTCGCAGCTTTTCACAGTATTCTCTCTCCATAATCTGCCCGAGTGCGGCTTCCGGGGAGCTGTCAGCTTTCAGCTCAATCACAATTCCAGGCAGATTTCTGCGTCGCGGATGAAAAATAAAGTCGACAAAGCCCTTGCCGCTTTTTATCTCCCGTTCCACCTTATATTTATTTCTGGCCGAAAGATACGCAAGCGTCACTACACATGACAGACTGTTCTCATCATTATATTTTAAGATCGGTATCTCGCTGTTGTGAATCCTGTGAAGATAGGAGGCTACCACATCGCCCTTTTGTTCCAGAGTCGCATCCAATATGGCATTCGAATTTCGAACCAGCTCCGCCACATATCCGAAGTCATCATCCTCCAAAGCGCTTTCAAATTCTATCATAAGCTCTTTATTGGGAATCCTTATCTCTCCGTCATGGTATGCCAACAGCCCATAAATAATCATGGCGGCATAAATTTCTTTTCGATTAACAGGGCTTTCCTGTCCGGCGGTATACTCCTTTTTGATTTCAATGCGGACCGGCATGAGATTTACCATCTTAACCACATCTTCTCTGACTTCACCAATATTGTGCTTCAGGAAAAAGAGTACTTCGTCCATTTTACCCGTTCTGGTCCAGTAGCTCTGGCATGCGCCGTCTTCTAAAGCGCATATCACGGATCGGGGATTGTAAATATGCCCGCCGTCTTTTGCCTGGTAACCGTCATACCATTCGCTGATCTCGTCCAATGACAGCCTGCTCTGTCTCCTGCACAGGCTTTTCACTTCGTCTTCCGAAAATCCAAAGTAGCGCTCAAAAAAAGGGTCATTCAGCATCGTATACTCTCTGAACATATTAAGGGCTGAGCCTGTGCTGTACTGCTTGATCGGAAGCACGCCAGTCATATAAGCCATCGCCACGTAAGCGCGGTCTTTGATCAGATCCCTCAAAAATTCCAGGAAATCCCCCTGATTTTCCAGATACAGATTATGGCTGAATATATAGTCCCATTCATCAATCAGAAAAACGAACTCATCATTTGTGGCCGCCAGCATATCAGAAATTTTGCGGAATTCTTTATCTCCAAGTTCAGGATATGCCTCTGTCAAATCGTCCTTCAGGGAGCATTTGATCAGATTTATATAATTTTCATACGTATTCCCGTCTTCCGGAAGATTACTCAAGCATATATTTATCACATTATATCTGTTTAGATGGACCGTATATTGCCCGCTTTTGCCGATAGCCAAAGCGTCAAAAACCTCTCCTGAATCATATGCTTTGCAATAATACGCGCCCATCATATTTAAAATGGATGTTTTACCGAAACGGCGGGGCTTTGTAATACAGATATATTTTGTATTCGTTCTGATGCGCCTGTTTATCGCCTCAATCATACTCGACTTGTCAACGAAATATTCGCTGTTTTTCAATTCTTTGTACAAGATCAATGCAGAATTTGTATTCAAATACACAGCCATGCTATTTTCCAAAACCTTTCCGTCCATATGTTTCTTTTATTATAATGCCTGCACCCGCTTGTCACAAGAAATTCTTTGGAAGCAAGAGCACGAAGTGCGGAGCAATCGGCTTTCATGCGTGGTGGTGCGCCGCAAAGCGGCGCATGAATGTTTAGTCAAAAAGGAATATCTCCTCAATCGGCGCCTCCACGGCCCTGGATATATCGATGGCCAGCTTCAGGGAAGGGTTGTACTGCGCCTTTTCCAGGCGCATGATGGTCTCCCTTCTCACTCCCACCAGGACGGCCAGCTGTTCCTGCGTCATATCCTTCATCTGACGGTATTTTTTCAGTCTGCATTCAAAATCAGGCATTCTCGTCCTCCTCCCCTTCCGGACAGGAGTCCTCCCGGTCATAGCGGTAGAGCAGATACTGGCTAAGGAACAGCACAAGCCCCACGCCAAGCGCAAGAAGGGATGCCGCCGAAAGCATGATAATTCCCGGATCCTTCCTAAGCCTGCCGCCATAGCAGAGAACCACCAGTGCGGCCACCATGACGCCAAAAGCGATTTTCAGTGCGCCATGCTGTGCTCTCTTTGCATTTTCCTGATACCGCTCGTCCATAAAGGTGTGTGACATCTTTCCCTCATAGAAAAATCCGAAGAAGCCAAAGAAGAGGAAGAAGAAAACGGGAAATATGTCGCCCCGGGCGCTGTAGTTCCAGAATCCAAGAACCCCAAGGAATCCAAAGAAACCAAAAAAGCCGAATTTAGGACTGATTCTTCTCGTGGTGTGAGTCTCTTCCACCTCCCGGGCATTGCGGGACGCCGTCCTTATAATCAGTACGATCAGACAGCCAATATAGATACAGAACAGAACCCCTGAAACAATCATGGGAAGATCCTTCATTCGGAATACGTACTGTGAAAAATCCATAGGTTCCACCAGCCTTGCCTCATTGTACTTTACGGAATACAGGCTAGACGCCGCCATGAGAAGGATAACCAGAACTCCGGTTCCGATCAGTAACCATGTTTTTTGCTTGTTATTTTTCATCTTTACTCCCATCTGCCCGCTCCGGCAGGCCTTGCAGACAATCGACTTCATGCTTTGTGAGGATTCGATTGTCATGAATGCAAAAGTGATATATTTGCCTCTTGCTGAGACAAATATATCACTTTCCATATCGAATGTCAATCCCTATTCTCTCCTTGGAAAAAAATATTTCCCGCCTTCTTATACCTGTCCGTTCCCATCCGCAGCCAGGTTCCATCCTCATCCTCCTCCAGAGAAAAAACAATTCCGTCTCTGTCCGTCTGCGAAATCAGACAGGTTTCCTTCTCCCTCTGCGGGTCACATACCAGCGGAACGATCGGGTAATCCTCATGCTCCGTAGTAAAAATCAGCACGTTATCTTCATTGATTTCCGAAAGACATACCTTTCCCAAAAGCCCCTCCCCGGCCGCAAAATAAGTCCCTATCAGAGATGGCCAGACGTTTCCCGGCGACGGATAGCTGCGGTTTTTCTGACAAAATGCCATTCCCCACCGGGTGTAATACACATTCCCCTCATGTTCCTGCGCCAGAAACCTGTCATTTTCTCCCTTTGCAAAACAGCTCCCGTTCCAGCGATAACCGCAAAGCTCTTCCTCCCTTTTCCAGCTTCCGCTCCCTTCATAGCACTCTGCGCAGAGGAGATTTCCACAGACCGCAAAGCGGTAAATCCGGCTGCTTCCATATGCCGTTACGCTGTAGCGGCTCACAATGTCCGCTGGCACCTCTGTGTCAGCATCACCCACCCCTGCATCTGTCCGCTTCTTTCTGCATAGGAGAGCCTTTTCCTCCTGTTTTCCATTTCTTTGCTCTCCGCCTGCCGAATCCGGCTGCTCATACCTTCCCAAAAGCTTCAGCGCATTTCCTCCGATTTCCTCCAGCAGCTCCAGCCACCATACATCCCCATCGCTAGTGGCCGAAATAGCCAACGACAGGCCTTTTGCCGGGCTTACCAGCAGAAGGCTGTTAAACTGCTCCGTCCCGCCGTCCTTTATGACGGCTCCTTCTCCTAACGGAATTTTCCCCCTGGTATAAAGCGAATCCCAGCCCAGACAATAGTTCAGCGCATCATCAGCGCCTTCCAGAAAAGACTTTCCCTGCGGCCTTCTGGTTTCGTCCAGATACGCCTGTCCTATGAGATTTTGCGCATCCACAAACAAATAGCCGAACATGGCGCACTCCGGCACTGTTGTGTGGATTGCGCCTGCGCCGAAGCAGTTATAGAATTCCGGCTTTCTGCCTTTGCAGGAAACCTTTATCCGCTCCTCCAAAGCCCATCTGCCTGCCCCCACAGAATACAGCCCTGCCGGCTTTGCAATCTTCTCTCTCAGCCATTCGATGTACGGCTCCCCGGTTACCGCTTCCACCACTTCGGCAAGCAGGTCAAACCCGTCGTTGCCATAACTGGAAAAGCTTCCCGGTTTTGCGCGCAGCTTAACCCGCCCCCAGTATTCCGGCGTATTGCGGTATTTCCCGGTAAAAAGCCTGTCCCTGTAGTCCATGTCCAATTTATCCCTTAGGTTTGTACCCGGGATTCCCGAGGAATGATTCAGCAGCATCCGAAGAGTTATTTGCGGATATCGTTCGTCAGCCAGCCTCCAATTTGGCAGATACATCACCACCGGATTGTCGAGAGCCAGCTTACCTTCCCCCGCCAGCTTCATGACCGCCGCAGTCACATAGATTTTGGAAACGGAACCGATATTATACAGATCATCCACCTCTGCCGTACTTTCATCAAAGCCTCTGCTTCCAGCACAGGCAGCTGCCAAAAGCCTTCCGTCAGCGCAGACCGCCGCACAGACTGCGCAAGTCCCACTCTCCCTTGCGGCAGCTTCCAGCTTTTCCTGCATCCAAACCGCCAGTTCCCGGTTGGTTCCTTTCCATTGAACTGTTTTTGGGTCAGTTGGATTGCTTTTCATTTCATTCTCCCCTTTGCTACTATCTGGATATACTTTAGCGTGATCTTCCACAACCCTTTTCCGGCAAGAAAAAACAAAGCTCCCATAAGCACCGACAAAGGTAATGCCAGCAGGGGATGCGCCGTCCAGGAGCCAAACTGAAAGACGATAACGGGAACATCCATGCCAAGCAGAAAGCCCGCCGCTTTGACAAGGCCCGCAAGGGGTGCGATCACGCCGCAAAGCATGAGGGCTGCGCCCAGAATAGCGGTAAAGGGCAGGATGAACATGCCTCCCAGACCGGCCGCTGCATAGAAGGCCATCACCGCCGCCAGCTTTCGCATATCACATCCGTGGGTTTTTGCGATGGCTTCGCCCAGATAAGCCTGCGCCAGTTCCCTGGGATCTCCCAGTCTCTCCCTAATCTGCTCCGGCGTAAGGGATTTCCCCGCTTCCATCTCCGCCATCCCGCTTTTAATCTCGCTTATGATATCCGCCCTGTCCGCTGCGGACATGGGCCTCAAATACCTGTCCACCTTATCAAGGTATTGATTCAAAATCTTATCCATTGCCAGCCTCCCTGCCTTCTTCCATCTTCAAAACCACATCTCTTTTGAGCCCCTCATCCGCCTCCGGCCTTTTTTCGGATTCCGGGCAATCTCTCCCCATCCCATCGATCGCCGCAAGCAGATTGTCCCATTCTCCCCTCATGGAATCCAGATACCCCCTGCCCCGGTCCGTGATCCGGTAATACTTTCTCGGCGGGAGCCCCCTCTGTGTCTCCTGCCAGTAAGAGGTGAGAAGCTCCTCCTTCAGCAGCCGGCGAAGCAGAGGATAGATCGTGCTCTCCTTCGCAGTCAGAATGGGCCACTGTTCCAGTGCGCTTATGATCTCATATCCGTAGCGCTCCTTCCTGCTGATCATAAGCAGAATGGCAAATTCCAGAGTTCCCCTTTTGATCTGTGATCTCCACTCGTCAATGTTCATATACCATTCCTCCCGATATACATCGTACTACACAGTATACTGTTTGTCAAGGATCTCAAAGATCTTTCCGGCAAGAGCGCAGTTTTCTTCCTCCAGAGACAGCGCATAAGTAAGCAGACGGATCTGTTCCCTGCGAAGCTCTCTGGTGGATACCCCAAAAGCATTTACGCCGTTGTATGCAATTGCGCACGTAGATGAATCATTTACCCTGTTGCGGAATGCGTGGATGCGATCGGCAATTGCCTGACAGTTATCCGCTGCCCTTTCCAGATCCCCTCTCTCTTCTTCCTGCAGAAGCGGAATATTTTCACGAAGCCAGGAAGCCGCCGCCCGCCGTGAATCCGCCAGCTGACACAGCATACTGTCATTTACGTCAAGACGTCTCAGAACCTTGTCCCTGTCACGTTCCAGGCAGAAATCCTCTTCCTCGGAAAGACCTCTGATCCATTCTTCATAGGCCTCTTTTCCCTGATAGTACCCCCGGCATTTCCCGGCATGAAAGGACTGGATGAGAGTGACAAGGGAAGTTTTCAGGATAGCGGCAGGCAATGGCGGCTCCTCCTTTTCCCCAAAATGAAGAATCAAAAAAGGCCAGTTATCGCTGAACAGATATCTCTCATCGTCCTCAAAGACCATGCGCCGTTCCTCCGGATCCTGGCAATCTTCCTGTTCCAGGGCGTCAAAAACCGCTCTGTCAAAATAGGTGCGGCACAAAAACCGGGTCCCGTTTTCCACATACCCTGTTATGATTCCCCATTCGGGAGCAACTCAATTCTTTTCCGTTCCCGTAGTACGCCCCGATCAGCTGAAAATCTTTCTCCTGCGCAAAGCCTGTGCTCTCCTTGTCCAGAATCAGATTTTCATTTTCCAGCGCAAAGGCATAGGATATTCCTTTGGGTGTCCGGAATTTTACAGTCAGGAGCTTTAACCTGCCGCTTTAAATTCCGGACAGATGAATCAACCTGTGGTTCAGTCAAAGCGCGCATTCGCTCTTCGCTCATATTTACTTCTAAAAAGACTTAAGGTACCTGGCCTTTGGAAAATCTGGTAAACTGAGCATAACAGGTGATTGCGAAACAGTAAGTTGTTGAAATATTCTACAAATTTACAAGTTTCACAATTACCTAAATCCTGAAATCAGAAAAGGAGGCACTTTATGGACTACAGCGCCAAAATATCCGAGCGGCTTTGGAATCTGCCCGACAAGGGCGAGCTGGAAAGCCGCCGGGAAGAAACGTTTATGGACGATATCATTCAGAAAAGCCACATTGAAAAGGAACTGCTCTCTCATTTGGACGGCATAAAGACCGTGTTCGACGGCGGCGCAGGCTGCGGAAGATTCTCCATCCTCCTTGCCAAATGCGGCTGTCAGGTCACACATTTTGATCTTTCGCAGCCCATGATCGATAAAGCCAGGGAATTGGCCGAAAAGGAAGGTGTTCTGGAGAGGATCACCTTTGTTAAGGGGCGGCTGGAGAATCTTGGCGGCTTTGAGGACAACTCCTTTGATCTGGTAATCTCCTTTGACGCACCCATTTCCTACACGTATCCAAGGCAGGAACAGGTGATCGGAGAGCTGGTGCGCATCTGCAGAAAGCGCATTATCCTCAGCGTGTCCAGCCGCCTGGGATATCTGCCCTATCTGGCAAACCCCATACAAAAAAATCAGTTTATCCTGGATGAAAACTGCGGCGATCCCTTTGTCAGATGGTGTGTGGAAAACAAGGAAAATGCCATTGAGCATTTCCGCTTTTGCAGGGACGCCGCAGAAAAGCTATGGAAAGACGGGCTCATGGGCGGCGAGGCAGAAATTGCCGAATACGAAAGAGGCGGCGCTCCCTGGTGCATCACCTACACCTTTCTGCCGGACGAGCTGAAAAAAATACTGGATCGTCTTGGCGTAAAAGACATAAGGCTGGCCGGGCCCGGCGCCTACGCAAGGACGCTTCCCCGTGAATTGCTTGTGAAGATCATGAACCATCCAAAGCAGCGCACTGATTTTCTGGACTTCTGTTATCAGTACGACTCCAATCCTTACGTGTGCGGCATGGGGAAAGATAATCTGCTGGCAGGCGGGGAACTGTAAGGGTTGTCTCCTCTTCATCCGGAAATCAAATTCAACCGCCAGGTGAATGATTCATCCGCATTCTCTTTCTGCGTTATTGCATCCGTCCTTTGGTCATACTAAGATAAGGGAGTAACGAACAGGCTTTTATATGCAGGAAAAAAAGAAAGGCGGCAGAAATGGACAATCTGAAAACCGGAGAAGTGATCAGCAAACGGCGCAAAGAGCTGGGGTTTACTCAGAATCAGCTCGCAAAATCTCTCAATATTTCCTTTCAGGCAGTGTCAAAATGGGAAAACAATACCGCTTACCCCGATATCGAGATGCTTCCCAGGCTGGCGGCAGCCCTCAACACGACTGTGGACGCACTGCTCGGTTACAGCAGCGTGGTGACCGATTATGACAAGCGCTACCATACGGAGGAATACTACTGGGGGCTTACGCCCAACCGCATCTGCTACGATATCATGAAGCTCCTTCCTCCCATCAGGCCCTACCGCATCCTGGATATCGGCTGCGGCGAGGGAAAGGACGCCGTCTTTTTTGCCAGATGCGGTTATGCCGTGACGGCTTTTGATATCTCCGAGCAGGGAATTGAAAAGGCCAGAAAGCTTGCACAGCACAATAAGGTGGACGTGACATTTTTCAAGGCTGATCTTTTTGATTACCGTCCGGATGCTGAGTATGACATTATTTTCAGCAGCGGCGTGCTTCACTTTCTTCCTCTGAATGACCGGAAGGAATTCTGCGACAGTCTGAAAGCGCACACGGCGGACGGCGGCCTGAATGCTCTCAATGTCTTTGTGAAAAAGCCCTTTATCCGGCGTGCGCCGGACACCACCCGGGACGAGGACAAAAGGCATCCCTGGTATTCCGGCGAGCTGTTCCGGTATTATCATGACTGGCTCTTCCACACCTGCCGGGAAGATATCTTTGACTGCAACAGCGGGGGGATCCTCCATAAGCATTGCATGGACACGCTGATTGCGCAGAAGATTGTACAGCAGCCGGAAAGAAAGGCGCCGGAAACGCTCTAAATCAATCCTGCCGACCGCAATAGCAGGATCCACAGGAATATCGTGATCACCGATACCATGGTGCTGCATACCACCAGCTCTCCTGCCAGCTCCCCGTCCCCGCCCATATTCTGAGCCATAGGGAAGGAGGCCGCCGCAGTGGGAGTTGCAAAGATGGAAAGCAGGATAAAACGCTCCAGCGGTTCCATTCCCATAAGGACGGAAACCGCAACCATAACGGCCGGAAACAGAACCAGCTTCACGGATACGGCCGCCAGAATCGGCCGCAGATTCTTTTCCAGGGAAGAAAACTTCAAAATCCCTCCCAGTACGAATAACGCCAGCGGGGTAGTCAGGGCCGAAAACTGGGATATGGGCTTTTCCACGCACTGTGGCAGACGGATCCCAAAAAGCAGAAACAGCATACCCACAATCGTTCCCAGAATCAGAGGGTTCGCCAGAACCTTTTTTACCAGCTCCCACACATTGGGCTTTCCGCCCCGGAAGTGCTCCAGAATAACCACCGCCGTCACATTGTAAAAGGGGACGATGATTGCCACCATCACGGAAGCCGCCGCCAGACCGGACTGACCAAAGACGCTTTCCGTCAGCGGCATGGCAAAAAGGACAAAGTTGCTGCGGTAAACAGCCTGGATCAACACGCCTCTTCTGGCATTCTCCTTTTCCAGCCGTGGAACGGTCAAAAGAAGCAGGAGAATCAGTGCGGACACTCCCAGCACTCCCGTCAGGATCAGTCTTCCCGCCGAGAAGCGGACATCCCGGTTCTGATACAGGTTATAGAACATCATAACCGGATAGAATGCCCGGAATACCAGATTGTTAATTTTCCGCGCCAAAGCCTCCTCCATCAGCCCGGTTCTCTTTGCCCCGTATCCGAATGCCATATAGATTAAAAAAGGCACCACGGCGTTTACCGCTACGATAAAATGCTCCATTTATTTCATACCTCCCGTCCCTTCCCAGGGCTCCTTTTTTATTCCACTCCGGCCTTTGCGCAGATATCCTTCAGGCAGCATTTGTCGCAGTAAGGCTTTGTCCTCGCCGTGCACACTTCTCTTCCGTGATACACCAGCCTGTGGCAGAAATCGCTTCCCTCCTGCGGAGGAATGATCTTCCACAGCGCCATCTCCACCTTCTTCGGCTCCTTGATCCCGTCCACCAGGCCCATGCGGTTTACGAGCCGGATGCAATGGGTATCCGTCACAATGGCAGGCTTCCCAAACACGTCTCCCATGATCAGGTTTGCGCTCTTGCGCCCCACCCCCGGCAGCTCCATGAGCGCATCAAAGTCCTCCGGCACCTTCCCATCGTATTTTTCCTTCAGCAGTTTCATGCAGGCGCTGATATCCCTGGCTTTGCTGTGTCCCAGACCGCAGGGCTTTACGATCTCCTCGATCTCCTCCACCGGAGCCTGCGCCAATGCGTTTACATCCGGGAATTTCGCATACAATCCCGGAACCACCTCGTTTACCCTGGCATCCGTACACTGCGCTGCAAGCCGCACACTTACCAGAAGTTTCCATGCCTGATTATAATCCAACGTACAGCCTGCGTCCGGATACTCCTTTTTCAGTCTTTCTATGATCTCCAGCGCCAGTTTCTCTTTTGAAAGCTTTTTCATTCCATCTTCTCCTTGCATCTATAACGGTTGATAGGGCGCTGCCCCTTCATAGGCGCTGCTCTGCGCAATGACCTTAAGCATACGCTTTGCACAGGCCTGGAGATCGCCAAGAGTGATGGGGCAGGGCACCTGCGCCTGCGCCGCACCCACAGAGCGCACGATCTCGTCCACATCCGCCTGGCTGCCGGGCATGATCAGATCGTTGCCCGCCTTGATACAGCCCGCCGCATTGGAGCTTCCGTATTTAAACTTCTGACCGGGATTCAGTTCAATGCTCCCCGTGGTTCCCCAGTCCGTCATGACAATTCCCTCAAATCCCCACTCGTCCCTTGCCACCGCCGTCAGCAGATCATAGCTGTTGGCCGTGTGAATTCCGTTGATCAGGTTATAGGAGGTCATGATGGACATGGGCTGTGAATTTTTCACCGCAATCTCAAAGCATTTCAGATAGATCTCCCGGATCGTCCTCTCCCCGATATGGGCATTGGTGTGCATCCGGTTGTCCTCCTGATTGTTGAAGGCAAAATGCTTGATGGTGGTGCCCACTCCCGCATGCTTCTGCACGCCCCTTGTGTCCGCCGCCGCACACATCCCCGCCACCAGGGGATCCTCGGAATAATACTCGAAATTTCTGCCGCACAGGGGATTTCTGTGGATATTCATGCCGGGGGCAAGCCAGAGTGTCACCCCGAGCTCCTCCATCTCTTCTCCCACAATATCCCCGGCCTGGGCGATCACGTCCACATCCCAGGTCTGGGCCAGCAGCGTGGCGATGGGAATCGCCGTACAGTACTGATAGTAAGTAACCGCCCCTTCCGGAAGCTCCTTCTTCTCACCCTTTCCCGCAAGCAGGCTCATCTCCCCGAGGGAAGCGTCCTCGGTTCCCGGAATCAGGTTCCCATCCTTATCCGCCGCAAAATGCCTGGAAAGGCGCAGACCCGCCGGGCCGTCCGCCAGAATCATGTTCCGGATATTGCGGTCTGCGATCATCCGCGAAGTGGTGTCTCCCGCCGCTCCGGGACAGGCTGCGGATGCCGCTCCCACCACGGAATCTGCTCCCATACCGCCTCTGGCCGTTCCCACGCACAGCTCGGCCATTTCCTCCACGGAAAGCTGGCTCACAAGCTGGTCCAAGGAAGCCCTCTTTTCCAGCACATCGTCCATGGTGAGCAGGCCCCTGTCCTTCTTTTCTTCCATCACGGGGTTCCCGCTGCGGTAAACCGCCCTGCGGCAGAGAAGGTCCCTGGGGGAAATGGCAATACGGACCGCCTTTTCCTTCTCAGCCTTCTCCCCGTCATATCCATAGGGCTCTGCGCCCTTTGCGGAGAGCTGTTTCATCTCGCAGTCCAGGGCGAAACGTGCGGAAAGCTTTTCCGTGACAACGTCCTCCTCCAGCACCAGGGCCGCCGCCACGCAGGTACTGCGGGAACTGGTTCCCACTCTGATATAATAGGTTCCTTTCTCCATCACCCAGGAAGAGCTCTCCTCATCATAGGACGCCATCCGCTCCGCAGGGAAGGACAGCTCCAATTCCCCGCTCTCTCCCGGCGAAAGCTTCTTCGTCTTCCCATAGGCCGCCAATTCCTGATAAGGCTTTTCCAACACCCCCTGCGGTGCGGAATAATATACCTGCACCACTTCGCGTCCCGCATACCTGCTGCCGGTATTTTTCACCAGTACCTTCACCGTCACCTGCCTTGCGTCAGCCCTTACTTCCTGTGTGCTGACTTCAAAGGACGTGTAAGACATACCGTAGCCAAAGGGATAGGCAGGAGTCACATTGAAGCTGTCAAAATAGCGGTAGCCCACATAGATCCCTTCCTCATAATACTCATCATCCACGTCTTTGTTCATGTGGCCGAATTTCGCCGCTCCCGGATAGTCCCCGTAGTTCTCCGCCCAGGTGGAGGTCAGCTTTCCGCTCGGGGTCTCCTTTCCCGTAAGGATATCCGCAAGGGCATACCCGCCGATATTCCCGGCCTGGCTCATGAGCAGGACGGCGTCAATCCCTTCTTCCCGCCTTAAGAATTTCGTGTCGATCACGCTTCCCACATTCAGAACCACGATCACCTGCCGGAAATTCGCACAGAGAGTCCCGATGGCTTCCTTCTCCTGTTCGAAAAGATCATATTCCCCGGGCACCGGCCTTCTGTCCTTTCCTTCCCCGGAATTGCGGGAGATCACAAAAAGCGCAAGATCCGCATCCGCCTTCTCACAGTCCTCCTGCGTAATCCTGGAAATGGGCGGTTCCTTATAGGGATTCTCAAAGAGAAAGAGAATGGGCATTACCCCTTTTTTCTCCACGGCTTCCTTAAGAGCCGCCCCGTAGGCCGCTTTCGCTTCCTCCACGGCCCTGTCATACCGGTCAAGCCAGCTCTTTGTTGTGACAGTAAAACCCGCTTCCTCCAATCCTTTTTCCACGTTCACCACGAACCGGCTGTTCACGTCTCCGGAGCCCGTTCCTCCCTTCACCGTCCATCTCGCCCCGTTGCCAAACAGCGCGATCTTCCCCGGCTTCTCAATGGGAAGCGCACCTCTGTTCTGAAGAAGCACCATGCCCTGGGATGCGATCTTCCTCGCCCGTTCCATATTTCTTTTTTCCCGCCCGCTGATCTCGGGATTTGTGGTTGCAAATAATTTTGCCATACCTTCCTCCTTTAAATTTTCCTGTGATAGAGCCGGCTGTCTTCTCAGTGCTGGACATCCTTCATCCGCTCCTCCATGTTTCTTGCATAGACCGGCAGCATGTCTTTTGCAAGAACAGGTACCAGCTCATGGTCAAAATTAATCCGGACCGACGTCTCCTTGCCGATCACCAGAGTCGCCTCCGCATCCTCCCGGCAGCAATTCCATTCGGACAGCTCCTGTGTCTTCGGGCTGCCTGTCTTTGCAAACGCCATGACTGCGTCAAAAATCAGTTTTTCAATTCTCTCCGTAACCCCTTGCTCCTGGGTATAGGGAACCAGCCGCGTATTGTGGAAGAAATAGGGAATATCCGCACAATGCCATGGAGTGCGTCCTGCGTCAAGAGGCATATCCAAATTGAACAGATACGACCAGACTTTTCCTTTACAACCGCTTCGGATCCGGATATAGTCGATCTCCGGCGCCCGGAAGGTAAAGTCCATAGTCAGAATATCCACGGGGTTGCGCTCCGGATAGGCCTTCTCAAAGAGCCTGATCAGCTCCGGCGCCTGCTCCTTACCCACTTCCTCCTCCACGAGCCTGATTCCCTCTTCCCTGGTCAGCGCACTGCGTTTATAGCAAGCGGGCGCAAAGGATCCGAACTCTCCGAACACGCTTCCCACAATCAGCGGGATATGCTCCGATTCTTTGCGGAATCCGTTTGTGACGGGCTCCCCCCTGTAAAACGCATTGGGATGAGGCGTACCGCCCACATATTCTCCTGCCTTGGCAAGAACAGGCTTCACTTTGTTGTATGCGGCCGCAAGCGCATCATAGGGAACGGTCTCAAGGGCTTTTACATCCTCCACCTTCAGCTCTTCCATCAGCATCTCGCCAAGCCGCTTTCCGCTTCCCACCGCATCTCCCAGTACCGGTCCGATGACGCCGCTCATGATGATGCCCTTGGCAAACAGCCCGTCCGCCGCAGGGGTCTGAAGAAGTGTCGTCACCTTTGCCCCGCCGCCCGACTGTCCGAAAACGGTCACGTTGTCCGGATCGCCGCCAAAGCGTTCAATATTGTCACGCAGCCAGCGCAGGGCCGCCACAAGATCATCCGTGCCCGCATTTCCGGAATTGGCATATTCTTCCCCGAAATCGGACAGATCACAGTAACCCAGGACATTCAGCCTGTGATTTACAGACACCACTACCACCTGGCCGAACCTGCACATATTCTCGCCCTCATAGGCGATATGTTCGATGGCGGATCCCGCAAAAAAACCGCCTCCATGGAGCCATACCATGACCGGACGCCTCTTACCGTCAAGTCCGGGCGTCCATATATTCAGATTCAGGCAGTCCTCATTCATGACCCAGTACCTGTGAGGCACCAGCAGCTCTCCCTCGGGCTTTGGCAGTTCCAGCAGCGGACAGACATAGCCAAAGCTCGTAGCCTGAAACGTGCCCTCCCAGGGCTCTACCGGCTCAGGCGCATGAAAGCGCCGGGCTTTCGCATAGGGGATTCCCTTAAACAGGTACATATCGTCATAAAAATATCCCCGCACCTTTCCGCTTTCCGTCTCCACAACAGCCGTGTCCTCGTCGTAAACAAATTTCTTTTCCATTTTGCCATATCCTTTCCTTCTCTTATCCGGTCATCCGGCAGTTGCCGCCGCATTCCCGCAGCTGGCCTATCCCATACCATACCAATATTATATACATTCACAGCCAACAACACAATCACTGAAATCGGGATTTTGACAGTGGCAAAGCCGGAATCCAAACCAAAGAAGAAACGTCCCACGGATGAAGAACGTTTGAAGGGCATCCCTGGAAAAAAGGTGTGCCTGGAACCATCGGCTGATGAGCGTATCTGCGGGGAATGCGGTCCCCGGATGGAAAAAATCGGAACCGAATTCGTACGCCGTGAGCTGGAGATCATCCCGGCCCGTGCCAGGGTGGTCGAATACTACAGTGTGAACTGTGGATGCAAAAACTGCCGCCGGAATGCGGCGCTGCCAAACATTGTCAAGGGCAAGGATGGGAAAGCGCATATGATGTACGGTATGGCATCTGCTTCCACCGTTTCCTGGGTCGTTTACCAGAAGTACTGTAACGGCATGCCCCTTTACCGGCTTGAACGGGAACTTGGCCGGCTTGGTGCAAAGATCAGCCGTGCCACGCTTGCAGACTGGGTGATCAAAAATGGAGAATCCTTTTTCA